>Ga0316630_10000484_pt1 | contig 12685 bp, 8 predicted proteins | sample OWC_May_M1_C1_D6_FD_207658 | JGI IMG/M metagenome (GOLD analysis project Ga0316630, IMG submission 207658) | Wetland soil microbial communities from Old Woman Creek delta, Ohio, United States - OWC_May_M1_C1_D6_A | ecosystem: Environmental > Terrestrial > Soil > Wetlands | place: USA: Ohio...
CACCACCATGGTGGATGTCGGCAGTGCCGGCCGGCGCAACTTCGAGGACTTCCGGTTCCGCGTCCTCGACCGCTTCGCGACCCGGATGTACGCCCTCGTCAACATCGCCGGCCTCGGCATGGCCAACATCGAGGCCGAGCAGAACATCTACGACATGGACCCGCGCCGGACGGCCGAGCTGGCCAGGGCGCACGCCGACAGAATCGTGGGGATCAAGACCGCCCACTACGAGCTGCCGGACTGGGTGTCCGTGGAGCGCACCCTTGAGGCGGGGAGGCTGGCCGGCCTTCCGGTCATGGTGGACTTCGGCTACTTCCGCCGAGAGCGGCCCTACTACCAGCTGGTCGGGGAGAGGCTGCGCCCGGGCGACATCAGCACGCACTGCTACCGGGGACCGGTCCCCTGGTTCGACGCCCAGGGCCACGTCCTGCCCTACCTGCACGAGGCCCGCAAGCGCGGCGTCCTCTTCGACGTGGGCCACGGGGCCGGCAGCTTTGTCTTCGGCAACGCGGTTCCCAGCATTCAGCAGGGCTTCTACCCGGACGTCATCTCGACGGACCTGCACACCCTCAGCATGAACGCTGGCATGCTGGACATGGCCACGACCCTCTCCAAGTTCCTGGTCATGGGGATGCCGCTGACCGAGGTAATCCGCAGGGCGACGGTCACGGCCGCCGAGGCCATCGGACATCCCGAGCACGGGCACCTCGGCAGGGGGGCCGCCGCCGACGTCGCCGCCCTCAGCCTCCTCCGCGGCTCCTACGGGTTCATGGATTCCTTCGGCGGGACGCTGCAGGGGGACCGCCGCCTCGTCTGCGAGTTGACCCTCAAGGAGGGCCGAGTGGTCTGGGACTGGAACGGCCGCTCGGGCGTCGACTACCGGCAGATGGGCGAGGCGGTTGGGATCCGGTCCCGCGAGGAGCGCGTGATGCCGCCCGCCTAGCCAGGATTATTCACGAAAGATCCGTGAATAATCCTGGCTGACCTGAACAGGAGCGCTTCCTGCTTGGAGCGGGAGCAAGGCTGGTGGTGGCCGGACCGGGTACTCGTCCCGCGTCCCGCGGGAGGGGTGCGGTGTCGCGGGGTCCCGGCGACGCATGATCTGTTCCGGCCCGCCGACCCTAAGGCTTTCTTGTAAGCCCGCTGTGGTCGCGAGCCGTATTCGCGACCACAGCGGGCTAGAGGAGCGAGCATGAAGATCGAGCGGATCGACATCTACTGGGTGAAGCTGCCCCTCGCGTTCATCTGGCGCACGTCCTATGCCGATCAGGATGCCACCGACACCATCCTGATGCGCATGGAGGGCGAAGGTCACTACGCCTGGGGCGAGGCCTGTCCGGTCTACATCCCTGCGTACTCGGCGGAACACACCATCGCCACCTTCCACACGCTGCGCACGCACATGGCGCCCCGCATCATCGGCCAGGACATCGAGACGGCGCAGGCCCTCCTGGAGCGGATCGCCTTCATCAAGGGGAACCAGTTCGCCCGCGCCGCCCTGGATATCACCTGGTGGGTCCTGGACGCCAAGCGGCGCGGCGTCCCCCTGCACGTGGCGCTCGGCGGCCAAGGCGATCGGGTCTCCGTGGGGGCCGACTTTGGGGTGCAGGACAGCCTGGACATCCTCCTGGCAAAGATCCAGGGGGCCATCGACCAGGGCTTCCCGCGCATCAAGCTGAAGTTCCGACCCGGCTGGGACCTGAACATGGTGGAGGCCGTCCGCTCGACGTTTCCCACCTTCACCTTCCACGTGGACTGTAACGCCGCCTACACCCTGGCCGACGCGGATCTCTTCCGCAAGCTGGACCGGTACCGGCTGGCGATGATCGAGCAGCCGCTCACCGACGACGGCATGAGCCTGGTCAACCACGCCGATCTGCAGAAGAGGATCGAGACCCGCGTGTGCCTGGACGAGAGCGTGCAGAGCCTGGCCACCGTGCAGGCCGCCATCCGGCTGGGGAGCTGCAAGGTGGTCAATATCAAGATGGCCCGCGTGGGGGGCCTCACGGCGTCGCGAGACATCCAGGCGCTCTGCGCCGAGCACGGCATCCCCTGCTGGATCGGCGGCATGCTGGAGAGCGCCATCGGCGGGTCGATCTGCGCCGAGCTGGCCACGCTGCCGAACTTCACCTACCCCGGGGATATCTTCCCCTCGTCCTACTTCTACAAGAACGACATCGGCAAGCCGGAGATCGTCCTCAGTGGCCCGGGCGAGGTCAAGACCTCAACGGTGCCGGGGATCCCCCAGGAGCCCGACCCGACGCTGTTGAAGCAGTGGACCGTGGAGCACGCATCGTTCAAGGCGTAACGGGGATCCCCGCGCCATAGCCAGGCAGCGGTGGGGCAGACCCCCTCCCTTGGTGCCACAGGGGCACGGGGGACGCGGTGGCCTGGGGGCAGACAGGGGACGTTGCTTCTTTTTTCGCCTTACGGCCCGGAAAGGCTCCGACCGGCTCTGCCTGCACGGTCTGCACAGGACCGGGCTCCACCGAGAGCTTCTGAATATCTCAGGCTAAGTCCAGCGACTCGTTTTCCTCGGCGGATGGTGGGCAGCGACACAACCGCCGGGGCTCGGCCGCTCGGGCCGAGTCCCGGCGAAGGGGTCACCTGTCCAGCCAGATCTCGTCCACACGGGGGGCGTTGTCCATGTCGTAGCCGAAACCCTTCACGGTGCTGGCGTACGCCCAGGTGCGCTGCTGATAGGCGACGGAGTTGGTGAAGCACTCCTCCAGCACCAGTTCCTGGATCCTGCGGGCCGTCACCCTGCGCTTCCCCCGGTCGAGCGTCGATTGCAGCTCCTTGCGGAGCTGGTCGTACTCCGCCGACTCGAAGTGCGTCCACGTCCCTTCCTTCTCCGTGTAGAAGGCCTTGGCCGCCGCCACCAGCGTGCCCGGGTCGCGGTTGAGTCGGCCGTAGGTGATGACCGCCATGCTGTGATCGCCCTTGACGACGACCTGCGCGTCGTACCGGGCCGGCTCCAGGTCGACCACTTTGATGGTGACACCGATCTTCCTGGCCTCGGCCTGGATCATCTGGGCGAGGTCGCTCGAGCCGGGGTAGCGCCTGTTGGAGACCACGATCTCGCTCTCGAAGCCGCCGCCCAAGCCGATCTCCCTGAGCAGCGCCTGCGCCTTGCCCAGGTCGAAGCCGATCTTGCCCTCCAGGTCGGGGAAGTAGGCCCAGGAGTGCTTCGGCCACATCAGGCAAGTCGGCTCGACCAGCCCTCGCAGGGTGGTCCGGCAGAACCGCGCGCGGTCGATGCACCACGCCATCGCCTGGCGGGCCTTCTTGGTGGTGAACGGTTCCCGCTTGACGTTGATGGCCAGGTTGTACATCGACGCGCCGGGTGCGCCGAGGTCGGCGACGAATCGGCCGCCGGCCTCCTTGAGCCGGACGAGGTCGATGCTGCTGGGCTGCCAGATGCAGTCCACCGCACCGGACTCGAGATTGACGGCCAAGGCGGAGAGGTCGGGGATCGTGCGAATGATGTACCGGTCCAGGTACGGTTTGCCCCTGTCCCAGTAGTCCTTGAAGGGCACCATCTCCACACGGTCGTTGGGGACGTACTTATCCAGCCTGAAGGGACCGGTTCCCCCGCCCGTCTTGGCCCGGTCCGCGATATTCTCCTTGTCGATGATATACAGGGTGTCCAGGGCGTCGAAGACGCTCGGATTGATCCCGTCGAGCCTGAGGACGGCGACGTACCTCTCCGGGGTGTCCACCTGCTTGATCGACCTGAAGAGCGTGCGCATCGTCGTCTTCTCGTCGGTGGTGGCAAACTCCCAGCTGGCCTTGACGTCGGCGGAGGTGAACTCTCGCCCCGAATGGAACCTGACGCCCTCCCGCAGCTTCAGGGTGAGCGCCGTCCCGTCGGCCGCCATGTCCCACCTCTCGGCGAGCTCCGGCTGCAGGTCGAGCTTGGCATCGTAGTGCGCGAGCGTGTTGAACAGGGCCCGCTGGAAGGCGTAGTGGCCGGTGACGAGATTGACGGGGTTGAACTCGGTGAGGCCCACCGTGTAGGCGAGCGTGAATGTGCCGCCGCGTTTCGGACCCGCGGCCCTCGTGATCGTGGCCGGCCCCTGCACGAGGCTGCCGGAGGCGGCGACGGCACCCAGCTTCAAGAACATGCGGCGCGTCAGATGCGGTGTGCGAACGCTGTCCGGCATGGCCGATCTCCCCTCTTGTGACGTTTCAGCCCGTTGCCAGCCTGTCCCGTCGCGATCCCTGAGTGGAGCTGGAGACGGCTACCCCTCGCGGCTCGCCCTTTCCGCCGTCTCCTTCACCCAGGAGGTAGACATCTGGACGTCCTGGGCCACGAAGGCCACATCGCTCGGCGTCCACCGATCGAGGGGCAACACCTTCAGGGCGCTCCTGACGTAGCGCACGCGCAGGCCGTCCATGTCCTGCCTGCGTCCGCGGACCTGCGCGAGGGTTTCGGGGATCACGATGCGCTCCCCGGGGACGTTCTCCTCAGGGTTGCCGCGCCGCACCTCGATGCCCATCGCGCGGGCGAAGGCCAGCTGGGCGTTGTGGTGCTTGCCGGCCCCGGTGTACTCGGTCTCCTGGACGACCACGAGGTGCTCCTCGGGCAGCTCGCGCGCCAGCGCGACGGCCGCGGTGAGGCTGGTGTTGCCGGCCGGCCCGCGCTCCAGGCCCTCCCACTTGGTGAGCAGCTCCGTCACGTAGAAGACCTCGCCCTGCGAGACGAGGTGGTACTCGTCCATGTAGCGCAACGACCGCGCCGCGTTGCGCGGTACGTCCACACGGTCGGGCCAGACCGCGAAGGGAATGCCGAAGCCCGTGTGGCCGGTGGTGAAGCTCTTCCGGTTGAAGTCCCGATCCGAGGCCATGTGCAGGCCGGCCAGATCCACCGAGCAGGCGACCACCGTGGTCTTCTCCGCGCCGGCCTTGCGCAGCCCACGGGCGGTCCCGGTCAGGTTGCCCCCGCCGGCGTGGGTGACGACCACCGCATCGGGGTCGCGGCCGTATCGCGCTCGGGTCTGCTCGGCGATCTCGAGCCCGAGCGTCTCGACCCCGGCGATGCCGAAGGGCGTGTAGAGCGACGCGTTGAAGAACCCGGTCTCCTCCAGCGTGACCAGGAGGTAATAGAAGAGCTCGGGCCCCACGCTGAGCTTGAGCACCTCGGCGCCGTAGGCCTCGCAGAGGCGCCCCTTCTCGACGATCTCCGGTTGCCCGACGCCGCGCGAGTCGTAGACCTCCTGGAGGATGATGGTCTTGAGGCCTCGCTGCGCCGCCTGCGAGGCCACTGCGGCACCGTAGTTGCCGCTCGTGGCGGCGCAGACCCCGGGGTAGCCTCGCCTCGCCGCCTCGAAGACCGAGACGCTGGCGCGCCGCGCCTTGAAGGAGCCCGACGCGTTGGTCGCCTCATCCTTGAGGAGGATGCGCGCGCCCTTTCCGGGCTGGCTGAGGCGGCGGACGGCGTGCGTGAGCCGCCCCAGCTCGTAGAGCGGCGTGTCGCCGACCTTCGTCTCCCGCTGGATCCGCCGGATCTCCTCGAGCGGATAGGAGGCGCGTTCCATCATGCGCTCGTACTCGAAGGCGATGGGGCTGGTGATGAACTCCTCGTAGTCGAGCCCCATGGACGCCTGCATGATCGCATTTCTGCGGCCCATGACCGCGGCATGGGAGAGGTCGCGGGTCATGACGGTTCGCCCTCCGTGCCGATCCGCAGCAGCTCCTCGACGGTGTCGCCGAAGCCGTGGCGGTACGACGGATTGACCGCGATCAGCCGTCCCCGGAGCCGGCGCCCGGCCAGGGTGAGCACGCCGATCTCGTCGCCGAGCTTCGCGCCCTCCTGGTCGAGAAAGCCCGAGACGCGGAGCACATAGGGGACGGCCCGGGTCTCGGGTGGGATCTGCGGGGCCCGCTCCTCCGGGCGCAGCACCACCCGCTCGACCTCAACCCACGCCCCCTGCACGGCATCTTGTTGCATGGCGTGTTTCCCTCCGTCGTCCGAGTGATCCAACCCGGAAGCCCGTTTGCTTCCGCCGGTCTCCGCTCCTCCTTCTATCACTTTTCACCCGTCGCGCCTAGCGTGTTGCAGACGGGGTCGCTTCTCGGCAGGCTGCACGAACAGGCCGAGACGCAGGGCGGCCTCACCCATCCGTGAGGCTCGGGGAGCACGACAGCGCGACGCGCTCGACATCCGAAGGCCGGGGGTGTATGTAGGGGGCTGCAGAGCAAGCCTGCGCGCGCAGCTTGACGCCCGCTGCGATTCTGACCGGGGCTGGCATGGCGAAGCCAGGGAACGACACGATCAGTGCTCTCGGCCGACCTCTCGCCTCTGGCCGCACAGCGGAGATTTTCGCCTGGCCGGGAGAACAGGTGCTCAAGCTGTTCTACGACTGGTGCAAGCCCGAAGATGTCGAATCCGAGGCCAGGACGGCACGCGCGATCCACGCCGGCGGACTGCCGGTGCCGGCCGTAGGGGAGATCGTTCGCGTGGGCAACCGCACCGGCCTCCTCTACCAGCGGGTGGACGGCGACTCCATGTGGCAGATGCTCTCACGCAGGCCGTGGAAGCTCCTCCGCTACGCCAGACGGATGGCGGAACTCCACGCCGAGATGCATGCCCGAGTCGCTCCCACGGCGCTTCCCTCCCAGCGGCAGCAACTGCTCGACAAGATCCGCCGCGCGGATCCGCTCCCTGCCCCCCTCCGCTTTCAGGCGCTCGGTGCGCTGGAGACCCTGGCGGATGGCGAGCGGCTGTGTCATGGCGACTTCCACGCCGGCAACATCCTCATGAGCCCGCACGGCGAGAAGATCATTGACTGGAGAGACGCGTCCGGCGGAAACCCCAGCGCGGATCTCGCCCGCAGTAGCATCCTCACCCTGGGCGCGCTGGCCAGCGGTCACGTCCGAACACCGCTGCGGAAAGCGGTGTTCCGCAGTTTTCACGGGGCCTACCTCCGGCACTACTTGGCCCTGAGCCCTGGGCGGGAGGACGAATACCGCCGCTGGTTGCCGATTCTGGCCGCGGCGAGGCTGAGCGAGCGAATCCCTGAAGTGGAGCAGTGGCTGCTCGCCCAGGCGCAGGAGCGTGTGTGAACTCTTCGACTGCCCTGCGGGCCAGGGCTCTAGAATCGAGCCGGACGTTCAGGCCGTCCGTGTAAGAATTACCGAGCAAGGGCAGACTTGCCCATCTCCGGGCCGGGACAGCGACAGCCTCGTCGCGGGAGAACGTCAGTTTGGGGTGCGCTAACCCCTAGTCATCTGGCCATGCGACAGCCCGTGAACCATGTGCCGAGTGTTGTCTGACCCGGTCCCTCCTTTGGGCATGCCCTGGCATCTGGTATGCATTGTTCACCGTAGGTCGGCACAGATCACGCCTTGCCGGCACGGCCCGCTGCTTTCGCAGCCGACTTCAGCCCGCGGGCCCCCGGCCATGGACTGCGACAAGGAGGATCAGGAATGGCAAACGGCGTCCGCGCACTGGCCTTGGCGGGTACCCTCGCCATGGTGGGCCTGCTCGTCCCCCCCGCGAGGGCTGACAATGTCAGTGTCAGCGTCAGCACCCCGAGCGCAAGCTTCGGCCTGCAGATCGGCGCCCCGCCGCCGCTCGTCGTGGTGCCAGGGCTCCCCGTCTATCACGCCCCCTCGGTTCCTGACAACTACTTCGTCTACGGCGGCTATTACTACTTGTACCACCAGGGCGCCTGGTTCTACTCCCACCAGTACAACGGCCCCTGGTTCTCTTTGGTGATCCACCAGGTGCCGCAGCCGGTGCTCTCCGTCCCCGTGCGCTACTACCGGCGGCCGCCCGGGCACTGGAAGCATGACGGGCCGCCCCCGTGGGCAGGCCATGAGCGAGAGCACGACAAGGGCAAGGGGAAGCACAAGAAGAAGGAGAGGCACTAGCCCGCATTATTCGCGGATACAACTCGCAAATAATGCGGGCTTACAGGAAGCCCTTGCGGTCGGCGGTCCGGGACGGATCACACGTCGCCGGTGCCCCGGGACACAGCACCCCTCCCGCGGGACGCGGGACGGGTACCCGGTCCCCCCGCCACCAGGGATCCTCCTGCTACAGGTAGGAATCGCTCCTGGCCAGATGAGCCCGGATTATTCACGGGCCCTTCGTGAATAATCCGGGCTAGATCTTCGCGAGAACGGACACCTTGTACCCGATGCGGTACAGATAGCCGTCGATATCTCTGATCGCATAGTCGACGGTCAGCCTCGGTTTTCCCGTACCGGCATCCCTGGTGACCCTCACCCGGTCTACAGCCCATCCGGCGTTGACCGCGTGTTCCGCGTTCGCAATACTCGCCAGAGAGATCATGGCCACGGCCTTCTTGAACTGGGTCTCGGAGAACGCCCTGCCGACCTCGAACGAGATGCTGTCCCGGTACCAGGAAGATCCCAGGGCCCCCTGGGAATTGAACACGGCCGTTCCCGAAAAGGCGAACAGGCGATTGGCATCCGATGGACCGCCCACCCCGATTTCCAGCTCCTGGGGATTCTCGATCCCGGCGAACTGGAGCAGCGGAAAGAAGCTGTACACGCCATAGACGCCGTAAATGGTGCTCTTGGGAATCCACTTGTCCTGGCTATCGTTCGTCGACCAGGCGGGATAGATCTTGATCCAGCTGTGGTCCCGCCATCCGTGGGTCCTGCACTCGGCGACGCCGTAGCCGATGGCGTAGTGCCAGTCCTGATAATAGCCAACGATGAAGGGTCGTTTCGCGCGAATGACGTCTCGCGCCACCTCAAAGACCCACTCCTCATCCGTATCCCACCAATCTTGTCGCCACCAGTAACTGCACGCGTGGTGGAAATACTGACGGGCGAAATTGATCCCTTTCCCCATGTCGTCCGGCCATGTGAACCCTTGATCGGCCCCAAAGGTGAACCAGGGCTCGTAGGTCCCGATGAAGTCATGGCAGGCCATGGTGAGGGTGTTGATGTAAGCGTCGCTGTACTGCCGGGCTCCGACGAGGAGGTTGGGCGTCCAGTTGAGGTCGTGCCACCCGCACAGATTCATCCATCCCGTGGGCCCGCATCCCGAGGCGTGATCATTGTTGTTCGGAGCGGTGTTCTTGGGGATCTGGAGATAGTACGGGTGGTTGGAGAATCCGTCGGCCCAGTAGTAGTCATACTGGCAGTTCGAGCTGCGGGTGGTCCTGGTCTTTCGAGTTCGCCCCCACGCCGCCTGAAGACTGCGCGGCTTGATCTGGGGCTTCTTGAAATCCTTCTTGTAGGCGCTGTAGCTGAGGCGCCCCGATTTCTTTCCGATCCTCGCCAGAATCGCCTGCGGAGTCTCGATCTGCTTGATCGCACCGGTTTCGGATCGGACTTCGTTCCGGACATGCTTCTGCAGCTCCCGAGGGATGAGGAGCGGACGGTCGCCGATCTCGGCCAGCAGACGCCCCCGGGGGTCTTCAGCAGTCATGTAATTGGGCCCGAAGCGCACCATCTTGAAGTGTTCGCTTCCCGTCCTGTTCTGGAATCGCTCGAAATGGGTGAGCCCTTTCTCGGAGAATTCGACCACCGGGAAGTCCTTCTCCGTGGCGCTGACGATCGCATACCCGTTGTTGCTCTCGCGGGGGGATGAGAATTTGACCTCGTAGTACTCCACCTCAGCCCCCGTCTTGTCGTAGATGGGGCGCACCGCCGTCACCTGGGAGCCCCTGAAGCCTGGCAGCTCCTTGAAATCCCCCAGGAGCCCACGGGCGATTGCCTTGGCCTCCTCCGGCTCTATCGTGCGGGGCATGCCACTCACCTCCTTTTCAGAGCTTTGCCAGGACATTCACTTCGTATCCGACCCGGTGGATATACCCATCCACATCCCGGATGGCGAGGTCCATCGCAAGCTCCACCTTCCCGGTGCTGGCCCGCCTGGCCGCCACCTTGTCCACGGCCCATCCCGCATTGACGGCGTGTTCGACGTTGGAAATGCTGGCCAGGGCAGCAGTGGCCACGGCCTTCTTGAATTGGGTCGTCGTGAACGTCCGGCCGACTTGAAATGTCAGCGTGTCCTTCCGCCAGCCGCTCCCCGTGCCCTTGAAGTTAAACACGGCGATCCCGGTGTAGATGAACAGGCGGTTCGCATCCCCTGGCCCATTCACCACGACCTCCATCTCCTGCGCACTCTCGATCCCGTCAAGATTGACTGCCATCGCTGTTCCCTCCTTTCCGCGTCATGCCTGCACGCCTGGTGAGATCACGAGGGTCGCGTCTCGGCTGCTCGACGACCCAGCCCCTGTCCCCTCTCGGACCCCCCGCAGGCGCTCGCCGCCCGGGGCAGCCCCGCGCCGCCGGATGCCGCCCTGCGCACCACCTCAGTGAATACGTATGCCCAGGCATTCCCGGAGCGCTAGCCCGCATTATTCGCGAAACTCCTCGTGAATGATCCGGGCGAGGAGCGGATGGGGATGGCCCCCGCTCGGAGTCCTCAGGCGGGGGGAGACAGACGCCACCCGCCCCCCCCAGGCTCGGTGGCCATCCGCAGCCACACCTCCCGCTGCGGGAAGGGGATCCTTGCCTCGGTCAAGGCCGCGCAAACCGCCTCGACGAGCTCGCTTCGAATGGAATCCCCGCGTTCGAAGCGGGCCGTCCACACGCGTAACTCAAAGGCCAAGCCGCTGGCCCCGAATCCGAAGCAGAAGGCCGCGGGGGTCGGCTCGCGCAGGACGTCGGGGTGACTGGCCGCGACGCGGCGGAGCAACTCGAGGACCCGGCGCGGGTCGGCGTCGTACGCCACGCTGACCGGGAGGTCGAGTCGGAGGGTCCGGTCGGTGTACGTCCAGTTGATGATTCTCTCTCCCAGCAGCTGCGCGTTCGGCACGAAGACATCGGCTCCCCGACCCGTCCGTACGGTGATGGCCCGCAGTCCGATGTGGCGCACCTCCCCCTGGATGTCTCCCACCTGAATCGCATCCCCCTCGCGGACGGACCGCTCGAACAGCAGGAGGAGTCCTGCAGCGAAATTCCCCACGACGGTCTGCAACCCAATCCCCATGCCGATCCCAAAGGCGCCCACCAGGATGGTGACCTTGGTCAGGTCCACGCCCAGTGCAGCCAGGCCGAGGATAAACCCGACGAGCACGATGGTGTAGCGCATCAGGTTCGCCAGCGCCAGCGGAACCCCGTGGGCCAGGCGGACACGGGGAAAGACGTCCACGGCCAGAACGGCGCGGACGATGGCGGAGAGGGCGAATGCCGCCCAGACCGTCACGCCGAAGAGCAGGACGTCCCCGACGGTGATCCGGACCACTCCCCACGAGAGCCCCGCATCCAGCGCGGCGGAGGCAACCTGACCCGGAGCGCCGAAGATGATGAAGTGTCGCAGGACGCTCAGGCCCCACACCGCGCCGCCAACCAGGGTCAGGAGGCGGCGTGCCTGCCTCTCCAGCAGGCTCCGATTCCGCTGCACCGACTCGAGCAGCCCCAGCGGACGGGTCGAGAGGGCATACGCAAAGAGCACCAGGAGGACCCAGACATCGATGAGGATGACCAGCGCGGCGTAGCTACTCTGCAGCGCGCCATCTCCGATGAGCCGCGCCAGCTGCATGTACCCTGCGGCGCCCGTGAGGAGCGCTGCGACGAACGCTATCCAGAGGATCAACAGGATGATCTGGCGGCCGCTTGGCCGGCGGGGGATGCGATCCCCCTGGGTTGAAGGGTTCGGGCGGCGCTCGGCGACGAGGCCCCAGCCGAGGAGCAGGCTCCCGCCGAGCATTTCCGCGAGGAAGAGCGTTTGATCAACGGCGGGGGCCGTTGCGAGCAGCGGCCGGAGTGCGTCTGCGGCGAGGACGAGGCCGAAGCCATAGAGTCGGCGCGCCTGCGCCGGAGCGACCAGGGGCGCAACCAGCCGAAGGGCTGGGATGATGCCGAGGAGCTCCGCGAGCCGGAAGGTCCCGATCGCGTAGCCCGGGTAGATCCATGGCGTGGCGAGGAGAGCCAGGACGAGTGCCGCGGACGCCGGGCGATCGAGTATCCGAGCCGCGGCGGAAATGCCGGAGTCGGGAAGGATCCAGGCCTGGGCCCGGCGACGGGCCCGGAGGAGCGGGACCAGCAGCAGGCCGAAGAGCAGGGCCTGCAGCACGACCCCGTGCACCTGGCGTCTTGCCACGATCCTCAGCTGGCGCCACCACCGCTCGGCGGCGTCCTGGAGGCCCGGCACGGCCTGGGCCGCTGCTCCGGACCACAGGTCGAGGTCCCAGATCGGCGAGGCATCCGGTGTCGCCAGGTTGGCAACCAGGTCTCGCTCTCCCTGCGCGATCTGCGCCAGCACCTGATCGCAGCGCCGAACCTGCAGCGCGGTCTGATACTGCAGGACCAAGAGCCCGGCCAGACGCGCGCTCACCCGGGACTGGGCCGCGCTGATGGCGGTCTGGATCGTGTCGATCTCCTGAAGGAGCTCCGCCGGCGCCTTGGCGCTCTCCGCCTCCCGGAACGACTTTGCCCACGTTGCATGGAGATCCGACAGCCGCTGGATCTCCTGCTGCAGTCGGCTCCCCCGTTCCGCCAGCTCGTCGGCCCAGGACGTCAGCTCGGCGCGAATGCCGCGCCACACCTGGGCCATGTCCTCGAGCTGCGGCGCCGAGGGCCTGGCCGCAAGCCGCCGGATGGCGCCCTCCCAGCCCCGCTGGATCCTCCTGCTCCGCTCCGGGAGCGCCTGCTGGATCTCCAGGATCTTGGGACCGGGGGCGGAGAGGGAATC
>Ga0316630_10000485_pt1 | contig 12684 bp, 8 predicted proteins | sample OWC_May_M1_C1_D6_FD_207658 | JGI IMG/M metagenome (GOLD analysis project Ga0316630, IMG submission 207658) | Wetland soil microbial communities from Old Woman Creek delta, Ohio, United States - OWC_May_M1_C1_D6_A | ecosystem: Environmental > Terrestrial > Soil > Wetlands | place: USA: Ohio...
CGAAAGGCCGGCCATCCGCAGCGCCTCTCCCAGGACGTTTCGGGCCGTGACGTCATGGTCCGGGCCGGTGGCCGAGACGGCATGGCCTTTCACGGCGCCGTCCACCATGACCACCGCTTTGACGTAGGTGGAACCGAGGTCTATACCCGCGGTGATCATCTATGCACCTCCGTGAACGGGTGCCGGGTGCCGGGTGCCGGGGGCCGGGACGATTCGTCGTCGTCCGTCACCCGGCACCCGGCCCCCGGCACCCTGCACCCGCGTCATTTCGCTCCCCCCGCCGAGACGGCCGCTCCGATGGCCCCGACCATGTTTGGTTCAGGAGGGAGTATCGCCTTCCTCTTGAGCTCGTGTTCTATCGCGCCCACCACGCCGGCGTTCATCGCAACCCCGCCTGCGAGCATGATGTCGCCCTTGGTGGTGACGGAATTGATCATCGCCACCACCTTCTTGGCCACCATCCCGTTGAGGCCGGCGATTATCTCCTCAACGGGCCGCTTCTTGGCCACAAGCGTCACCACCTCGCTCTCGGCGAAGACGGTGCAGGAGGTGTTTATCACCGCAGGCTCCTTGGCCGCCTGGGAGGCCGTTCCCATGTAGGCCGGCTCGACGCCGAGCGCGGCGGCCATGATGTCCAGAAAGCAGCCAGTGCCCGTGGAGCACTTGTCGTTGGTTATGAAGTTGGACATCATCCCGTCCAGTTCGAGCTCCATCAACCGCACGCCCTGACCGCCCAGGTCCACCACTATCCTCGTGGCCGGGTGGAGGAAACGCGCCCCCTTCGAGAAGGCCATGATATCGGTCAGATGCGCCGCTTGGGCCATGTTCTTGCGGCCCACGCCGGTGGCCGCGATCTTCCCGCTGCCCGGCGGAAGGCCCGCTTTCGCCAAAAGATTCGCAACAAGCTCGCCCACGGGTCCTGCGGGATGCATGGAGCTTCTTATCGCCCCCGAGGCGAGCACCTTCCCGCCCTCCATCACCACCGCCTTGGTCCACAGCGCCCCGATGTCCACTCCCACGCTAGCCAGGGGATTCCCTCCGTGCCTTTATCATCTCTATGAACGCCTCGACCCTCGTCCTCACCTGCTCGAGGTCGCCCTCGTCGTACTCGCTTTCCACCTTGAGCATGGGGATTCGCTGCCTGCGCAGCACCCTGTCCGCCTTGGTGGCGTCGAGGCTGTTGAGGTGGCAGCCACGGAGGACATGGAAGACAACGCCCTCGGCGCCAAATTCCCGTATCCTGCCCAGCATGTTCTGCTCCCTTTCCAGGTTGGGGCTGAAGCTGGGGCAGGTGCAGGGCATTATGTACCTCTCGGCGAGGGCCACCAGCATCCCCTCCATTGTCCATTCCTCCACCACCACGGGGTCATACATCGTTCGGCTCCCCGAGCAGAGCTCGTCGGCGATGATGATGCCCCCCGACTCCTCTATGAGCAGGGGGACCTTCCAGTTGGGCCATATGATGGGAGAACCGCCCAGCAATACTCGCGCGGCCTCGGGGGCCACAGGTTGGCGGCCTTCGAGCTCGTCGCAGAGCTTCTCGACGTTGTGTGTCCAGCGCCCGATATCGTCGTAAAAGGTCAGCTGGGCCACCAGCAGCGCGTCCCGGCCCCATATCGAGCCGTTCTTTCGCAGCTGGCTGAACCTGCGCCAGGCGGCCTGCGCGCGCTGGTATGTCTGTATCGATCGTTTCAGCATCTGCGGCCGCAGCTTCTGGCCGAACTTGCCTTCCAGTTTGCGCACGAGCGCCTTTATCTCGCCTATCCAGGATTCCCGGCCCGCCTCGGTGGTCTTCACGGCGGGCATGTTCATGAGGTGGACATCGACCATGTCCTGGAGAATCTCGCCCAGCTTGAGCTTGGCGTCGCATGGCGTGGGAACGATGACCAGGTCGCACAGCTCCAGGATGGGCGACGCCCCGGACATCTTCAGGCCAAGGGTGGATTTCACGAGGGGACAGAGCCCGGCGTCGCCCAGAAGGTCGTTGGCCGGATGGACCGCCTCGTAGATGCCAGAGCAGAAGCGGACGGGCACGGCCCCGAACGCCGCCGGTATCTCGGCCGGGGCGAAGTAGCAAAGCGAGCCCACCACCTTTCCCCCTTCCTCCTTGAACTTCTTGAGCTCCTCGGCCCTCTTGCCGAATGGATCGGCCATCTCCTCGAAGTATTCCATGGCCTTCGGGCGGGACTGGGTCTTCATTGCCGCAAGATGCTTTTGGACCTGCTCGGCCGCCGCTTCCCGTATCCTGTCCCGGTGGGCCGCGGCGCCCTCGGCGATCTCCTTGTTCATGAACCTGGGCTGCCTTTCGTTCCCACCGGAAGCGTCCTTCATGTCCGCACCCCCCTTTCTTCGCACTGGCACCGGTATTTCGATTGGACGATCTTTTTTCCTAAAAACTCCACGCTGAGGCACCCGTCCTCGGGGCAGTTGTCCACGCAGTTGTAGCAGTGGACGCATTTTGCGGAGCTGACGTCGGTTCCCTCCCGCTCCTCGTAGACCTTGAGAATCTCCATCGGGCAGACCCGGTAGCATATCCTGCAGTGGGTGCACTTGGCGGGGTCCTTGCGGAGCCTGACGAAGGCGGTCCTGTTGAACAGGGACATCATCGCCCCCTGGGGGCAGATGTGGCACCAGAACCTGCGCGCCGCAAAACAGGTCCCGAGGTACAGGATGGTTATGAGCACCGACATCGTCGGTACATATGTCGACGGAGGCGCAAGCCCTATGGCTATCTGCCCGTAGATGTACATCGCCCTGTTGGGGTCGAACTGCTCGTATGGGACCGGCAGGGCGTTCCACATGCCCTTGAGGTCGAACATCGGGGCTCCCAGGGCGAATGTGTAGAAGACGATGACGAAAAGGCCGAGGTACTTGAGCGAGTGGATGAAATCGGAGTGATGGGGTGCGATCTCTATGTGGCGGATGCCCAGCCGGCGCCTCAGGCGGGTGAGGAGGTCCTGGGGAAGACCCAGGGGGCACAGCCAGGCGCACCAGACCCTCCCGAGGGGAATCATCAGGGCCGCGAAGATGAGGAGGGGCAAAAGCAGATCGATGTAGCCCGAGTTCCAGCCGCTGAATATGGTGTCCTGGACCTTGTAGAGCGTCGCATATGTCGGGGCGTAGATGAAGAACTTGGTGGATGCGTTGGGGAAGTAGATGTGCCGCAGGATGTTGGATGTGCCGAAGAGCGGAAGCCCTACGAGCATCCCGTTGCCGAGGACAAGTCCGAATATCTGGGTCACCAGCCTGAGGTTGGCGATTCTCGGCCTTCCCCCTTTCGATTTTTTCCTGGTGGGGGTATTTGCGGCTGCCAGCTCAATCCCCCCTCGGCGCCATGTAGGCCAGGACCTCGTTGACGGTCATGTAGAACCCGATGAAGATGAGCAGGAATGCGCCTGCAGCCTTCATCGCCCGCTCGTGGTTGGGGACATGCGCAAGCGACGAAGCCGCCAGAAACCCGATGAGGGGGTAAGCGCTCGAGGCCAGCGCGTAGACAAATGACAGGGCCAGCGCCCACCATGGCCCGACGGCTATCAGCAGGGGCGCAAGAACCATGAGCTTCACGCAGGGGGTCGCACCGCGCAAAACGCCGAGAAGGAATGCGCTGTTTGGCTTCATGCCCTGTACCTTGGCATTTCCCCCGCCTTCCGCGCCTTTATCTTTCGAGACGTCGCATGGTTCGCTACCACCGCGATGGACTCCCAAAACATGCCTCAGCCTGCGCTTGAACGGTCCCGGTCCCCCGAGAATCGCCACCAGCATGAGCACGCCGAAGATGATGCTGCCCGCCCCGAAGACGGCCACGAAATATATGGGGGGAATCAGGGTCACGGCGCCAATTGCCGAGATGGCTACGCCTATCGCCATCAGCCCGATGAACCTGCCAAGGATGAAGCGGACGCCCACGGACGAACTATCACCCCTGGTGCCGAAGGACAGCCCCATGCAGAGCCAGGCGTTGGAGAAGGACAGTCCCACCGCCGCCGCCGCTGCCAGTTCGGGAATCATCTGGCCGCCCCCATCGCCGGCCCTTGCGACGGCCGGCCATCCGGTGCTCCTTGACGGGCCCCCCTCTTTGCCCCTCCAGCCTCGTACCATTTCTTCGTGTAACGGCTCGTCGCCGCAAGAAGCACGATGAACATGATGAGGGCAGCCGCCTGGAGCCCGAGCTCGATGTAGTCCTGCTCGCCCAGCACCGCCTCCGTGGCCTTCGTCTTTCCGTCGATGATGTAGATGTGCGGGTCGGTGTAGGCCGAGGTGAAGTCCGCCTTTCCCTGGTAGCCGCCCTGGCCGGCGATGATCTCAACGGTGCCGTCCTGGTCAATATCGGCAAGCGCAATGCCCAAAATGTCCGAACCCAGAAGGGTGCTCTTCCACTTGACGCCGTGGGCCGCCCCGTCGAAGGCCCAGATGTAGCCCGGCTGGTTCCCGACCACGATCTCTTTGGCATTGTCCCCGTCGATGTCGCCCACTGCCAGCCCGTAGGCCTTGGGCCCGATGTTGTCGCTGACCCAGACCTGTTCGTACGCAGGCGGGCTCCCGACCCCTCCGGAGCCCCTGAAGCGGAACTGGAAGGCATACCCCTGGAAGTAGCGGTAGCCGTTGCCGCCGGTGATCTCGAGGTTGCCGTCGCCGTCGGTGTCGGCCACCACCAGACTCTCGACGTCCCCGTTGGTGTCGGGGCTTTTCCACTCGAGGCCGCCGTCCTTGCCGTTGAAGACCCGCACATAGCCCTCGCCCGGCTTCTCGCCAAGGGCCACGCCGCTTCCGGCCACCACCTCCATGTCGCCGTCGCGGTCGACGTCCGCCACCGCCATCCCCCTTATCTTGGTGTCGAACTCCCGCGATATTTCTGCCTCGCGGAAAAGCTCCTGGTGGACCGTCTCGTTTTTGCCAGTTGTGGCGTTCCCTGCGGTGCTGAGGCGGAACACGTAGATCCTCCCGTGAGGCACGTCCGTCCGGTAGCCGCAGCCCACCACGATCTCGTTTTCCCCGTCGGAATCGACGTCGGCGACCCTGATGCCGTGCGCGTCACGGACGATATCGGGGCTCCTCCAGATGCGCAGGTGGCTTTTGCCGTCGTAGACATACACATGGCCTTCCCCGCCTCCGGCCACGATGTCCGTCCGTCCGTCGTTGTTGGCGTCCCCGACCTCGATTCCCCAGAGGCGGTACTCCAGCTGGGGGCCGCGCCACTCTGCCCTGTAGCCGCCGTCACGGTACCCTATCACGCCGATGTGCCCGTCGTAGTTGCCGAAGACTATCTCGAGGGCGCCGTCGCCGTCGATGTCGGCCGCCTTGATCGAGTTGAACCTTCCCGGGGCGGTCCCCAAAAACCCGGAATCGATGCTTGCAGGCGATGAGCCGGCCGCAAGGGGTCCCTGGATGGCCGCCAGGACGATTGCGGCCACAAGCAGCGCAGCGGGTCTGGTGGCGATCACCGTCGCTCGCCCTCCATGTGCCTTCTTGCCAGCACCCAGAAGATGATGAACCCGGCACAGCTTATGATGGTGTAGATGACCATGTTGGGGACCCACCAGGGCACGGGCTCGGCGGCCACAGGCGACCTTTCACCGAAGACGTAGACGCGGACCGCGGCCTCCTTGCCGGAGCCGGCGGCGAGCGCGCCCCCGTCCGGGGACCAGCGTGCCGACATGACCGAGGCTCTTGCGGCTGCACTTTCCGTGAACGTTCGGATGACCGCGCCCGTGGTGGCGTTGCGCACCGTCAAAAGCGTGGTGTCCACGCCCGATGCGGCTATCCATTCCCCGCTGGGGTGCCAGTCCACCGAGCGCACGCAGTTGGGCGCGGACCATTTCGCCATCTGCGCGATGGATGTCTTCGCCCCCTTGCTGAAATTGGCCATGTCCATGTCCCAAAGACGGATGGTGTAGTCCCGTGAGCCGGTGACGAGAGTGCCGCCGTCGGGCGAGAAATCGGCGCAGAGCACCCCCAGAGTATGGCCCCGAAGCTCTGCCTCCAGCGACCAGTTGGATGTCTCCCAGACCCTGATGGTCTTGTCGTCCGAGCACGACACCAGCCTTCTGCCGTCCGGGGACCATCTCACCTCCATGACGCCGTCCTGGTGCCCGGCCAGGTCCTTGACCAGCGTCGAGTTCTCCACGTCCCAGACCTTGACGAGGTTCTCGTCGTTGGCGTTGTTCATCTCCACCTTGTCGGTGCCAGAACCGGAGGCGAGGTATCTTCCGTCCGGCGAGAAGTCCAGCGTCAGCACGCTGCCGCGATGGCCGGTGAGGACACCGGCCAGCGTCCAGTCGCTGACGTTGTACAAAAGCACCGCCCTGTCGTCCCCGCCCATGGCCAGATAGCTTCCGTCCGGGGACCAGGCGCTGCATCTGAGGGGGAAGCAGCCGGGCGGCGTGTAGCCGTCGCAGCGGCCGGCCGGCACCGGCCGGGCCTCGATTCTTGCAAGCAGCCCCCCGGTGGTGGAATTGTACACCGAGGTTGAATTGTCGAAGTAGGTTGCCGACAGCATGGACCCGTCGGGGGACCAGCGCACGGACCAGAGCGTCGCGTCCCGCCCGGTGATGTTTTGCCACGCAAGCCCCATTCCCGAGGGGTCCGCGGCGGCCGCGGCCGCCATGTCCTCTCCCATTGGCGCTGCGACCGACAGAAGCAGCAGCACGACGATGGCCACCAGGACCATTTGGCGCTTTTGCATCTCAACCGCCTCCTGCCCGCATTCGTCGTTGGCCGGGCAGCCAGCGTTTTCTCACAAGGAGGACCAGGACCGCGGCATTGCAGAGCCCCAGGACCGCGATGAGGGCCAGGTAGGGGGCGTACTTGACCATGTTGAAACCTGATTGTGAGCTCACGCCGGAATAGGATGAACGGTAGACGGTCACATTGAACCTCATCGATGCGGAGACGGCGGCGAATCCGCCCTTGGAGGCCGAGACCGCCAGCGTGACCGAGATGTTCCCCTTGACCGGCGGGGCGAGGTACTTGACGGTCTGGCTTCCGTCCGGAAAGGTGCTGGCGCCGCCCTGCGAGAGGTTGCCGGCGCTCACCGTAAACTTCACGAAAGCGCCCTCGGCGGGATTGCCCGCCTCATCGGTGACCCGGACATTGATCCTCATCACCGTCCCCGAGGGAAGGCTCTCCTTCTCCAGCATCGTGCTTATCCTCAACGCGGGGAGCTCGGAGGCGGAGCCAAGGCCGCACACCGCTCCGTCCATGGAGCCTGCAAACACCCTCCTTTCGAACAGGGCGGGTGAACCGACTATCTTTCCCCCGATGGTGGCGTTCCAGGCCAGCTTTCCGGTCTGGCGGTCCACGGCATAGACATTGCCATCGGAGGAGCCGACCACCACCAGGTTGTCGGTCACGAGCGGCGAGGAACCGCCCTCGAAATCCTCGGTCTTGAAGGACCACAGCACCTCGCCCGGCGAGATGACGCCGTCCCCGTTGGGATCAATGGCGGGCAGGGCGACCAGGAAGCTCCCGTCGGCGGTCTTGTTCCACACAAAGGAGTACACCGAGCCGCCGTCCGCCGCCGCCGAGGAATAGACGCCCTGGGACGAAAGATGCCTCCAGATGACCTCGCCGGTGGAGGAATTGACGGCCCGAAGCTCGCCTGCCAGCTCGGAGTAGCTAGCGGCGCCGATGTAGACCCTGTCGCCCGCGGCGCAGGGCGTCGAGTAGATGGTCCATGTCTCGGGGAACGAGAAGTTCCAGCGCACGCTGCCGTTCTGTGCCCACAGGGCGAAGGCCCCGCCCGTGATGGTGCCTCCGAATACGCATCCATTGGCCACCGCCGGGCTGGCCCACATCTCGCCCCCGATGGCGGCCGTCCACAGAATCTGGCCGGTCGTGGCGTTGACCGCGATGGCGGTCCCGTTTTCGGAGAAAGAGTAGACCACGCCGTCCACCACCGCCGGGGATGCTATTATGCCGCGGTCGTCGGGGACGGACCATACCACCGAGCCGTCAGAGGCGTTGAGGGCGAAGAGGCCCGAGTCGGAGAAGTTCAGGGAGCCCACGAACACCATGCCCGACCAGTAGGCCGGAGTGGACTGGACCGTGGAAAACTCGCCGAAGGAGCGGTTCCAGACCTCCTCGCCCGTTGAAGGCCGCAGGGCATAGAGCCTCCCGTTGTCGGCGCCGATGTACAAAAGCCCGCCGCCCAGGACCGGGGAGGACTGGACGGAGGCTCCCGCGTCGAAGCTCCACAGGATATCGCCGCGGGCCGGCGCGGGCCCGGCCGCCCAGCCATTGCGGCGGGCGTCCCCGTGGAAGGTGCTCCACATGGAAACCGGGCCGGATTCGGCCGGGGGGTCACAGCGGCCCCAGTCGAGGAGCAATGATGCACTCAATAATAGGGTCGATATGAGCAATGCCTGCAGGAAGCGCCGCATCCCTTTCATTTAACAATAAAATCTTACAATATATAGCTTTTATGTTAAAGTTCCTGAGAATGGACCCGCCACACTACTGGGGAATTCTGAGCCATCCGGCGACCGGAAGCGCATTGAACCGTCGCACCGGATAGAGCGTGGAAATGACTATCACCGCAAGCAGTATGCCCAAAAGCAGCAGCGAATCGACCGCGGACGGGAGGTTGCCCAGGAAGATCATCGATGCCATGACCGCGGCGGCCAGAGCGATGCCAAAGCCCAGAAGGAAGATGAAGATGTTCTCGGCCAGAACAAGCCTCTCCAGCCGGCCCCTGGGGAACCCAATGGCCCTCATGACACCCAGCTCGAAGCGGCGCTCCGTGGTCTCCCTGGCCACCTTTGCAAAAAATCCCAGTGTACCTATCATTATGCCCGAGGCCAGCATCGCCTGCAGCATCGAGACATAGGCCATATCCACCTTTATGAAGCCCTCCGACAGTTCGTTGACCGGCCTTGCCCTGAATCCATAGGACGACAAGGAGCTCTCCAGGCCGGCCGCCACGGCGGACACTCCGCTCCTTTTATCCGTCGCATTATATGCGATCCTGAAGAGGAAAATGTTGTACTCCGACTGGGTCGGATAGAGGCGCTTCATCGCCGGCTCCGAGATGAACACGCTGCCCTGAAAGATGGAATCGTGCAGGATGGCCACGATTTTGAGCACGACCGCATGGCCGGATTCGTCTTGGACGGTTATCGTCCCGCCCAGGCCCTTTTCGAATATCCACACGATGGTGGTGTAATCGCCGATGATGGGGACGACCGAGCCTTCGGCGGCGCCCGCCTTGCCCCCGTCCTGGTCCAGGAGCTTCCAGGGCTCCTTTCCGGCGGAGCCGTCCAGGCTGCCGGAGAAGGGAATCTTGGAGCTGGCGATGAACGAGGCGTTGGCCCCGAGAATCCTGGGGGGCGCCTTGGTGTTGAGGTTGGAGCATGTGCCTCCCGGGCTGCCGAAGCTCTGGAACTGGACCGTGGAGACATCCGGGAACCCTGTCACATTGTGCTCCTCCCTGGCGGCAGCGTCCCCCAGGTCGAAGAACACCGGAACCTCGCTCGTCCCCAGGATGTCGTAGCCCCCGCCCCTTATGGCCGCCTGGTCCGAGACCATCCCCGTTTCCATTGGAAGATACGCCGAAAGCGTCAGAAGGGGGAAGACGACGAGGGCGTAGGCCAGTACATAGGCGCCGGCGCGCTTTCTGTTGCGGGCGCTGTTGGCCAGCGAGATCCTTCCGAGCCGCGAACCTTTCGAGAGGGCGGAGGCTATGCCTTCAAGGTGCGCATATATCAGATATCCGGCGAGAAGCAGTATGACGTCCCCCACCAGGAAGTAATACAAAAGGAGCATGTCCCCGGCCGTGGCCGAAAGGATGATGCCGATGCCGGCAATGATGGGAATCGCAATAAGGCATGCGGCCGTCGGCCATATGGCCGGCCGGCGACGCGCAGGGGCGCCGCCCGGCCCGATCTCGGCGATCTTTTGTTCGCCAATATGATCCCGGACCCCCGTGTCGGGCAGGCCCCGGATGTTGGAGACGACATCGCCCCTGGCGGAGGCGCGGGCGCCCACGGCGAATGCCAGCGTCGACAGGATGAAACCGGCCAGAAAGCTCGCCAGGACCAAAAAGGGCCCCGGCATGTAGAGGTCCGAGCTGACCGGGAGGAATTGCGTCCACAAGTTGTTGGAGGCCCAGACGCCCAGGCCGGCGAAGGTCACGCCCGCGGCCAGGCCGATGGCTGAACCCGCCAGTGAAAGGGCCGTCCCCTCCATCGTGAAGATGGCTGTCACGTTCTTGCGGGTGAAGCCCAGAGACCTCAATATCCCTATCTGCTGCCTTCTTGCCTCGATATCGGCCATCACCACGACGTAGATGAGCACCATCCCGGAAGCGGTGACGGCGCTGCCGAAGGCTATCAGCGCTTCGGTGACGATGTCCAGTCCCGCCACGGAATCTATGGAATCCCGCTTTATTTTCTCGACGCTGACGCCCATCTGCTGCGGAGAAAGGCTGGCGTTCAGCCTGCCCCCGACGATGGATGCAAGAGCCGTGGTATTGACCCCGGCCACGGGCAGCGCCTTGACGGTGGTCAGGTTGCCAACTTCGTTACCCCAGAGCTCCTTTCCCCTTGCCAGGGGGATATAGGCCTTGGGCGCGCCGCCATGGGCGCGCCAGTAGCTGAGGTCCTCCCCGACCATTATGGAATAGTTGATGGGGATGGGCGGCTTCCAGTCCCCGCAGGATGCCTTGCCCTTTATGCCCGGAAACGGAGGCATGAGCTCCGGGTCGTCCGCCTTTCCCTCGAGGTCCACTATGTATCTGACGGTGAAATCCTCGTATCGCAGCTGCTGGCGGAAGGAGCCGTCGTAGACCGTATAATTGAGGGTGAGCATATCTCCCACGTTCAATTCCAGGCGCTCGGCTGTATAATTCGTTACGATGATCTCCCCGTCCCCGATCTCCCCCGTGATTTCCAGGCCGGTGGCGTTGTCGGTGAACTTGCCGAATGCGGTGTCCGCCGCCGGGTCCAGCGCCGTGACCGTCGAATAGGCCACCCATTTGTCACCATTCATTATCATGTTCACGAAGTAGGAGGTCAGCTCCGAAACGGAGCTGACGGAGGCGTCGGAGGCCGCCAGCTCTTTTGCCATCTCCTCGCCGAAGAATATCCTGTCGCTTTCGAGCTTTACATATCCCGGCATGGCGGTGAGGCAAAAGCCCCCTTCTTCATACCCCACGCCATTGACCCGTTCTTCATCCCCCGCATTCCCCTTCAACAATTTTCCCAGGCGCGCCGCCACATCGGCGGTCCCAAAGATTCCCTGTCGGGCGTCGCCGTTGTTGGAGACCCAAATCGCATTGATGCCCGTGGTCTGGGCCGCCTGCATCAGCCAGCCCAGGTCCACGAAGGCGGTCCTGCGCGCATCGCCGCGGGGCACCAGGTTGAGGGCGCCGAGCCCCTCGTTTCTTATCACGGCGGTGACATTGAGCATTCCTTCATGGACGGGCGCGCCGGGCGTGTAGATGCTCTCAAGGGAAAATGCGGGGTCCCTGAACCGTGCCATTACCGCGTCCCCCGGGGCGACCGAGATCATTTTGGCCGAATCTTCCCTCAAGTACACGGCACCCGGCCCGATGGAATGGGGCAGCGCCGGGCCCCCGGCGACATTCCTCAGGACGCCGAAGGACGATGAGCGCCCGTCGATGCCTATGATGTCCACCTGCGTGTCCCTTTTGTCCCCCGACGGCCCCGTAAGGATTCCCGGGAGGATGAGCGCCGGGGCCAGCCCGTCGGTGAGCCGCGCCAGCTCCGTGTCGTTTTCCAGGCTTTCAAAGAGCCCGGGGCGCATCACTCCCTGGGAGCGGATCAGCTCGTCCACCGGTCCCAATGAATCGTAGATGCCGGCGCGCAGGCTCTGCTGGAAGGAATCGCCCATGGTCAGCGGCACCGCGATGGACGCCGAAGGGACTATCAGTGCCAGAAGCAGGGGGACGGCGCTGCGCCTGCGAAGGTTCTTGAGCGAAAGGCGGGCGGCGTCGCGCAGACCCAGTCCCATCGGATGAAAGATGGCGCTGGAAGGTATTAAATTCCACGCTATCTGGTAGTCATGAAGTTTTTGACGGCCTCGTAGTTTTGGGGGTGCTCCCCGAAATATCCGCGCACCGGCGCCAGCATGTCGGCAAGCGCCTGCGCCGCGCCCGTTTTGAGGTCGGCGGGATGCAGCTTCTCGGCCGAGAACAGCCCGGCAAGCTCCTCGAAGCTCCCTATATCCAGGTCCCCGCCGTACTTTTCAGGGCGCGAGATCTTCAGGCGGCCGGCCGGGAATATGACCAGGCGGCAAAGCTCGAGGACGGGATTGTTCTCCAGCTGCTTGGCCGGGCAGAACGCGCCCTTGAGCTTCCGCGCGATGTCCTGGGGTGAATCGTGTATGAATATCGCCGAGTCGGGCTTGCTTTTGGACATCTTGGCCTCGACGGGGTCCATCCTCTCGGTGCCTGCGAGGCTCGGCAGCAGCGGCGTGTGGATGGCCACGACCTTTTTCCAGCCGTGCTTGCCCCCCATCTCCCGCGCCAGCATGTGGGCCTTGCGCTGGTCCATCCCGCCGTAGGCCACATCGACGTCCAGATGGAATATGTCGGCCACCTGCATAATGGGATAGAGCATCCGGGAGGAATCCAGCTCCATCTCCTCCTCCTTCCTGCCCATGATGTCCATCGCCCGCCTTATCCTCGAAAGGGAGCTGGCCTTTGCTATCCTGATTATCTTCTCCCAG
>Ga0316630_10000486_pt1 | contig 12683 bp, 25 predicted proteins | sample OWC_May_M1_C1_D6_FD_207658 | JGI IMG/M metagenome (GOLD analysis project Ga0316630, IMG submission 207658) | Wetland soil microbial communities from Old Woman Creek delta, Ohio, United States - OWC_May_M1_C1_D6_A | ecosystem: Environmental > Terrestrial > Soil > Wetlands | place: USA: Ohio...
CGCTTTCACGCAATCGAGGAAACCCGCAGCGACATTCCGACGCCGGATGCCGATGCCGCCGACGTAACGCGAGCGGGTGGGATTATCACGAATCACGGTGGGGGCCGCACGCCTACACTGGTTAGCCGGTGCGAATCCGACACGCCGATTACGCTCTATATCGAGCACACCGTCTTTACCTTCTATCCGGCTTCTCGTTTTATCACGCACGGGCGGGGCGTTATCTCTACCGGCTACGGCTGGCACGGCAACGATCCGCACGGCTATTGTGTCCGCTTCAATCTAGACTACTATATTTGTGTTGAAAGCTAACTTTTTTCTTGACTTTCCCGATTGCGGGTGTTAGTCTGTTTGCAGAAAGGGGATGCATATGGCACGCATTGAGGATTTGACGGTGAAGGAAGGAATGCTCGTTGACCCTGCGACGGTTCGCAATCCCGAATCGGAAACGTGGGAAGCTTACGAGACTTACGAAACCGTGCTCAAAGAGTTCGGGCGCGACACTTCTCCGAAGGCGTGCAATGACGCCGACGTGTCCGATACCGACTATTGGATGGTGCGCCGTGCGTCCCGTATCGTGGCAATGGCGATGCTCGAAACGCTGCGAAACTTTGAAGGATTGAAGCCGCAGCAATATGACCGGCTGTTGTCTGCCATGCGAAAGACGGCAGGACGGGTTGCGCCGGATTAAGGGAGGTTTAACATGGAGCGGGTTTTTCTCTTTGGGCAAGAATTGACCCCTAGGCATAAGTCGATTATTCGCCGTGCGTTGTTCCTTCCCTCTAGCCATGAAATTACGCAGTATGAGGCTGGTGTATGGGCGGCGCGATTGATACAGGCGGGGCTTGATGCAGAGATTTCGATTCCCGATAACGTCGATAACAAGGAGGTTTAATTATGGCATTTTTTTCGTTCAATCAGAACAACAGCGGTGGAGGTTTTGACTTTAATCCGAAGCAGGGGATTTCGCATTGGGTTATTATCGAGGCTGCAAACGCCACGGATGCGAACGAACGGGCTAAGGGCATCGGGCTATACTTTGACGGCTGCGATAAGGGCTTGGATTGCGATTGTTGTGGTGATCGGTGGTATCCGCAATATGACGAAAAGGAAGGCACGGCATCGCCCGAAGTCTACGGGGAAAAGGTTGAGCGGCTGTCAAAGTTCCCTGACACGAAGTTGAGCCACAAGTGGATTAAGGGACCGGAGGGCTATATTCATTACCTTGCCGGTGGCGTTGAGCCGTTCTGGCTGTAAGATTATAAGGGGGTTAAAATGGCAAAGTTTCTTCAACTAGAAGCTTCCCGATTGCTTTCTCTGGCAAAGGATATTGAAAGTCATTGCGAGTGCGATCCGATACCGGAGGAGCAATTTATTGAGTACGATAATCGCATTCGTGAGCTAGCCGGAAGCGTGCCTATGTGTGCGGTCACGGGCGTTATGCGCGCCTCTGACTTGCTCTATCAGGCTTCCCTATGGCCGCACCTTGATTCGACGCGCTACGCCTACATTGAGGCTGCTACGGCGTGCCTTCGGAACACGGCTGAAGTCGTCGTGTGGCTGCCTGAACGATGAAGGAGCGGGAAATGGACAAGACGAAATTTGATGGCGTTGTAAAAGTTGTTTATATTGGCGAAGGGTTTTATCACGCCAGCGGCACGATCATGTCTAATATGGTGTATGAGGATGGTAGCCGGTGCTCCGTTTCGGACGTGCTGTTAATGGTTGAGGCTGGCAAGACGGTGACAATCCGACCGGCGACCGATGCGGAAATGGGGAGAGCATATCGCAACTTACGGGCTATTCAATCGAGCTAACAAAAGGGAGAAGCAAGATGTATAAACGGCATTATCTGGTATGGAGCCGACGCCGCACAGGTTCGGAACCGTGGGCACTTGAAGGGAGTTTTAACAGCAAGGCAAAGGCTATCCGCTTCTGTAAGCATACGCGGGAGAACTTTAAGCTATACATGAAACAGGAGATTTATTTTAAGGTTTGCTTTATTGACGAAGAGGATAAGATGCGAACGGTGCGGGAGATCAGCTAATGAAAAACGCCGACGCTATCAAGGCAGTTTCCGACTTTGCGAATAAGGTGGAGCGTAATTTCGGGGGGACGTGGGGGCCGTGCCGTATCGAGGTAACGGACGATGACCTTCGGGCTTTGCGTGTTTTAATTGGGGTGGGGCAAGCGGTGGAGGATTTCAGGGAGCAAATTTATATCATAGGCCAGCGGGATAGGGATTGCCATGAAACGTAAGAAGATTTCCATAGTCTGTAAAAAAGGCACGATCAATCCTCTTGCTCTATTAGTGAAGTCGCCTAAGCCTATTATCCAGCAAAAGGGCGGTTCTCATGCTCCCGCTAAAGGGAAAGGGTCTTACACTCGATCCCCCAAGCATAGAGAGAAACTATCCTCCGCTCGCTGACTCGCTCTCGCTCCGCTCGCTATCCCCCGTGCCTTTAGCCTTATCCCCCCGCCTCACGATGTTCGGCTTGCTCGCCATATGCTCGCCGGGGGTGTTTGCGGGTGATTACTGCCATGCACACGCGAAACGGTGCCCGACAATTGCACATATCAGGACGCCAGCACAGGGTTACATAGGGACTTTTTCCCTTTTAATTTGGGGGGTGTTTTGTTTGTTTTCTTCTTTGTTTTCGCGGGGTTAGGGGTGTGTTATTTTGTAACACGTCAAGGGGTGGTGGTTTTTGGGGTCTTGCGACCCACAAACCCAAAAAACCCTTATAAATCAAGCACTTTTAGAACTTTTATAAAGGGGTACTTTAAGTTTCAAACGAAAAAAAATGGAAATAATATCAAACGAAGGGTGCCGTAAGGCGATTGAATTTGACTTTGTGGCGTGCGTGTGGTAGGGTGGGGGAGTGGAGGGCGGGGAGTGGGAGCGAATAGGGAAAAGGGGCTGGAAAGAAAGTGCCTAAAAAAGAGGCAAAATGAGCTAAATATGCGAAATATCAGGGGAAAATCGCGCGTTTCTGCCATAAAACAAACAAAAAAGCACAAAAATCAATCAAATTAAAAGTGTCTACGAAGAAATGCACCAGAGGGGTTTAGCCAGTAAAATCAGGGGTAAAATGAGGTTTGTCCACGGGCGGGATACCACTTTTTTGCATTCGACCATGTTACAAAAATGGAAGCAATTGGACAAAAGAAATTAAGGGATAAGGTAAAAGGGCTGGGTGAGATTCCGCCGTGCATAGGATTAGCGCGTGCCTTATCAGTAGGACAGAGGAGGTTCTGCCGAGGTTCCGCCGTGCCTAGGTTCCGCCGAGATTCTGCCGAGATTCCGCCCTGCCTAGATTCCGCCCTTCCTAAACCGGGGGGGAGGGGGCGGGGCGGCGGCGGCGGGGCGGCGCGGGGCCGGGAGCGGGGGGCGAACAAACGGCGAAAGTGTCAGATTCCCGGTCAAGCGTCGGATTAAACCCCGACTAAAATTCAGCGACAAAATCTGTCACTTTTTGCCCTTTAACAAAATCTGTCACCGCCTGTGGATAACTTCGCAGACGGGCTGTGGAAAACCTGTTGATAACTCCCGAAAAACCCTGTGGATAACTTTTGCCTAAAAAACAGGCAAAACGCACAGCTTGCCCTAGGACGCACGAACGCCGCACGGGACGGCTTAAGACACGTCCTAAACCGTGCGTCGTTCCTAGGTGCCTTCCCGGCGTTTTAAAGGCATAGTCTGATAAAACGAAAAACGCCGGTTTTGCGTCCGTTTTCGCAAAAATGAGAATAGCACGGCAAGCCGAAATTGTCAATTCTAAGAATGCATTCCGACGCACGGGAACGCCGACGCCGGGACGGGACGCCGGGACGCCGCACCGGGACGGGACGCACCGGGACGCCGACGCCGACGCTTCAATTTTCGGCTTCTAATGAAGCGAACGCACCGGGACGCCGACACGAACGAACGGCAAAAACGACGCTTGAATAAACCGGCGTTCAATTCGGAACACGTCAACGCCGGGAACACGCAAAAACAAAGTCGTTTTCAAGTTTCGTTATAAAACGGACAACGCCGCAAGTCGCCGGAATTGCACGGGAAAATGGACACCGCGGCGTCGGTTCCGGTGCGTTTTAGCGTGCGATCAATCGTTTTACGACGTTTGGACGTGTCCGAAGCCGGGACGCGAAAATAAAGTTGCGTGCAATATTCCGAAGCAAAAACAACGACTTAGGCAATTTCGGCGTCCGACGCCGGAAAATTTCGCTTCCCGTAGTCGTCGGCGTCCGGTATGGGTACGGCATGACGACGACTCACGCAACGCCGACGCCGACGCCGCACGGGACGGTTCCCGTTGCCGGACGTGCGTGCGCGTTGTGCCGCGTGCGTCCGGCTTGTTGTTGCGCGTTCGCCTATCGGAAGCCGAACGGCAAAGCCGACGCGTCAAAGTTGATCTATCTGTGCGCCGCGTGCGTTCCGACGCACCTAACGCACCTAAACGCGGCGTATGCCGCACGAAAGGACTAGAGGCATGGAATCGAACGAAATTCGGACGCAGAAGGCACGCGGAATTTACGCGTTGTCCGTTGCCGGTTTTGCCGTCCCGAAGTTTCGCGTTGCCGGGACGCTTGCGGCGTTCCTCTTCTACTGGCAGCAATTCAAAAACGATTTCGGCTTTGACGCGTTTTGCCGCCCGTGTCCGATGCTACCGCGCCACGGTTTCGTTGGTTCCCGTGTCGTTCGTTCGGAGTCCGAAGTCAACGCGTTGTGGAACGCGTCCGTTGCCGAAGACAGCAACGCCGAAGTCGTCCTAATGCCGCCCGTTGACGCCGCATGGTCCGCAATCGTGTCGGATGATCAAGTTGCGATTTCGGAAGGCAACGACGGCGCAACGGGAAGCCGACGCAGCCGGAAAATTTTCCTTGCCGCACGTTTGGCGAACCTTCCGCGCACGCAAGCCGGACTTGCCGACAACGACAAAGTTGCGGCGTTCGTTGAAGTCGTTGCCGACGCTTCCAAAGTCTACGTCGTTCAACTTCGGGCTGGCGAACGTATACCGCGCACGCTTGATTTCGTGCCGCAAGCCGTGACGTGCAAACACATTGAAAGTCCGTTGAACTACACCGACACGCAATGGGAACACGCAGTAAAAAATTTCAAGCCGGGAACCGTCGTTTACGCGTCCGGTGCGTGCATGACATCGCACGCAGCAATCCATGCGAAAATGTCCGGTGTCCCGTTCGTGACGACGTACAAGCCGTCCGTTGGAATGAAGTTGAAACCGTCCGTTGAACGGACGTTTCATGCGGACGTTTTGCGCGGACTTGGTTTGCCGTTGTCAGCCGACGACACGAAAAACGCGTTGCGCGTTGTCCTCTTCGGATTGCACAACTCGATTGCGTTAACCGCGTCGCCTTCCGGTGCGTTCGTTTTAGGTGCGGCGTTAAACTTTGCGTGTCGTTTGGGAACGGCTGCGTGCCTAGGTGAATTGCGGCACAACCAACACAACGGACAAAGCCGACACGAAGTCTACGCCGACGCGTTCGCAATGTGGCCGGACTCTTCGTTGAAGTTGTGCAAAGCTTCCAAAAATTTCGCAACGAAAAAATGGTCTTCCGGCTTCGGCGGGAAGGCATGGAACGACTGCACGAACAAGACCATTGCCCTAATCAACGCGTTGACGGCTTACGTGCGGACGCCGAACGCGAAAACGCTAGGGCAAGCTGTGATCAAGTTGAACGACGTAGTACACGCATCACACAACGGCGGGACGTTCCTAACGAAATTCGGTTCAATGGACTTGTTCAACGGCGCAGCAATCAACGACGCGTCGTTTGTGTTGAAGTCGCTTCCGGCATTGCGTGCAATCGTTGACGCCGACGCGGACGACGTATGGGAACGGGAACGTGCGTTGAAACCGTACACAACGCCGAAAGGCAAATTGATTGCCGTTCAACTTCGCACGCTAGACGCGGACGGTTCAATCCGCGTTCAAGTCCGGTTCAAGCCGGTTACTGGTCCGGCAACTTACGCCGAAAAGCAAATTTCGGTTCCCGTTGAAATTTGGAACGCGTTCAAAGTTGCCGAAGCGAACGCGTCGGCAACGTGTCAGTCGTTCGCCAATAGCGGCGCACGCTACCTTGCCGTTGATTGCACGGGAACGCGTTGGACCGTTGCCGGGACGTGTACCGAAGCCGGGACGCTTGCCGACGCGAAACCGTTTCTTGCGGAAGCCGTTGACGCATTGCTCTAACGGCGCAACGAACATGAAAGGCGCGAACATGAAAACACGGGAACGCAAAACGAAGCGAACCGCAACGAAGCAAAGCCGGACGCCGGACGCCGGATTGATTGCCGTTCAATCCGACGCCGGTTTCTTCGGCGCAGAGTTGGAAGTCGTTTGTTCGTGCGGACACAAACGTGTGTTTCACGTCAACGACGTGCAATGCGAAAATTGCGCGTGCCGCTTGTTTCAACGTCCGGCAATCGTGACAACGGCAACGACAACGAAGCCGAACGACGCACGCACGAACGCATGGAACACGCACCGGGACGGTTTTGCGAACGGATACGGTTACAACGCACGCAAAGCTTGCACGCACAACGGAACGGACGCGTTTACGACGTACACGAACGGCAACGGAACCGTCCGGCTTTGCGGCGCAAAAGCTTTGACGTTGAACGAGTCCGGTGCGGCGTTAGTCGTTGACTGTAGCGGCACATACAAGCCGAAGCCGTCCCGGTTCGTGTCCGCGTTGCCGAAGCTTCCCGGCTTTGACGCCGAAGCTTTTGACGCGTTCAACTTCGTTCCCGTTCCCGTGTTGTCGTTGAACTGGACTGACAACGCGTGCCCTAGTGTGCAATTCGGTTTTTGGTCCGCGTTGTTTGAACGACTTCCAAGCGGACGCGTCGTTGTGTGTTGTATCGGTTCGCATGGTCGCACCGGGACGCTTCTCGCGTTGTGTTTGGTTTGGCAAGGATTGAACGCACGGGACGCAATCGAAACCGTGCGGACGGTCCATTGCAGCGAAGCAATCGAGACACGGGAACAAGAGAAGTACATTGAAGCTTACGCCGACGCGTTGAAGCGTCCGAAGTAAACGCCGGTTCAATCCGAAGCCGGACGCAATGCCGAAGCCGGGACGCCGCAAGCGTCCCGGCTTCCGTTCGTTCAGAGTCCGACGCCGACGCCGGGAAGGCACCTAGGACGCACGGGAAGGCACCTAGGACGCACGCACGGGAACCGGGACAACGGGACGCACGCACCGGACGCCGGACGCGTCCTAGGGCAAAGCCGGGACGGGACGCACGCACCGGGACGCCGGGACGCCGGGACGCCGCACGGGAAGGCACCTAGGACGCACGGGAAGGCACCTAGGACGCACGAACGGACACGGGAACGACGGGACGCACGCACCGGGACGCCGAACGCCGGGACGGGACGGGACGCCGGACGCCGGACGCCGGGACGCCGCACGCACCGGGACGGGACGCCGGACGCCGGACGCCGGGACGCCGGGACGCCGCACGCGTCGGATTAGGTGCGGCGCAATCCGACGCCGGGACGGTTCCGCACGCGTCGGATTAAACGGCGTTCAATCCGCGTCGGACGCCGGACGCCGGAACCGTCCCGGTATCAAACGCCGTTTTGCGGGGGGGCATGGCCGTAATACCTCGGTGCCCCGAAAGTAAAAAACAAAAGCAAATCAATAAGTCAAGGGGTAAGAAAGAAAAAAGTAAATAGAATCGAGGGGTTATAAATACGTTGAAGAAGAAAAACTACTTTCAAAGTCACGAACGGCATGGGCGGCTTCGGCACCGTCCTGTCTCCCTTGTTCGTAGGCTCTGTCAACGAGGCTGGCTATGGCATTGGAGGAACCGCAGGATACGATTTCGGTCAAGCCGGAGTCCCATACGACTTTCAGATAAAAGACATTGAGAGAGCCGCCCCTAGGGAGTATCCGTTGTTCTTTTTCGGTTAAATCCCATAGACGGCAGATGGTAATGGTCATTGCTGACACCGCCCTGATTGAATGTACCGATACGGGATGGTAAAATGTGTCGTATAGACGAAGCAGGGAATACCGATTTTCGAGGCAATCGTCACCATATGTTTTGTACCTTTGGAAGCATTAATGTCATTATGAAACGCATACACAAATTTCTGCGGATCGGCGTTATCGAATAGACAGTCGAGCATGGCGTGGTTACGAATGGGACCGGCGCGTTTTCCGTACTGGTTCCAATCGGCGGGGAAGGGGAGGACGAGCAAACCGAGTTCGATGGCTATGTCCCGTGCGAGGGAATCCGCCCCCCGTGCTTCGCCTTCGATGATGATGGTGCCATGCGGAAGGTCGGATAAGACACGCCGGATAAGGTCGGCGTCTTTCCAGTTTCGATCACCACACGCTATTAGAATCATACGTTCTCCCCTGCGCGGAAGGATGGGTCAGGCACGCACGGTTCCGGCCCCCATGCCGTCGTTCTGCCACACGACGGGCATCGGGCTATCGCCATGCGCCCCTTCCCATCCCATGTCCATGCAAATTTGATTGGTTGCCACGGGTGCAAATCGGACCAGCCTATCGCCCGACGCAACCGTGCGACTTCTTTGCGAAGGCTGGCATTTTCGTCGTCCAGAGCCATGAGCATATCCGTGTCGTTTTGTTCAGCCTCCGAGAGCCGGACAATTTCCGCTTCGAGTTTGTGGATTTCTTTTTCGAGAATGCGCGTATAGGCATCGAGCGACCGTACCCCGTCCCCCATTGCGAGCGCCCCACAGCACCGGCAACACCCATCTTCATCGACATGGACGTTCGGGCCACATTCGGGACAAAAGGTGCAGATACCCCCGTGATCGCTCATCGGACATTGCCATTCATATTTTCTTTCGAGTGCCATTACGTGATCTGTACTCCTTCCGTAGCAGGACTATCGCAGTCGATTACCCGCCAGCGTCCCTCTTCGTCGTGGACTTCCGTGCGAAGGTGCTTTGGAGACATAAGTGCATCAACTTTCGCTTCAATAAGGATTGTTTTCGACAGGGACATTTTGACCCATAATTTAAACTTTGCGGATTCTGCCATCTTCCGAAAGGCACTTCGTTTATTGAGAAGTTGGCTGCGTTCTTCCCGCGACTCCCCGACTGCCCCGCTGGCAAGATGCGTAATCCTGACGCCGGTATCGCGCTTGTTCTGATTCTGCCCACCCTTTCCGCCAGAACGAAAGGTATCCACGCGACAATCCTTGAGCGTGACGCTGCAAACGAGTTGCTTCATCCGATTAATCCGAGCCTTCCTGACGAGCATAGGTTTGCCCATCCTGTCCCGAATCGAATACAATCGCAGCCGCACGCGCCATTTGCCGTATGAGTTGAGGATGGATCATTTCGGTCCAGTACCCGTCCTCGCAATGCTTTTCAATGAATTTTTCAATACTATACTCAAGTTCGGAAAGTAGGTGCGTATCCATTATGCGTCCTTTCCATACTCATGCATCGACCGTTCATGGCACCGATCTAACCGACAGTGCATGGCGTGCAAAATTTGCATTCGTTTTAACTTACTGGTGAGGATTTCAACCAGCTTTGCCTGATGCTCCAATTCACGCTCGACACAGGAGCAGCATTGGTGCGCCCCGGCTGTAATGCAATCAGAATCGCTGAGTGCTACACCCTCTAACAATACCTTCTCCATATGCCCTCGCTATCGCCTCTTTGACCCACGAAAGGTCACGGCAGAATCGTACATCCTCCGGTTCCATGCCATCACTTTCGATCTGCACGGTCCCATCGTCCCATTCAATGACCAAATAGAGATCGTTGTCGTCGTAAAATGCCGTTTGCTGCTGAGAGGTTAGTTCAGAATACTTCTTTATTGATATATCCATGTACGGTCCTGTCCCATCGTATTTGGTTTTGCATTTCCCGTAACGTCCCGCGAGCGGTGACGGCTTCCTGCATCATTGCTTCCATCCAGATTGCCAGCCACAACTCACGTCCCCACCCGCCATCCACGACGTACTTTGCGACGTGATACGACTCGCGCCAGAGTTTTGCATTGTCCTGAAGTATTGCCACCATCCAGCAACACAACCATAACTCCCGCCCCCACCCAGCATTCACGTCAAAATTGCCAAAAATATAACGCAAGTAATCATTCTGAAGTGTGTTGAGTTCAAAACTTTTACGGAGTAATTCTTCTTCAAGGAATCGAATGTATGCTTCTTTGGGAGCGAGTGCCATCAGGCATACCTCATATTCCATACGTGCATAGCGACTTCAAGTTTCAGGTTCTCCGGCGCATACTCCCACGGTCCTACAGCCCCGCACGTCGCGCACAGTAGGCGAACGGGGAAGCCCTCTCGATCTTCTACGTCGAATTCATCGAGTTCAATATCCTTGCTACCACAAAAGGGACAGGGCTTGGCTTCGATAATCATGCGACGGTTGCTTTCTTATTGATCTGCGTCATTTGGCAAAAAAGAATGATATGATGCAATACCCCTCCAGTTTCCTCGATAACCCACTGATCCCCTACATCCTGCGGAATGGCGAGAACCGTCCCGTAGATGAAATTCCCGTCAGGGAACGTGACGTACACATAGTCACCAATCTGGATACGCTTCGTCATGCCTCTTCCTTGTAACTATATCTGAATGGAAACGACAGTATCCACACGATACCTACGATAGCACAGGCTTGCGGAAAAGTCAAGCACGAAATGCCGAAAGGCCCGAATGCGAAAGGCCAAAGCCAGAAAATTGCATACGCGGAAATAAGGAATCCAATGCCCGACACGACACACGCGCCGAGCACGATCAGAAAAAATAGACCCCATGTTACTTCTTTTTTACTCATAGGTAATCCATTGTCCTTGATAGTATTCTACCCGTGGGCGGTAGTCGATTGCGAGTTGTCTACGCGGATCACGATAACGACGGTACTCCGGTCGATAATCCGGTACAAATGACGACGGTTCCGGTATGGACGTTTTGCGATGGAGCGTTTTAGCGCAATGGGGGCACGTCAATTCAATCGTGAGAAACGTGTATTCCCGGCGCGTAACATCATGGTCTTGTAAGTCCACCGCAAGGGGAGCCGTCGAAAGATTAAGTAAGTCAGGATGCAATGTGCTAACGGAAGGTAGATTGCAAAATCCGCAAAATAGCGTAGTCTCATGCGCGTTGTCCTTCTTAGTAGTGACCAAGTTGCCGTCTGTACTCTTCCCAAACGTGGGTGCGGAATCCCTTGCTGAAGATATGCCGGAAACCGGAATCGTGGGACATGGCTCTTGAGAGAGATAGCTTCCTTCCGATGTTTTTGCAGAATTGATCCGTGGGCGCACACGTCGCTGCACCCGTCGCAAAAGCGTTGTAAGCATTCCGTTCCTTTCGTTCGATATTACAAAAAGTCGTGGTGGTTTCATCATCGAGATCGACGTGACTCCACCGGATTCGATACTCATGCCCCGCATATACTAGCTTCATCGTTCCTCCTTATGCTCCTTCGCTATCCAGTAATTTATCAAGTTCAATCTGGAATCGTTCGTTCTCGATAAGGTGATCATGGACGAGTCGCGCTAACAGGCTTGCCCGTGAATTCATCTGTGTCGTGCGTTTTTGAAGATGTTGACGTTCTGCGTCAGCTTCGCCATACAATTTGACCAGTTCATTGCGTTCCTGTTCCAGTTTTTCCTTTTGAGCAAGAAGAGTAGTAATTGCAACGTACTGAGAAGGATAATGCAAATTAACGACAGTATCCAAAAGACAGAACGAGCAATTAAATGTAGACCCAGCATCGAGGAGAGTGTCGTGTGGCACATAAATATACGCCCCGCAATTTTTGCATGATAGCCTGACGCTTGAAAGATTGACTAGATTAACCCGTTCGTCACGAATGACCATAGAATCTCCTTAGTGTAGAAATGCCCTGACGTATTCTAAGAGATACAACCGTGGCGCAATCAAGAGTTTGCCAAGCCCGAGCGTTGAAGAGATAAGCGTAATTGTCGCAACGACGGCAAACGTAATGAGCGGAATGCACCAGAGTTCTTGATCCGAAAAGATTCCATCGTAGTCTGCCTTAGTCATGTTCTGATATGACCAGAGCGTAATCCCAATACAGAGGACGCCTACGACAAGTCCAAGGACATTCTCGAATAGGGCGTATTGCCAGAGTTCCTGTACGACAATGGGCGCTTGCGTAGAAGTTACGTCTGCTGCTTGCTTAATTAGCGTAAGCACGGCATCGACAATTTCTGGAAAGTTTTTATCCATATGTTCTATCATTTGCTCAATTCTCTTATCTTTCTCCTGTATTTACGAATCTGTTCACGCAAGACTTCATTTTCGTATTCTAATTTCAGGAATGCCTTTTCTGCTGCCTTAACTGCACCGACGAATTCCATAACAAGGGCATCGCGGTCCTTATCGTTCATCATATCAGTAATCCGAAAAAACGTGGAAGATGAATCGCCCACCACTCAGATTTGCACGTCCGAGAAACTTCCCAACTTCCGGCAGGCGGCTATCAATCGGATGCCCTGTGCCGTATACCTCAATCGTGCGTATTTCAACCGCCTCAATTCGCGGGTCAACCAACCCCCACACCATGATTGAGTCGAATTGCTCTCCGGCACTCAGGAAGATTGTTCCGACCGGCACTTCGAGTTTCTGCGTTTCCTTGGGGTCTAGTTCCCATTTCCTAATCTGTTTCATTTCT
>Ga0316630_10000488_pt1 | contig 12663 bp, 6 predicted proteins | sample OWC_May_M1_C1_D6_FD_207658 | JGI IMG/M metagenome (GOLD analysis project Ga0316630, IMG submission 207658) | Wetland soil microbial communities from Old Woman Creek delta, Ohio, United States - OWC_May_M1_C1_D6_A | ecosystem: Environmental > Terrestrial > Soil > Wetlands | place: USA: Ohio...
CACACCCACGCATCCGCCCGATACATGGCGAATTTCAGACTGGCGGGACCGGCGTTTAGAATCAGGCGTGCAGTGTCCATGTCGGCCAAGGTGAGCACGATTGGAAAACAGTGGGGTGCAAGCTGAATTCTATGATGCGATTGTGACTGGCGCTCTAGCTGACAGTGCTGTCTGCTGTCACAGTCGCTTCACACCCGTACCGCAAAATTCATTGTTAAGCTTGGGTCAAGCCATGAAAATTTCCGGACATGAACGTGAGCAGGAAGCAATCATGGCATTTGTAGAGGATGTGTGTGGCAAAGAAAAACAGCACCGACGGTGCCCGTCAGGACGATACGGACATCGAGCATGCCCTGAGTGAGCTCGCGGCGATCCGGGCGGACATGGTCGCCAGCCTCGCCTTGTCACAGCCGCATCTCGCCCGGATTCACCCGAATTATCAGGACAGCGCCCGTAACCTCCTGCATTACCTGGCGCTGCGTCGCCGCGATCTGCGCCCCTTGCAAATGCGGCTGGCGGCGCTGGGTTTGTCTTCGCTCGGGCAAGCCGAGTCGCATGTGCTGGCCACGGTCGATGAAGTGCTCAGTGTGCTGCACCGACTGCTGCAACGAACCGCGCACCCCGCTTCCAGCGAGTCCGCAATCATTGATTTCTCCCGCGGCGAGCGTCTGCTCACCGAACACACGAACGCCTTGCTGGGAGAGCCGGCCAAAGGGCGCAAGGTCCGGATCATGGTCACCATGCCGAGCGAGGCTGCAGATGATTACCTGCTCGTCCACAACCTGCTGCAGCAGGGCATGGACTGCATGCGCATCAATTGCGCGCATGACGACGCAACGGCCTGGGCACGGATGATCGCGCATCTGCGGCAGGCCGAGCAGTCGCTGGCGCGATCGTGCCGTGTCGTGATGGATCTGGCCGGACCCAAGCTGCGCACCGGGCCGCTGGAGCCGGGCCCGGCCGTGGTGCGGATTCGTCCCACGCGCGATGCATATGGACGGGTCATCGCGCCCGCGCGGGTCTGGCTGAGCGCAGAGGCGTCTCCCCAGCAGCCGCCTTCACTGGCAAGCGCATGCCTTCCGGTGCCACCCGACTGGCTGGCGCAGCTTCGCGTCGGCGAGCTTGTGACATTCCTGGATGCCCGGGGCGCCAAGCGGGCGCTCAAGATTGCTGACGTGACCGAAAGCGGATGCTGGGCCGAGGCGAGCAAAACAGCCTACGTCGTTCCCGGCACCACCCTGCGTCACGCGCCTGGCGGCCACAAGCATGGCAAACATCAATACGGCGATCGTGAATTCTGCATCGGCGAATTACCGACGGGCGAAAACAGTATTTCCCTGCAAAAAGGCGACCTGCTCATCCTGACCCGCGACCTCAAGCCGGGTCGGCCGGCGACCTGCGACAGTGCAGGAAAAATCCTCACCCCCGCCGTGATCGGTTGCAGCATTCCGGACGTGTTCGATGATGTCCGCGCGGGGGAGTCGATCTGGTTCGATGACGGCAAGATCGGTGGCGTCGTCGAAAAAGTAGAGCCGGCACGTGTCCTCGTCCGCATCACGCAGGAGCACCTGAAGCCGGTGAACCTGCGTGCCGACAAGGGCATCAACCTGCCCGAAAGCAAACTGCGTCTCGCGGCCATGAGCGCCAAGGACATCGAGGATCTGGCCTTCGTGGCCGAGCACGCCGACATCGTCGAATTGTCCTTCGCCAACTGCGCGCGGGACGTGGAATCGCTGCAGCAACGCCTGCAGGAGTTGGGCAGCCGGCAGCCCGCCATCGTGCTGAAAATAGAAACCCGGCGCGGCTTTGAAAACCTGCCCGATATGCTGCTGACAGCAATGCGCGCCCCGAGTTGCGGGGTGATGATCGCGCGCGGCGATCTGGCCGTCGAATGCGGCTTCGAGCGCCTGGCCGAAGTGCAGGAAGAAATCCTCTGGATCTGCGAGGCGGCGCATGTTCCCGTCATCTGGGCCACCCAGGTGCTTGAAACGCTGGCCAAGGAAGGGCGGCCGTCGCGCGCCGAAATCACCGACGCTGCGATGGGACGCCGCGCCGAATGCGTCATGCTCAACAAAGGGCCTTACGTCGTCAGCGCCGTGCGGGCGTTGGACGACATCCTGCGGCGGATGCAGGCGCACCAGGCCAAAAAGCGCGCCATGCTGCGCGAACTGCATCTCGCTCACGTGCTGTCGTCCGAACCTGGTGCGGCCGCTGAGCGGACTTTCCCTGCCGCCTAGTTTGGTTTGCAAGGTTGTCTTGCAAGTGGCTTGCGTGTCGCCTTTTGAGTATTTGGGTTGACTGATGTCGACCCTTTGCGGACGCTTAGGTCTTTCAAAAGTAGCCGTTCAACGCCCCGATTCAGCGGCGGGGCGCCAGACCCATCCACTGCAACCGGTCGCAGGGCAGCATGTTGAGCGCTGCCCTGCCTACGTCCTGATTGCCGGTTACCGCTGAAGCTCGATTTCCCCTGGTTTCCAGGTCTTGTCGAACCACGGTTCGAGCGGCCCGTAAAGGCGCAGGATCATGAACCATCCTTTGCCGGGAATCGTCTGAACCCAGTTGTTTTCCAGTCCTTTCGGCGCATTCGGACCGAAGTAGACATCCACCGATCCATCCGCATTCGTCTTCAGCGCCTTGTTCTGGCTGCTCACGCTCGGGGAGCGTTGGTTCGTCTGGACCATCGAGCGCGTCTGGTTGTCATAGACGATGACCGACCAGAAATCCTTGACCGGTATGTTGGGCGGCAGGTGCATCTTGTAGGTCTTGCCGCCATCGAACGGGTTGCCCTTTGAATCCTGAACGGCCCAAGGATACTGCGAACCCTTGCCGACCATCTTCATCTCCATGGCCGGGGTAACGCCAGTGGCAAAGTAGTAATACTGAATGTAGCCATCCATGTTCGTGACGCCTGGGGTGCTCTCGAACTTGTAGCCGCCGAAGAACGGCAGGCGCCATGCGCTGTCCGGGAAGAAATAGGCGTCCTTCGAGCGCACCTTGAAGGCAATGGTGCGCGCTGTCACTGCACCGATGTTTGCCGCATCCGTGAGAATCTTCTTCATCCGTTGGTCGGGCGAGAACGGCTGTCCTTTGACAATGCCGATGGAGGCAAAAAGGCCAAGCGTTGTCGGGTCGCTGCCTTCCGTTGGCTCTTCCTGGATGACCTGGTTCAAAAGTTCCCAGAAGGCGTAGTCGCCGGGGGCGACAAAGTTTGCGGGCACGCCGGAGGCGTTGATGAACTTGACCGCTGGCGGATTAGCGGCCTCCGAAAGCTGATAGATATTCAGGTGCTTTTTAACCGACTCGACACCTGGCTTGGTCGAGCCATCGACCAGGAAGGCACGAAAGAAAAGCCAGTTGCCGAAGGTGTTCGGCCGGACGACCACATAGCCTGCAGGGATCTCGCCCTTGTACCCGGGCGGCAAAACGAGGTATTTGCCACCTTTGCCCCGATCCTCGCCGGTAAGCCCCACATCGGCAACCCAGCGGTACCAGAAATCGTTTACGGCGCCCAGGACTTCGGGCGGGATCTCCACGACCAGGGGCCCTTTTTTCGTGTCGAGCCAGATGAAGTTGTAGATGGTGTTGTCGTTCGCCGTCAGTTCCACTGTGCGGGCATCGACGAGGTCTTCCCAGATGACATCGGTCTGGTTGGCCGGCCCGAATTTGCTGAGCGAGTCGCGCATGCCCGCCTGATTCACGATCGGGATCGCCATCAGGTAAGCCTGCAGCGCGCGCGAACGATCTAGATTGTCATAGATTTTTTCGACCGTATTTGGCTTGGGATAGCCGTGGCTCAGATTAAGGGTGCCGATGGAGCTTTCGATCCTGTCCGGTACGGCGACGCCGGGGGCGATAGGGGTCGAGAACTTGAACTGAGGATTTGCCGGCGCCTGCCCGAAGCTTCCACCCGAGGCGAATAAAGCCATGGCGGCCACTGCCGCCAGGATGAAGTTTCGATTGCTTACCTGCATATTCTTTCTCCTTTGGTGGGGTAAATTCAGTTATGGCATTGTGTGCGCTGCTTTTGTATTCATCTCGCTACGCGACTCTCGGGCCGGACAGCCTGAAACTTACCTACTGTTAAACAAGGGTGCAACCATAAGTCTACAGGCCACATGCGCTCATTGAGTTCCACTGACCGGTTCGGAGTGCAACTAGCCAAGTCCGCTTTTGGCCAACTTCTGCCCCCTCCCAATACCAGACATTCCAGCTCTTGAATGCGTTCGTACGCTTCCAGACATCAGGCGAATCAAAGCCGACTAGCACGCTCAATTGGCAAGCGCAATTTGCCCCCCTTCAAACGAGATCCATCCTGTCGAAGGACGTGAACGTGGAATTCCAGCACTACCCGGCAAACTCCGCCAGCTTCTGCGCCTGATCGACGCGTTCCCAGGTGAACTCGGGCTCGGCGCGGCCAAAGTGCCCATACGCGGCGGTCTGCCGGTAGATCGGGCGCTGCAGCTGCAGGCTTTCGATGATGCCGCGCGGGGTGAGCTGGAAGGTATTGCGCACCATGTGTTCGAGGGTTTCATCGGGCACGCTGCCGGTGCCGTAGGTTTCGATCAGCAGCGAGACCGGTTCGGCCACGCCGATGGCATACGCCAACTGCACCAGGCAGCGTCTGGCGTACCCTGCCGCGACGATATTTTTGGCAATGTAGCGCGCCATGTAGGCTGCCGAGCGGTCGACCTTGGTGGGGTCTTTGCCTGAGAACGCGCCGCCGCCATGGGGGCACGATCCGCCATAGGTGTCGACGATGATCTTGCGCCCGGTGAGGCCGGTGTCGCCATTGGGGCCGCCGATTTCGAACGGGCCGGCCGGGTTGACCCAGAGCTTGAACTTGGGAGAACGCAGCTCGACGGGCACCAGCGGGTCGATGATTTCGCGGGTGATTTCCTGGGTGACCCAGGCGGGGTCGAGGTCACGTTCGATCTGGGTGGAGATGATCACGTTCTCGATCCCGGCGACGCGCTGGCCTTCATACGCCACCGTCACCTGGCTTTTCGCATCGGGGCGCAGCCACGGCAAGGCGCCGGACTTGCGCAGTTCGGACTGGCGCTTGACGAGGCGATGCGCCAGCCAGACCGGGTACGGCATGAGGTCAGGGGTTTCGTCGCAGGCATAGCCGAACATCAGCCCCTGGTCGCCCGCGCCGATGTCGCCGCCCGCCAGCGTGATACCTTTGTGAATCTGGATCGACTGGTGGTTGAAGCGCACCTGCACTTCGCAGGTGTTGGGGTCGATGCCGGTCTCGGCGTCGCGGTAGCCGATGTCGCGCAGCACCTGGCGGGCAATTGCCTCGGCGCGGCTTTCAATCTCGCTGAACAGTTCCTTGCGCGCGGTTTTGAACTCGCCCGCAATGACCACCAGATTGTCGGCCACGAAGGTTTCACAGGCGACCTTGGCGGCGGGCTCTTCGGCCAGAAACGCATCGAGGATGGCGTCCGATATCTGGTCGGCGATTTTGTCCGGGTGGCCTTCAGCGACGGATTCTGAAGTGAAAAGATGGCGGCGGTTGTTATGCATGATGGATCCTGAATCAATTAAAACGATCAAGCTGGTGCGAGACGCCACAGCGAAGTGATCTCGGCTGCGCGCGCGGCATGCAGCGGATCGCTCGCATCGGCAGCGCGGGGGTGGGTCGGCTTGGTATCGATGCGCTCCAACAGTTTGAGTCCGGCGGCGTCGATGGCCGCCAGCAGGCTGTCGCGTGTACGCAAGCCCAGATGCTCGGCGAGGTCGGACAATATCAGCCAGCCCTCACCTCCGGGTTCGAGATGCGCGGCCAGCCCATTCAAATAGCCCAGCAGCATGCGGCTGTCCGGATCGTAGACCGCGTGCTCGAGCGGGGAATTGGCACGCGCAGGCAGCCACGGCGGATTGCAGACGATGAGCGGCGCGCGGCCGTCCGGAAACAGGTTGGCCTCGACCACGTTGACCTGGGCTTTCAGGCCGAGCCGACCGATGTTTTCGCGCGCGCACTCCAGAGCGCGCGGATCCTGATCGGTCGCGATGACGTGCTTGACCCCACGGCGCGCCAGCAAGGCCGCCAGCACCCCGGTTCCGGTGCCGATATCGAACGCGCGCTCAAGTGATGGCAACGGTGTCTTGGCCACCAGATCGAGATATTCGCCGCGCACTGGTGAAAACACGCCGTAGTGCGGGTGAATGCGCGCGCCGAGTGCAGGGATGTCGACGCCCTGCTTGCGCCATTCGTGGGCGCCGATGACGCCGAGCAACTCACGCAGCGACACCAGCGATGGCTGCTGATCCTTGCCATGGGGAACCGCGCCATACGCCTCGATGCAGGCTTGCCGCACGTCCGGCGCGCGGCGCAGCGGAATGCTGTAATCCGCGTCCAGCGGCAGCAACAGCTGCCCCAAGGTACGGGCGCGCTGCGACTGGAACTGGCGGTGAAAATTGAAGGATTCGATCGGCGACGTGGCGGGCTTGCGCGGCTTGCGGTCGATGCGGCGCGCCATCGCCTGCAGCAGCTGGCGCGCATTCTGATAATCGCTGCGCCACAGCAGCGCCGTCCCCTCGCTGGCCAGACGATAGGCCGCATCCGCCGTCATGCTGTCATCCACAGCCATCACCCGCTTGGGCGGCGGCGTGCCGTTCTCCGAACGCCAGCGGGCGGATCGGGTCTGGTCGGCTTCGGACCAGGTTACAACAGGGAAACTCGGATCACGCACAGAACTCACTCGGTTAACGCATAACCGCCAAAACGCTTCAAGCCGGAAATTGTACGTTCCACGGGCGTCCTGCGGTTACCCCTGACACGCGATAATTTCGCTCAGGAAACAACATCGGGGCCAGCCTTCTTTTTCAGAAGCCGGAACCAGACCACGCTGGCCAGCCCAAGCGCAAATGCGGCAGCCAGTTCATCCGGCGGCAGCGGCGCAAAGCGGAACAAGCCCGCCAGGAACGGCAGGTAAAGCGCGAGGGCGAGCAAGCCCAGAGTCGCGCCGGCGACAATCCACAGGATGGGGTTGGGCGCTGTGAACGATGCCAGCAGAGTGCGTGAACGCGAGCGATTGGAAAAAATCAGCGCCAGATTGGCGACGACCAGCGTGGTGAAGGCGAAGGCGCGGGCTTCGGGTTCGGCCAGCCGCCCATCCGCCCAGGCATAGGCGCCCAGCACCACCCCCAACACGCCGATGCCTTGCAGCAACGCGAGCCACAGCGTGGCGCCGCCGAACAGTTGCGCATCCGTGTCGCGCGGCGGGCGCTGCATCACATCCGCTTCCGCCGCTTCGTTCTCGAAGGCCAGCGAGCAGGCCGGGTCGATGATGAGTTCGAGGAAGGCGATGTGCATCGGGAAAAGCATGGCCGGATAGCCGAGCAGCACCGGCAGCAGCGCCATGCCTGCAATCGGCACATGCACCGCCAGGATGTAGGACATGGACTTCTGCATGTTGTCGAAGATGCGCCGACCCAGCCGCACGGCGCGCACGATGGAGGCAAAGTTGTCGTCGAGCAGCACCAGCGCGGCCGCTTCGCGCGCGACGTCGGTGCCTCGCCCGCCCATGGCGATGCCGACGTGCGCGGCCTTGAGCGCGGGCGCATCGTTGACGCCGTCGCCGGTCATCGCGGTGATTTCACCATCTGCCTTGAGCGCCTGGACGATGCGCAGTTTCTGTTCCGGCGCGATGCGGGCGCACACGCTCACCGTCTTCATGCGCGACTGCAATTCGGCATCGCTCAGCGCGGCCAGGTCATCGCCCGAGAGGATTTCTTCCGCGGTTAGCCCAGCCTGCTGGGCAATCGTGCGGGCGGTCGCGGGATAGTCGCCGGTAATCATCACCACCCGGATGCCGGCCTCGCGGCACTGGCGTACGGCGTCCGGGATTTCCGCCCGCAATGGGTCGGCCAGTCCCAGCAGGCCGACGAATTCGAATTCGAAATCGTGTTCGACGGCGGGGAAATCTGCGCCCGAGAATTGCGCCTGGGCCACTGCCAGCACGCGCAAGCCCTCGGCGGCCATGGCGTCCACGGCGGCGGTGACTCTGGCTTGCGCGGCGGCATCGAGATGGCACAGATCGGCGATCGCCTCCGGCGCGCCCTTGGCCGCCACCACGTGACTGTCGCTGTCCACGGCTTGCCAGACATGCGACATGGCGCGCAACTCGGGCGTCAGGCCGTATTCGTGCGCCAGTGTCCAGTCACGGTGCAGATGCTCGGTGTTGTTCAGGAAGTGCTCGCCGAGACGCGCAAACGCCTGCTCCATCGGGTCGAACGGATCGGTCTTGCTGGCGAGGATGGAAAACTCAACCAGCGCATGGAAGGTTTCCGGCAGCGCGTCGGTTGCCGCAGCGTTCACCATGAAGCTATCGCCGGCGGCATACAGTCGCGCCACCGTCATGCGGTTCTCGGTCAGCGTGCCGGTCTTGTCGACGCACAGCACCGAGGTGGCACCGAGGGTTTCAATGGCGGTCACGCGCCGGGTCAGCACTTTCTCCTTTGACAGGCGCCAGGCGCCCAGCGCGGGAAATACCGTGAGCACCACTGGATATTCTTCCGGCAACATGGCCATGGCCAGCGCGATGCCGGCCAGCAGCGCCTGCAACCAATCGCCGCGCAGCAGGCCGTGGACGACGACCAACAACAGACTCATGCCCAGCGCCAGCAGCGCCAGCGTACGGATCAGTTTCGCCGTCTGTTTTTGCAGCGGCGAGCGTTCCGTTTCCAGCGTCCCCAAGGCGGTACCGATGCGGCCGATCTCGCTCCTCGGCCCGGTGGCGGTGACCCGCGCCGTGCCCTGCCCCGCCACCACCAGGCTGCCGGAATAGACGAAGGGTGTGTCGTCGCCGCCAGGCCGCGCCGGCGCGGGCTCGCCCTCTGCCACGATTTTGCTCACCGGCACCGCCTCGCCGGTGAGCAGCGACTCGTCCACTTGCAAGCCGCTGCCGGAGATCAGCGTGCCGTCGGCCGGCACCCGGTCGCCTTCCGCCAGCACCACCCAATCGCCGCGCACCACCTCGCGCCCGGCGATGCGCACCCGCTGGCCGTCGCGAATCACCAGCGCGCGCGGGCTGGTGAGATCGCGCAGCGCCTCGATCGCGCGTTCGGTCTTGCCTTCTTGATAGAGCGTGAGGCCCAGGGTGACCAGCACGAAGCCGAACAGGATCAGTCCTTCCTGCAACTCGCCGAAGACGAGGTAGAGCGTGCCAGCGGCGAGCAGCAGCAGAAACATGGGTTCCCGCGCGGTCTCCCAAACGATGGTCAGCCAGGAACGGCGCTGCCCACCAGGCAACGCATTGGGCCCGTCCTCGGCCAGTCGACGCATGGCCTCCGTGGCAGAGAGGCCTTCATCCAGCGGTGGCGCGTTATCGGCCATCAATCCCCCTTTGACCTGGCCAGCGCGTCTTCAACCAGATCCCGCATGACGGCTTCCTCGTCGGCAGCGATGCACAGCACGGGCTTGGAGCGGGCAGCGCTGATCCAGGTGCCGTTGGCCTGGTTAGCATCAGTGTCGATGGCAAAACCCAGAAAGCCTAGCGGTTCGCAAATGCGCGCGCGTACCTGCGGGGCGTGTTCGCCGATGCCACCGCTGAACACCAGCGCATCAATGCCGCCAGCCTTGGCGGCATAGGCGCCGATGGCGGCGCGTACCTGGCGGCAGAAGTAGTCCACGGCAAATCGGGCGGCCTCGCTTGGGCTCTCCAGCAGGCGCTGCATCTCGCTGCTCTCTCCGTCTGACAGCGCGAGCAGCCCCATGCGGTGATAAACCAGATCGCGCAATGCTTCGCTGTCATAGTGCTGGGCCAGTTCCAGCATCACGCCCGGATCGAGATCGCCGCTGCGCGTGCCCATCGGGATGCCGCCGGCCGGCGTGTAGCCCATGCTGGTATCGACCGATTTCAGACCTTCCAGCAGGCACAGGCTGCCCCCCGCACCCAGATGCGCGACCACGATGCGGCCCTGTGCAAGCTCACCCAGATGTGACGGCAGCGTTGAGGCGATGTAAGCGTAGTTGAGGCCATGAAAGCCATAGCGGCGCATGCCAAGCTCGCCCGGTATCGGCAGACGGCGCGCCAGTTCCGGCAGGGTGTGGTGGAACGCGGTATCGAAACAGGCGACCTGCGGCGCATCAAAGCGCCCCCGGCACAGTTCCACCCCGAGCAGATTGCCGGGCATGTGCAGCGGGGCGAGACGGGTGATGCCGCGTAGCCGCTCGACCTCGGCCGTATCCAGGAGGCGCGCCGCGTCGGTCACCTCGCCGCCATGCACGAAGCGGTGGCCGATTGCTTCCGGCACTTCACCGCCCAAGTCCTGCAGCAGGGCGTCGAAGGCTTCCGCGTGATCGTGCGGGAAGCCCTGACCGATATGTTCGTAGCGCCAGTCGCGGCGAGTGCCGTCGGCGCGAAACAGACTGGCCTTGAGGCTGGACGAGCCACTGTTGAGCGTCAGAATTGTGCGGCTCACTGGGGCCATTTCCAGTCACGTATCTCGGGCATATCCTCGCCGTACTGGTGAATGTATTGCGTGTGCGCGTTGAGCTTGTCGCGCATGCGCTGTTTGATGTGCGCCGCCTGCGCCTGCAACTTCGGCACCCGGTTCGCTACGTCCATCACCAGATGGAAGCGGTCGAGCGTGTTGAGCACCACCATGTCGAACGGCGTGGTGGTGGTGCCTTCCTCCTTGTAGCCGCGCACATGCAGATTGGCGTGGTTGGTGCGGCGATAGGTGAGGCGGTGGATCAGCCACGGGTAGCCGTGGTAAGCAAAGATAATGGGTTTGTCGGTGGTAAACAGGGAGTCGAACTCCCTGCTCGGCAAGCCATGCGGGTGCTCCTCCTGCGGTTGCAGGGTCATCAGGTCCACCACGTTGATGAAGCGGATTTTCAGCTCCGGCGTGAGCTGGCGCAGGATGTCGATGGCCGCCAGCATTTCCAGCGTGGGCACGTCGCCCGCTGCCGCCAGCACCACGTCCGGCTCGCCATCCTGATCGCTGCACGCCCACTCCCACATGCCAATGCCGGCGCTGGCGTGATTGATGGCGGCGTCCATGTCCAGCCACTGCTGCTCGGGCTGCTTGCCGGCGACGATGACGTTGACCAGGTTGCGGCTCTTCAGGCACTGATCGGCGACCACCAGCAGGGTGTTGGCATCCGGTGGCAAATAGACGCGGATGATGTCGGCCTTCTTGTTCACCACATGATCGATGAAGCCTGGGTCCTGATGCGAGAAGCCGTTGTGGTCCTGGCGCCAGACGTGGGAAGTGAGCAGGATATTGAGCGAGGCGATGGGCCGCCGCCAGGGTATCTCGCTGCATACCTTGAGCCATTTGGCGTGCTGGTTGAACATCGAATCGACGATGTGGATGAAGGCCTCGTAGCAGGAAAACAGCCCATGCCGTCCGGTGAGCAGATAGCCTTCAAGCCAGCCCTGGCAGGCGTGTTCGGAGAGAATTTCCATGACCCGGCCATCGGGTGCGAGATGGTCGTCTGAATCGTAGCGTTCAGCCATCCAGGCGCGATTCGTTACCTCGAACAACGCACCCAGACGGTTCGATGCGGTTTCGTCGGGGCCGAATACGCGGAAGTTGTCGGCGTTATTCTTCATCACGTCGCGCAGGAAGGTCCCCATCGCCCGGGTGGATTCGGCCACCGTGCCACCGGGTCTGGGCACGGCCACCGCGTAGTCGCGGAAATCCGGCAGGCGCAGGTCGCGCAACAGCATCCCGCCGTTGGTGTGTGGATTGGCGCCCATGCGACGCTCGCCACGCGGGGCGAGCTCGGCCAGTTCAGGCTTGAGCGTGCCGTTGGCATCGAACAGTTCTTCGGGGCGATAGGACCGCATCCAGCTTTCCAGCAAGCGCACGTGTTCCGGTTTGTCCATGTCGCTGAACGGCACCTGGTGTGAGCGCCAGGAGCCTTCGGTTTGCTTGCCATCCACTTCCTTCGGCCCGGTCCAGCCCTTGGGTGAACGCAGCACGATCATCGGCCACAGCGGACGGATCATTTCGCCGTCCTCCCGCGCCTTGCACTGGATCTCGCGTATCCCGGCGATGGCCGTATCGACCGTGGCCGCCATCAGTTGGTGCATGGCCTCAGGCTGGTCGCCTTCGACGAAATAAGGCTGGTAGCCATAGCCGATGAACAGGCTTTCCAGCTCGGCTTGGGGGATGCGGGCGAGGATGGCCGGATTGGCGATCTTGTAGCCGTTGAGGTGCAGGATCGGCAGCACCGCGCCATCCATGCGCGGGTTGAGAAACTTGTTGGAATGCCAGGAGGTGGCCAGCGGCCCGGTTTCCGCCTCGCCGTCGCCCACCACGCAGCACGCGATCAGATCGGGATTATCGAACACCGCGCCGTAGGCATGGAACAGCGCATAACCCAGTTCGCCGCCCTCGTGGATGGATCCCGGCGTTTCCGGGGCGGCATGGCTGGGGATGCCGCCGGGGAAAGAAAACTGGCGAAACAGATGCCGCATTCCTGCCTCATTCTGGGAGATCGCGGAATACAGTTCGCTGTAGCTGCCTTCGAGATAGGTGTTCGCCACCACCGCCGGGCCGCCGTGGCCGGGGCCTGCGACAAAAAACAGGTTGAGATCAAGCTGCTTGATCACCCGGTTCATGTGCACATAGATGAAATTCAACCCCGGCGTGGTGCCCCAGTGGCCCAGCAAGCGCGGCTTGATGTGCGCCAATTGCAGCGGC
>Ga0316630_10000489_pt1 | contig 12662 bp, 7 predicted proteins | sample OWC_May_M1_C1_D6_FD_207658 | JGI IMG/M metagenome (GOLD analysis project Ga0316630, IMG submission 207658) | Wetland soil microbial communities from Old Woman Creek delta, Ohio, United States - OWC_May_M1_C1_D6_A | ecosystem: Environmental > Terrestrial > Soil > Wetlands | place: USA: Ohio...
TTATCAACCCGACCAACAGTGTACAGTCAGTGACGTACCGGTTCAAGGCAAGGATAAGGGATGACAGACCGGGCCACGGAGGTAACTTCTGCGACCAGGGAGGAGATACAACGATAGTTATACATGTTGAACCAACCCCAAGAGTTAACGGAACAATTTCAAATGATACAATATGTAATAATGGTACGATTATTTATACACTTACGTCACCTACCATACCTTATTTTGGTTTTAACAGCCTTCGATTTAATGTTGATATTATAAATCCGTATCCGACTGAAATCACAGGATATTCCACACGGTTTAATCTGACGCTTTCAAGCATTATTACTGAGACACTCAACAATAGCAGCGATACAGCAAGAATGATAATGTATATTATTACTCCTGCAACAACAAATATCATGGGTATGCAGAATTGCCCCGGAATAAATGACACCATCAGACTTTGGATCAATCCGACACCCCGTGCAATACCACTTAATGCAAAACCTGCAATCTGTTCTACTGAATCTACTGAGATCACTCTGACTACACCAACAGTGATGACTAAAGGTGCAATAACATTTGATTATACGGTCACTCTTTCAGGAGGCCCGGGAGATTTGATTGGAAGCACCGCTTTCGTGCAAGGTTTGATTCCAGGAGATAAGATAGTTTTGCCATATACAAATACCTCTGACACTATTCAGTGGGTGAATTATTTTATAACGCCGAGAAATATTCTATCCGGCTGTCCAGATGGCAATATTAACATACCTAAAGTCAATGTTCATGCAGTACCTCTCCAGGCTCTCGTTATAACAACTCCTCTTCTTTGTAATGGCGGTTCAGAGGCCGTACTTACTGCTTATTTATCAAAAGGTGCTAAACCGGATTCTGTTTTCTGGATTGGTCCATGGAGTTACATAAATGAATATCAGACCAGCGAGGATTCCACAAATATCGCAAATCTTAAAGCAGGAGACTATTTTGTTACTATTAAAGATAGTCTGGGTTGTCGTGCAACTTCCGACAGGTTTGTTTCAGGCGCCATTCTCGATTCATATTTCTCTGTAGTTGATAAAACAAATGGTTATGGAACTACCTGTCCTGAATCAGCAGATGGAGTCCTTATGCTAAAGGAGAATACAAGTTCGTCGGGCGTTCCTCCATTTGAATACTTTATTATCTATAACTCTCAGGACACCGTCAGGCACGATACAATTTGGGGTTTAGGTGATCCATATCTTCAATATACAACTAACCTTGCTCCGGGGCGCTATCAATTATTCATTTATGATGACAATAATTGTGTGAATACAAATTATCCTGAAGCTAATATTATTGCACCCGATACAATTACCGTGGAATTTGAAAAATCTGTATATCCCGGAGGTTATAATGTATCATGCAGGGGATATAACGATGGTTCGGCATGGATAAAAACAATTTTGGGCGGAAGCGGAGGGTATACGTATAAATGGTCAACAATAAACGGGACCATAACAGGTCCTGACACCCTAAACAGACTGGATAATATTACTGCCGGGACATATTATCTGACAACCACGGATATGATGGATTGTATTAAGGTTGATAGTGTGACACTTTTAGATCCTGAAGGCATGGATCTGGTCAGCAGTGAGGTTTCCTGGAGTCCTGATGGAGATTACAATATTTCATGTTACGGCGGAAGTGATGGGTTTATTAAGCTGTCCATCACAGGAGGATCCGGGATTTACACATTTTCATGGACAGGCCCCAATTCGTATACTGCTGCAACAAAAGATATTTCTGGATTAAAAGCTGGCACATATGTTTGCACTGTCCTAGACGTTAACGGGTGTATTCTTATGCCAATGCCGACATTTACTCTGACTGAGCCGGATGCCTTAAATATTTCTGCTGATTTATCATCATCAACTTATGGTTCATTTAATATTAACTGTAATCAAGGAACAGGCTCAATAGATGTTACTGTTACAGGTGGCAGTGCAGGTAACTATTTCTACACATGGACTACAACAAACGGATCAGGTTTGGTGAATGGACAGGAAGATCAGGATTCACTCACAGCCGGTACATATCATCTGGTAGTTGCAGATTCAAATTTGTGTTTTACCGAACAGGATATCACACTTACACAACCAGATACCATTGAGTTATTATTTGTCCCAACTCATATAACATGCCAGTCTTCCGGATTTGACAACGGTTCAGTTGATCTTACACCTTCAGGAGGTATCGGTCCATATACCTTCATCTGGTCCAACGGAGCCATTACTGAAGATATCTCCGGGCTTACTGAAGGTTATTATACTGTGACGGTTACTGATGCAAATGGATGTCTGAAAACAGATTCAATAAGAATTAACATGCCAGCTGAGCTGCTCTTTACAAAAACTGTTTCAGATCCGAATGGAAATGGATTTAATATAAGCTGCAATGGATTGGCAGATGGATATATCAATATTAGCACGATAGATGGATTGGCTCCATTTGTATTCAGTTGGGAAGGACCTGATGGATATACTGCATCCACTAAAGATATTTCAGGTCTTAGGGCCGGAATGTATGTTTTATCGATAACTGATGCCAATTTGTGCACCGCAACCGATACCACCATTATGACTGAGCCGGGTGCACTCAGTATGATATTTAATTTATCCAGCAGCTTAGCTGGAGGGTTTAACATAAACTGTGCTGGTGACAATACCGGATCCATTGAAGTTCTTCCCGTTAATTCTGTTGGCAGTGTATCCTATTTATGGTTTGATGGTTCAACAGCAAATCCAAGAAATAATATTCTGGCAGGAGAATACAGGATAATCATTGAAGATTCTAATCAGTGTCAGGCTGATTCGAGTATTATTTTAACAGAACCGGATTCAATCAAACCGGTGTTTGATGTGACACAACCCTGGTGCCCGGATATGCCTGATGGTTCAATAATTCTGACTGTAAGCGGTGGAGTGGTTGGGACCGATTATACGTACCTGTGGTCAGATAATTCGACCTCCAGGGATATACCTAATGCTACCCAGGGATTATATGTAGTAACTATATCGGATCTAAACGGATGCTCAGTAAAAGATTCTGTATATATAGAACCGGAACAAGGAATATGTTTAATTATTCCAAATGCAATTTCTCCAAATGGAGATCTGATAAACGATGTATGGAATATCGGTTATATCAGCCTTTATCCGCAAATGGAGATTACTATTTTCAACAGGTGGGGTGAGACAGTCTGGAGATCAGGTAAAGGATATCCTCAGCCATGGGATGGAAGAAGCAACGGATCTCCGTTACCTATTGATTCCTATCATTATATTATAGATCTGCATAATGGATCGAAACCGCTTGTGGGAAATGTTACAATTGTAAGATAGAAATTTAATAATAACAGGTTCAGTGAAAAGGCTGGTTTATATATTCTTCTTAATTCTGATCGGTAATGTTGCAGCCGGTCAGCAGCTACCTTTATATAGCCAGTATCTCTACAATAAATTTCTTATAAATCCTGCAGTTGCAGGGAGTGACGGGTATACAAGCTATAACCTGACAGCCAGGGAACAATGGGTTGGTTATAGCGGAGCCCCACGGACATTTTCATTTAGTGGTCAGACACGATTGCTCAAAAGAAGCTATATCCTGAAACAAACCAGATTCAAACGGCAGTTATATCGTCCAAAAACCGACGGCAGGGTCGGATTCGGAGGTTATGTCTTCAGTGATAAGAACGGGCTTATTCAGAGAACAGGATTTCAGGCCTCATATTCTTACCATATGTGGCTGAAGCCTACAACTCAACTTTCTATGGGGCTCGCCTTTACAGGCTATCATTATAAAATCAATGAAAAGGAGATAAATTTTGAGGATCCGAATGAACCCTGGATGAACAATGAGCTTCGGCGTGGAATATTTGTACCGGATGCAACTTTTGGGATCTATCTGCTTAATGCAAACTATAGTTTCGGTTTTTCTTCGGATCAGCTTTTTGAAGCCTCAGCAAAAATCGGGAGTGATGCTTATGAAAAATTTAAAATGAGCAGACACTATTATCTTTTCGGATCTTATAATCTCAGGTTAGGAACCAAGACGGACCTCCAGCCATCTTTCAATTTTATGATGTCAGAACAGTTTAAGCCCCAGGCTGATATCAGTATGACCTATGTTTATGATCAGATCTTCTGGTCGGGGTTGGCATACAGGACAAGTGGAGCGCTGATTGCCACTGTTGGAGTGCAATATGAAAATATCTTCTTCGGTTACTCTTTCGATTTCACTCTCCAGGAAATTCAACGGATTACCTATGGTACGCATGAGCTGACAATAGCCTTTAAATTTGGCGATAGTGCCAGAAGATACCGGTGGCTCGATCGTTACTAATCAGTTTCTTTTCTTAGACAGTATATTAATGAACTGCTCCCGGTGATAGAGAATAATGACCGGACTGAAAACACAATGCCTTTTAAAATTCCCAGGCAAAAGGAAAATCGTGATCCTTTATTTTTTTCACTTAATACAGAGATATAAAAAACATCGGGGGGGAGTCTTCGTATAATTTTTATCTTCAATCCGGCTATTTCAGCAAAAAGACCAAATGCTTTAGGTGTGAAATGCCAAAGGTGTCTTGGGACATCATAGGCAGCCCAGTATTCCCGGTAATATTTTGCATCAAAAGAGTTGCAGTTGGGCAATGCAATAATGCAGGTACCGCCTGGCTTTAAAAGACGGACTATTTCGGAAGCATATTTATTAGGTTCATGGAGATGTTCCATGACATGCCACAATGTAATGCAATCAAAGCTGGAGGTTTGTAAAGATGACAGCTGCTCCTGAGAAAGAACTTCCAGATCAAATCTGGAAACAGAAGATTCACGGGCTTTTTCATTAATTTCGATTCCTTTTACTGACCATCCTGCCTCTTCCATAGCAGCAATAAAATGACCGGTTCCACTGCCAATATCAAGGAGCGTACCTTTCGAAAGCTGACAGGTATTTATAATCAGCTTTCTCTTCCAGCTAAACATTATTTTCCTGACCAGCTGATATAATTTTTCAAAAAGAGTCTTATCAGAATCGGTATGGGAAATGTATTCATCCGATTCATAATATTTTCCAATTTCAGACTCTTCCGGATAGTCCTGTGTAAAAACAAAACTACAATCCGTGCAACGAAAAAGCCTATATTCATTCCTGCTTACAAGATGGTCAGTACATCTTAACAAGGGAATTATTTCATCATTTTTACAGAGAGGACATCTAAAGTGATGAATCATCCGGCTGGACTTTCTTTTTATTTAACAGTTCACTGATCAGATAACCCACAGCCAGCAGAATAAAGATTACTGAGCTTGCGTAAGATATTTTGTTGCCGAGGAAATATGATGATGGTCTGAAAACGAACTTTATTTCATGGGTTCCACCAGGAACGATCATACCCCGGAGTACATAATCAACCCTGAAATATTTACTTTCTTTCCCGTCTATTGAACACTTCCATCCTGCCGGATAATATATTTCTGAAAAGACTGCAAGCTTTTCTGATCTGGCAGAATATCTATATATCAGTTCATTCGGCTGGTATGAGACTAATTCAATTGTATCTCCGGCTGCTGCAGGGAATAAGGATTGTTTTATCTGATCATTAAATATTTTATCTATAACAGCTTCTGTTGCCGGATTAATTGTTTTCAGGGTAATTATTTCCTCATTTGCGTTTTCAACAAATATTGGCTTCTCCGCAAACCAGGCATTCCCGAGCGCATTAGAGTTGACCAACGGAGGCATATTCGGATCAAGTATAATATATTTAGTATTCAACATGTTTAATCCTGGTATTTCACTCAAAACAGGTACTAATTCATCCAATGTTTTTACTTTTTGTGCAATATTACTGAACCTGATAATCTCAGGATACAGGACAGAGTCTATAAGCTCATTGTATCTTTCCAGTTTTGCCCCATGATAACCCCCGATGGATTTATGATATAACGAGGTAGACGCGTCAGAAAATGGCGAGACTGAAAGGTTGAGTACACGGTATTCGGACTTGTCTTTGAGGATTGTATTATCTGCAAAAGAGGGAGCAGATGATTTTTGTACAGCAGCAGGAGTCACAAATTTATCTGCATTGAGATATCTTTTATCAACAGGGAACATATCGGTAAGGAATAAAAATCCGAGTAGTATAATACCATATTCCTTTTTAATTTTTTGAAAATGGAATCCCAGTAATACAGTAACCCCAAGTAATATGAAAACCAGGGATCTGAAGGCATCGCTACGTATGTATCCTTCCCTGTCGGATTTTAAAGCTGCATACAGCCAGTCTGGCAATTGCCCCTGCTCAGCCGGGGAGATAAATGTCCCGGACAGACCGGGGAAGATCAGAAACAGCAGTGCCAGACCTCCCGTCACTCCGGCTGCAATTTTTATTCCCTTTAAAAGATTTTTCTTTGAGACAGTTCTTTCAAAAATATCCCTGAGAGCCAGCATGGCAAGTAAAGGCATGCAAAATTCAGCAATTACCAGTGTCATTGTAACTGCTCTGAACTTATTATAACCCGGGAAATAATCCAGAAAAAGATTTGTGAGCGGCATAAAATTTTTACCCCAGGCAAGCATTATTGACAAAAGTGTTGCCGCAAGCAACCACCATTTTTCAGGTCCTTTTATGATTACAAGGCCAAGTATAAATAGAAAGAATACAATAGCACCTACATAGACAGGACCATCTGTCCACGGTTGGGTACCCCAGTATTTGGTAAACTGACTGACATACTGTCCGGCATTGTTCTTTCTGAGAGCAGTTACGGTCTCTGAATTGCGTTCAAAAGGAATGTTAGCTCCGCCTTTAAAATTCGGAATAAGGAACGTTAATGTTTCATCTATCCCATAACTCCATTGTGTGACGTAATCCCTGTTGAGTCCACTGGTAATTTTGCTGTCTGGTGAAACCAGATCAGATTTACCCCTTATTGAATATTTTCCATATTCATATGTTGTGTACAGAAATGCAAAATTCATTCCAACTGCGAGCAGGACAGGGATTATCAGAATAGCAGATCTTTTTATGAAACTGACAATCTGTTTTTGCCTGATGGAAAAGATAAATTCAACAATAACAAATACAACAAGGCACAAGAGTGCATAATAAGTTATTTGCGGGTGGTTTGCAATGATCTCAAGAGAAAGAAAAAATGTTGTCAGAAGTGCCCCTTTTACAGCATTGTATTTATATGTATAATATACTCCTCCAATCATTGGAGCCATATAGGCAATGGCAATTGCTTTGGTATTATGCCCGGCTGCCAGAATAACAAAGAAATAAGTAGACAATCCATATGCGATGGCGCCGACGATTGCAAGCCATGGTTTGACCCTGAAAATAAGAAGAAGAATATAAAAGCCCAGCATTGTAAGGAATATTGAAGCAATTGGCAGTCTAATAATTCTTAGGAATGCATCGGCATATTTCATCAGATTACCAGGGAATCTTGTCGAGATTAAATAAGCAGGCATACCGGAAAACATTGAATTTGTCCAAAGAGGTTCCTTGCCGTTCTGCTCTCTAAAATCCCTTATCTCTTTTGAGGAATTTCTGGCGACTGTTCCGTCGTTTGTGTGTAGAACTTTTCCTTCAAACACCGGATAAAAATATATCACTGTTATTGCCAGAAATACAATAACTGCCACAAGATGAGGCAATGTTATCTTAATAATATTCTTTATCTGCATGGGGATAGCTGATTAATTCTTTTTGGGATAAGAACAAAAGTATGTAATTATCAGAAATATTATGAAGTTTAAACCTCTTATTAGACATAAAATTTCAGGTTTCTATATTAATCTTAAAATCTTAATGTTTTAAAAAGATGTTATATTACAGACGCGATAATCTAAATGGTTTATTACCACACAGGTCATATCTCAATGCCAAATAAAACGATTTCCATATATTTGTAAAACATATCATTCAAATATTATAGCACACAATTTTTAGTTTAAATTTCAGGTTATGAATATTGAAGAGTTTATAAAGAATTTCTCTGAACTGTTCGAGGAGGCTGAGACCGCTGCTTTTACCCCATCAACCAGATTCAGGGATATTGAAGAATGGAGTTCTCTGTTAGCTCTATCTGTGATTGCGATGGTTGATCAAAAATATAAGGTAAAACTTACAGGTGCAAACATACTTAATTCTCAGACAATTGAAGACCTTTATAAAGTGGTAAAGACAAAATAATATTTACTCAGGCTTTAGAAAAACTGACACATAAAAAAGAAATAATGCATAATCCATTTTCCCTGTCCGGTAAAACAATTCTTGTTACTGGAGCCTCTTCCGGTATAGGGAAATCTGTAGCCATTGAATGCGCGAAAATGGGAGCCAGACTGATAATAACTGGTCGTAACAGAGAAAGACTGGACGAAACCATGAAACAACTGGAAGGAGATAACCATCAGCAGAAAATCTGCGATCTTCAGACAGATGAAGGGATGAAAATCGTTGTTGAAAACGTACCTCTTATTGATGGTATCGTCCATTGCGCCGGAATAACCAGAACAGTACCATTTACCTACGTCACTCCTGAGATTGTCAAAGAGATTATCGGGATAAATTTTATTGCTCCATTGACTATTTCCCGGCAATTACTGAGTCTGAAGAAGATAAGATCAAATGGATCGATAGTCTTTATTTCGTCCATTTCGGGTACTTTGTGTTCATATATTGGTAATTCAATATATTCAGCCAGCAAAGGAGCAATTAACGGATTGATAAAAGGCATGGCTCTTGACCTGGCCCCAAAGAAAATAAGGGTTAATTCTGTTACTCCGGGGATGGTCGAAACAGATATATTATCGGCAGGGAGTATATCTGAAGATCAGCTTCAGGAGGATATGAAGCGGTATCCTTTAAAAAGATACGGAAGACCCGAGGAAATTGCCTATTCTGTCATTTACCTTCTTTCAGATGCTGCATCATGGATTACAGGCAGCAACCTGCTCATCGACGGCGGTTATACTTTATTATAATATTATTAGATGAAAGTCTTTATCAAAGCTATATCCTGCTATTTGCCGCGGAAGGTTCTTACGAATGAAGATCTACTTCGTGATTTCCCTGAATGGTCAATTGAAAAGGTAGCATCCAAGATTGGTATAGTAGAGAGGCATATTGCTTCAGACGATGAGACAGCCTCAGATATGGCTGTTTCTGCTGCCGAGAATTTGTTTGCAGAATATAAGATCGACAGGAAAAGTATTGATTTTGTTCTTTTTTGTACCCAGAGTCCCGATTATTTTCTTCCCGCCTCCTCATCTACAATACAGAGCAGGCTTGGTTTAAGCACCGATACAGGAACTATCGACTTTAACCAGGGTTGCTCCGGTTTTATCTATGGACTGGCACTGGCTAAAGGACTAATAATGGCCGGGATATCAAGAAATATACTTCTCCTTACTTCAGAGACATATTCTAAATATATTCATCCAAGGGATAAAAGCAACAGAACAATTTTCGGAGATGCTGCAGCAGCTACCTTAATATCAGGAGACGGATTTGCTGAAATAATGGGGATTAGCCTTGGAACTGACGGGAAAGGAGCTGAGAATCTCATTGTTAAAACAGGAGGTATGAGGAACAGAAATATGCTGAAGGATCTTATTTTTGATGAAGGCGGGAATCCTGTTTGCTCAGATAACCTGTTTATGAACGGTACGGAAATATTAAGTTTCACTCTTGAGACCGTCCCGGTACTCGTTGCTAAAACCCTCGAAGTAAACAACCTGAAACAGAATGATATTGATCTGTTCGTTTTCCACCAGGCAAACAAATATATGCTGGAATTTCTGAGAAAGAAACTGGAAATCGATCTGGTGAAATTCTACTACTATCTCGAAAAGGTTGGCAATACGGTTTCATCAACTATACCTGTTGCGTTAAAAGCTGCAATGCAGCAAGGAGAAATTTCGCCTGACACAAAAGTCCTCATTGCAGGTTTTGGAGTAGGGTATTCGTGGGGTGGAACAATCCTCCGATTCTGAGCAAATTTCTGTTTTTAAGATTAAATCACAAGCTATTATAGTTTTATAACAGCTATGGATTGAATAAGTCAGATAAGCTATTCCTGTGAATCAGAATCCTGTTTTTGTGATTTGATATTGTTAAGCCACTTTTTAGGATTTTTCCATTTAATCCAGAGTCCCTGCAATCGCTCTAATTCTATTTGCTCGAAAAAGTTCCAGAAGTATAGTATGAAGGGGAAGGCTATAATTAAAATAAATTTAATCAGAATTGCCGGAATTAAGGATAGCCTGTTGGCAACTGCTGCAATAACAGAAAGGATTACACCGGTAACAAAAATCTTAAGGATTTTAGTAAGCTCATAGGGTATAAAGAAATATTTCTGGGAAAACTTCCATACCAGGACCAGGTAAAAAAGCTGCGATAAAGCTGTGGCTATTGCTGCTCCCATCGAATTGAAAAGATAGATAAATGTAACATTCAGGGCAATGTTCAGGATTGAAACTGTGATAATTATTGCAGCAGTTATTTTTGTTTTCTTGGTGATATTCAGCCCGGTGTAGACAGCGTCTCGTAATGAGCTGAAAAAGAGCCCAAAAGCCAGAACAGGTATTATTGGATAGGCGCTCCAGTATTCCTTTTTATCGGCAAATATCATGGATATTTCCTTTCCATAAAAGGAAACTGCCATTACAATGATCATTACTCCGAATCCCATATAGGTGAGGATCTTTGAATAGAACCTTTTACTGCCGGGTTCATTAATTATTCTGTATACAATTGGTGTCAATGCAAAGCTGACGGAGTTCAGGACAATAACTTTGATAGCATTGGCTATCTTAAATCCAAACTGGTAACTTCCAAGTTCATCAAGGCCATTAATAAATTTGATAGCATATCGATCAGTAAGATTAAGAAAAATACCTGCTATTGAAGCAAAAACCAGCGGCATGGAAAATGTGAGCATTTCACCAAGAACTTTCCGGTTGAACTTTGCTTCAGTATTACTCCTGACAAATTTTGAAATAAACAGGAAAAAAACGATATTACCTATTATCTGAGCTTCATAAATTCCTTCAATCCTGTGCTTCAATCCAACAATGAAAAATATAGTCAGGCCAAGGTTTACGGAGAATTTTAAAATATTTGATGAAATAAAAAGAACCGGACGTTCCTGGACTCTCATCAGTGTGAATGGCAAAACACCCAGAATCTCAAGAGCTGCCGTAATAACCATAAGTCTTATCAGCTGGTAATCCTGACTGTTATTTAGTAAAAATGTTGCCAGCGTTTTTGAAGTACTGATGAGACTGACAGCCATCAGAGCCACAACGAATGTCAGGAATACAAGGACAGTAAAAAAAAGTGATTTACGCAGCTCAGAATATTCTTTTTCCCAGTACCAGCGAAGAAAGGCATTATATAAACTCAGACCGAAAAGAGTTATTAATATCTGCGATGTGGTCTCAAGCATGGCAAGCATTCCAAACTCACCCACCGGAAGGACTCTTGTGTAAAGAGGTAAAAGAATCAACCCGATTAACTTGGTTGAAAGGTTGCCTATCCCGTAAATAAAAGAGCTTTTTGCTGTCGACTTAAGTTTTGAAAGCATGGTTGTGTCTTTATTTTGGGATACTGATTCCACTATTTAAATGATACTATTATAAATTCAGCTTCTTAATGTATTAATGCCTGTTAAGGCCAGAACTATACGTCTGAGTTCCGGTTCAGTCAGATCATAGTATAATGGTAATCTGAGCAGAGTGTCAGTGTACCTGTCTGATTCTTTTAAAATCCTGCCGTCATGTTTATTATGATAGAATTTACTTGAATGCAGGCTTATATAGTGTGAAACTGATATGATACCATTCTCTTTTAACCGGCTTATAACTCTGCTGCGACTATCCAGATCTTTAAAAACCAGGTAAAACAAATGACCATTCTGGGTTGCATAGTCCGGAACAACCGGTAATCCTACATCATTATCCAGGGCCCAGTTTTTAAGATTCTCACAGTAGTAATTCCATATCAGTTTTCTTTTTTTCTGAATTTTGTCAAGGTTCTCAAGCTGTGCCCATAGGAAAGCAGAGGTTATTTCAGAAGGTAAAAATGACGAGCCAATATCCATCCAACCATATTTGTTTACCTCTCCTCTGTAAAACTCAGCCCGGTTTGTACCTTTCTCCCAAATTATTTCAGCCCTTTTGATGTTCATTTCGTTGTTAATTACGAGCATTCCTCCTTCTCCTGCATTGATATTTTTTGTTTCATGAAAGGAGAAAGCTGCCAGGTCTCCAAAACTGCCCAGCGGCTTATTTTGATAGTATGAATCAATAGCCTGAGCCGCATCTTCAATTACTATAAGGTTGTACCTGCGTGCTAACGCAGCTATCTTATCCATATCACAAGCAATTCCGGCATAATGAACCGGGACAATAGCTTTTGTTCTGGATGAAATAAGCGATTCTATTGCTTTTTCATCAATTCCGGGATGATCTTTCCTGCTGTCCGCAAAAATTATTTTTGCACCCTGCCTGACAAAAGCAAGGGCAGTAGAAACAAATGTATAGGAAGGTACAATAACCTCGTCACCCGGTTCTATTTCAGCCAGAATAGCACACATCTCCAGTGCATCAGTGCATGA
>Ga0316630_10000492_pt1 | contig 12628 bp, 9 predicted proteins | sample OWC_May_M1_C1_D6_FD_207658 | JGI IMG/M metagenome (GOLD analysis project Ga0316630, IMG submission 207658) | Wetland soil microbial communities from Old Woman Creek delta, Ohio, United States - OWC_May_M1_C1_D6_A | ecosystem: Environmental > Terrestrial > Soil > Wetlands | place: USA: Ohio...
CAGAGACGTCGAGCGCGGCGTGACACACGTCGGTCCGCATCGAGCCGACCTGTCGGTAAGATTCGGCGGAGCGATGGCCCGCGATCGCGTGTCCCGCGGCCAGCAGAAACTGGCGGCCGCGGCGCTGCTGTTGGGGCAGCTCCGATGCGACGCGGCGCAGGATTCCCCGGTCGCAGTGCTGCTTGTGGATGATCCTGCCGCAGAGCTCGACGTCGGGAACCTCGAGCGCCTCGTGGCGGAGGTTGTGGACCTCCCGGCGCAGCTATTTGTGACGGCGCTGGATGCGGAGAATCCGGCGCTTCGAAGGCTGCCCCCCGGGCAAAGGTTCCACGTGGAACACGGCTCCGTGACCCGTCTGATATAATCCCGCGTCCCCTGACAGCGGGTATCCCATGAGCGGCGCGGACGTCTACGACTCCAGCAAAATCAAAGTCTTAAAAGGCCTCGATGCGGTCCGCAAGCGCCCGGGAATGTACATCGGCGACACCGATGACGGGACCGGCTTGCACCACATGGTCTTCGAGGTCGTCGACAATGCAATCGACGAGGCGTTGGCAGGGTACTGCACCGATGTCACGGTCAAGATTCACGCCGACCAGTCCGTCACCGTGGAGGACAACGGCCGTGGAATTCCTGTGGATATCCATCCGGAGGAGGGGGTGTCCGCGGCCCAGGTGATCCTCACGGTCCTGCACTCCGGCGGCAAGTTCGACGACTCCTCGTACAAGGTCTCAGGTGGGCTCCACGGGGTCGGCGTGTCCGTCGTGAACGCCCTGTCGGAAACGCTGCAGCTGACCATTTATCGCGATGGCCGTGAGCACCGCCAGGAATATCGCCTCGGTGAGCCAGTGTCGCCACTGGCCGTGGTCGGCCCCAGCGACCGCCGCGGCACGGTGATCCGCTTCAAGCCCAGCGACACGATCTTCAGCAACATCGAGTTCGAATTCGAGATTCTGCAGAAGCGCCTGCGGGAGTTGTCGTTCCTGAACTCTGGCGTCCGCGTCGAGTTGATCGACGAGCGGGACGACAAGCGTGAGAAGTTCTTCCATGAGGGGGGCATTCGTGAATTCGTCCGCTACCTGAATCGAAGCAAGACTTCAGTTCACGAATCAATCTTCTGGTTTCGAGCCGACCGAGACGGCATGGGCGTCGAGCTCGCGCTGCAGTGGAACGATTCCTACCAGGAGACGATGTACTGCTACACGAACAATATTCCGCAGAAGGATGGTGGCACGCACCTCGCGGGGTTCCGCGGCGCGCTCACGCGCACGCTGAACGACTACATCGAGCGCGAACTGGCCAGCAAGAAGGATCGTGTCCCGACCACGGGCGATGACTCCCGTGAGGGGCTGACGGCGGTCCTGTCCGTCAAGCTGCCGGACCCGAAGTTCTCATCGCAGACCAAGGACAAGCTGGTCTCGTCGGAAGTGAAGGGCGTCGTCGAATCGCTGGTCGCCGAGAAGCTCGGCGAGTTCCTGCTGGAGAATCCAGCGCAGGCGAAGGCGATCGTGAACAAGATCATCGACGCAGCACGTGCGCGCGAGGCCGCGCGCAAGGCGCGTGAGCTTACGCGCCGCAAGGGCGCGCTCGACATCGCCGGCCTGCCTGGCAAGCTCGCGGATTGCCAGGAGAAGGATCCTGCACTCTGCGAGATCTTCATCGTCGAGGGTGATTCTGCAGGCGGCTCCGCCAAGCAGGGCCGTGACCGCCGCACGCAGGCGATCCTGCCGCTCAAGGGCAAGATCCTCAATGTCGAGCGTGCTCGTTTCGACAAGATGCTGTCGTCGGCCGAGGTCGGCACGCTGATCACGGCATTGGGCTGTGGCATCGGCAAGGACGACTTCGACATCGCGAAGCTGCGCTACCACCGCATAATAATTATGACGGACGCGGACGTTGACGGCTCGCACATCCGCACGCTGCTGCTCACGTTCTTCTACCGGCAGATTCCGCTCCTGATCGAGCGCGGCCACGTCTACATCGCCCAGCCGCCGCTCTACAAGGTCAAGAAGGGCAAGTCCGAGCAGTACGTGAAGGACGATGCCGAGCTGAACCAGATGTTGCTCAAGTCCGCGCTCGAGGACGTCGAGTTGCACGTCAGCGCCGACGCAGAGCCGATGCCCGTGAGCGCGCTGGATACGCTCGCGCGCCGCTACATGGAATTCCAGGCCGCGGCACGGCGATCACCGCGACGCTACGACCAGCACGTGCTCGAGCAGATGCTGCACCTGCCGGAACTTTCGGCGACCGACCGCGAAGACGGCGAAAGGCTCGTGGCGTGGGGCGCGCAACTCGAGGCGCTCCTCAACGTCGGACAGCCGGCCGGCCGCGCGTATCGTGTCGTCCTGAAGGAAGCGGCGCCACCGCACCTCGTGGTCGTGCGCTCCGAGCATGGCGTCTCGGTCGAGAAACACCTGCACCGCGAGTTCTTCAGCTCCGCCGAGTACCGCCGGATCACAGAGCTCTCACGCACGCTGGCCGGACTCTTCGGGGCAGGCGCCTTCGTGAAGAAGGGTGACGCGCGGCAAGAGGTCGCGACGTTCCGGGATGCACTTACGTGGATGCTGGAGCAGGCGCGCAAGGGCCAGTCGATACAACGCTACAAGGGCCTCGGTGAGATGAACCCCGAGCAGCTCTGGGACACGACGATCAATCCCGCGACCCGTCGACTCGTGCAGGTCCGCATCGAGGATGCGCTCGGCGCGGACGAAATCTTCTCGACGCTGATGGGTGACCAGGTCGAGCCGCGCCGCGAGTTCATCGAGCGGAATGCGTTGTCGGTGAGTTACCTGGATGTATAGTAAATTTTACCAATCGCAGAGAATATAAACTAAGACATCTGGAATTGTTCAGTCAGGCTTTCCGCCAGGCTGAGCAACGATGCGTGCGATCTCGCCCTCGATCCAGCGCTGGGCGCGTTCGTTGATCTCGCGCGGCTCGAGACCGCGGGTGTCGATCGGCGGCCCGATCATGACGCGGATCGTGCCGGCCTTCTTCATCAGACTGCGTCGCGGCCAGAAGTATCCCGAGTTGTGTGCAATGGGCACGATCGGCGCGCCGGTCTGTGTCGCGAGCAACGCGCCGCTGATGCCGTACTTGCGCGTCTGACCCGCGGCGACACGCGTGCCTTCCGGATAAACGATGACGCCCATGCCGGCGGCCAGTCGCTCGCGGCCCTGCTTCACGACCTGGTTCACCGCCGAGTGCCCGGCGCGGCGGTTGATGGCGATCGGCTTGTAAGTGCTCACCGCCCAGCCGATGACCGGAATCCAGGTGACCTCGCGCTTCAGCAGCCAGGCGGCCGGAGGCACCACGAACATCTGCGCCATGGTCTCCCAGGACGACGAGTGTTTCCAGAGCGAGATGAACGGCTCCTTCGGCAGGTTCTCCCGGCCCTCGATCACGTAGTCGAGCCTGCAGATCACTTTCAGCATCCACAGCAGGCTGCGGCCCCACGCGCGCGGGATGGCGTAGCGCTGCTCCAGGGACAGTGGCAGCGCCGCCCCGACCAGCACAATGAACCCGAAGACGAGTGTCGTCAGGAACAGGAGCAGCGTGTAGATCAGTGAACGGACGAGCTGCACGCGTGCTATCCGGGAAGGCGCGACAAGTCAGCGGCCTGCATGAAGAGCGAACGCATGCGCTCGAGCAGCGCGAGGCGATTGGCCCGCACGGCCGCGTCGTCTGCCATCACCATCACGGAGTCGAAGAACTCGTCGACCGCCGGGCGCAATGCAGCGAGCGTACGAAGAGCCTTCGTGTACTCGCGCGCGGCGAACAGCGGCTCTGCGATGCGCGCCATGGCCTCGACCTGCTCGGCAAGGATCTGCTCTGCCGGATCGAGCAGGAGACTTTCGTTCACGCGATCCGGCAGCGTTTCACCCGCCTTGCGCAGGATGTTCACGATGCGTTTGTTGGCCGCTGCCAGGCTGCCCGCATCCGGTAACTCGAGGAAATCAGCCAGTGCACGCAGCCGAGCGTCGAAGTCGAGCGGCGAGGCCGGCCGCGTGGCCAGCACGGCGTCGAACATCTCGGCCGTCACCGTGAGGTCCAACCCACCCTCGAGGTAGTAGGCGCGCAGTCGTTCGATGACGTAGTCATAAACGCCGCGCGCAGTTTCCACCGGAGCCGGGAACGGCAGGGCCGCGAGGGCCTCGTCGATGAGCTGCTGCAGATCGAGATCGAGACGGCGCTCGATCGAGATGCGCAGCAGGCCGAGCGCCGCGCGGCGCAACCCAAACGGGTCTCGCGTACCCGTCGGCTTCTGGCCCGTGGCGTAGATGCCGGCGATGGTATCGAGCTTGTCGGCGATGGAGACGGCCATGCCGGTGGACGTCACAGGCAGTTCGTCGCCTGCGAAACGCGGCAGGTATTGCTCGCGCAGTGCCTCGGCAACCTCGGCTGACTCACCGTCGTGCTGCGCGTAGTAGCGGCCCATGAGTCCCTGCAGTTCCGGGAACTCCCCCACCATGCTGGTGAGCAGGTCGCACTTGGCGAGCTGTGCGGCCCGATCTGCCAGCGCCGGGTCTCCACCGATCGAAGCTGCGATCGAGCGGGCCAGCCCACGGACACGCTCGGACTTGTCGTACAGCGAGCCGAGTTGCGTCTGGAAGGTGACGCGTTGCAGCGCGTCGCAGCGTGCATCGAGCCTCTGCTGCCGATCGGTGGCCCAGAAGAATGCAGCATCGCTCAGCCGAGGCCGCACGACGCGCTCGTTTCCTGCGACGACCTGCCCGGGGTCGGAGCTCTCGATATTCGAGACGGTGACGAACCACGGCATGAGCCGTCCCTGCGGATCGCGCACCGGGAAGCAGCGCTGGTGGTCCTGCATGGTCGCGATCGGCACCTCAGGCGGTAGCTCGAGGAACCGTGCGTCGAACCGCCCGGCGAGTGGAACCGGCCATTCGACCAGTGCCGTGACCTCGTCCAGCAGGGAATCGCTGATGACGGCTTCGCCGCCAAGGCGTGCGGCGGCAGCGATGACGCCCTGCCGGATCGTCTCACGTCGCTCGTGGATGTCGACGATCACGCGCCCGCGCCGGTGCAGCAGCTTGACATAGGAGGAGGGGCTCGAGAGCCGCAGCGCCCGCGGGGCCATGAAGCGATGACCGTAGGTCAGGTTCGAGGCGGGTACCCCGAGAACCTCGCACGGGACCACTTCGCGGCCGAACAGCATGACGACCCAATGCACCGGTCGCACGAACTGCGCCTCGCCGGCACCCCAACGCATGCGGCGCGCGATCGGCAGTGCATCGAGCGCGGCCTGGACGATGCCCGGCAGCAGCCCCACTGTGAGCGCGCCGGTCTCCGTGCCACGGTGAACGAGCCACACTCCCTTCGGCGTTTCGAGCTGCTCGAGCGCAGTGACGTCCACGCCGCAGCCGCGTGCGAAGGCCATGGCGGCCTGGGTCGGCGCACCCTGGGCGTCAAAGGCTGCCTTGAGCGGCGGACCACGCTTCTCGATGGCGCGGTCCGGCTGCTGCTCCGCCACCCGACGCACGCGAACCGCCAGACGGCGCGGCGTCGCAAATCGATCGACCGTGCCATGAACGAGGCCGGCATCCGCCAGGCCCTTCGTGATGCCCTGCGCAAACGCATCCGCGAGCGTGAGCAATGACTTGGGCGGCAGTTCCTCGGTGCCGATCTCGACCAGGAAATCGCGCCGGGCCGTCATCGCGCAGCCCCCAGCATCGGAAAGCCAAGCGTCTCGCGACTCTTGTAATAGGCTTCGGCGACGCCCTTGGCGAGCGTACGCACGCGCAGGATGTAGCGCTGCCGCTCAGTCACGGAGATCGCCTTGCGCGCATCGAGCAGGTTGAACGTGTGAGAGCTCTTCAGCATTCGCTCGTACGCGGGCAGCGGCAGCCCCACCTCGAGCAGCCGCAGGCACTCGCGTTCGAACGCGTCGAACTGCCGGAAGAGTTCCTCGACGTCGGCGAACTCGAAGTTGAATTTCGACTGCTCGACCTCGTTCTGGTGGTAGACGTCACCATAGGTCACGCGCCCCAGCGGGCCGTCGGTCCAGACGATGTCGAAGATGCTCTCGACGCCCTGCAGGTACATGGCGAGGCGCTCGAGGCCGTAGGTGATCTCGCCCATCACGGGCCGGCAGTCGAGCCCGCCCACCTGCTGGAAATACGTGAACTGGGTGACCTCCATGCCGTTCAGCCAGATCTCCCAGCCGAGGCCCCAGGCGCCGAGCGTCGGCGACTCCCAGTTGTCCTCGACGAGGCGTATGTCGTGCACCAGCGGGTCGAGTCCGAGCGAGCGCAGCGAACCCAGGTACAGGTCGATGATGTCGGGCGGGGACGGCTTGATGACGACCTGGTACTGGTAGTAGTGCTGCAGCCGGAATGGGTTGTCGCCGTAACGGCCGTCCGTCGGCCGGCGGGACGGTTGCACGTACGCGGCGCTCCAGGGCTCCGGCCCAACGGCGCGCAGGAACGTGGCCGTGTGAAACGTTCCGGCCCCGACCTCCATGTCGTAGGGCTGCAGGATCACGCACCCCCGTTCGGCCCAGTAACGCTGCAGGGTCAGGAGCAGGTCCTGGAAAGTGCGGGGAGGCGTTGCCGCCGTCTTGGCCATCGGGTGTCCGCCAGTGAGTCGTCTGCAGGGCGGCGCAGTATAGCGAACGGTCGACTCAGCGCCGCGGCGCCCGCTTCCGGGCAGCGCGCAGGGTCTCCTCTTCGCCGGGGTCGGCCGTCCAAGGGCTGCCCGTCCGTTTTTCGATGTAGCGCCGGATGAGCCGGCGCACCATCTGTGACGGCGTGACGTCTTCCTCGGCGCACAGGCGTTCGAAGACCGCCTTCTTGCGCGGATCGATCAGGATCGTCAGACGCGCCGTGCGGTCTTCCAAGGGCAGGCCATTCCCATCCGGTGTGGCAACGATGATCGTTGATGATAAAGCAACACATATTCCAGTACAATTGAATGCACATCCAATGCGACATCCACGGCACCGCGTCCCAGCACCGTGACCACCGGGCTCAGCTCACCGCTCGCCATCTGCCTCGCGCTGCTCGCCGCGTGGGGAGTCGTCGGCCTCGCCGGGATGCTGCGGCCGGCGAGCCTGCGCTTCGCGGGGCGCACGTTGTTCCCGCTCGGCGCCCTGTGCGGCGCGGCGCTCGCGGTCGTCGCGGGCCTGAACATTGCGGCGCCGCCGGAGCAGATCGTATTGCTCATCGGCCTGCCGGACCTGCCCCTGCACATGCGCCTGGACGCCCTCTCGAGCGTGTTCCTGGTGCTGCTGGGCGCAACGTCGACCGGCATCTCCATCTTCAGCGCCGGCTACTTCCGCCGCGGGCAAGGCACCCTGCCCGGCCTGTTGTGCCTGGAATACCACCTGTTTCTCGCCAGCATGGGGTTCGTGCTGCTGGCCGACGACGCCTATGGATTCATGCTGGCCTGGGAAACGATGGCGCTGTCGTCGTACTTCCTGGTCACGACACAGCACCGCATCCCCGAGATCCGCAGCGCCGGCTTCCTTTACCTGCTGATCGCGCACGTCGGCGCGATCTCGATACTGCTGGCGTTCGGCGTCCTGCAGGGCGGCACGTGGCATTTCACGTTCGACTCGATGCGCACGGCCGAGATGGAGCCTGCCTGGGCCACCGCTGCCTTCCTGCTGGCGCTGTTCGGCTTCGGCGCCAAGGCGGGACTGGTGCCGCTGCACGTCTGGCTGCCCGAAGCGCACCCGGCCGCGCCATCGCCGGTGTCCGCGCTGATGAGCGGCGTGATGCTGAAGACGGCCGTGTACGGGATGCTGCGCGTCACGTTCGACCTGATCGGCACCCCGGCGTGGTGGTGGGGCCTGATCCTGCTGATGGTCGGTCTCCTGACGGCGCTGTACGGTGTCGTGTACGCGGCAGCACAGACCGACATGAAGCGCCTGCTCGCGTACTCCTCGATCGAGAACATCGGAATCCTCTTCACGGGCATGGGGCTGGCCGTCGTGTATTTTGGCGTCGGCATGCCCGTGCCCGGTACGGTCGCCCTGGTGGCCGTGCTCTATCACGCGCTCAATCACGCGTTCATGAAGAGCCTTTTGTTCCTCGGCACGGGCGCGGTGCTGCACGCCACGGGCGAGCGGAACCTCGGGCGACTGGGCGGACTCATCCACCGCATGCCCTGGACCGCATGGCTCACTCTGGTCGGCGCGCTGGCAATCGCGGGCCTGCCGCCGCTCAACGGGTTCGTCTCGGAGTGGCTGCTGCTGCAGTCGTTCCTGCTGGCGCATGAAGTGCCGAAGCCATTCGTCAACATGCTGCTGCCCCTCGGCGCGGCAGTCCTCGTGCTCGCGGCTGCACTTGCGGGCTACGTAATGGTGAAATTCTTCGGCGTGATCTTCCTGGGGCAGCCGCGCGAGGCGCGACTCAAGGATGCGCACGATGCGGGCCGCACCGAGCGCATCGGCCTGATCTGGCTCGCTGCCGGGTGCGTGCTCCTCGGGTTGCTTCCGACACGGGTGCTGCCGACACTGAGCCTGGTGCCCGAGCAGCTCGGACTCAGTGTGGGAACCATGGCCACCTCGTCGTGGTGGCGCCTCGTGCCGCTCCCCGACCGTGGGGCTTCATATTCGCCCATGATCTTCCTGCTGGCGGTCGCGGCCGTGATCGCCATTACCGTGCTCGCGGTGCACTACTTCTACCACCAGCGCATACGCCGCTCGGCGCCCTGGGATTGCGGCTTCGTGCGGCTCGACGCGCGGATGCAGGACACCGCCGAAGGATTCGGGCAGCCCATCCGCCACATCTTCCAGCCGTTCTTCACGCTCGAGCGTGAACTGCCGACGCCGTTCGACGCCGCACCCCGCTACCGGGTGACGATTGGCGACCCGCTCTGGCGTGCGCTCTACCTGCCGCTCGGCAGGGTCGTCCAGCGCGGTGCCGACTCGCTCGCCTGGCTGCAGCAGGGACGCATCGCGTCGTACCTGCTCTACAGCTTCGTCACCCTGCTCACCCTCCTGGCGCTGATGCTGTGAACGCACTCGACTGGGTGACACAGCTGATGGAAGTCGTCGCGGCGCTCGCGGCCGCGCCGCTGCTGGTCGGCTGGGTGAACTGCTGCCGGGCGTGGCTGCAGAACCGCACCGCGCCCAGCGTGTTGCTGCCGTATCGGGGCATTCGCAAGCTGTTTCACAAGGATGCCGTGATCGCCGAGGGCGCGTCTCCGTTGTTCCGCATCGCCCCCTACATCGTCTTCGGTGCGATGGTTACCGCCGCCATGGTGATCCCCTCCATGGGCACGCGCCTGCCGTTCACGACCGCGGCCGACGCGATCGCCCTGGTCGGACTCTTCGCCACGGCCCGGGTCTTCCTGTCGCTCGCCGCCATGGATGTCGGGACGGCCTTCGGCAGCCTCGGCGCTCGCCGCGAAATGATGGTGGGCTTCCTCGCCGAGCCAGCCCTGCTGATCGTGATCTTCGTCGCCTCCCTGATATCGTCGACCACCTCGCTGCCGGCCATCGCCGAGGCACTGGCGACCAGGACGCTCGGCGTCTACCCCAGTCTCGCATTCACGGCCGTCGCGTTCATGATGGTGCTGCTGGCCGAGAACGCACGCATCCCGGTGGACAACCCGGCCACCCACCTCGAGCTCACCATGATCCACGAGGCGATGCTGCTCGAGTATTCCGCGCGGCACCTGGCACTGATGGAGTGGGCCGCAGCCCTCAAGCTCTTCAACTACACCTGCATCGGCTTCGCGCTGTTCATACCGTGGGGAACGTCGACCGGCGACGCGCCGCTCGCGCTGGTCGCGGCCATCCCCGTGCTCGGACTGAAGCTGCTCGTCGCGGGAGCGGTGCTGGCCGTGGTGGAAACGGTGTCGGCCAAACTCCGGGTGTTCCGCGCCCCCGAGTTCCTGGCCACCGCGTTCATGCTCGCCATGCTGGGCCTGCTCGTCCACGTGCTGCTGGGGGCCTGAGGCGATCATGCCGCTGCCACTCGACCTGCAGATCCTGAACGCACTCGCCGCGCTGCTGCTGCTGCTGTCGTTCGCCATGCTGTCGCAGCGACGCATCGTCACGCTGGTCAACCTGCTCGCCTTCCAGGGCGCCCTGCTGTGCGCCGCGACGCTGCTCCTGGCGTGGCGGACCGGCGAGAACCACCTGTACCTCTCCGCCCTCCTCACGCTGACGCTGAAGGTCGTGTTCCTGCCGTGGCTCCTGCACCGGCTGATCCGGCGCCTCGGGGTCTACTGGGACACCGAACCGGTGCTCAACATCCCGGGCACGATGCTGATCGCCCTGCTCATCGTGGTGTTCTCCTTCGGTCTCGCGCAACCCATCTCGGAACTCGCCAGTACTGCAACCCGCAATGCGATCGGGATCGCGGTCGCGGTGATCCTGCTGGCCTTCCTCACGATGATCACCCGGCGCAAGGCCATGTCGCAGGTGGTCGGGTTCCTCTCGATGGAGAACGGGCTCTTCTTCGGGGCCATGAGCGCGACCTACGGCATGCCGATGATCGTCGAGCTCGGCGTCGCGCTCGACGTGCTCGTCGCCATGCTCGTGCTCGGCGTGTTCTTCTTCCAGATCCGCGAGCAGTTCGACAGCCTCGACCTGCATCACCTCGAATCGCTCAAGGAGGAAGAATGAGCGTCGAGCTCATCCTCCTCCTCGCGATGCCCCTGCTCGGGGCCGTCACCCTGGGCGCTTATGGCGCGCGGCGCTGGGCCCCCGACCTGAACGTCGCATTCAGCCTCGCCACGTTTCTTGCCGCGTGCGCCCTGACCGCGCGAGTCATCGGCGAGGGGATGCAGGTCATGCTGCGCGAGCAGTTCCTGATCGACCCCTTCAACGTGTTCCTCGTGACCCTGACGGCCTTCGTCGGCCTCACGACCGCGATCTTCTCGCGGCCCTACATGCGCGTGGAGCGCGAACACGGGCGCGTGAGCGCGGCGCAGCTGCGCCTCTACCACAGCATGTACCAGCTCTTCATGACGACGATGCTGGTGGCGCTCACGACGAACAACCTCGGCCTGATGTGGGTGGCGATGGAGGCTGCGACACTCTCCACCGTGCTGCTCGTGACGCTGTATCGCACGCCGGCGAGCCTCGAGGCCGGCTGGAAATATTTCATCCTGTGCGGCGTGGGTATCGCGCAGGCGCTGTTCGGCACGATCCTGCTCTACTTCGCTGCCGAGAAGGTGCTCGGCGCCGAGGGCGTGAGCGCGCTGCTCTGGACGCACCTGAATGCGGTCAAGGGACAACTCGAGCCCGCGGTCCTGGGCCTCGCTTTCGTCTTCCTGCTCGTCGGGTACGGCACGAAGGTGGGTCTCGCGCCGCTGCACAATTGGCTCCCGGACGCGCACGCGGAAGGACCGACGCCGATCTCGGCCGTGCTCTCGGGGCTGCTGCTCAACGTCGCGATATACGCGGTGGTCCGCTGCAAAGTCCTGGTCGAGGGTTCGCTCACGTCGGAACTCCCGTCGCGGATGCTGATGGGCTTCGGCCTGGTATCGGTCGTCCTGGCCGCGTTCTTCCTCTGGCGGCAGCGCGACATCAAGCGCCTGTTCGCCTACTCGTCGATCGAGCACATGGGGATCATCACCTTTGCGTTCGGCATGGGCGGGCCCGTCGCGAATTTCGCGGCACTGCTGCACATGACGGTGCACTCGCTCACCAAGTCGGCGATCTTCTTCGCCGTGGGCCACGCCGCGCAGAAGGCCGGCTCGCAGCTCATGGACGACATCCGCGGGCTGATCACCGTGAGCCCCACGATCGGCTGGGGGTTGATGCTCGGCTCGCTCGCAATCCTGGGGATGCCACCGTTCGGTGTATTCGCGAGCGAGTTCCTCATCCTGACGACGGCCATGAAACAGCAGCCGTGGGCGACGCCCATCCTGCTGATGGCACTCGGCGTCGCGTTTGCAGCGATCTTCGGCCGGGTGCAGCCGATGGTGTTCGGCGAGACGACCGCCAAGCGGCTGCCGCATCCGCCCGCGCTGCTGCCCGTGTTCACGCATCTCGGCCTGGTGCTGATGCTGGGCGTGTTCATCCCGCCCTATCTCGCCGACTGGTATCGCGCGGCCGCGCGGCTCATCGGGGGCGAGTGAGATGGCGCTCCGACGATTGTTCGAAGCCGCAAGGCCCCTCCCGGGCGCGCCGCGTGTTTACGAGCTCCCTCTGGCCGCGGACCCGTGGAGGAACGCGGCGCTGGACCTGGCGGCCGGCGGCGCACGGCTCACGGCGCTCTGGGCGGACAATCACGGGAGTTCCGGCGCCACCGTACGCGCGGCGATTGCTGCCGAGCCGGGCGTCCTCGTCCTGACCCTGAAGGTTGCCGCGATCGATGACGGCTACCCGCGCCTCGACGACATCTTTCCGGCAGCGAACCGCATGCAGCGCGCCGCCGCGGACATGTGTCGCATCCGGGCGCGTGACGCGGATGCCCGACCATGGCTGCGACACGCGGCGTGGCCCGCGGATTACGCTCCTCTGGCCGGCGCAGCGCAGCCCGCGCGCTTCGCCGAGCTGGCGGTGGATGCGTACTCGTTCGTGCGCGTCGAGGGCGACGGAGTCCACGAGATCCCGGTCGGGCCCGTGCACGCAGGGATCATCGAACCCGGGCACTTCCGCTTCTCGGTCGTGGGCGAAAAGGTGCTCAGGCTCGAGGAGCGCCTCGGC
>Ga0316630_10000494_pt1 | contig 12592 bp, 10 predicted proteins | sample OWC_May_M1_C1_D6_FD_207658 | JGI IMG/M metagenome (GOLD analysis project Ga0316630, IMG submission 207658) | Wetland soil microbial communities from Old Woman Creek delta, Ohio, United States - OWC_May_M1_C1_D6_A | ecosystem: Environmental > Terrestrial > Soil > Wetlands | place: USA: Ohio...
CCCACCGCCTCAGAAAAAGATTTTTTGCCGCAAAGCAGTGATTGTTGGTCGCACAGGCGAAAAGGTGCTCCAGGAGCGGGCCTTGCCCATGCTTCTTCCTGTAGCCTCTGATGGCGGAAACAAGTTTTCTGTCATCGTAGTGGCGGGGATCCCACTTGGGGTTGTATTCGATTCTGAAGCCTGCAGCCCAGTAACCACCTTCCCTGAAGCCGACGGCCGTGTAGGCCCACATGGGAAGGACATACTCCTTTGGACTGTAATCCACGGCCGGAAGATGGGTGCGCACAATGCCGGGCTCCAGAAACGCTGCGACGCCGTAGCACCTTTCCGTAACCCCGTTCAACTTTACTTTCTGGACCGTCCTGTATCTGCCCGTCTCAGGGTCCAGTCCCACAGGAGGGCAACCCGGGATGAAAAAGAGCTTGCTGAATTCGGGCATAGGGATGAGATCTTCTTCTTCCATAGGGGCAGGAGCGTTCCCACAAAATCCGGCCATCCGGAATCGAGGGTGCTCAAAGATCCGGCCCCTGCTGTCCGCATAAAGCATAAAGGGAAGTTCGGATGCGCCGTCCTGTTTCATGTTCATGGTTTGCCTGCCTGAAGGATTCATACAATCCTCCGGCTTGCAAGTCAATTGGCACCCCCTTTACCGCACAGGGGCTTTTGATGTATAAGAGACAAATGAGTTTGTAAGAAGCCACCAAAGCCGTCACCCCGGCGGATCCCGGATCGGGGTCCGGGACAGGCGCCGGGGTCCAGCAGGGCTTGTTTTTCCTGGATTCCGGCTTTCGCCGGAATGACGGAATAGCCCACTTTCTGGCTTTTTACGAGGCCTTCAAAATTATTTACAGACGGGGATCTTCGGGTCTCCGGCTGACAAATCGCTTAACAGAGGCACATCCTTATCTTATGAAAACGAGTCTCCAAAAGAACCCGCCAGAGGGCAAACAGTTCAGGTTGGTCAAGTTCTTTGCCTGGGCAAGTTTCATTGTGCTCGCCATCTTCAGCTTCCCTTTCTCCATGGTATTATCTCAGGAAGCGAAAGAGATCCTTCTCACAAGCTATCAGAACTCCGCTCTTCTCGTAGGAAAGAACCTCAACCATCAGGTGTTTCAGAGTTTCGTTGTTCCTATCGTCAACCGGTACGGTGGAATCAAGCTAAGCGATTCCAACCAGTATAATCTTATGGATCAGGTGGTCAAGAACACCATCCACGGGTTCAATGTGGATGTTGTCAATATCTACGATATCGCAAAGGGGGTCATCGCCTACAGCACGGATCCCACTCTGATCGGACAAAAGGTGACGGAGAACATGGGCTACCACCAGGCGGTGGAGGGAGAGAGTTCCTCTTCCGTGACCGCGAACATCTTCGACCTCTGGGGGTTGGGAATAGATCTCCTCGGAGGGCAAAAGAAACTGAGGACCTTTGTCCCCTTCACCGGCCTCAACCCTTACGGCGGTTCGGCCCAGGTGGGAGGGGTCTTTGAACTGATTCAGGATATGAGCGAAGAGTACAAGTCCATTGTGAGATTTCAGTATCTTGTTTTCGGCCTCTCCCTGGTTTTCATGGGACTGATCTTTCTCGCCCTTCTCCTCATCGTTCAGAAAGCTGAGCGGATGATTGAGGAGAGGGCCCGCGCTCAGCGGGAGCTCGAGGACCAGTTGCACCAGTCCGAGCGTCTGGCGGCGCTGGGCGAGATGGTCGCCGCTGTTTCCCACGAGATCAGAAATCCTCTCGGGATCATCCGGAGCACCGCCGAACTCATGGGTACGCTTCCAGAAGCCGGTGACACTCACCGGAAACTCTCCTCGGTGATCACAGAAGAATCAACGCGCCTGAACAGGATCGTGACGGAGTTCCTGGACTTTGCCCGGCCTCAGACCCCTGATATCCGGGAGTGCGACCTGAGAGACATCATTGGCAAGAACATCGATTTTCTGCGGCCCGAGCTGGACAAAAAAGGCATTACCATCAAGGCCGAGCTTGATGGGACCCCTCTGAGGCTCATGGGTGATCATGGCCAGCTTTACAGGGCCTTCTTGAATATTTTCATCAATGCGTCTCAGTCTATGGAAAACGGAGGGACCATCGACGTCCAGGTCCAGGAGGAAACGGAGCGCTTTCGCGTGAAGATCGAAGACACGGGTTGCGGGATCGCTCAGGAAAACCTGAAGCGTATCTTCAACCCCTTTTTTACCACCAAGGACAAGGGAACGGGTCTCGGCCTTTCCATTGTTCGAAAAATCATTGAAGGGCACAAGGGAACGATCGCCATCGAAAGCCAGGAAGGCAAAGGCACAAGAGTCGAGATCCTTTTGCCCCGGCAGGCATAACGTCACAGAAAGAACGCCATGGACACTATTCTGATTGTGGATGACGAAAAGAACTACCTCGTGGTGCTCGAAGCCCTCTTGAGCCCGGAGGGGTATGAGATCATGACCTCGGACAAGGCACAAGAGGCCCTTCGCCTGATTCAGGAATGCGACATTGATCTTGTGCTCACCGACATGAAAATGCCGGGAATGACCGGCATGGAGCTTCTGGAGGAGGCCAAAAAGATAAAGCCTGAAGTGCCCGTCATCATGATGACCGCTTACGGGACGATCGAGATGGCTGTGGAAGCCATGAAAAAGCGCGCCTATGATTACATCACCAAGCCCTTCCAGAACGAAGAGCTGAAGCTGACCATCAGAAAGGCCCTTGAGAATTACCGTCTGATCAAGGAAAACCGCAGGCTGAGCGAAGCTCTCTCCGAGCGTTTCGGGTACAGGAACATTGTAGGGAAGAGCAAACCCATGCTGAGGGTTTATGACCTGATCGGCAAAGTGGCCCAGTCCAAGGCCTCAGTCCTCATCACCGGGCCCTCCGGCACAGGAAAGGAATTGATTGCCAAGGCGATCCATTATGAGAGCCTGAGAAAGGACAGGCCATTTATCTCCGTCAATTGTGGCGCACTCGCGGAAACCCTTCTTGAAAGTGAGCTCTTCGGTCATGAGAAAGGGGCTTTTACCGGCGCCATCGCAATGAAAAAGGGACGTTTTGAACTGGCAGACGGCGGCACCCTTTTCCTGGATGAAATAGGGGACATGTCTCCGCCGCTTCAGGTGAAGCTCCTCAGGGTTCTCCAGGAAATGGAGTTTGAACGGGTTGGCGGAGCAAAGACGATCAAAGTCGATGTGCGGGTGTTGTCGGCCTCCAACCGGAATCTGAAGGACGATGTCGCGGCGGGTGTGTTCAGGGAAGATCTTTTCTACCGCCTCAACGTGATTCATATCGAGGTTGCCCCGCTCCGAGAGCGGATGGAGGACATCCGCCTGCTCGTAACCCACTTTATCGAGAAATACGGGGACAGCAGAAAAATCGAGTTGACCCCGCAGGCTTGGGAGGCTCTCTACACTTACAGTTGGCCGGGGAACGTTAGGGAACTCGAGAATGTGATAGAAAGAGCGGTAGTCCTTAATTCAGGGGGCTTGATCGACCTGAAAGATCTGCCCACCGAGTTGACAAAATCAAAGGGAGAACTTGACGTAGATCGGTTTATCCCGCCGGAAGCGCCGTTGCAGACCACGCTGGAGGAAATCGAGGAGAAGCTCATCCGCAGGGCGCTCAAACATAGCGGCAATGTTCAGTCGCACGCAGCCGAGCAACTCGGGATTACCAAGAGCCTGATTCAGCACAAGATGAAAAAGTACAACATCTCCTTGTAAAAGTTCAACAACTTGTACTTGCTTTTTGCTAATAAAATCAAATTGTTATGTAGAAACGACTCTCAGGAGCGTTTTGTCGGTACAAAATCTTGTACCTGGCAAGGATAGAAGGAAGAGAAGGTGGTTGAGGACGTTACGGAATAAATACGTAATACCGGATAGTTAGCAAAAAAACGGCACACCCGCCTGGTTTGGCAAATCTTTTGCATATAATACAGGTCAAGATAAGAGAACAAACTCTTTCCTCCTAAGAAAAAGACTGATTGGCGATGAGCAAATTGGTCTTTTTCATTTAGTAACCCAGCCGTCTGAGAGTCCGGGGATCTTTACTCCAGTTCTTGTCCACCCTCACCAGCAATTCCACAAAAACACGGCTCCCGAAAAAACTCTCCAAATCTTCTCTGGCTGCCTGTCCGATCTTCTTGATCATCTTCCCTCCCTGACCGATGAGAATCCCCTTTTGAGATTCCGTTTCCACATGGATCCTTGCAGAAATCGATACCAGGTTCTTTTGAGGCAGCTCCTCCAGACGCTCGACAGTCACAGCACTGGAGTAAGGCAGCTCCTGTCGGGTGTGGAGAAAAATTTTCTCCCGGATCATCTCCGAGATTAGAAAAGACTCGGATTGATCGGTCTGCACGTCCTCCGGGAAAAAAGCCGGGCCTTCCCTGAGCATGGCTTTGAGTTCCCGCAGGAGACTTGGTACGCCGTCCCCGGTGAGCGCCGAAATCGGGATAATGGATTTGAAGGAACGGGTCTCGTTGTAGGCGGCTATGATGGGCAGAAGCTTTTCTTTCGGCCCCTTGTCAATTTTATTGATCACCAGGACGGATGGTTTCCTTGATTTTCTGATGCTGCTCAGGATCATGGGAATCTCAGGGGCCTGGGGATGATTCATTTCAATCATGAGCACAAGGAGGTCCACTTCCTTGAAAGCCGACTGCGCGGAGTTTACCATGCTTCTGTGAAGCGGAGTTTGCGTTCTGTGAATCCCCGGTGTGTCCATGAACACCATCTGGCAGTCTTCTTCATGGTAAATGCCCGTGATGCGGTTTCGCGTGGTTTGCGGTTTCGGAGAAACAATAGCGATCTTTTTCCCCAGGATGCGATTGAGGAGTGTGGATTTGCCTACATTGGGGGGACCGACAATAGCGATAAAGCCGGATAGGAACGTCATCGTATTTCGACCCTAATCCTTCCTGATGGCAGGGAGTCGTCGGCCAGGATTCCATCAATCAATGCCTTGGTCGTTTTCTCGATCCGCCGGATTCCCTCATTCCTGTGTCCTCTCAATAGAGCAATGTCTTTTGAAGGGATTCGAATGGAAATCCTTTTCGCTTCACCCGGCCCCGGCAAAAAGGCTTCTATTCTCCGCTGGTAAATCTCAGAACGCACCAGGTGGCCGAAACTCTCGTGCCAAGGCCCGCCGAGGACCTGTCCTTTTTCGCGCAGCGACGCAGACGCCATAAGCCCTATACGGATCACCGGTATGCCCGCTTCTTCCAGGCACAGGCAACCCTCTGCACAGATCCGAACCGCTTCTTCCAGGCCGAGAGCCCGATACTTACCGCTCTCAACCCATTGTGCCAGTTCTGTACCGCGAATGACGACTACGGGGTAGAGCCTTACCATATCCGGCTTCATCCGGATGACTTTTTGGACGGTAGCCGAGAACCTCTCCGCAGAATCGCCGGGCAGCCCGGGCATCAGCTGGATACCGACTCTGAACCTATGCTGCCTAAGCAGGCCTACGGTCCTTTCTGTGTCTAGTGCGGTGTGGCCGCGTTGGGCCATTCTGAGAACTTCATCATCCATGCTCTGAGTTCCCAGCTCGACCGTGGACACCCCAAGAACTTTCAGCAGTGCCGCCTTCTTCTCATCGAGCGAGTCAGGACGAGTGGACACCCTTACCGAATGGAAGATCTCCTCCTGGAGATAAGGGGCCACAGCCCCCAGCAGTTCCCTGATTGTATTCTCAGAAAGGCTCGCAAAGGTCCCTCCATAGAAAGCGACCTCCCGATGCTTTCTCTCACAAAACGCGGTTGATCTTCGGGCAAGGTCAAGAAGCGCATGCACTCTCTGGCCGTCGATCGGGCTGGCCGGCTGGGAAGTGATTTTTTCCTGGTCGCAGAAAACGCACCGGTGAGGGCAGCCCTGGTTCGGAATAAATATGGGTACAATTAGAGGTTTTTCGTCAAACAAAAGAAGGCCTCCCTTGCCGCTTTCTGCTCCGCTTCCTTTTTGCTTCTTCCTTCCCCTTCGGCCATGAGCTTGCCCTGCACATAAAGAGCAACCCTGAAAACCTTATCATGGGCAGGCCCGCTCTCTCCGATCATGACGTAATCAGGCCTGGTCTTGTAAGTTTCCTGGGTGAACTCCTGAAGCACGCTTTTGAAGTCATCGAGAATGGCCTCGATGTCGATCCTGCCGAGCACGGGAACAAACAGGTGGTGGATGATTTCTTTTGTCTTCGAAAACCCGCCATCCAGGTAAAGAGCCCCAATAAGAGCCTCTAGGACATTGGCCAGAATCGACGGTTTCTCTCGTCCGCCCGACAGCTCCTCCCCTTTCCCAAGGAGAAGATAGTCCCCGAGGGACAGATCCTTGGCCACCTGGGACAAGACTTTCTCATTGACGATGGCGGCTCTGCATTTTGAAAGAACCCCTTCCTTTTCTTCACGAAAGAGTTCCATCAATATGTGGCTCACGGCAAGATCCAGCACAGCATCCCCGAGAAACTCAAGCCGCTCGTTATCTTTTAAGGGACTGTCCCCGATTTCGTTCACGTACGAGGAGTGTCTGACGGCCTCTTCCAGAAGCTCCGGCTTTGTGAACTCATAGTTGAGCTTTGCGCTCAATTCAGCAAGGTCATGCTCTGACATACGCCCAGCCTGAGAAGAATCATCACTGTTCTAACTATAGAGATCAACCGCTTTTCAAGTCAAGCGAATCCCATGGCCGGATTTTCATTGATTTTTCGATGCACCGGGGCTAAACGAAACTATTCTAGAGACTTCGCCGATGAGCAAATCCAAGAAGACAAAAAAAGCTGCCGGAGCTTTGGTTCTGACTCCTGAGGAGCAGAGGTCCCTTGATGCTTTGCTGGGAGACCTCAGCCAGGTGGATCCATCCCGTCTTGCAGAACAGGCCCCAGGCCCCCACTTTGCCGAAGCCCTCGTGGAACGGCTAGCCATCGAGGACCCTCAGACTCCAAGCATTCTCCTTGGCTTGAGGTCGTTGTTCCACGAAAAAAGCGTGCAGAAAGCGATTAAGAAAGCCGCTTTCAGGCTCAGGCAAAAAGGCATCGTGCTCCCCGAGGAACAGGATTCCGCGACCCCCGTGCTTAAGAGCGGCAAGGCAGATGAAAGCGGCATCCCTGCCTACCTGGGCCCCATTGACGGCACGGGCAGCAGACCCGTTTTTATTTCCGTCCCGCAAATGCCGGCAGGTGTTGATGTGGCCATCGGCGTCGTTAATGATGAGGAAGGAATCATCGAGTTTGCATTCACCAGGCACAGTAAGAAGCGCATGAAAGAGATCAAAGAGCTCTTCTTTAGTAAGCTTCCCAATATGGTTGAAACAACCCTCTCACATGCTGCGGATGTTCTTGAACGGGCTTACCAGGCCAAAGGGCCTGGAGTCAGCGACTCGGCCAGAGCCTATCTCCACTTCAGGCCCTGGCTGCATGAGCATACGTCCAGGATCGAAAGACCGGTGGTTTATGATTTCTTGCCACCTGAAACGATCTCCTCTGATTTGCTGACAGACACGCAACTCCAGCGCCTCTTCGGCCATGAGCTTATGGTCTCGTGGATCATCGATCTCAAAAGCCTGAGACCCTTGATTGAGGAAATCAAGAAGGCCGAAGAGAGCAGGATTTTTATCTCTGAAGGTCAAAGACTGGAGCACATCCACAGAATAAAACATGAAGGAACCATCAAGCTCTTCTTAGAAGCTAGAAGAGAGGCCCTCAAATATCGTCTTGAAGAAATGGCCTATGTCTTCTTGAAGTCCTCTGAAGAGAGCCTCGCCCGTCTGTGTTTGGCCGCCGCCTCTTCTCTTGCTGAGAAGGAATCTCCTATCAGGGTCAATCCTTTCTTGAAGCCCCTGGTCGAACGGAGCCTCGCCTATTACCTGAAAAGCACAAAGAGCTCGGAAAAGCAGCCGGATCGGCAGAGTCAGAGACTGATCGTAACCTAACCACAATTTCACCTTAAAAAACCTAATTTAAGCAAATTTGAAATAGTTGACATTAAAGACTCATTCAGATAGAATGCATATATATTCTGTCGGTCTGAGCCCTTCTCGGCAAGGGATATAGATCAGTTGGTTCTAGACCAGATTCAGGCAAAGGGGGTCCGTTAACATGGAAAGAAAAACTGCACTTCTTGTTGTTGCTCTTTGTTTGGCGATGCTTGCCGGTGCAGCATCATCAGCATTTGCAGATGAAACCCAGCTCTACTTTCTGTACTTTAAGAACGGGAAGTCTTTAAGATGCGACGCGATCTGGAAAGGCATTGACGATTATGCCTGGTGTAGGAAATCGCGAAGCGTGCAGGGATTCCCTGTGAATGACGTGAACATGAAAAAGACTTTTGAAATCCAAGCTGCTGTGAATCAACTGGTGAACAAGAGTGAAGCGAGTTTGAAGCAGGGAGACTGGGATGAAACAATCGCAGCGGCGTCCGGCGCCATTGCTCTCGATCCTCAAAACGAAGTGGCTTTCACCAATCGGGCAGGAGCCTATGCGAATAAGGGCAAGCTCAAAGAGGCGTTGCAGGATTGCAACACCGCCATTGGTATCAATCCCTACTTCCCGCTCGCTTACAACAACCGGGGTTATGCTTTGGAGTTGTCCGGCCAACTGCCTCAGGCAGCGCTGGATTATGAAATGAGCTGCAACATGGGAAATGACATTGGCTGCAAGAATTACAGGAGGGTGCGCTCCCTTTCCAAGTGAGAAACGTCAGCCGTAACGGCAACCTTAAACAAGAAAGACAGAGCCCTTAGGCTCTGTCTTTTTTATTCCTCATCGTGACCCCCCGAATTAAGCCTTCTCCCCGGGTATCTTCTCCCAGCAGGACCAATTGCAGTCTCCCCCGCCAAGATCTCGGAGATAGGGGTTGTCACAACTCACACTCCGCAGAGTCTCTTTGCCGTCCTCCTCCATGTGGTATTCCACGAGGAGGTAGGAGGGCCTCATGTCCTGCGGACATTGAAATTCTCGCTTGACCCATCTTGATGGACTGTCCATAAGAGTCTCCTGCTCTCCCAGGGCTTCATTCAAATTTTTCTTTGACGAATTCCTTGAGTCTGCCTTCGAAATCCAGTTCCCACCCCCCGTGATACACGATACGAGAGGCGATCTCGCTCGAGAGAATGGCGTGCTTGATTTTTGCCGGCATTTTTTCCACGCGGCTCCTGAATTTAGGGTTCTCCCGGATCAGGGCCGGCAGATGATTCAGGAGTACTTTACGGAAAAGCGGTTGACCGCACAGTTCAGGGTGACCCTGGAAATAGCTGAACAGTTTTGCATAGTGATCATTGATTTCCTCACTGATCGCATTGCTGATGTCCGTGTAAAAGAGCTTCCCGTTCCCCTCCCGGTGCCTCTGAAAAATCAGCTTGGCTTCTTCCTCCGCTCTCTTCTCAAGGATAGCCAGGACCTCTTGAACGTAGACCTCCTTGTGAGCAAGAAATTCTTTCGCGGTCATGAGAAGGTTGGCGATAATCTCGTAGGAAGAAGAGATCACCCCGCACTTGTTGGCCGAGGCATCCCGCAGAACGATCACTCCCTTTTTCTGAATCTCTGAGCGCGCCACTGGCGTGATGAAGGAATTGGCCCCTTCGGTCATCACCCGGAGGCTCGGTTTCCCGCTTGAATCAAGAAGCTTTTGCCAGTTGCTCCTGTCGATGGTTTCAGGCCTTCCCCCGCAGGGAAGAAAAAGGTCTGTGCACACGGTGAAAACCAGATCATCCATCTCCTTGTAGAACTCATCCACCGTGATCCATGTTTCCTCGGCCCCTTCTTCGGTCCGGACCACCTTTCTGTACAGTTCCCGAGGACCGTCCTGACGCCGATCCCCCCTAAACAGGATAAACCCTCCCGGGTGAAGCGCTTCAGGCCGAAAATGATCCAGGTCGTGCTTGAGGACGATCCTCCGCAGCTCAGCCCTCTCCGCTCCTTCCGGGTCATACAGCCCCGCTGTTCCATCCACGATGCTCAGGAGCCTTGCCTTGGAGCAGCGTTCCAGCAGCAGCCGCATGGAGTTCCCTGCCACATCCCCGTTGGGCCCCCCTGTAAACCTGACCGTGAACGAGTCCCGGCCTATGTCGATGCCGATTTCCTTCATGGCCACCTCTGCAAACTTCATCACGCCCCGTGAGGTGACCCCGTATTCCTTGTGATTGATTCCGATCTCCTTGCTCGACATGATGCCGATACCAAGAATATAACCCCTTTTCACCGACTGCCGGGCTATAAACTCGATCATGGAATCACTCATGTTTTCGTCCGGCCCCAGCTCAATGGGCTCGTCTTCCCCGTAGTAGTCCACCACGTTGGGATGTTTGGCCCTGCCCTTTTCCGTGACAAAGAGGTCCAAGAAAGCGTTGAGGATTCCATACTGCACCTTGTACAGGCGCTGGGTCACCAGGGTGGGTGAATCCAGACCCACCGCATCGACCACCACGGTCAGCTTGGAGCCTCCTTCATAAATGTCCTTGTTCTTGAGGTGCTGCGTGTGAGCCAGGACATAGACCTCTTTGAACAGGCTGTTGGTGTTGGTAGTGCACTCATCCGGCGTCTTGCAGATGATGGTCCGCCACCCGCCCCGGGCAATGTCTGAAAACCCGATGTGATACCCCACGGCGTGACGACTGAAGAAAAAGGTGATTCGGAAAGGTTTTCCCTGGGGCAAGTCCGAGGTGAAGGTCTGCTCCAGATCGCTCAGGATTCCGGGATCCAGCCGGAACGCGAGGGCGTGCTTCTCAGGGACAAAGAAATTGGTCTTCAACGTCCGCTGGATGAAGAAAAGGCAAGTTTTGAAGATGGTCCTTCTGATTTCATCCAGGTACCTGTGCCCCGTGTTGTAGCCTTCGATCATCTCCAGAGCTTCTTTTCGCTCCTTTTCATATAACGTCTCTCTCTCCCGGGTGTCCGGATCAAACCGAGTCTTAAAAAGCCGGATCAGTCTCAGGGTGATATCCGGGTTGGAGTGAAAGGCGGTGGTCACCATGCTCTCATCAAAGCGGTCCGGTTCCTTGTGGGCCAGGAAGGTGTGACAGAACGCGGCAAAGGCATTGGTCAGAGAAGCCTCTTCTCCGGTCAAGATGCGGTTCGTCACAAAATCCGTGTAAGAGACACTGGAGGAGGAAAGGATCTGGGTGTTGTAGAGTTCGTTCTGGAGCTTTCTGAAGAGCTCGGATCCCTTTTCCACCAGCTTCCCATCGTAGGTGAGGACATAGAAGTTACCGAGAAAATAGGGGTGCACCCCTGTGCTGATGATTAAGCAGTAGGAACGACGGACCCCGATTCCCAGCCTCTGGAATATTTCGCTCACCTGGGTCAGAAAATCCTTTTGAGGAGGATTACCCACAGAGAAAAGGACGCGCGATTCTTCATGATGCCTCTCGTCTTCTTTGATCTCCACGTCAAAAAAGAGACCGTCATGCTGTTTGCCTTGCTGGTACAACCTGAGAACACGGGCCACTCTCTCGGGCGGCGAAATTCTCACGTAAGAATGATTATTCGACCACAGAAGCTTCAGACTGGCATCGAACTCCGTAAAGTCGTACTCCGGATAAAGCCGTTTCATCGCCGACTGAACGTTTCCTTTGATCCACCCCGGAATTTTGACCAGCCCTGCTCCTGCAATCTCCTCGTGGCTTTTCCGATCGAATTCATACCGCTGGATCTCCAGGTATTTGCCCACCTCGGGAATAGGCGTGTAGGAGTGAGACATTTCCGCATAGGAGATTTCTCGCTGATGGAGGGTCTTGAGTGTGTCGTAGATGGAGCCTGGAACGTCGAGCCTTGCGATCATCTGCTTCTTTTCCTGATTCACAAGTACGACCTCTTTTTCACTCGCTACGTCAGGGAGCCTTTCAGCGAGATGGATGATCGCCTCCACTTCCTCTTTCATCGTGATGAAGAAATAAGGGTGCATGTTGTTGTGCAACCATCGCAGGTTTTCGGAGGTCTTCCTCGACTGATCCGTGAGTCTGCTTTCAATCTGGCGGTGAAGAGCATCATCCTGGGAAACCACTGAAACATCCTGTCCCTGAAGGGACGCCGATTTCAACCCGCTCTTTGATTTCATGTTTTCCTCTGCAAGAGTCCTGTGGTTATTTCGCCGCTTTTCTCTCCTCAAAGAACTCGCACAGCCATGTGCCTCCACCGGGTTTTGTAAGCCTGCACGCGTAAAGCTTATCACAATGTTTGCAGAGGCCGATATAATTGTTCGAGAATTTCTCTTTGTTCACGCCAATCTGGAGGGAAGCCTCCACGAGGACTGGCTCCAGCACATTTTCTCTCCTGCGGGGATTCGCTCTGAGGGTGTTGAATTCCTCACAGAACATCACCGGGTTCTGAATGCTCTTTGGGTACCGGCAGATAGCCAGACTTGTACAGCCCGCGCAAATCCCCACTCTCCCGATCGCGCGCTTTCGTGGACTTTTTTCTCTCTTCGTGGCTTTAGCCTCCATGGGAGTCTCCTCCTTTTCCTCACGTTTAGTTGAACGTCGTGTCTAAAGGCACGACAAGCCTTCGACTTATAGGAGAGGCAATCTCTGTGCCATTCCCCGGGATTGGATGCAACCAGCTAACTTCATGAGGTTTTTTTGGATGGGCCTTATTAAGGCGAGAAGAGGATCTCTCTTG
>Ga0316630_10000495_pt1 | contig 12589 bp, 9 predicted proteins | sample OWC_May_M1_C1_D6_FD_207658 | JGI IMG/M metagenome (GOLD analysis project Ga0316630, IMG submission 207658) | Wetland soil microbial communities from Old Woman Creek delta, Ohio, United States - OWC_May_M1_C1_D6_A | ecosystem: Environmental > Terrestrial > Soil > Wetlands | place: USA: Ohio...
TTCGGCATGGCCGAGGAGACCGGCCGGGTCCTCAACGCGGCGGTCAGCGAGGGGGTGCGGCGCGGGCTCGGGTTCGGGCGGGCGCTGGGCGAGCGGCTGCTGGCGCTGGCGCCCCCGCACCTGGACCAGAGCCTGCTCGCCGCCTGCGCCCGGCTGGATCGGCCCTGCACCGTCCACGTGGCGCTGGGCACGGACATCGTCCACATGCACCCCGGCTGCGACGGGGCCGCGGTGGGGGCGGCGAGCCTGCAGGACTTCCGGCTGCTGGCCGCGGCGGTGGCCGACCTGGAGGGGGGCGGGGTCTACGTGAACCTCGGCTCGGCCGTGCTGCTGCCCGAGGTCTTCCTCAAGGCGCTGACCCTGGCCCGCAACCTCGGCCACCGGGTGCAGGAGTTCGTGACCGTGAACCTGGATTTCATCCAGCACTACCGACCCACGCAGAACGTCGTCCGCCGGCCGGTCAGCCGGGGCGGCCGCGGCTTTGCCCTGACGGGCCACCACGAGCTGCTGGTGCCGCTGCTGGCGGCGGCCCTCGTCGAAGCGTGTGGAGGGCCGAGTGCCGAGAGCCGAGAGGCCCCGTAGGGCGGCCGGCAAAGTGAAGTCGCTGACGGGGGCGGTGCGCGCGGTGCGCGCGGCGCAGCGGGGGGGCCGCCGGGCGGTCTTCACCAACGGCTGCTTCGACCTGCTGCACCCGGGCCACATCCGCTACCTGGAGCAGGCCCGGGCCCTGGGGGACCTCCTGGTCGTGGCCATCAACGGCGACGACTCCGTGCGCCGGCTCAAGGGGCCGACCCGTCCCGTCGTCCCGGCCGCCCAGCGGGCCGAGGTCCTGGCGGCGCTCGAGGCGGTGGATCTGGTGCTGGTGTTTCACGAGCTGGACCCGGAGCGGGTCATCCGGTCCATCCGGCCGGATGTGCTGGTCAAGGGCGGCGACTGGACGGTGGACCGGATCATCGGCGCCGAGTTCGTGCAGTCGCTGGGCGGCACGGTGCGCAGTCTCCCCTACGTCGCCGGGACCTCGACCACGGAGTTGATTCGGCGGATCGTCGACGCCCAGGCGGGTGGGCGCGCCCGCCGCTGACGCGACTGCCGGAACCCCCCAGCCCGGATTCTTCACGAGAAGACCGTGAAGAATCCGGGCTTACTTGCCAATGGCAATCCTGGGGCGGACTGACCCATGGTGGGGGGCGCACCGGGTACGCGTCCCGCGTCCCGCGGGAGGGGTGCGGTGTCGAGATGCCCCAGGGTTCCTTGATCCGTCCTGCGCCACCCATCGCAAAGGCTCCGGTTAAGCCCGCATTGTTCGCGAGGCGCGTTCGCGAACAATACGGGCTCGCTGGTTCCTGACATCCGCGGTTCGCCATGCTGCCCCAGTTCCTCTGGCGAGAATCCGAGCTGCGGCCCCTGCTCGACGACCTGTCGGCGCCCGCCGAGGTGCGCCTGCACGGCCTGCACGGGGCCGCCCGGGCGCTGGCGCTTGCCGCCTACCAGGTGGCGACGGGCCGGACGCTGCTGGTCGTGTGCCGGAGCGACGAGGCCGCGGCCGCACTGGCGACCGACCTGGAGTTCTTCCTGGGGGCGGCGGCGCTGCTGCCCGAGCGCGAGACCGACCCCGAGGCGCGGGCGGCCCGCGTGCAGGCCCTGCACCGCCTGCAGAGCCGCCAGCTGGCGGCGCTGGTGGCCTCCGTGGCGGCCGCCCTGCCCAGGACGCTTCCGCCCGCCCGCCTCGAGGCGGCGGCCCTGGCGCTGTACCCGCAGCGGCTCATCGCGCGGGACGAGCTGCTGCGGCGCCTCGGCACGGGGGGCTACCGGGGCGTGGGCCAGGTGAGCGAGCCGGGGGAGCTCGCCGTGCGCGGCGGCATCGTGGACTGCTTCCCGCCGTCGCTCACCCACCCGGTGCGGATCGAGTTCTACGGGGACGAAGTGCATTCCCTGCGCCGCTTCGACCCCGAGACCCAGCGGTCGCTCCTGCCCGAGAGCCAGCTCACCCTGCTGCCGCTGGCCGAGGTGTTGATGACCGACGGCGGGGTGCGCCGCGCCGAAGAGCGCCTGCGCGCCGCGGCGCTGGAGCGGGGCGCCGCCGTCCCGCCGGCCCTCCTGGACGCGCTCCGCGAGCGGCGGCCCGCCCCGGAGTGGGACGCGTTCCTGCCCTACTTCGAGGAGGAGCTGGCCACCCTGCACGCGTATCTGCCCCCGGATGCGGTGATCGTCCTGGACGAGCCCGCCGCCCTGGAGGAGCGGGCGGCGGCGGTCCTGCGCGAGGCGACGGCCGAGGCGACGCGCGAGCCGGACCTGGCCGCCCTGTTCCCGCCGCTCGCCGAGCGCTGGAGCGCCTGGGCGGAGTTCCGGCAGCGGGCCCAGGCCTGGCCCGCGCTGCTCCTGGAGGAGTTCGGGCGCCCCGCCGGGGCGCGCCCGGGCGCGGCCGCGGAGCTGCCGGCGGCGGCGGTGGACGGCTACCGGGGGCGGATCCCGGCGTTCCTCGAGGACCTGGACCGCTGGCGGCGGCGCGGGGAGCGGATCGCGCTGGTGGCCCGGAGCGAGGCCCAGGCCCGCCGCCTGCAGGAGATCCTGCGCGACCACGACCTGGGCGCGCGGCTGGGCCGCGAGGTGCCGGAGGCCGGCGGCATCACGATCTGGAGCGGGGAGCTGAGCGCGGGCTTCCGCCTGCCGAGCGTCGGGGTCACGCTGCTCACCGAGGGCGAGATCTTCGGGGCGCGGGCCTTGCCGCGCCGGCGCGCCCGGCCGCGGGAGGCCCTGCCCTTCAGCTCGTTCGAGGACCTGAAGGAGGGCGATTACGTCGTCCACGTGGACCACGGCATCGGCCGGTACCTCGGCCTGCGGCAGCTGGCGGTGGGGGGGCAGGAGGGGGACTTCCTGCAGCTGCAGTACGCCGGCACCAACTCGCTGTACCTGCCGGTCTCGAAGCTGCAGCTGGTGCAGCGCTACGTCGGGGGCGAGTCCGCGGCGGCCCCCGCGCTGGACCGGCTGGGCGGCACGTCCTGGGCCCGCGCCAAGGAGCGTGTCCGGGCCAGCGTCCGGGAGCTGGCCCAGGAGCTGCTCAAGCTCTACGCCGCCCGGCAGGTCTTGCCGGGGCACGCCTTCCCCCCGGACAGCCCCTGGCAGCGCGAGTTCGAGGCGGCCTTCCCCTACGAGGAGACGCCCGACCAGCTGCGCGCCATCCGGGACGTGAAGCGCGACCTGGAGGCGCCGCGGCCCATGGACCGGCTGGTCTGCGGCGACGTGGGCTACGGCAAGACCGAGGTCGCGCTGCGCGCCGCCTTCAAGGTGGCCATGGAGGCCAAGCAGGTCGCGGTCCTGGTCCCGACCACGGTCTTGGCCCTCCAGCACTACCAGACCTTCAGCGCCCGCTTCGCCAGCTTCCCGTTCCGGGTGGAGATGCTGTCCCGCTTCCGCCCGGCGGCGGAGAACCGGCAGGTGCTGCGCGCCCTGGCGGAGGGGACGGTGGACATCGCCATCGGGACGCACCGGCTGCTGCAGCGGGACGTGCAGTTCCAGCGGCTGGGCCTGCTGGTGGTGGACGAAGAGCAGCGCTTCGGCGTGGCGGCCAAGGAGGCCCTGAAGAAGCTGCGGCGCGAGGTGGACGTCCTGACCCTCACGGCCACGCCCATCCCGCGGACGCTGCACATGGCCACGCTGGGGGTGCGGGACATGAGCCTCATCGAGACGCCGCCCGAGGAGCGGCTGGCCATCCGCACCTACGTCACCCCCACCGACCCCGAGGTCATCGCCCAGGCCATCCGGCAGGAGCTGGCCCGGGGCGGGCAGGTGTTCTTCGTCCACAACCGGGTGGAGAGCATCCACAGCGTGGCACGCCAGCTCAAGCAGCTCGTGCCCGAGGCCCGCCTGGCCGTGGCGCACGGCCAGCAGAGCGAGACGGCCCTCGAGAAGATCATGGTGGAGTTCTACCTGAAGAAGGTGGACGTCCTGCTCTGCACCACCATCATCGAGTCCGGCCTGGACGTGCCCTCGGCCAACACCATCATCATCGACCGGGCGGACACCCTGGGCCTGGCCCAGCTCTACCAGCTGCGCGGCCGCGTGGGCCGGGACAAGTACCGGGCCTACGCCTACCTGCTGATCCCGGCCGACGGGGGGATGACCGAGGTGGCCCGCAAGCGCCTGCAGGTCATCGCGGAGCTGACCGAGCTGGGCTCGGGCTTCAAGATCGCGAGCCGGGACCTGGAGATCCGGGGGGCGGGGAACCTGCTGGGCTCGGAGCAGTCGGGCCACATCGCCGCCGTGGGATACGACCTGTACACCCAGCTGGTCCAGGAGGCGATCGCCGAGCTGAAGGGCGAGCCGGTGGTGCCAGCGCTCGACCCGGTGATCCGCATCCGGGCGGAGGGCTACATCCCCGAAGCCTACGTGCCGGACCCGACGCTGCGGCTCAACCTGTACAAGCGCCTGGCCGCCGTCCCGGACGCGGGGCGCCTGGCGGAGTTCGCCGAGGAGCTCGCGGACCGCTTCGGCCCCGCCCCGCCCGAGGTCCGCTGGCTGCTCACCGTCGTGGACCTGAAGCTGCAGGCCCGCTCGCTCCGAGTGCGCGAGATCGACGCGCGGCGCGAGGCCATCCGGGTCGGCTTCGCCCCGGATCCCCCCATCGCGCCCGAGACGATCCTGCAGCTGCTGCGCACGGAGCGCGGCCGGCTCAAGTACTTGCCGAACGACACGCTGGAGTATCAAACCCGCGGCACGACGGCCGAGGCGCGCGTGGAGGCGGCCAGAAATCTGTTGCAAAGGCTCATAACGGGTGGTAGCGTCGGCCGTTCTTGAGCGCCGGCGCTGCGCCGGCTGCGGACACAGGAGGTTTGCGGAGTGAAGACAGGCATCTGGTGCCGGGTGGCGGCGGGGGCGCTCTGCGCGCTGGCTCTCGCGGCTTGCAGCAAGGACGGGGGCGACAAGGGCCCCGTTGTTCTCAAGGTGAACGACAAGAGCTTCAGCGTGTCGGACGTGGAGCGGGAGATCCAGCAGGAGGCGCGCCGCGCCCCCGCCGCCATGCAGCAGTACCTGGCGACCAAGGAGGGGCAGAAGCAGCTGCTGGAGGGGCTGGTGCGGCGGGAGCTGCTGCTCCAGGAGGCGGAGAAGCGTAAGCTGGCCGACCGGCCCGAGATTGCCGAGCAGGTGGCCCAGCTGCGACGGGACCTGATCATCCGCGCCCTGCTGCAGGACGAGGTGGCCGCCAAGGTCAAGGTCGAGGACAAGGACGTCGACGAGTACTTCAAGGGCCATCCCGACGAATTCTCGGGCGACCAGGTGAAGGTCAAGCACATCCTGGTCCGCTCCGAGGTCGAGGCCAAGGACGCGCTGGACCGGGTCAAGAAGGGCGAGCCGTTCGAGAAGGTGGCCCGCGAGCTGTCGACGGATACGGCCTCGGTCCCCAAGGGGGGCGAGCTGGACTACTTCGGGTACGCCGAGATGGTGCCGGAGTTCTCCAAGGCCGCCTACGCCCTGAAGCCGGGCGAGGTCAGCGAGCCGGTCCGGAGCCCCTTCGGCTTCCACGTCATCAAGTCGATGGACCGCAAGAAGGGGACCGCCGTGAAGCTGGAGGACGTCCGAGAGCAGCTGCGGCGCAAGCTGGCCGACGAGCGGCGGGGCCAGCGCTTCCAGGACTGGATCAAGGAGCTGCAGGCCTCGGCCAAGATCAGCCGCGAGGAGTCCCTCCTGCCCGTCGGTCAGGGCGCGGCCCCGCCGCCGGGCGGTGCCGGGGGCGCACCGGGCGCCGCGCCGACCCCGGCGGTCCCGGGCACCGGGGCCCCCGGCGGGACCAAGTCGTGACGCGACGCGCTGGAGCGTCCCGCCGCTGCAGGGGGTGGCGGGGGCTCACGGCAGGGGCGGGAGCCCTCCTCCTGCTCGGGCTGGTGGGGCAGCCCGGGCCGGCCGCCGCGCAGTCCGCACCCAGCGCCCCACCGTCCGCACCCACCGCCCCACCGTCCGCACCCAGCGCCGCACCGTCTGCCGGGGACGCCGAGGGCCGGGGCATCGTCCTGGACCGGGTCGTCGCCGTGGTCAACGAAGAGGCGTTGACGCTGAGCGAGGTCCAAGAGGACGGCCAGCCGGTCATCCGCAAGATCGTCCAGGACTACCTCGGGTCCGAACGGGAGCGGCGGGTCGTCGAGGCGGAGAAGAAGATCCTCGACGACTTGATCGACCGCCGTCTGATGCTCCAGGTGGCCAAGCGCGAGGGCACGATTCCGTCCCCGGCCGAGGTGAAGACGGCCATCGAAGAGCTCAAGAAGAACAACAATGTCGCCACGGACGAGGCGTTCCGCGCGCTGCTCCGGAGCGAGGGATTGACCTTCGAGCAGGTCCAGCGGTCGGTGACCGAGCGGCTGGCCATCGGCCGCATGCTGGCGCGCCAGGTCCGCTCCAGCATCATCGTCGAGGAGGACGAGCTCAAGCGCTACTACGCCACGCACGAGGACGAGTTCCGGCGAGAACCCCAGGCCGAGATCCGCCACATCCTGATCCCGTCCCGGCCGGGAGAGGACGAGGCGGCCGGGCAGGCGCGCGCCGAGGCGGTGCTGGCCAAGCTCCGCGCCGGTGCCGATTTCGACGCGGTCGCGCGGGAGGTCTCGGGGGGCGGCGCGGGCGCAGAGCGGATGACGGTCAAGCGCGGAGAGCTGGCGCCGGCGATCGAGTCGGTAGCCTTCGGGCTGGCCCCGGGCGACTTCAGCTCCCCCATCCGGACCGAATCGGGCTGGCACCTGATCCGGGTGGACCGCCGGCGGGTCGAGCCGGTGGCCCCGTACGCCGAGGTCCGGGACGCGGTCCGCGAGAAGGTCTTCGAGGAGAAATTCCAGGTCAAGCGCAAGGAGTGGCTGGTCAGGATGCGGGCGCAGTCCTACATCCAGATCGTGATGCCTGCGGCCGGACAGCTCCTGGGCAACCCGGCACAGTAGCCCGGCGAGAGGCCGACCGCCCCAGGTTCCGCCACCGCGTTTCCCCGGATTCGCCCACCCCGCACTCGCTCGCCGTCCTTCCCCGTCTCCGCCCCCTGGCCGACTTCACCCGGCAGGCCGACGAGATGGCCCGCCGCGTCCGCGCGATGCCGCCCGCCCCCGGCGTCGCGGAGGTCCTGGTCCCAGGGGATCCCGAGAGCCGGACGCGGACCGCACGCCTGCGGGACGGTATCCCCATCCCGGAGGACACCTGGCGGTCCCTCGAGCAGGTGGCGGCGTTCCTGGGGATCGCCGACATCTGACCGGGCCCGAGACCGCACGGCTGCCCCCGGTTTCGCCCCCGGTTTCGCCCCCGGTTTCGATTGACAAGCGCGCCAGGTCCTGGTACGTAGGTGCGCCAGCCGGAACGGCACGGCCCAGTGGCTCCGGCCCGAGGCTCCCATGCCGGGGCGAATGCTCGGTTCCCACGAGGGGTATGCGCGGATGACGAGCCACGGCGAGTCAGGTCCCGCGGTTTCCGCCCTGGGCGCCTCCTCTCCGACGCTTCCCGCCCAGCCCGCCTCCACCTTCCGCTGGATCCTCGCCAAATGACGGCGGTGGAGCCGGATCAGACGGCCTTCCGCAAGGCCAGGAAGCCCCTCTGCGAGACGTACGACAGCGTCTGAACGAAGGAGCTGCGCGAGAAGATCCAGGCCGTCAAGTGAGACGCAGCGGCGAGCCGGCAGGGCCCCCGCGGAAGAAGGGCCCCGCCGGCTATCGTCGCGAGGACCAGCCATGAACAGCCGAGAACGCTACACACGGGCCCTCACCTTCGCCGGGCCGGACCGCGTTCCGACGATGCACCGCACGATCCCCGGCGCCTTCCGCCGGCACGCCGGCCGGCTCGAGGCCCTCTACGCGCGCTACCCGGCCGACGTGCTGCTGTCGCCCTCCACGCGCGCCTGGTTCGCCTTCCGGCGGGGCGTCGCGGAATCCAGCGGGGCTCTCCGCGGCGTGACGGACGAGTGGGGCTGCGTCTGGGACAGCCTGAACGACGACTACCTGGGCCAGGTGTTCGGGCACCCCCTGGAGGAGTGGGACGCGCTCGCCCGCTTCAAGGTGCCCGAGCCCACGGTGGGGATCCAGGGGGTCGAGGAGATGGTGGCGGCGGTGCGGGCGGACGGCCACCAGCACTACGCCCTGGTCGAGGTGGGGACGCTCTGGCACCAGACCAACTGGCTGCGCGGCTTCGAGAACTCGCTGATGGACGTCATCGAGGACCGCCCGGAGCTGTACGCGCTGCGGGACCGGATCACCGAGTTCCTGCTGAAGCGCGTGGAGATCCTGCTGCGCCACCGGGAGTACATCGACGGCATCCTGGTCAACGACGACTGGGGCACGCAGGAGACGCTGATGATCCGGCCCGAGTACTGGCGGAAGGTTTACAAACCGGCCTACGCCAGGATCGTGGCGGCCATCAAGAGCGCCGGCTGCTTTGCCCATCTGCACTCGGACGGGGTCACCGACGAGATCATGGAGGACCTGATCGAGATCGGGTTCGACGAGCTGAACCCGCAGATGTCCTGCATGGACATCGAGGCCGTGGGGCGGCGCTTCGGCGGGCGCGTCGGCTTCCGGGCCGACATGGACCGGCAGTACGTGCTGCCCTTCGGGACCCCGGCGGAGGTGACGGCCTACGTCGAGCGGCTGTACGCCGCCTTCGGGCGGCACAACGGGGGCTACATCGGCTACGGCCAGATCAACACCGACGTGCCGCTGGAGAATGCGGAGGCGATGCTGGCGGCGTTCGCGCGGCTGCAGTACCGGCCGGCCGCCCCGACAGCCGGGGCGCGGTGAGACCGGATCTCTCACGCACAGAACGCCAAGGCCGCGAAGACGGGCAGGAGCGAATCCCGGTGGCCTTCCTGGCGTGCCTGGCGTGAGCACTGCACGGTGCGGGGTGCGCCCGCCCCGTAATGGCTGAAAAAGGTGACAAAGCCGCGTCCCGGCTGGACGGGGCGGGCGAGGCGGTGCTAGCGTCGGCCCGCCTAGCGTCGTTGATCCGCATTCCTGCATCCAGTCTTGTGCCGGTGGGGGGTCGTGTGGGGAGACGGCAGAAGACTCCGGCCAGGGCGCTCCCCTCGTGCGCGGGCGGGACTCCGTGTGCCCCGGACCTCTCCTCCATCGGGCCGCGAGGGTAACCACCATGGCGAACTCCGCTCCCGGGACCCGATTCTCCACGCTGGCGGTTTCGAGCCCCTCGGGGCTCGTCTTCGGCCAGGCCCCCCGGCCGGTCCGCTGCGGCTTCGAGCTGACCATCGGCGGCGGGCAGGTCTATCCCGAGGTCAACTTCACGCTGCCCCCCATCACCATCGCGGAGGCCACCTGGTCCGAGGTCGTCGCCCACTATGAGGAGATGGCCGAGGGCATCCTGCGCCGGGCCGTCGCCCTGAAGGTCCCGGGCATCGTGCTCGAGTTCGAGCACCTGCCCCCCATGACCGACCGGCCCGCCTGGGGCGCCGAGATCACCGCCCTGCTGCGGCGGCATCTGGAGAGGGCGCACCGCGCAGACGGGCTGCGCTCGGCCCTGCGGGTCACCCCGGCGGACCTCCGCGACCAGGTCCGCCCGCCCATCCTGCGCCGCGGCGAGGCCTGGGAGAAGGTGCAGCAGGCCTTCGAGCGCTGCGCGGACGCGGGCGCCCACATCCTGTCCATCGAGTCGGTGGGGGGCAAGGAGGTTCACGACGAGGCCCTGCTGTTCGGGGACGTGCGCGGGCTGGTCTTCGGACTGGGGGTCCTGGCGGCGCGGGACATGGCCTGGCTCTGGGACCGCATCGGCGACGTCTGCCGGTCGCGGCCGGGGGTGCTCGCGGGCGGGGATACGGCCTGCGGCTTCGCCAACACGGCCATGCAGCTGGCCCACCAGGGGATGCTGCCCGAGGTCCTGGCGGCGGTGGACCGCGCGCTCACCGCGCCGCGGAGCCTCGTCGCCTTCGAGCACGGGGCGGTGGGGCCGTCCAAGGACTGCGCCTACGAGGGCCCGGTCATGAAGGCCGTCGCCGGCGTCCCCATCTCCATGGAGGGCAAGTCGGCGAGCTGCGCCCACTTCAGCCCGCTGGGCAACATCGCGGCGGCCATGTGCGACCTGTGGAGCAACGAGTCGGTCCAGAACGTGCGGCTGCTCTCGGGCAACGCCCCCGAGGCGTTCGCGGAGCTGCTGATCTACGATTGCCGGCTGATGAACCAGGCGCTGGAGCGGGGCGGCAGCCTCACCCTTCGCGACTGGCTGACCGAGTCCGACCGCTGGCTCAGCCCGCAGGCGGTGATCCTGTCGCCCGAGGCCACCTGGGAGATCGCCCGGGCCATCGCTGCGGCGCCGGACGACTACCGGCGCACGGTGGCGGCCGGGCAGACGGCGGTCCGCCTGCTCAAGGAGGGCACGGCGACCGGCCGGCTGACGCTCGCCAAGTCCGAGGCGCAGTGGCTGCACCGGATCGAGGAGGAGCTGGCGAGCCTGCCCGCGACCGAGGGGGAGCTGATCGAGGAGATGACGGCGACGTACGGGCGGCTGTACGAGCCGGCGAGCTACGGACTGGGCGGGGCGTAACAGGCCGCTGGCCCGGAGAATGCACGAAGGTGCTCGTGAATTCTCCGGGCCGAATGAAGTAAAGAGCAATTTCGCACAGCCCAATGGCAGAGCGGAGCCTCAGGCGCTGTGATGGCTAGACACACGGCTGGTTCCATTTTGGTCGTTGAGAATTTGGACTTGGTCATTTGCGTGATGACTCGGGACCGCGGTCGCGAATCATGCGGGCGAGGAGGAGACGTGCCGTGCACAAGCGTAGCGGACCGACGGGCGGCGTGACCCGACGACAGTTTCTGCTCTCCTCGGCCATGGCGACGATCCCGCTGGTCGCCTCTTCCTCGCAGGCGGGCCAGGCGCCGGCCCCGGGGATCCGCCGCGGCGGCACCCTGGTGGCCTCGACCCCCTGGACCTACCCGACCATGGACCCGCACCTCAGCACCATGGGGGCGGACATGCTGGGCTGCGGGGCCATGTACAACATGATGGTCCGCCTGCAGCTGGCGGATGCGAAGACCTGGGAGCAGAGGCTGGTGGGGGATCTGGCCGAATCCTGGGAGCAGCCCGATCTCTCCACCATCGTGTTCAAGCTGAAGAGTGGGGTCACCTTCCACGACGGCAGCCCCTTCACTGCCGAGGTCGCCGCCTGGAACTTCCTCCGCTGCCGCGACCACCCCAAGGCGTTCCTCAAGTCGCAGCTGGCGAATCTCGCCTCGGCGGAGGCGGTGAACCAGACCACGCTCCGGCTGAAGCTCAAGAACCCGAACGCCGGCTTCCTCATCGGGTTGGCCAAGCTCCAAACCGGCGTGGCCTTCGTCTCCAAGACCGCCATGGACAAGCTCGGCGAGGAGGGCTTCGCGCGCAACCCCGTCGGCACCGGCCCCTTCCGGTTCAAGCAGTGGATCACCGACGACCGGCTGATCACGGAGCGGAACCCGAACTACTTCGAGACGGGGGCTGACGGCAAGCCCCTCCCCTACCTGGATGGGTTCGTGCACCGTTACGTCCCCGATCCCTCGGTGGCGCTGGTGGACATGCGGGCGGGGACCGTGCACCTGCTGGAGCGCGTCCCGGCGAAGGACGCAGCGACGGCCAAGGCCGACCAGGGCCTGGCCACCTATGAGCTGCCCTGGGTCGGCGACGTGTACTTCTACGGGGGATTCAACGTCAAGAAGCCCCCCTTCAACGATGTCCGGGTGCGGCAGGCCGCGCTCTACGGCATCGACCGCGAGGGCATGGCCAAGGCCATCGGGTTCGGATTCGGCCAACCCTACTACTACGGCGAGTGGGCCAAGGGCACGCTGGGCTACGACGAGAGCATCGTGAAGTACGAGTACAACCCGGCGAAGGTGACCGAGCTGCTGAAGGCGGCCGGATTCCCGAACGGCATCTCCATCGATTTGAAGGTCATCGCGCGCGAGCCGGAGAGCACCATCGGCGAGTTCGTGCAGCAGATGTGGACCGCCGTGGGGATCAAGACGAAGCTGGTGGCCATGGAGCGGCTGTCCTGGATCGATTCCGTGCGCGCCATGAACTTCGACACCTGCTTCTGGCGCGGGGGCTTCGGCTCCACCACCGGCGACCCGGACACCGAGACGGCCCGGATTGCCTGCGGGGCGCCGAGCAACTGGGCGCAATGGTGCGATCCGGAAGTGGACAAGATGATGAAGCAGGGCGCGGCCGTGATCGATCCCAAGAAGCGGCACGAGGCCTACCGCGAGGCGTTGCGCCTCATGCAGGAGCGCGCCTACCTCTACTCGGGGATCGCCGTACCGTGGGTGAACGTGGCGCGCAAGGAGGTTCAAGGGCTGACCCACAGCTTCTCGCAGCCCGTGCTGAAGTCCACCTGGCTCGCGGCCTGAGGGCCCGCAGAGGGTCCGGCCGGGGCGAAAGGAGTGAGCCATGCGTAACGCCTCGACGCGATATGGGATGCGCCGCCGGGACTTCCTGAAGCTGTCGGGTGCCGCCGCCGTCCCGCTGGTGGCGGGCGCCGGGGCGTCCTGGGCCGCCGCCGCGGCAGCCGCGCCGGCGCCGGCGGGCGCCGTCCGGCGGGGTGGGACGCTGGTCGGAGCCATCAACTGGACGTACCCCTCGATGGACCCCCACC
>Ga0316630_10000496_pt1 | contig 12580 bp, 9 predicted proteins | sample OWC_May_M1_C1_D6_FD_207658 | JGI IMG/M metagenome (GOLD analysis project Ga0316630, IMG submission 207658) | Wetland soil microbial communities from Old Woman Creek delta, Ohio, United States - OWC_May_M1_C1_D6_A | ecosystem: Environmental > Terrestrial > Soil > Wetlands | place: USA: Ohio...
ATCGTAGGCCTTCGACTTGATGATCTCGCCGAGCGTCACGATCTCGCGCGACTCATTCGGTATCTCGAGGCCCATCGTGGACTTGCCGGGGATCACCTCGACGACGCGCACGCTCACGGCGGAGAGCGCCCGCGCGAGATCCTTCGCGAGGTGCGATATCTGGGCCACCTTCACGCCGGGCGCCGGACGCAGTTCGAAGCGCGTGATGACGGGGCCCGGATGGACCTCGACCACCTCGGCCTCGACGCCGAAGTCGCGCAGCTTGAGCTCCACCAGCCGCGACATGGCTTCGAGCGCCTCTGCGGAGTAGCCGCCCTGGCGCGGCGGCGCATCGTCCAGCAGCGACAGCGCCGGCAATTCGGTCGAGCCCGGACGCTCGAACATCGCGACCTGGCGTTCCTTCTCGACGCGCTCGCTCTTCTCGACCTTGGGGGCCGGCGACTCGATCTTCCTCGGTTTGCGCTCGGCCGCCTTCTTCTGCTCCTCGCGCACGACCTCCTGGCGGGCCTGCTTCACTTCCCGGCCGGCCTTGACGTCACGCGCGGTCGACGCGCGGTCCTTCACCCATGCGATGCCGGTCAGCACGCCGTTGCCGATGCGATCCATGATGTCGAGCCATGACACGCCCGTGAATAGCTGCACCGAGGCGAGCCAGACCGCGAACAGCAGCAGCGTCGCGCCGAGATCCCTGAGCGCGCCGGCCAGGCCATCGCCGAGCAGGGCGCCCAGCAGTCCACCGGCGCTGTTCGGAAACGACGCACCGGAGAAGTGGAGCGTCGCAAGCCCGCAGCTGCTCGCGAGCGCGAGCACGAACCCGAGAGCGCGCAGGCCGATCGAGCGTCGGTCGATCGGCTCGGCGCTGCGCCGCTCCTGGAACAGCACCCAGCCGGCGAACCCGAGCACCAGCGGGAACAGGTAGGCGGGAGCCCCGAACAGGACGAAGAACAGGTCCGAGAGCCAGGCGCCGAACGGGCCGATCAGGTTGGTGACGGGTCCGGGCTGGCCGGTCGAGGAGAACGCGGGATCCGCGCGGTCATAGCTGGCGAGCGCCGCGAACAGGATCAGGGCCAGCGCGCCGAAGATCCACAGCGCGCTCTCGCGCAGGCCGCGGGCAACGTTGGCCGCCTGGAGGGACGCCACACCTTTCGATTCAGTCCTAGCCACCAGCAATCACCTGGAAGTTCAAGACTTTCGCGTAAGCCAATGAAGTTAATAAGGTTACCGGGCCGGCGCAGGAACCGCCACAAGCTCGGGGTGCCGGGCCGGCGGAGGATGCTCCGCGGGCGCTTTGCCGTCCGGCGGGTAGTTGCTTACCATGCCGCGCCCCACCCGGGCGCTTCGCGCCAACGACCAAGGAAGTATACATGAGCGGTCCCCGTCACTCGCGGCTCATCATTCTCGGTTCCGGTCCCGCCGGGTACGCCGCCGCCGTCTACGCCGCGCGCGCGAACCGTAACCCACTGCTGATCACGGGCATGGAACAGGGCGGCCAGCTGATGACGACGACGGAAGTCGACAACTGGCCGGGCGACGTGCACGGACTGACGGGCCCGGGCCTAATGGAGCGCATGCGGCAGCACGCCGAGCGCTTCAATACCGAAATCCTCATGGACCACGTGAACGAGGTGGATTTCAGCCGCCGCCCGCTCCTGCTCAAGGGCGACCGCGGCGAGTACACCTGCGATGCATTGATCATCGCGACGGGTGCAAGCGCCCGCTACCTCGGCCTCGAGTCGGAACAGGCCTTCCGCGGCCGCGGCGTCTCGGCCTGCGCCACCTGCGACGGTTTCTTCTTCCGTGGCCAGCGCGTGGCCGTGGTCGGCGGCGGCAATACCGCGGTCGAGGAAGCGCTGTACCTGTCCAACATCGCGTCGCACGTAACGCTCATCCACCGCCGGGACAAGCTGCGCTCGGAAAAGATCCTGCAGGACCATCTGTTCGAGCGGCAGCGGGCCGGTGTCGTGGACATCGTCTGGAACCACACCGTCGAGGACGTGCTGGGTGACGACTCGGGTGTCACCGGCGTACGTGTCCAGGCGACCGACGGCTCGGGCAGCCGGTCCATCGAGGTGGCGGGCGTCTTCATCGCCGTGGGTCACACGCCGAACACCCAGCTCTTCGAGGGCCAGCTCGACATGAAGGGCGGCTACATCACCGTGCGCTCAGGCTCCGAAGGTGGCGCAACGGCCACGAGCGTGCCCGGTGTCTTCGCGGCCGGCGACGTCGCGGACCACGTCTACCGCCAGGCTGTCACGTCGGCCGGGACGGGCTGCATGGCGGCGCTCGACGCGGACAAGTACCTCGAGCAGCTGGACGCCGGCGCGCACTGACGCGCGGGGCCGCGGCCCGATGCGCCTGCAGGCGGAAATCATCGAGCGCCTGGCGGACGTGCCGGCCGCGGACTGGGATGCGCTCGATCCCACGGGCAACCCGTTCCTGCGTCACGCGTTCCTCGAGGCCCTGGAGAGCTCTGGTTGCGTCGGGGGCGACACGGGCTGGCAACCGCAACACCTGCTGCTGCGCGACGGGCGCGGCCACCTCCTCGGCGCGGCACCGCAATACCTCAAGGCCCATTCCTGGGGCGAATTCATCTTCGACTGGAGCTGGGCGCAGTCCTATGCGCGGTCCGGCCTCGATTACTACCCGAAGCAGTTATCGGCCATCCCTTACACGCCGGTGACCGGCCCTCGCCTGCTGGTGGGCGCGTCTCCCCGGCCGGACACGCGTGAGTCTCTCGCGCACCTGCTCCAGGAGACGGCGCGGCGGGCCGGGATCTCCGGCGTCCACGTGAATTTTACGACAGCGGAGGACCAGGCCGCGCTCGAGGGGGCCGGGTTCATGCGCAGGCACGATTGCCGGTTCCAGTGGCGCAACCGGGGCTATCGTGACTTCGAGGACTTTCTCGAGCGCTTCCGCTCCGACAAGCGCAAGAAGGCGCGACGCGAACGGCGCCGCGTGGCGGAATCGGGCATTACGTTTTGCACGCTGCCGGGCGAGGACATCGACTCGTCGCGGTGGCGGACGATCTTCGGTTTCTCCGAGCGCACCTTCCTCCGCCACGGCAACGCCCACTATCTGAGCGCGGAGTTCCTCGAACTGGTGGCGCTTCGCCTGCCGGGGACAGTCATGGTCAAGCTCGCCGAACGCGCGGGCGAACCGATCGCCGCCGCGATCTTCTTCCAGGGCGGCGGCTGGCTCTACGGCCGTTACTGGGGGGCCGCGCAGGCCGAGGACTGCCTGCACTTCGAAGCGTGCTACTACCAGGGGATCGAGTACTGCATCGAGCGCGGGCTCGCGGGCTTCGATCCCGGCACGCAGGGAGAGCACAAACTCGCGCGCGGCTTCGAGCCGACCTTGACCCATTCCGCGCACTGGCTGGCACACCCGGCCTTCGCGTCGGCCGTCGCGAGGTACCTCGAGCGGGAACGCGCCGCCGTGGATGACTACATCGCAACGACCGCGCAGCACCTGCCCTTCCAGCGCGGGCCGCAGCCGTGATCCCCTGGCTCGCGCCGGACGACCCGCCCGACTCGTTTCCACCCGTCAGCGCTGCGCTGCGGGAGCCGGACGGCCTGCTGTGCGCAGGCGGCGACCTGTCGACCGCGCGCCTGCTGGAAGCCTATCGCCGCGGAATTTTTCCCTGGTTCTCCGCGGGTCAGCCGATCCTGTGGTGGTCGCCGGATCCGCGCGCCGTGCTGTTTCCGGCGGAGTTCAAGGTGTCGCGAAGCCTGGCCAAGACCCTCCGCAACCGTGGATTCGGAACCACCGTCGATCGTGCGTTTGGAGAGGTCGTGCAGATGTGCGGCGCCCACGAGCTGCGCCCGGAGGGTACTTGGATCTCGCCGGACATGGCGGCTGCCTACCGTCGGCTGCACGATCTCGGATTTGCGCACTCGGTCGAGACCTGGCTCGACGGCGAGCTGGTCGGGGGGCTCTATGGCGTGGCACTGGGAGCGGTGTTCTTCGGTGAATCGATGTTCAGCGTGGCGCGCGACGCGTCCAAGGTCGCCCTGGCGCGACTGGTCGAGGGGGCCCTCGCTCGCGGCGTCGACATGATCGATTGCCAGGTGGCGAGCGAGCACCTGCAGAGCCTCGGCGCGCGCGAGATTCCGCGCCGGGAGTTCGTCGCGCGTTTGGAAGCTGCCATACCGGACCTCGCGACCGGCCCGGCGTGGCGGGAAACCTGAATTGCATTGCAGCAGGCCTTTATGCAGAATTCGCGCGGCCCGCGGGGCTGCAGTGAGGGTGCATGGCGAAGGAAGACGCAATTCAGATGGAAGGGCGGGTGGTTGAAACCCTGCCGAACACGACATTTCGTGTCCAGCTGCAGAACGGTCACATCGTGACCGCCCATATCTCGGGCAAGATGCGCAAGAACTACATCCGCATCCTCACCGGTGACGCAGTCACGGTGGAAATGACGCCGTACGACCTGACGAAGGGAAGAATCGTCTACAGAGGAAGATAAGAAAGGGGATAGTGATCAGGGGGTAGGGGATAGTGAAGAAGGCCGGCATTGCCGGCCGTTCTTTTTCCTACTATCCCCTATCCCCTGGTCACTATCCCCTTCCGCGCCGCTCATTCGAGCAGCGCGGGCTCCTCCGCCGAACGGGTCTCGACCTTCAACTGCTCGTCCGGGCCCACGCTCACGAACGCGTGGCCGCCCTTCACGAGGCGCCCGAACAGCAATTCCTCGGCGAGCGGCCGCTTGATGTGCTCCTGGATCACACGCGCCATCGGGCGCGCGCCCATCTTCGGGTCGTAGCCGCGCTTCGCGATCCACAGGCGCGCGTCGTCTTCGACGTGCAGCGCCACGCCCTTCTGCTCGAGCTGCGCCTCCACTTCGACCAGCAGCTTGTCCACGACGCGCTGGATGGTTTGTTCGTCCAGCCCCTCGAACTGCACGATGGCATCGAGGCGGTTGCGGAACTCCGGCGCGAACAGGCGGCGGATCGCCTCCATGCCGTCCGGCGCATGGTCCTGCGTCACGAAGCCGATGGAGGCGCGGGCCATGTCCGCGGCACCCGCATTGGTCGTCATGACGATCACGACGTGGCGGAAGTCCGCCTTGCGGCCGTTGTTGTCCGTGAGCGTGCCGTGGTCCATCACCTGCAGGAGCAGGTTGAAGACGTCGGGATGCGCCTTCTCGATCTCGTCGAGCAGCAGCACGCAGTGCGGGTTCTTGGTGATCGCCTCGGTGAGCAGCCCGCCCTGGTCGAAGCCGACGTACCCCGGCGGCGCGCCGATCAGTCGGGACACCGTGTGGCGCTCCATGTATTCGGACATGTCGAAGCGCACCAGCTCGACTCCCATCACCAGCGCGAGCTGGCGGGTCACCTCGGTCTTGCCCACGCCGGTCGGACCCGCGAACAGGAAGGATCCCACGGGCTTGCGCTGGTCGCCGAGTCCCGAGCGCGACATCTTGATGGCCGACGACAATGTCTCGATCGCCTTGTCCTGCCCGTAGATCACGAGCTTCAGGTTGCGCTCGAGGTTGCGCAGCACGTCGCGGTCGCTCGAGGAGACGGTCTTGGGCGGGATGCGCGCGATCCGCGCCACCACGTCCTCGATCTGCTCCACCGTGACGGTCTCCAGCCGCTCGCCCGCGGGCTTCAGCCGCTGGCGGGCGCCGGCCTCGTCGATCACGTCGATCGCCTTGTCGGGCAGGTGCCGGTCGTTGATGTGCCGGGCGGAGAGCTCGGCCGCGGCGCGCAAGGCGTCGTCCGTGTAGCGGATGCCGTGGTGCTCCTCGAACTTCGACCGCAGGCCGTGCAGGATCGCCACCGTCTCCTCGACCGTGGGCTCCACGATATCGATCTTCTGGAAACGTCGCGTCAGGGCGTGGTCTTTCTCGAAAATTCCACGATATTCCTGGTAGGTGGTCGAGCCGATGCAGCGCAACTCGCCATTCGCAAGCGCCGGCTTGATCAGGTTGGACGCGTCCATGACGCCACCGGAGGCCGCACCGGCGCCGATCACCGTGTGAATCTCGTCGATGAACAGGATCGCACCCGGCTGCTTCTTGAGCTCGGAGAGGACCGCCTTCAGGCGCTTCTCGAAATCGCCCCGGTACTTCGTGCCAGCGATCAGCGCACCCAGGTCGAGCGAAAACACCGTGCTGCCGGCCAGGACCTCGGGAACCTTGCCCTCGACGATCAGCCGCGCCAGCCCCTCGACCAGCGCGGTCTTGCCGACACCCGCCTCGCCCACGTAGAGCGGGTTGTTCTTGCGGCGGCGGCAGAGGATCTCGACGGTGCGCTCGATCTCGAGCTGCCGGCCGATGAGCGGGTCGATGCGACCGTCCTCCGCAAGTCGATTCAGGTTCGTCGCGTATTTCTCGAGCGCGGAGCTGCCCTCCGCCTCGCGCTCGCCTTCGACCTGCGCCGGCTCGTCGCCGCGCGCGTCGCGCTCGTCGCCGGTCTTCGACAGCCCGTGCGAGATGTAATTGACGACGTCGAGCCGGGAAACGTCCTGCAGCGTGAGCAGATAGGCGGCGTGCGAGTGCTTTTCGCTGAAGATCGCCACCAGCACGTTCGAGACGGACACCTCCTTCTTGCCGCTCGACTGGACGTGGAACACGGCCCGCTGCAGCACGCGCTGGAACCCGAGGGTCGGCTGGACCTCGCGTTCGTCGTCCTGTTTCAGCCGCGGGGTGGTCTGTTCGATGAAGTCCTCAAGTTCCTTGCGCAGGCGCGTCGCGTCCGCGCCGCAGCCGCGCAGGATCTCGCGCACCTTCGGCGTATCGATGATGGCGAGCAGCAGGTGCTCGACCGTCATGAATTCGTGCCGGGCCTCCCGGGCGGACTGGAAGGCCTCATTCAGGCAGATCTCGAGTTCGCTGCTTAACACGGCTTCAGGCCTCTTCCATCGTGCACAGGAGTGGATGCTGGTGCTGTCGCGCGTAGGTGGTGACCTGCGCCACCTTGGTCTCGGCGATCTCGTAGGTGTAGACCCCGCACACGCCCTTGCCCCTCGTGTGCACCTCGAGCATGACGCGGGTGGCCGTCGTGCGATCCAGGCCGAAAATGTGCTCGAGTACGTCCACAACGAACTCCATCGGGGTGTAGTCGTCGTTCAGCAGGACGACCTGGTACAGCGGCGGACGCGCCAGCTTCGGCTTCGCTTCCTCCACCACCAGGCCGTGGCCGTGCTGTGTCTGTTCCTCGCTCATGCCCTGTCGAAGCTCCCGCCATCCCTATATAGGGCCACGCTTGTCCGCTGACAAGCTTACGACTCGGGATCCGTGGATCCGTTCGCCGGATCCGATATTTGTGCACTTGTCTTGAGGCATCGTCCCGCATGTCCGTATCATGCGGCGTCCCGGCGGCCACACCGGCCGGACGGATGAGAACGCGCCCTCAATGCAGCTGCCACAGAGCCTGTCCCGCCTCGCCTCGATCGCAGAGGGCGCCCGGTCCGACCGCTGGATCAAGTCCCTCCCGTTGTGGGTCTCCGTTGCCCTGGTCCTGCTGCTGGCCTGGCAGCTGGTCCAGGTCACCTGGACCCTGCTGGGTTCCCGCAAGGCGCCGGGCGCCGGGAGCCCGACGCCGGCAGCGACGCTTCCGGCCAGCCAGGCATTCGACGTCGGGTCCATCGTCAATGCCCACCTGTTTGGCGTCGCCGGCGCCCCGGCGGCCGGCGAGACGGACCCGAACGCCGTCGCTGCCACCCAGATGAACCTCGTGCTGGTTGGCACCATCGCACAGAGCGATCCGCAGCTCGGTTATGCCATCATCGGCGAGAGCGCGGCCGCGGCCAAGGTTTACGCGGTCGGCAAGACCATCACGGGAGGCACGAAGCTGCACTCCGTCTATGCGGACCGCGTGATCCTCGACCGAGGTGGCAAACTCGAGGCCCTGCTGCTGCCACGGAAGTTCCAGGGTGGCGGCCCGCCCCCACCCGCGGCGACCGCCGGCCCGCCGCCGGACGCGATGCTGGGTGACCGGCTGCGCCAGCTCGCGGCACAGAACCCCGGCGCGATCACGGAGATCCTGCGCCCCCAGCCGGTCTTCGCGAATGGCCAGCAGCGCGGATACCGGGTATACCCCGGCCGGAACCGCGCGCAGTTCACGCGGCTCGGCCTGATGCCGGGCGACCTCGTGACGGCGATCAACGGCACGCCGCTCGACGACCCGGCGCGTGGCATGGAGATCCTGCAATCCATGAACTCCGCGGTGGAGGTCACGGTGACGGTCGAACGCAACGGACAACCCACGCAGATCAACATCAATAATGCCCAGGTCGCCGCAGACGCGGCAGCCGCGGCGGCCTCGCCCGCGTCGATCCCGGTCAGCGAGATACCGGAAGCGTCAGGGGAACAGGACCCATCGGAGTGACGATGAAACCCAAGCTGCTGAATCGAGTCGCCCACGCCTTCGCCGGCGGCACGCTGGCGCTGGTGCTCGCACTCGCAATGCCGGCGGCCGTGTGGGCCCAGGCCCCGGCCCAGGGCGCCATCACCCCGAACTACAAGGACGCGGACCTCTCGCAGATCATCGAGGCGGTCAGTGCAGTCACCGGCAAGAATTTCATCGTCGACCCACGGGTGCGCGCCCAGGTAACGATGCTCTCCTCCACGCCGATGTCCCCGGCGGCCTTCTACGAGGCGTTCCTCTCGATCCTCCAGGTGCACGGCTTCGTCGCGGTTCCCGCGGGCGACGTGATCAAGATCATCCCGGACGCGAATGCCCGCCAGGTCCCCGCCAACGACCTGCCGTCGCGCGTCAGCGCCACCTCCGACGAGATCGTCACGCAGGTCATCGCCGTCAAGAACGTGAGCGCCGCGCAACTGGTGCCCATCCTGCGGCCGCTCATCCCGCAGTACGGCCACCTCGCCGCCTACCCGGCGTCGAACATGCTGATCATCTCGGACCGTGCGTCGAACGTGAACCGCATGGTGCGCATCATCCAGCGCATCGACCAGACGGGTGACGAGAACATCGACGTCATCCCGATGGAGCACGCGAGCGCCGTGGACGTCGTGCGCATCGTCAATACGCTTTACACCGGCGCGGCTGCGGAAGGCGGCGGCATGCCGACCGTGAAGATGGTGGCCGACGAACGCACCAACAGCGTGCTGGTGAGCGGCGAGAGCTCGCAACGGCTGCGGCTCAAGACCCTCATCACGCACCTCGACACACCGCTCGAGGCCGGCGGCGACACCCAGGTGCGGTATCTTCGTTATGCGGACGCCGAGAAGATCGCGCAGAAGCTGACCGGGCAGATCCAGGGGATCACCGCCGCGGCGGCGACCGGCGGCGGCGGAGCAGCGGGCGCGGCGCCCGCACTGGCGTCCGCCGGTGTCGACAAGAGCATCACGATCTGGGCCGAGCCGCAGACCAACGCCCTCATCGTCACGGCCCCGCCCAAGGTCATGCGTTCGGTGATGTCGATCGTGGATCGGCTTGACATCCGCCGCGCACAGGTGCTGGTCGAGGCGATCCTGGTCGAGATGTCGGTCGACAAAGCCATGGACCTCGGCATCAACTGGGCCATCCTCGACCGTGATCCGAACGGCGTCGTGCTGCCCGCAGGCGGATTCATCCAGCCGATCGACGGGACCGGGCTCGGGCAGATTCTGCAGGGCATCCTGAAGCCCGACAGCGTCACCGGACTGCCGAGCGGCCTCACCCTGGGCGTTGGCGAGATCGTGCAGGACGGCCTGAGCTGGGCGGCCATCATCCGGGCACTGAACGGCATCGGCAACACGAACATCGTCGCTACGCCCTCGGTCGTGACCCTTGACAACGAGGAGGCCGAGATCAAGATCGCCCAGGAAGTGCCGTTCATCACCGGCCAGTACACCAACCAGGGCGTGAGCGGCGGTCAGGGCAACGTCAACCCGTTCACGACCGTGCAGCGCGAGGAAGTCGGCAACATCCTCAAGATCACGCCGCAGATCAACGAGGGCGACTCGGTCATGCTCAAGATCTCGCAGGAGGCCTCGAGCATCGCGGCGAGCTCGCAGCAGGTGAGCAGCACCGACCTGATCACCAACAAGCGCACCATCACCACCAACGTGATGGTCGAGGACGGCGGCATCATCGTGCTCGGCGGCCTCATCTCCGACGAGGTGCGCGAGGGCAAGTCGCAGGTTCCATTCCTGGGCTCGATCCCCATCATCGGCGAGCTCTTCAAGACGCGCAGCGTCGACAAGGTCAAGACCAACCTGATGGTGTTCATCCGGCCCACCATCCTGCGTGACGGCGTGGATGCGGCGATCGAGACGAACGCCAAGTACAACTACCTGCGCAAGCTGCAGCTCGAGCGCCACGATGGCAAAGTGCCGCTGATGATCGGCGAGCGCCAGCCCACGCTGCCTGCGCTCGAGGAGCTCGTCGACCCGGAACTCGTGAACCCGGTGCACCCGGCTGCCCCGCCGACCGCCGCGCCCGCGCAGACGACGCCTGCTCCGGCACCCGTGCAGACGACGGAGCCGTTCGGGACCACGCCCGCCCCGGCTCAGGAGCCGCCTGCGCCGGCACCGACGCCGCCGGCGGAGGACAAGACTCCGTGAGCACCGCCTCGACCGACGAAGCCATCCTGGCCGCAGCGGACCGGGTCACCGACCCCCTGCGGCCGGTGGCTTTCGCGTTCGCCAAACGCCACGGAGTGCTCGTGCGCGCGGTCGAGGATGATTCGGCCGATGTCGTGGTCCGCACGGGCGCCTCGCCGCTCGCAGTAGCCGAGGTCCGTCGCCACCTCCGCCGGCCCCTGAAGCTCGAGCGCGTGGACGCGGATCGCTTCGAAACGCTGCTGCGGCAGGTCTACGAGGCGGGATCCGGCACTACCATGGACGCAATGGGCGGGTTCGAGGAAGAGACGGACCTCGCCGACCTGGCACAGGACATCCCCGAGCCCTCAGACCTGCTCGAGAGCGAGGACGAGGCGCCAGTCATCCGCCTCATCAACGCGCTCCTCACCCAGGCCGTGAAGGAGAACTCGTCGGACATCCACATCGAGCCGTTCGAGAACCGGCTGGTGATCCGCTTCCGGGTGGACGGCGTGCTGCGCGAGGTGCTGCAGACCAAGCGCGCCGTGGCGCCCCTGATCGTTTCGCGCATCAAGGTCATGTCGCGGCTCGACATTGCGGAGAAACGGCTGCCACAGGACGGCCGCATCTCGCTGCGCATCGCCGGCCGCGCCGTGGACGTCCGCGTCTCCACGATCCCCGCCGGCCACGGCGAGCGCGTCGTACTGCGCCTGCTCGACAAGCAGGCGGGTCGGCTGGACCTGGCCTCGCTCGGCATGGACCCGGTGACCCAGGCCAGCGTGGACGAGCTGATCCACAAGCCGAATGGCATCCTGCTCGTGACGGGCCCCACCGGCTCCGGCAAGACCACGACGCTGTACGCGGCCCTCGATCGCATCAACGATCGGACGCGCAACATCATGACGGTCGAGGACCCGATCGAGTACTACATCGACGGCATCGGCCAGACGCAGGTCAACACGCGCGTCGAAATGACGTTCGCGCGCGGGCTGCGGGCCATCCTGCGCCAGGACCCGGACGTGGTGATGGTCGGCGAAGTCCGCGACCTCGAGACCGCCCAGATCGCGGTGCAGGCGAGCTTGACCGGTCACCTCGTGATGTCCACCCTGCACACCAACACCGCGGTGGGCGCAGTAACACGCCTGCGCGACATGGGCATCGAGCCGTTCCTGCTGTCCTCCAGCCTGATCGGCGTGCTGGCCCAGCGGCTGGTGCGCGTGCTGAACCCGACGACGCGCGAAGCCTATACCGCGGGCGAGTACGAGCGTCGGCTGCTGAACCTTCCCGACGACGCGCCCTCGCCCACGCTCTACCGGCCCAACCCGCGGGATCCGTCCGGCGGCTACAAGGGACGCACGGGCATCTACGAACTCGTGCTCATCGACGAGCACATGCGGGCCATGATCCACGACGGGGCCTCGGAACTCGAACTCGAGCGCCACGCGCGCACGCGCACGCCCGGCATCCGCGACGACGGCCGGACCAAGGTCCTGGCCGGCGTCACGACGATCGAGGAAGTCCTCAAGGTCACCCGCGAGGACTGACGCATGGGAGCCTTCGAGTACGTTGCGGTCGATGCTGCCGGCCGTGAACGCAAGGGCGTCCTGGAAGGGGATACGCCGCGCCACGTGCGCCAGCTGCTGCGCGAACAGAGCCTGCTGCCGGTTTCGGTCGAGGAGGTGCTGGAGCAGGAGGCCGCGCGCGGCCGCCAGCGATTCACGTTCCAGTTCCAGCGCGGACTGAGCCCCTCGGACCTCGCACTCGTGACGCGCCAGCTCGCCACCCTGGTGAAATCCGCGTTGCCGCTCGAGGAAGCGCTGCTCGCCGTTTCGCAGCAGACGGACAAGCCTCGCGTGCGCAGCATCATCCTCGGCGTGCGCTCGAAGGTGATGGAGGGCCATGCGCTCGCGGCCGGCCTCAGCGATTTCCCGAATTCCTTCCCCGAGATCTACCGCGCCACGGTCGCGGCGAGCGAGCAGTCGGGGCACCTGGACGCGGTGCTCGAACGCCTCGCCGATTACACCGACAACCGCCAGCAGCTGCGGCAGCGCACGCTGAGCGCCATGCTCTACCCGGTGCTGCTGTTCG
>Ga0316630_10000498_pt1 | contig 12566 bp, 5 predicted proteins | sample OWC_May_M1_C1_D6_FD_207658 | JGI IMG/M metagenome (GOLD analysis project Ga0316630, IMG submission 207658) | Wetland soil microbial communities from Old Woman Creek delta, Ohio, United States - OWC_May_M1_C1_D6_A | ecosystem: Environmental > Terrestrial > Soil > Wetlands | place: USA: Ohio...
AGGTCATGGGCACCAACATGACGCCGCTCCAGCAGTTCCACGAGGACTTCACCATCGCCGCGGTCGGGTGGGCGAACGAGACCCACCTGCTGGCGGTCAACTCTTGGGGCAAGCTGCTGCTCTGGGGCACCGACACCGACGGCGACGGGTTCGGGGACGAGAACGACGCGTTCCCGATGCTCAGGACCGAGTGGGTCGACACCGACGGTGACCGGATGGGGGACAACGCGGACGCGTTCCCGCTCGACCCCACCGAGTGGCTGGACACGGACGGGGACGACGTCGGGGACAACGCGGACACGTTCCCCACGGACGGCGCGGAGTGGTTCGACACCGACGGCGACGGGGTGGGGGACAACGGCGACTTCCTGCCCACTGTCGACAACACGTTAGCGGCCTTCTGCGTGCTGGCGGTCGTCCTCGCCCTCGCGGCCCTGCCCATCGCGCACTCCCATCGCAGCAAGAAGGCCGCGCAGAGGGACCTCATGCGCTCCGCGCGGGCCTGGGCCAAGAGGCTCGGGTTGAAACCGCTGCCGGTACCGGCCTCGCCGGAGGAGCTGCGCACAGCCCGGCTCATGGAGGGCGCGCTGCGCGTGCACGAGGGCACGGCCTCCAAGGCGCTCAAGGAGTCGAGGGAGGCCATCGAGACCGTGCTCATCAACCTCGACGTGGGGCTGCGCGTGCAGGAGGGCGTCATCGCGCGCGGCGGGGTGGGCGCGGACGCGGCCTTCTCGCGCGCCACGCAGCTGCGCGAGCAGTCGCAGGAGCTCTCGCTCGAGCGCGACCGCCTGGCGCGGATCGCCATGGCCTACGAGCGGCTCGACATCGACACGGGCGAGGCCGTCAGGAAGGCGTGGCCAGGGCTCGCGGGGCTCGACGCGCAACTCCCGGGGCTGCGCTCCAGGCTCGAGCGGCTCGAGAACACCCTCGCCCGGTCGCGCCAGAGCTCGCTCATCGCCTCGGCCGAGCGCGCGGCCAAGGAGGCGCGCGGCGCGTTCGTCGTCCCCACGAAGGGCCTGCACGTCAAGGGCTCCGACAAGCTCGTGGCGCCCGTCCGCGGCGAGGGCATGGGGCCCCTGGAGGTCGAGGAGGAGGGGGTGCCCCTCGACGGCATCCCCATGGAGGTCCCCCCCACCCTGGGGAAGGTCCGCGCCAGGCACGCCCTCCTCGTGACGCACGAGCACGCCGAGTTCGCGGTCTCGGTCGACAACACGCTGCCGGAGGACATCAGGGGCCTCACGGTCTCGGTCGGCCTCGAGGGCGACGCGCTGCGCCACCGCGGGCCCCACGAGCGCACCCTCGGGACGCTGCCGACCGGCAGGTCGGTGACCGTCACCTTCCACACCGTGGTCAACCCCCCTGCCCTGCGCGAGCCGCAGCACCTCGTGCGGCTGCGGGCCCTCGTGACGGGCATGGCAGGCAGCCATGAGGTCCGCGAGGAGCTCAGCGCGAAGGCCACGAGCCTGGTGACCGCCTCCATCATGCCCGCGGAGGCGGGCGCCGAGCCGCTCAAGGAGGGCGTGTTCGGCCGCTCGGGCGTGGTGCTCCCGCGCGTGCCGGCCGCGTTCGTGATGCGCGCGCTCGAGTTCCCGGCGGGGCTCATGCCGCAGATGACCTTCGACCTGGAGGGGGGCCACTGGAGGCTCTACACGGCCCTGACCGAGGGGGGCGAGGACCTCCGCGTCGCAGCGGCGGTCGTGGGCGGCCCGGACACGACCGAGCTCATGGTCGAGGTGAGGGGGCCCCAGGGCTTCCCTGCCCGCGACCTGGCCGAGGAGGTCGTGGACTCGGTGCGGTTCGCCATCCTGGTCGACAGCCGCATCCGGCTCCGCGGCGAGGTGCGAGCGCTGAGCGTCGAGCGCATGGAGGCGCTCTCGACCGAGATGTCGAGCATGTACCTCGGCCCCCAGGCCGCCGTGCCGCGGTCGCCGTCCGCGTCGTAGTGACAGGCGTCAGGGATGCGGTGCGCATCGCGTCCGAGCAGCTCCACGGGCGGACGACCAGACTCCCCTCTTGTCGGCCTCACTTGAGCAGCGCGCCGCACCCAGGGCACTCGCCACCAGCTGATTTGAGGTCGACGAGGCGCCCGCACGCATCGCACCTCACCTGGAAGTGGAAGCCGCACCTCACGCACTTCGTCGCGCCGGCTGGCACGTCGGCGCCGCACTCGGGGCACACCGCACCCCTCTCGCGCCTCGCCTCGGCGTCCTCCATCGCGCGCCGGATGCGGCGAGCCTGGAACGACACGAACCCGAACGAGAGGCTGATGGAGAGGATGATGAACCCCGCAACGGCCAGGAGGAGCATCGAATCTCCCCCGTCGTCATCGTCGCCGCCCGTGGCCTCCATCACCAGGTCGAGGCGCACGACCTCGCCAGGCGCGACACTCACGGTCGAGCTCAAGTCACCGTAGCCGGCCTTGAGCGCGCGAACGGTGTAGTTGCCGGGATCGATGTTCTTGCGGAAGGCCCCGGCGGCGTCGGTCGTCGCAGTGACCGAGACCGAACCGTTGACCTCGAACGAGACCGAGACGCCCTCGAGCGCCTCCCCGCCGGTGGAGTTCACGTGGCCGATGACCTCCTCGATCCTGACGACCGTGAGGTTGAGCCATGTGGTGCCGTTGGCGACCACCGTGAAGGCGACGCGCTCGCTCGAGCTGTGGACGGGGGCGGCCGCGTAGGCGGTGTAGTCCCCGGGCGGCAGGGCGACCGAGTACTCGGGGCGTGAGTGGTTGAACGGGGCCGTCGCGAAGACCTCGTCGCTGCCTGCGCGCGCGACCACGACCTCGCCGTCGCGCAGCTCGGTCGCGCCCACGATGTCGACGGTGCCGCGGAGGGTCCCCGTCGGCCCGTCCGCGTGGACGGTGGCGGACCCGCTCGCAAGGACGAGCAGCACGGCGAGCACGGCCATGGCGAGGGCGGGGGAGGCCCGGCCCCTCCCGTCGAGGGGGCGCCTCGGCATCTCACACGCCCCTGTGCAGGTCGAACCTCTCGTTCCCGCACTCGCCGCACCGCCTGGCGTCGATGGCGAGCTGCGCCCCGCACTCCGGGCACCTGAAGCCGCGCCACGGGAACGTGCCGCCGCAGGCGGGGCACGCCTCCGCGTCCTCCGGCGCGAGGGCGCCGCACGAGGGGCACTCGACGGTGCGCGCGGCCCTGGCCTCGGCCTCCCTCGCCGTGCGGGAGGCGCGCTGCCTGGCCGAGGCCCATACCGCGACCGCGGCCAGGGCGACAATGGTCGCGATGAGGAGGGCCCACGCCAGCGGCGAGTCCATGAGGCCGCGCGGCTCCTGCGCCTCCGAGAGGGCGGCGTCGACCGTGTACGTCTCGCCCGCGACCACGCGGACCGCGTGGCTCGCCCTGGCGTAGCCCTCGGCCTCGGCGCGGACCGAGTAGTTGCCCGGCGGGAGCTGCAACGTGTAGCTGCCGTCCTGCCGGGCGAACGCCTTATACGATTGAGTGTCGTCGTCGGGGACCGCGGTCACGGTCGCGTTGGGCACCGGCGTGCCCTTGAACGTCACCACCCCCTGCACGACGCCGTAGTTCGGCTTCTTGTGGCCGGCGAGGTCGATGGTGACCTGGAGGGATTCCCCCTTCCCGACGTTGACGGTGACGGAGACGTCGTAGTAGCCCGGCCTCGTGCCCCTCACGACGTAGGAGCCCGGGGCCGGCACCGTGAAGTCGAAGGACGTCGCGCGCTCGGTGCGCTCGAACAGGGGGGTGCCGGTCGCGTTCGTGACGTGTATGTAGTCCATGCGCAGCCCGTAGTTGCCGTACTGCTGGCCGGTCTCGATGGGGATGATGCCCACGCGCAGCGTCGCTGACGGGGGCAGCGGGCGGAGCGTCGCGTTCACGACCGCCTGGCCAAGAGGGGCGAGCGGCCCCGTCCACGCGGTCAAGGGCGCACGGTCAGGATAGCTGAACGTGACGTTGTAGCCCGCCTCGGAGGATGGCACGTCGAGCGAGTAGACGCCGCCGGGGCCAGTTGTGGCGTTCACGCCCTCGAGGCCGGCTATCTCGACCCTCGCGCCCACGAGAGCGTCGCCATGCTCGTCCAAGACGGTGCCGCGGACGGTGGCCGAGTCGATGATGATGGCCGCCGATGGGGGTGGGAGGACGGCGATGGCGATCGCGCCGATGGCGATGGCGACGATGGCCCTCTTCAGGGGGGTCATGGGCCGAGGCCCCCGTTGCCGTTACCGCCACCGCCGTTCCTCCGCTTCCACGGGGGCGCCCGCGAGAGAAGCGCGCCGTACCTCCGCATCCGGGAGGTCACGACCCAGAGCGCGACCGCGAGCACCGCGATGACCGCGAGGAGCGCGATGGGGAGCCCCCACCGCTCCATGAGGGTAGGGCCCTGCTCCTCCTCGACCCGGAGCGCGAGGGAGGCCGAGGGGAGCGTCGCGGCGGACGTGCGCCCGCGCGCGTCCACGGCCACGACGGTGAAGTAGTAGGTGGCCCCGGGCTCGAGGCCCGTCACGAGCAGGCTCTCGGCCGAGGCGGCTGACACGTTGCCGGCGAGCGTGACGTTGGCCCCGTCGAGTGAGAGGACGGGCGCGGTGCCCATGTAGACCACGTACCGGACGACCAGGCTCCCGTTCGACGGAGTCCAGTTGAGCCGCGCGCCGTCATCGCCGACCTGCACGGCCGTGAGCGCGGCCGGGGCCGTCGGGGGAGCGGCGGTGGAGGCGCGGCAGCTCGTGGTGTACTTGGCGGGGCCCTCGTGGCCCATGGCGTCCACGGCCGTCACGGCGAAGTGGTAGGCCGTGCCCGCGGTCAGGTTGGCGAGCAGGACCGAGGTCGCGGGCGCGTCGACCATCGCGCGCGGCTCGAAGTCCTGGACCGAGGTGATGGGCGTGAGCGAGACGTACACGCGGTATGCCGCGACGTCCGCGGCCGATGATTCCCGCCACCTCAGGAGGGCCTCGCCCTCCGAGGCGGGGTCGAGGGGGGCGGACGCGTCCAGGCCGCGCACCTCGGGCGGGGACGTGATGTCGGTGGGGGCCGCGGCCACGCTGGCGACAGCCGTCAGGGAGTTGTCAGCCCAGTCGAAGGCGACGACGGCGGCGTGGTAGGTCCGCCCGACCTCGAGGCCCTTGACCCGGTGGCTGCCGACCGCGTGCGCCAGCACGGAGGCGATGGGGGTCAGACCGGTCACGCCTGTGAACGGGGTCTCCTCCAGGAAGAGCTCGTAGCGGTCGAAGTCCGCGACCGCGGTCGTGTTCCACCTGATTATGATGTCGGAGTCGAGCGCGTCGAACGCGCCCACACCCGCGAGAGCGGGAGGTGGGGTCGTGTCGGTCACGCGGCAGACGCGGAGGTCAGACACCTCCTGCAGGAGGTTCCCGGAGTCGTCGACCGAGACGACGGCGAAGCCCCAGTCGATGCCTGGGGTCAGCCCATCTATGTGGACGTCGGTTATGTCGGGGTCGGAGACCCTCGCGACGAGGTCCATCAGGGCAATGCCGTTCCCGTCGAGGTCCCTGCTCGTCGCATAGACCCGGTAGTGCGCGAAGTCAGGCTCGGGGGAGCGGCTCCATGTCACCATCGCGTCGCTGTCGGCGCCATCGGTGACCGTGACGTTGCCCACCGGGGCCGGCTGCACGTGGTCGCCGGGGTCGGGCAGGAACCTGAGCGTGACCGGGAAGGTGATGAGCCATTGGCCCCAGTCGTCGGTGCGCAGCGCCACGCGCGCGGCGTAGGTGCGCGCGAGGTCGTGGAAGCACAGGTCCTCCCCGTCGAGCGTCGTGTCGAGCGCGCGCGTGAGGACGACGTGGCGCCGGGCGCCCTCGTACCAGGTGCGGGCCGCGACGTCGCCCGGGCCCCCGGGGTCCGGGGAGGCCATGGCGCTGTCCGCGAGCATGTCCGTGGCGCCGCCCTCGGGCATCGTGGTCGCGTTCCACCTCCAGTGCCACACGTCCGCGTCCCCGCCAGTGGTGACGAAGCAGTCGCGGGACTCCTGCCAGGAGATGAGGCCCGAGGCCTCCTCCAGGCTGACCGCGCCGGGGCGCAGGAGCGCGAGCTCGGCCTCGTAGCCCGTGGTGCGGTTGCGGTCCTCGTACGACAGGTGCATGTGGACGTGCTCCCCGTCCTGGGCGGCCGAGACGTTGAGGAGGTCCCAGGTGTCGTGGATCTCGCCCGAGCGGTGGATGAGCTCGTGGAGCATCGGGGGGGCCTTGGCGTCCCACGCGGCCGCGTCCCACGCCTCGGGCTCGCCCGCGGTCGCGACGGCGACGCGCACGACGGGGCGGAACCTGAGGCTTATGGTGTTGGTGACCTTGTTCATCACGCACCTCGAGTCGCCCCCGGTCTCGGTGGGGTCGGTGTAGGGCTCCGATGCGTCCCCCCCGCCCATGATGTCGCCGAAGAGGGAGAGGGCGAACTGGTAGGGCTTGCCCAGGTCGTCGAAGATGACGTCGTTGGCCGGGTCGCCCGTGTCGAGCGCGCGCCTGATGACGAGCGACCACCTCTGGTCGACCACGTCGTAGCTCCCCACCGCGTCGACCTGCCCCAGGCCCTGCGAGGGGAGGCGGTCGAGCACGTAGCCGCCGACGACGTCCCCGTTGCGCCACGGCTCGTGCGTGATGGGGTTGACGCCCGACTCGCCCGTCCTGGGGTCCCTGAAGTTCTGGTCGAAGACCGTCTCCTCGCCGCGCAGGATGACCTCGGGGCCGAGCGTCGGGGCGATGTCGGGGTCCTGCATGTACACAGGCCGCGAGAGGTAGACGTACTCCATGTACTCCGTCAGGTGGCGGTTCTTGAGCAGGCCGAGGCCCATCTCGGGGTCCTCGTGGTAGCCCACGTTGTTGTCCGCGGGCGTGTCGTCCACGTACGTGTCCAGGGCGAACCCCCACGGGTTCGTGAGGCCCGCAGACCAGAACCACATGTCGCCCCGCTCGCCGGGCAGGTAGGTGAACTTCCTCTCCTGGTTCTGTGGGTTCTCCCAGTCCTGCACGTGGCAGGTGCGCATGCACCCCTCATCGGCGAACCTGCCCTCTGGGTCGCCGATGGGGAAGTAGAGGCTGAACCCGTCCTCGAACGGGGAGGTGAAGGTCCAGTTGCCGTCGTGGTAGACCCACCTCGGGCGCCCGGAGTTCTCCACGACGTCCTGCCAGATGATGCGCATGTACAAGTCCGTGTCCGTGTACAGCGACCGGATGTCGAGCGACGTCCCGCCCGAGAGCGCGACGTGACCGGGCACCAGGCCGATGACCTGGAGTGGGTAGTCCCAGGCGGTGGAGCCGGGGTCGTCCAGCGCGGGCGGGGTCTCGGTGTAGAATGACCAGACCGTCCTGGAGGTCAGCGTGTACTCGCCGTCGTCGGCCGGCGAGACGGGGGTGGGGACGGCCAGGCTGATGATGGCCAGCATCGCTGCTGCCGCGACGGCCGCAGCGCTGCGCCTGGACGGGTGCCCTCGTCTCCGACGGTCGACGGTCCGCGTGTGCGACTCCTCCGTTCCCTTCCGCGGCCAGCGCACCCGCTGGCCCGCGCTGGACATGAGACGGTCGTGCCATTTTAACCTTTCGCGGCCGCACACCCGAAAACACCCCCGGAGGCCCCCCGGGCAGTCCCGAACCCCTCCAGGGGTGCGATAATCAAAAAGTGTACCAATGTGGGTATTAAAGGAGGCCAGTGGTCAGCCCAGCAGGGTGTTCCTGATGGCCAAGGAAGGGGCTGGACTCAGCAGGCTGGAGCTTTGGCTCTCGGTCCTCGTCGTGCTGCTCGTCGTCGCGACGGCGGTCTCGGCGGGGCTGTTCATGGAGGAGCGCGGGCGGTCGAAGGACGTGGCGGCGGGCGAGGGCATCAAGGAGCTCGCGTTCGTGCGCATGGGCGTGGTCGTGGACCTGGACGAGGCCATGGACGTCGACAGCCTCACCATCCTGGACTCGACGGGAGCCGAGCTGCGCAAGACAGAGGTCGGCACGACGACGGCGCGCGTGCTCGCCCCGCTCGACTGGACCCCGGACATGAAGTACCGGTTCGACGTGAGGCTCGCGGACGGGAGCGTGCTCTCGACGCCCGCCTACGCGCCCGAGCGGCCGGTCCCGTTCAAGCTGTTCGAGATCAGCTACGCGAAGGAGTTCCCCATCGAGGAGTACCACGCGACCGTCCAGGCGCACTCGCACGTCGAGGCCCAGCTATCGTGGTCCGTCGACGGCAGGTCGCTGGGCGTGGGCGCGCTCGAGGGGCGCGCGAGCGTGGTCGACGTAACGACCGGCAAGGAGAGGTGGGTCCACTACATCGAGAACATGTCCATAGAGGCCGTCCAGTTCACTGACGACGGGGCCTACGTGCTCTTCGGGGGCCACCACCCCGAGTACAGGTTCGTGTGCCTCGACGCCAGGACCGGCGAGGAGGTCTGGCACCGCGACGTGAAGTCCGAGGTGGGCGACACGCCCACGCACGGCGCGCCCTCGACCTACCTGCAGGTGGTCGGCAGCAAGGTCTGGATGGGCCTTTCCGCGAGCTGGATAGAGAAGGTCAACGCCACGCGCAGCTACATGACAGAGCCGCGCAACGCCTCCAAGGTGCTCCACTACCGCGCCAAGCTCTACTGCTTCGACGTGCCCACGGGAGACCGCGTGTGGACGTTCCCCGCCGACGGCTCGGAGTGGGACGACTGGGGCGGCGGCGTGATGGACCGGGGCCTGATGCAGGACAGCCTCATGCTCGACGACCAGGCCCGTTACCTGAGCGTCGTTTTCTCCTCCAGGGACGGCGACACCAGGTACGACGAGGCCGTCCAGATGGTGTTCGACGCGCAGACTGGCGCGCTCAAGTGGAGCTGGAAGATGCCCGTGGTCGCGCCAGCCTACCGCAGCCACATCACCAACTCGTGGCTCTCCGGCGACGGCGAGTGGCTCGCCATCGGCTCGCACGACGGCCGCGGCTACCTGTTCGACAACGCTGCCATCGTCGGGGGCGCCGCGGCGCAGCCCAAGTGGATGCGCAACCTGGGCCTGTTCATGCGCATCGGCGGCGTCGAGAGCCAGGGCCTCATAACCCACACGTCTGACATCTGCCCCTACACCGACGGCGAGGTCGTCATCTTCCACGTCGCCCGCACGCAGGACACGACCTCGTACTCGGGCAACACCCTGCAGACCATCCTCTTCGGCGTGAAGGACTATGTGGTCTTCGACCTGGACGGGGCGCTGCAGTGGACGTTCAAGATCGGCGAGACCCGCGCCTACGCGGGCACGGGGCGGTACGCCTACGCCTCGGGCGGGGGCTACATCGGGTTCGCCAACGAGCACCAGGAGGTCTCGTCCCTGTCCCAGGACTCGTCGTCGATGTACTACAGCTACACCATCCACCCCACCAAGACCGAGCCCTACTTCACCGTGCTCGACCTCAGGCACGGCAGCAACGACGGCTACACGCACCTCTGCTGGCGCGTGAAGCTGGACGGCTCGCCGGGCTCTCAGGGCGCCATCTCGCCCGACGGCTGGTACGTGGCCTTCTCGGAATCCCCGGTCGACAAGGACCCGACCGGCAGCAGCCCGGACTACCACGGAACGTATAAGGTGATGGTCTACGTATGAGGGATTGCCCTGAGGGCGAGGACGTGAGATGGTAGCCCCGAGGACGTCCCGGGAGAGGGGGCGCGCGCCCGTGAAGAACGGGCGCGGGGGCGGCGGGAGTGCCGACCGCACGGTCCGCCTCCCCCTGCCCGGCCGCAAGGCCCCGCTCGTCGTGCCCCGCAAGGCGGTCACGACGGCGGTCGCGCTCATCGTCCTTCTCGTCTCGGCCGCCGCCGTCCACTGGTGGGTCGCGTCCACGCAGGCCCAGGAGGCCGAGGACGTGGGCGGCCTCCCCATCGGGGAGCGCACCGACTGGAGCCTGAGCTACTGCCTGAAGGTCGAGCCCAACCGCGTGGAGGCGCTGCCGGGACAGAACGTGACGTTCGTGCTGCAGTGGCGCGCGTTCCACTACGACTGTCCCTACTGGCTGCCCTACGACAGGTCGGTCGAGGGCGTCATCGTCAACACCAACATCACCTACGAGCACCTGCTGCTGCTCGACGAGACCCCGTGGGAGGCCGTCGACGAGCTGCACGAGACCTTCCGCAAGGAGGTGACGGTGCAGGCCACCTCGCGCGACGGCGTGGTCAAGCTCCTGCGCGACTGCCCGTGGTACTTCGACCAGCGGACCCGTGGGGTCGTGGACGTGCCCGACCCGCCAGGTGGAGAGGTCGAGGAGAGGCAGGAGGGCCGGCTCTCGGCCGCGTGGGACCGCGTGCGGCACTCGCCCACCGCGACGCTGATGGTCGTCGTGGGGCTGGTGGTCGTGCCCGTGGCCGTGGCGCGCAGGTTCGCGACCTCGGTCAAGCAGCTGCGCGCGACCTCCCAGCTCGCGTTCTTCGCCGGCATCAACGCGGGCGCGCTCGGCTTCTGGGCCATCAGGACCGAGGGGCTGCCCCTCACGGCCGCGTTCCCGTCGACCTCCTGCAACTACCTCGACTACAACGTGGGCGCGTGCGTGGTGTACCAGCTCGAGCACTTCCTCTCGGTCGGCATCCTCGACACGTGGGGCTTCGTCATCGTGCTCGTGCTCTCGTTCCTCGCGCTCTACGTGGCCGTGGGCCGTGCGTGGTGCGGCTGGTGCTGCCCCATCGGCGCGTTCCAGGACGCGATGGACGAGCTGCGGTCGCGCCTCGGCGTCCGCCGCCACAGGCTCACGGCCTACCAGCGGCAGTGGCTGCTGGTCGTGCGGTACTCGGTATTCCTCGCGGGCATCCTGCTCTCCGTGCTCATCGGCGTCACGCTCATCACCTACTACCTCGAGCGGGGCGACATCTATCGCCCGATATGCCAGGTCTGCCCCGCGTACCCGCTGTTCACCATCAGCCAGGCGGGGCTGGGCATCTCGCCGGTCGTGGGCGCGCAGAACATCCCCTGGCTCTCGCTCGGGGTGCTCGCGGCGTTCCTGTTCGCGTCCATCAAGGTCAGGAGGCCGTTCTGCCGCGTGTGCCCGGTGTCGGTGGTGATGATGCCCTTCGCCAAGGTCGCGGGGGTGTCGCTGCACAAGGATCCCAAGAAGTGCACGCGGTGCTCGATGTGCCACCGCGTGTGCCCCGTCGATGTCACAGAGGTATGGAAGGAGATGGAGGCGACGGACGTGACCGTTCCCGAGTGCATACTGTGCATGCGATGCGTCGAGGTCTGCCCCGAGGACGGGTGCCTCACGGGCCGCGTGCTGGGGTTCAACGTGCTCGAGTCGTCCTACAGCAAGTTCATCAACCAGCACCATCGGCGCGTGCGCATGCGGGTGCTCGGCCGCCGCGGGGCGACGGGCGGCGGCGACCGCAGCGGCGGCGAGGGGGGTGGCTGACACGCCCCTCCTGCCCAGGCGCAGGGGCCCCTCGGCCGCTGATGCGGCCAAGGCCGAGGTCGCGGACACCGCGCCCAGCGCACCCCGCTACCGGTGGGGCGGGGGCGTCGACGAGTCGCGGCTGGACGAGCTCAGCGCGACCATCCGCGCGCGCGCGTCCGAGCTCATCGACCACTACCTCAAGGCGATGCGGGAGTCCCCCAACAGGCCCGAGGCCATGGCCTGGTTCGACGGCCGCGCGCGGCTGTTCCACTCCGAGCGCGTCGCCCAGCTGCGCAGGCACAAGGAGGCCGGAGGCAAGGTCATCGGGACGATGTGCATGTTCGCGCCCCTCGAGCTCATCAGGGCCGCGGGCGCCATCCCCGTCCGGCTCTGCTCGGGGCTGCACAACACTATCGCTACCGGCGAGGAGATAATGGCCGACGCGGGGCTGTGCCCCCTCGTCAAGTCCACGCTGGGCGTCAAGCTCTCCCGCGCCTCCCCCTTCTTCGAGGCCGCGGACGCCGTCATCGTGCCCATGGTGTGCGACGCGAAGTTCAAGCTCGGGGAGGTGCTGCAGGACTTCGTGCCGGTGTGGATGGTGAACGTCCCGCACATCAAGGACACGGCTCAGGCCCGCGCGATGTGGCTCGACGAGGTTCGCGCGCTTCAGACGCGCATCGAGGCGCTGACAGGCAACCGCGTCTACTGGGAGGAGCTCAGGCGCGAGATGGAGCTCGCGCTGCGCGCGCACACGGCCGCACGGCGCATCTACGACCTGCGCAAGGCGGACCCGCCCGTCATCACGGGGCGGGACGCGCTGCTCGTGACCCAGGCGACCTTCACCGAGGACCTGCGCGAGTGGGCGGACCGCGCCGAGGAGCTCGCGGAGGAGCTCGAGGAGCGCGCGCGCAGGGGGCTCGCGGTGTCGGACCCGGAGGCCCCGCGCCTCCTGCTCGCGGGCGCGCCCATAATGTGGCCCAACTTCAAGCTCCCGCAGCTCGTGGAGGAGTCGGGGGGCGTCATCGTCGCGGACGAGCTGTGCTCGGGCATGCGGTGGCTCTACGACCCCATCGGCGTGGACGAGTGGGTGTGGGACGACATGTACAGGGCCATGGCGGAGCGCTACCTCCAGCCCTCGGTCTGCCCGTGCTTCACGCCCAACGACCCGCGCGTCGGCCGCATCCAGCAGATGATAGAGGACTTCCGCGTCGAGGGCGTGGTCTACCACGTTCTCCGGGGCTGCCACATCTA
>Ga0316630_10000501_pt1 | contig 12509 bp, 9 predicted proteins | sample OWC_May_M1_C1_D6_FD_207658 | JGI IMG/M metagenome (GOLD analysis project Ga0316630, IMG submission 207658) | Wetland soil microbial communities from Old Woman Creek delta, Ohio, United States - OWC_May_M1_C1_D6_A | ecosystem: Environmental > Terrestrial > Soil > Wetlands | place: USA: Ohio...
TGCACCACCCCTTTTCGAAGGCCGCGGGTAATTATCTATCATCAGTATTCCGACATGTTTTCCATCGCGGGTTACCTCAAAGGTATTTACATCAGGATGATATTTGGGTATATCGGTCCTCCTTGTGAAAGTAAGTCCGTAAAGTCTGTTTGCAACATAGAACATGCCTTCCATAACATTATCAATCTTGAAATATGGCCGTGTGATCTCATCGTCAAGGTTATATTTTTCCTTTTTGATTTTTTCGGTGTAGTACCACCAGTCCCAGGGTGCAAGTTTAAATTTACCTCCCTCTTTATTAATCAGTTCCTGCTGTGCAGCAGCTTCTGCTTTTGCAACCGGTGTTGCTGCATCCCATACCTGTCCCAGGAATTCAAAAACTTTTTCAGGAGTTTTGGCCATGTTCCTTTCAAGGGTGAAAGCAGCATAGCTGTCATAACCAAGGAGTTTAGACCTTTCAACCCGAAGCCTCGCGATCCTGGCAATTATTGCCTTATTATCAAATTCATTATCATTGTCTCCTTTCATGAAGTATCCGGTGAACAGTTTCTCCCTCAGGTCACGGCGGTCAGAGTACTGCAGGAACGGGGTCATACTGGGTACCTGGAGCGTGAATACCCATTTTCCTTCCATGTTCAGTGATTTTGCCATTGCGGCTGCCTGGGCGATAACACTTTCAGGCAGACCGGAAAGATCTTCTTTCTTATCGATGATTAGTTTGAAACCGTTGGTTTCAGCAAGAAGGTTCTGTCCGAACCGGACCTGGAGCAGTGAAAGTTCCTCATTTATTTTGCGAAGCCTGTCCTTATCTTCAGGCGGGAGAGCTGCACCGCTGCGAATAAAATCCTTGTAGGTATCATCAAGCAGCTTTTTCTCTTCATCGGTCAGTTTATACTTATCCCTGTTTTCATAAACTGATTTGACTTTGCGGAAAAGGGTGTCGTTCAGGGATATGTCATCTCTGTGTTTGGAAGCGAGAGGAGCCAGCTCCCTGCTGATCGACTGGAGGGTATCGTTTGTGTTGGCCGAATTAAGTGCGCCGAATACCCTGCTGACTTTATTCAGAAGCTCACCACTGTAGGCCAGCATCCTGATTGTATTGTTAAAATCAGGTTCCTGTGGATTTGTAATAATAGCTTTTATTTCATTCTTCTGTTCCTCAAATCCTTTCAGGGTTGCAGGCATGAAATGTTTTGCATTTATCTGCTCGAAAGGTGGAACTTCAAATGGTGTGTCAAATTTGTCATTCAGAAACGGATTTTCGTTCCTTTCTGCCTTTTTACAGGCTGAAAGAACGAATAGCAGCATGACGAGAAGAATTATTGTTTTTTTCATATTTTTTATAGGATTTTTAGATTACAGCCTGCAAAATACAAAAACCATTTGCATAAAACAAAGCTTTATCAGGTTACTTCCTTATACTTACAGGATATTACATACAAATTTTACAACTATAGCAGGGATCAGGTAATTGAACCAATTTTATTAGAATCAAGTTTAAAAAATTCATTATTTGCCATTCTATCCGATCCGCAGGATGGCATTTCAGGTTTATATCTGGGATTGGGGTACCAGTTTTAAAAGAAGGATAAAAAAAGGAAAGACATCTGGCAATGTCTTTCCGCGATTAACTAAAACCTGATCGTAGAATTGGCCGAATGGCCATAGATGGGATCGTAAAATCCTTTTTTTGTCGTTTTACATATGAAAGACGTTGAATCTCACTGTTTGTTGCAGGAAAATGTGTTAATGATTTGTTAATTTTAAGTTAAAGCTCAGGCGGTAATATGGTTATTAAATTAAAAAAAATAATTAACTTGCAGCCGGTTTGACAGTTATGATATTTAAGCTCAAATACAGTTTTATGATGCAGCGTCTCGGACGCCGGCTCTATCATTGCCTGATGTTCTACAACATTTAGTCAGATCCATTTATTCTGATTTATCAGAATTCTTATCCGTTTCATTCCTGTTTTATAATTGTTTATTATTAATCTTTCAGTATGAAAGGCCTCATTTTCAGCGTTAAACGATATTCGATCCATGACGGTCCGGGGATCAGGGTAACTTTTTTTATGAAAGGATGCCCTCTCTCATGCTGGTGGTGCCATAATCCTGAAGGTATATCTCCCGAAGTTGAAACAGTCGAACAGATTGAAAAGGTGGGTAAGATGGAGTTCAGGAAAACGGAAGAAGCCGGGAAATACTATTCAGCCGATGATATTCTTGAAATACTTGATAAAGAAAGGATTTTTATAAACAATTCAAATGGCGGTGTTACCTTTTCAGGCGGGGAACCAATGCTGCAGACTGAGTTTCTTTCGGAGGCGTTGAAAGCCTGTAAAGCAAACGGTTATCATACCGCTGTCGATACCTCCGGTTACTCTTCTGCAGACAACTTCAAAACTGTTGTTCCATTTACCGATCTGTTCCTTTTTGATATAAAACACCTTAATGACAATCTTCATTCTGAATATACAGGTGCTTCAAATATGTTAATCCTTGAGAATCTGCGACTGCTTCTTTCAATCGGAAGGGATATTATAATAAGGATCCCGGTAATTCCGGGGATCAATGATGATAACGATCATCTGGAAAACCTCAGGGAATTCATTATAAATAATAAAAATGAAAACCTGAAAAAGATCAGCCTGCTGCCGTATCATAAAACAGGATCTTCAAAATATAAAAAATTCAGGATCCCATACCGCATGGGAGATGTGCAGCAGCCATCCAGGCAAAGAATGAATGAGTTGAAAGAATTTTTCAGTGAAACCGGTATTAAGGTCAAAATAGGCGGATAAGATTTGAAAATTTGAAAATTTGAAAATTTGAAAATTTGAAAATTATTTATGATAGTATCTGAACGAGTAAAAAAACTAAGAGAATTGAGTCTGAATGCAGTTGAAAAACTTTCTGCTGAAAGAGCATTGCTCATGACTCAGTTCTGTAAAAGTGATGAAGCCCGTGAACTTTCAGCTCCGGTTAAAAGGGCAAAAGCCTTTGAATATCTTTTGAAAAATAAAAAGATATACATTGGTGAAGGTGAACTGATCGTCGGAGAAAGAGGGCCGGCTCCTAAGGAGACACCGACCTATCCGGAGATCAGCCTTCATTCGCTCAGAGATCTTGAGATCCTTAACTCCAGGGAAAAGGTTTCTTTCAGGGTGGATGATGACGTGAAAAGGATCTATGAAAAAGAAATCATCCCGTTCTGGAAAGGTAAAAGCAACCGCGACCGGATTATGAGCCTGATGACACCGGAATGGCTTAATGCCTATAATGCCGGCATCTTTACTGAATTCCAGGAGCAGAGAGCTCCGGGACATACTGTACTCGGGTATAAAATGTTCCGGACCGGATTCCTTAAACTGAAAGATGAAATTTCACAAAGCATTTCATGGCTTGATTATTTCAATGATCCCCGGGCTTACGATAAGTTTGAAGAACTGTCGGCAATGGATATCGCATGCGATGCTATTATTATGTATGCAAACCGCTATGCTGATGAACTTGAGAAGCTTTCCGGGAGTGAACAGGACCAGGAACGGAAAAAAGAGCTGTTGAAAATGGCAGCAGTCTGCCGTAAAGTACCGGCTGATGCTCCGGAAACCGTTCATGAAATGCTTCAGCACTACTGGTTTATTCATTTAGGTGTGATAACTGAGCTGAATCCGTGGGATTCATTCAATCCGGGCCGTCTTGATCAGCACCTGTTCCCCGTATATAAAAAGGAGATCGATGGCGGGACACTGACCATGAATGAGCTATACGATCTTCTTGGCTGTTTCTGGGTAAAGTTCAATAACCATCCATCGCCTCCTAAAATGGGTGTAACTGCCTCAGAAAGCAGTACATATACCGACTTTTGTCTTATAAACCTCGGGGGAGTAACTCCTGATGGGAGCGATGCTGTGAATGAAATGTCTTATATTCTGCTCGATGTTATCAAAGAAATGAGGATTCTCCAGCCAAGTTCCATGATACAGATCAGCAGAAAGAATCCGGATTCGTTTATTCATAAAGCGCTCGATATTATCAGGACCGGCTTCGGGCAGCCATCCTGCTTTAACACCGAAGCGATAATACAGGAGCTGCTGCGTCAGGGGAAAAATATTGTTGATGCCCGTAACGGTGGAGCATCAGGATGTGTGGAGACAGGCGCATTCGGTACAGAAGCGTACTGGCTCACAGGTTATTTCAACCTTCCCAAAATCCTGGAACTTACACTCAATAATGGTTTTGATAGCCGTACCGGCAAACAGGTCGGACTTCAGACTGGGTTTACGCATGAGTACAAATCATTTGATGATCTGATGAAGGCTTTCAAATCCCAGGTTAACTACCTGGCAGATATTAAGATAAGAGGAAATAATGTCATTGAAAAAACTTTTGCTGCATGGCTGCCTGTACCATTCCTCTCTCTGCTTGTTGAAGACTGCATTATGAATGGAATAGATTATAACAATGGCGGAGCAAGGTATAATACAAGTTATATACAGGGAGTAGGGCTGGGTACAATAACCGATATCCTTACCTCAATACGATATAATATTTATGACAGGAAAAGATTTACCTGGACGGAAATGACAAATGCCCTTGATAAGGATTTTATTGGGTACGAGCAAATTCAGCATGACCTGATCTATGATACGCCAAAATACGGCAATGATGATGATTATGCTGATCAGCATGCTGTTGAAGTTTTTGAAATTTATTATGATGCTGTGAACGGGAGGCCCTCTTCAAGAGGAGGAGTACACAGGATAAATATGCTGCCTACAACATCGCATGTCTATTTCGGAAGCGTTACAGGTGCCACTCCGGATGGACGGAAAGCATCCAGACCCCTGTCGGAAGGCATTTCACCCAGCCAGGGAGTTGACAACCAGGGGCCTACATCAGTTCTTAAATCTGCATCAAAGATCGATCACCTGCGTACAGGCGGCACACTACTGAATCAAAAATTCGCACCCCAATTTTTTGAGGATGAGGATAGTTACAGTTGCCTTACTGCCCTGATACGCAGTTATTTCGCCCTTGACGGTCACCATATCCAGTTTAATGTTGTAAATGCAGCAACCCTGAAAGAAGCGCAGAAGCATCCTGAATTATACCGTGATCTTATTGTCAGGGTAGCCGGTTACAGTGATTATTTTAATGATCTTGGTGAGGATCTGCAGAATGAGATTATTCTGCGGACTGAACATGAAAAAGACTGATCTCTCACTGATCAGTCTCTCTGTTTCTCCTATAGGAGAACTATTGTATTGATAATAAGTTAATTCTCTGTTCTGAAAATATTATCAACGTATTATAATACGTTTTTTAATACGTTGATTTTATTCAATGGTTCTTCCCCTTTTAACGGGTTTATATACAGTAAATTTTACTTCTTCTTATCCCTTACTTCATTGAATACCGATGTAGCGGTTGCAACAATACCTGCTATATCTGTAAGATTTGACGGCAGGATGAGGGTATTATTCTGTTTTGCGAGATTCCCGAAGGCATTCAGATATTGTTCAGCAATTCTGAGGTTTACAGCATTCAGTCCGTTTTCTTCAGAGATAGCCAGGGATATTGCTCTCAATCCGTTAGCTGTGGCATTGGCAACCTGCTCGATTTCAGATGCACGCCCTGCGGCTTCATTGATACGCCTTTGTTTTTCACCTTCCGATTTCAGGATATACTCCTGCCTGTCGCCTTCAGCAACATTGATCTTGGCCTGTTTTGCACCTTCCGATTCGGCAATGATTGCTCTTTTCTCTCTTTCTGCTCTCATCTGTTTTTCCATCGCATCGCGGATACTCTGGGGAGGTGAAATATTCTTTACTTCGTAGCGGGTTACCTTTACACCCCATGGTTCGCTTGCTTTATCAACTGCTTCAACTATGGTAACATTTATCGTTTCACGTTCTTCAAATGTCCTGTCAAGTTCAAGCTTACCAATAACACTTCTCATGGTGGTCTGAGCTATCTGTATTGAAGCAAACCTGTAATTGTCAATTCCATACGAAGCTTTCTGGGGATCGAGGACCTGAAGATACAGGATACCATCAACCTCAACTGCTATATTATCACGTGTTATACATATCTGTGGTGCAACATCTATTGCCTGCTCCTTTAGAGTGTGCCTGTAACGAACCTTATCAATGAAAGGGATAAGTATTTGGAATCCAGCAGTAAAGGTTGCCCTGTATTTACCAAGTCTTTCAACGATTATAGCTGTTCGCTGAGGAACAACTTTAACCATAGATGCAATGAGGATGAAAGCAAGAATGATTACACCCACAAGGATTAAAGTAGTGCTTGCCATTTTATTTATTTTTTAGGTTCAACTATTAATTTAAAACTATCTTTATCAACTATTATAACTGTCTGTCCGTCTTTTATTTCTGATTCAGATTCAGCATTCCACCTTGTACCTTTGAATTCAACTTTTCCTTTCCTCCCCGGTCCGAATCCGGTAACAGCTAAAGCTTCTTTACCTGTAAATTCATCTTCAACTTCTTCAGAGCGGTCGCCCCTGCTGAAAAAAAATCTCTTCTGGATAATTTTCCTTAAAGCTAAAAGGGAAAGAACTGAAATTGCAGCAAATACAATGACCTGTAAATTTATACCGGGATTGGCGATCAGGCACAGAAGGGCAGTAACCCATGCGCCTACACCGAAAAAAAAGATCACGAAACCGGGCAGTACAAGCTCAAGAAGAAATAACACAAGACCTATTATAAACCAGATCACTTCTGGTCTGGCAAAAATGGATGTACTCATAATTAAAAGTTTAAATTGTTCCTGGAAAATTGTTTAGTAATAGGTAAAGATAAAATAAAATTGCCACAAAATGACAAAAATGAACACTTTGCGGCTAAATATGCATAAATGTATCTGAACCTGGCGGGGATGATTTATTTAATGGAAATAGTGTCACCTATTTCCTTCATCCATAAAGTGACTTTTTTGGAATAAAAATTCAGGTTTTCGCATGAACTGTCTCCTTCCATTTTCATAAGGTACCCTTTATACGTCCCGGTACTTTCAAAAAACTGGTAACAGATGAAAACCGATTTTCCGGTATCAGTGCCGCTGTTTTTTACTGCAGTTACCTTGCTCGATGAGATATTCTCAATAAAATTTGAAAATTTCATTAACTCTTCAACAGGGATAGTTTTGCCTGAAATAATGCATCTGCTGATATTTTCGTCAACCTGATTTTCGGTAATATTTAGATCTTTATCCGGAAAATTCCACTCCACAGGATTATCGTAGGTAAGTACATTTCCTTCATTATCAATGAAAAAGCCATAATGTCGATTCTCCCGGGTGTCATTAATATACTCATACTGAAACAATATTCTCTGCCTTTCGCTGATAACATAATTCTTTCTGCACCCTGCAATCAGAATGACAGAACTTATAATTAAGAATATTTTCAGAATATGCTTCATGGTCATCGGATCACATCTTTTTCAACAAAAATCAGACCAATTTGTATTATGATCAGCGTCAGTTTAAAACTTTTCAAAGTAAAGAACGTTCAGGCGAAAAAAAAATTTTAATTTTTAATTTTTTTTCGTAATTTATACGGGAATAAATTTAATGAGATTGATACGGGATAAGTGTTTATCCCACCCGTTTGTCTGGTAGCAGAAGTAGTTCATTTATAGACATTAATAAACCCTGTATATCAACATCCAATAAAAAATAACCAGAAAAATAAGGAGTAAAATGGATAAATTTTTTGATTATTTTGATGGCAGGTACAGAGATTCAATCCTTAGCAGACCACCGGCTGATGATGGTCCTGTAATTACAATTTCACGCCAGACCGGTTGTGATGCCCGGCAGGTTGCTGAGAATGTTGTTGATAACCTTAACCGGCGATATGAAACGACAAAGTGGAAATGGGTCGATAAAGATATTATTTATGCTATTGCAAAAGAATTAAATACAAATGCTCAGCGTGTTGAGAATTTCTACAAAGGTTTTGAGCTGTCAAATATGTCAGAAATGATTATGGCCTTTTCAGGTGGTTTTGTAAGTGATCTGCGGGTAAAGAAAGCTATAAAGGATGTTGTTTTATCAATCTGTAAGGAAGGCTATGTGGTTCTTGTCGGAAGAGGAGGGGTTTCTATTGCCAGTAATATTATGGATGCCCTTCATATAAGACTTATTGCGCCTTTTTACTGGAGGGTTGATAATGTTATGAAAAAGAAGGAAATGGACCTGGAAAAAGCTGAAGCCTTTGTCATTGATACTGACGAAAAGCGATTCAACCTCATCACCACATTCCTTGATAAGAAATCATTGAATATTGATTATCTGTTCGATACAACAATAAATCGCAAATCATACAATATTTTTGAAACAGCCGAACTGATTGTTACGATGTACGAAAAGAAAATTGGCAGACAGATAGCTGAACGAAAGAAGGCCTCACAGATATTCTGAAGGTTATCTTGCGACAGCAAAACGTTAAACGCAAAATTCTAAACTCTAAACGTTTGCTGTCAGGTTCCGCTTATTTCACCTATTTTCTTGATATGGTCGCTGAGCCTTCTGTCGAGGCTTTTCTTATAAGCATCCCAGTCTTTTATCGGGAATTTTGCCACACCGCTGTCCATTGCGGCTTTTGCCACTGCCGATGCAACGCTTGAGATGAGCCTCGGGTCAAGAGGTTTTGGTATAATATACTCTCTTCCAAATGCAAGCTTATCAAGATTATAGGCTTTTAACACAGATGGAGGTACCGGCTCTTTAGCTAGTGCTGCCAGAGCTCTCGAGGCAGCAAGTTTCATTTCCTCGTTAATTGTAGATGCTCTGACATCCAGAGCGCCACGAAAAATAAACGGGAAGCCAAGAACATTATTAATCTGGTTTGGATAATCCGATCTCCCGGTAGCAAATATCAGATCGTCTCTCGTTCCCATTGCATCTTCGTAGGTAATTTCGGGATCAGGATTTGCCATCGCAAAGACAACCGGATTTGGAGCCATCGAAGCCAGCATCTCTTTTGTCAGCATATTGGCAACCGAGAGCCCCAGGAAAAGGTCTGCATCCCTGACAGCCTGAGCCAGCGTGTCGATATCCCTGTCAGTGATAAATTCCTGTTTGTATTTATTAAGATCTTTCCTTTTACGGTTTATAACACCTTTAGAATCAACCATTACAATATTTTCCTTTTTAACACCAAGGGACAAATAGAGCCTTGAACAGGAAATTGCTGCTGCACCTGCACCGCAAACGACTAATTTTATCCTGTCGATCTTTTTTCCCGTTATTTCAAGTGTATTCAGCAGCCCAGCACCGGATATAATTGCAGTTCCGTGCTGGTCATCATGGAAGACAGGTATATCAAGCATATTCTTCAACCTGGCTTCGACCTCGAAACATTCCGGAGCCTTGATATCTTCAAGATTAATGCCTCCGAAAGTCGATGCAATTTTGGCGCAGACCTCAACAAGCTTGTCCGGATCCTTCTCATCAACTTCAATATCAAAAACATCGACATCGGCAAATACTTTGAAAAGCAATCCCTTCCCCTCCATAACAGGTTTTCCTGACATAGCCCCGATATCTCCCAGGCCAAGAACAGCCGTCCCGTTTGAAATCACTGCCACGAGATTGCCCTTCGCTGTATAGTTGTACACATCTTCCGGATTTTTCTGAATCTCCAGGCAGGGCCAGGCAACTCCCGGTGTATAGGCAAGACTCAGATCAAATTGTGTACTGTAAGGCTTTGTAGGAATTACCTCTACTTTACCATGACGGCCCCTGCTGTGATAGAGAAGCGCATCTTCTTTAGTTACTTTCGCCATAATCTGAATAATTACTGGTATTTTGAAAAAAATCTCACGATTCCTTTGTATCGGCGGAATCGTTTTTTATTATTCTCCAAGGTACAACTATAAAACTAAATTTAAAATGAAAAATGACAGTTTGTCACGGGTATTGCATTTTATGATATGAAATAACATTTTGACAAGATAATTTTGCAGTAAAGACAAATTTAAATACTTTCAACATCAGTATTTTTAATTATTTCCTGAAGTACTTTTTAAAATTGCATCTATTATGATTATTCCGGCTTTCCTTTTAAAGGAACAGAATTTCGCAATTGGCGTCGATATTGGCGGAAGCCATATCAGTTGTGCAGCTGTCGATCTGGTATCATATAAGGTACTTAGAGAAACACTTGCTGAGGAAGCGGTCGATAATAAAGCCCAGGCAGAAGAAATCATTTCAATCTGGGCAAAAGCTCTTTCCAGGGTGATGAAAAAGATCCCTCATGGACATCTCAAGGGAATTGGTTTTGGAATGCCAGGACCTTTTGATTATGTAAAAGGGATATGTTATATAAAAGGTGTGGCAAAATATGAGAACCTTTATGGCTGCAATGTTAAAGATGCCATATCTGAAAGTCTGAATGTCCCTGAAAGCTTCCCCATAAGGTTTATGAATGACGTTTCGGCTTTTGCAGTAGGGGAAGCCCTGAAAGGTAAAGCAGCTAAGGTAACCCGGTCAATGTGTGTAACGCTTGGAACCGGCTTCGGTTCTGCTTTTATCAAAGACCTCATTCCGGTTGTTGATGGCCCAGAGGTTCCAAAGCTGGGCTGTGTTTATCACCTTCCATACAAGGACAACATTGCTGACGATTATTTTTCTACACGATGGTTTATCGGAAGTTATAAAAAGCTGACCGGAAAACATTTAAACGGTGTAAAAGAAATTGCCGAACTGGCTGCTAATGATAAAGCAGCAAAAGACCTTTTTACGGAATTTGGAAACAATCTCGGAACTTTCCTGGCGCCATGGCTGATCAGATTCAAAGCTGAGATAGTTGTGGTTGGCGGGAATATTTCTCATGCCTGGGATCATTTTGGCCATATTTTCGAAAGCAGGCTCAAAAAGGAAGGTTGCACCTGCAAGGTAACCCTTTCCAGACTTAAAGAAGACGCTGCACTTATCGGCAGCGCGTATCTTCTCAATGATGATTTCTGGAAAGATGTACAGCACGCTCTTCCCCTGATGTAAACCCTGAACCTGAAAACTATGAATACACAAAAAATCAATGTTTCAAAAATAGCTCCTGTTCTGATGGCTTTCTTTGTGATGAGCTTTGTTGACCTTGTCGGTATCGGTGTTGACCGCGTAAGCAAGGATATGAACCTGAGTGCGACATTAGCCCAGCTGATACCTTCAGCTGCTTTCCTGTGGTTCCTCCTGTTATCTGTACCTGTAGGAGTAATGCAATCAAGGCTTGGAAAACGGTTTATGCTGAATATTGGTATGGTGGTTACTGCCCTTGGATTGCTGGTACCATATTTCTTTTACACATTTACCACTGTACTGATCGGTTTTGCTTTGCTTGGAATAGGGAATACAATCGTCCAGGTATCGGCTAATCCGCTGCTGGTAGATGTCGTTCCGGGCAACAGGGCTTCAAGCTTTCTCAGCTTTTCGCAGTTTGTAAAAGCAATTGGTTCCATGCTGGGTGCTCCACTTGCAGCAGGTTTTGCTGCATTATTCGGCGACTGGAAGCTGTTATTCCTGGTGTTTGGAGTAGTTTCAATCCTGGCAGTTCTATGGCTTGGCACTTCAAAGATTGAAGAAACCAGGATTGAAGGATACAAAGCGACTTTTGGTTCTTCATTTAAACTTCTTGGAAACAGCTTTGTACTGTTAATGGTACTTTCAATATTCGTGGTTGTCGGGGTTGATGTTGGTTTTAACTCCAATTCAGGACAGTTCCTGATGAAACAATATGGCATCGATCCGACTGTGGCTGAATCAGGCAGAAGCATTTATTTCCTGGGACGTATGCTCGGTACTTTTGCAGGAGCAATACTACTTGCAAAAATTTCTTCACGGAAGTTTTTTATGTGGACATCGGTTCTCGGAATTTTATGTTTTGTTATTATCCTTCTTATGAAATCGCATGCAATGGCATGGGTGCTGGTATTTCTTATTGGACTGGCAGTTGCCAATATATGGCCGCTTGTATTTTCTATTGCCGTCGAAAAATATCCCACGCGAACCAATGAAATATCGGGGCTCGTGATGATGGCAATTTCAGGAGGAGCGGTTATTCCTTTGTTAGTAGGTTGGATAAGCGACATGAGTACCGTCGCGATCGGGATGACTGTTCTGATCGCCTGTATGATTTACCTCTGGGCAGTATCAATGTATTGTCTTAAGAAACAGTGATAAAAAATCTGTTAAGATCTGTGAAGATCTGCGATATCTGCGGGAAACCAGGTAGTATCAGATTATTTTAAGGACTGTTTTCTGAAGGTCTTCATCACGCGATGAATTGCCGACCATTATTTCGAACTCTCCTGGTTCCACAACATATTTCATATCGATATTGTGAAAAGCCAGGTGATCAGGTTTTATTTCGAAGGTAACACTCTTTGTCTCTTTCGGATTCAGGGAAATCCGTTTAAATCCTTTAAGCTCCTTTACCGGGCGTGTTACAGAACTGACCTTATCACGGATGTACATCTG
>Ga0316630_10000503_pt1 | contig 12476 bp, 6 predicted proteins | sample OWC_May_M1_C1_D6_FD_207658 | JGI IMG/M metagenome (GOLD analysis project Ga0316630, IMG submission 207658) | Wetland soil microbial communities from Old Woman Creek delta, Ohio, United States - OWC_May_M1_C1_D6_A | ecosystem: Environmental > Terrestrial > Soil > Wetlands | place: USA: Ohio...
TACCTCGGACTTCGATGGTTCCGGGCGGGCGGCGGGAATGGCATTCCCGTTGCCGACTTGATTGAGCTTCCCAAGCAGATGCCGCGTTCCGTTCTTGCCTTCCGGTCAAAGTGCAGCGAACAATCTGCTCCAGCAGATTCACGATGAACCAACCAGCGAAAGGAACCGACCATGTCGCGTAACCACAGAAGCCATTCGTCCATCCCCCGCCGGGACTTTCTGAAACTGTCGGCCGTCACCGTCGGCGCCCTGGGAGCCGCGGGCGTCGTCCCGGCCGGCGCAGCCGCGGGCCGCGCCCCCTCCACCGCGTACCGTTGGGGCGGCCGATCCCGGTACAACGGCGTTTACACCGGCGAACGGTTGAACCGCGTGGCCTTTCCGATGGGCGGCCTGGGGGCGGGCATGATCTGCCTCGAAGGTACCGGCGCGTTGTCGCATTTCTCACTGCGCCACAAGCCGGAGGTGTTCAACGAACCGGTCACCTTCGGGGCGGTCTGCGTGAAAGGCAAAACGAACGTCGCGCGGGTGCTCGAAGGGCCGGTCCCGAATTGGAAGAAGTTCGGCGCCCCCGGCACGGGCAACGGCGCGTCCGGCACGTCGTTCGGATTGCCGCGCTTCCGCGAGGCGACGTTCCGGGTGCGTTTCCCGTTCGCCACGGTGACGCTGACGGACAAGAACGTGCCGCTCGCGGTGGCGGTCACGGGCTGGAGCCCCTTTGAACCGGGCGACGCGGACAATTCCGGTTTGCCCGTGGCGGCGCTGGAGTATCGCTTCACCAATTTAACGCGCCAACCGCTCGAGGCGGTGTTTTCCTGGAACGCGAAAAACTTCATGGCCATCGGCCAGAACACGCGGGCGGTGAAGCCCACCGCCGGCGGTTTCATCTTGTCGGGCCTGGGCGCGAAGGACCGCGGGTGGGAGGAAGGCGCGTTCTCCGCCACGGTCAGCGATCCGGCGGCCAAGGTGAACCACACCTGGTTTCGCGGCGGCTGGTGGGACCCGCTCACGATGGCGTGGAACGACATCGCCCAGGGTGCCTGCTATGACCGTCCGCCGGCCACCGAAGGCGGGCCATCGACCGGGGCGACGCTGTTCGTGCCGTTCACGCTCGCCCCGCGGGCGTCCCAGACCATTGTGCTGCGGCTCGCGTGGTATGTCGGCGAGACCAACCTGCGCATCGGCAAAGATCCGGAGGCCATGCCGGGCGTCGAGACGGTGCCGGGCACGTACAAGCCGTGGTACGCCGGCCGGTTTCCCGGCCTCGCCAACATCACCGCGTACTGGCGTGACCACTACGAGGAGCTGCGGGCCAAGTCGCAGCGGTTCAGCGATTGTTTCTATGACACCACGCTGCCGCCGGAGGCCATCGACGCCGTCGCGGCGAACCTCACCATCTTGAAATCTCCCACCGTCATGCGCCAGGCCGACGGCCGGCTGTGGTCGTGGGAAGGCTGCAGCGACAGCGCCGGTTGCTGCCACGGCTCCTGCACGCACGTCTGGAACTACGCGCAGGCCATCCCGCACCTCTTCCCCTCGCTGGAGCGCACGCTGCGCGAAACCGAGTTCGGTCCTTCGCAGGACGACCGCGGGCACCAGCAGTTTCGCAGCGCGCTGCCCATCCGGCCCGTCGCCCACGACTTCCACGCCGCGGCGGACGGCCAGTTTGGCGGCATCCTGAAGGTGTTTCGCGAGTGGCGCGTCAGCGGCAACACCGAGTGGCTGAGAACGCTCTGGCCCAAAGTCAAAGCCAGCCTCAACTACTGCATCAACGAGTGGGACCCGGGCCGCAAAGGCTGGACTGAGGAACCGCATCACAACACCTACGACATTGAATTCTGGGGCCCGGACGGCATGTGCACCAGTTTCTACCTCGGCGCACTCAAGGCCGCGGTCACCATGGGCACCGCGCTGCGCGAAAACGTCACCGAGTATGCCGCCTTGCTGGACAAAGGCACGCAACGCGCCGAAGCCGAGCTGTACGACGGCGAGTATTTCATCCAGAAAATCCAATGGCAGGGCCTGCGCGCCAAGGATCCGACGCAGGTCCAGAGCTTCGGTGGCAGCTACTCGCCCGAAGCGCTGGAGTTGATGAAGAAGGAAGGCCCCAAGTACCAGTACGGCGCCGGCTGCCTGTCAGACGGGGTGCTCGGCTCCTGGTTGGCGCTGGTCTGCGGCGCGGGCCAGGTGCTCGACGCGAAGAAAGTCGCCAGCCACCTCAAGGCCATCCATAAGTACAACCTCCGGCGTGACCTTTCGGCCCACGCGAATCCGCAGCGGCCCAGCTACGCGTGCGGTGCCGAGGGTGGATTGCTGATCTGCACCTGGCCCAAGGGCGGCAAGCTTTCACTGCCGTTTGTCTATTCCGACGAAGTGTGGACCGGCATCGAATACCAGGTCGCCTCGCACCTGATGTTGATGGGCCATGTTGCCGAAGGCTTGGAAATCGTCCGCCTCTGCCGTGATCGCTATGACGGCCGGGTGCGTAATCCCTTCAACGAGTACGAGTGCGGCCACTGGTATGCGCGGGCCATGTCGAGCTACGGATTGCTTCAGGGTCTCAGTGGCGCCCGCTACGACGCGGTCGAGAAGGTCCTTTACCTCGACCCGCGGGTGAAGGGTGACTTCCGGTGTTTCCTCTCGACGGCGACCGGCTACGGCACGGTGGGCGTGAGGAAGGGCAAACCGTTCGTCGAGGTCAAGTCGGGTTCCATCGACTTCCGCGAAATCAAATGGGCGGCGAAGGCGTAGCCCAGCTCAGCCGGGCTGTCCCCGCAAACAGAATCTCCGGCCCGCCAGCACGCCGAGACTCCCGCGGGAACCAATCACTGCGGCGCGCTGGATAGGTGTGAGTCTGAATCGTCGCATGCCGCGCAAGTTTCCGGAGCGCGGCTGCAGACGAAGGCCCAGCCGCAGTCCATTGGGTTCCGTCTCCGCCGGCTTGGAGACAGCCCGCCCTGCCAAGTTCTTCTAGCCCATGCCCATGGGCCTCTCGATGAGTTTCCACTGATTGTCTGCAACTTTTTCGGAGTTTTCCTTCAGTAAGGAATGACGGCCGGGTGCGCCACCCGTGAAGTCGGGAGTCTTCTGCCAGCGCCAAAATGGAGGTGGGGCTTTGCTGGCGCGGCTCCGGCGGTGTGGGGTACCGACGGCCGGAAACAAACAAGAATGAAAGGTTAGAAAATGAAGACATTGTTACCGAAATTGTTCAAATCGAGAATCGTCCAAACGGGTGGATTGTTGGCAGTCATCGCGGCGTTCGCCGCATCCATCGCCTGGTCCAGGCCACCCGAAACTCGCGTGAAACTCGGCGGGACGTGGGTCGGACGGTATGGCGACATTACGTGGACCGGCACATATAGCCCCGATCCCAGCGGACAGACCGCAACGGTCACGCTGCAATGGATGACGATGAGCGCGGACTTTGAGGCGCTGATTGCCGCACTCGGCGCTGATGCCTCGAGTATCGCTTCCGGCTCCGTGAGCGTAGTCAGCACAGATACCGCAACCAGCAAGTTGATCTGGTACTTCTTGAAAGAAGGGACGCCCTCGACGATTGAACCTGTAGCCGGTCAGATCAAGGCCATCGCGGTGATGGTGGGCGAGTGGCACTTTACCAGCCCGACGACCGCCGTAGGAAAGCACAACCTGAAAATCTATCTCCCCGACGCTCAGGGCTCGATGGTGCCGGCGGATGACACTGTGCCCTTCCTGGAGTTCGATTTCGACAACGTTCCCCATGTAAAGGCCCTCTAACTGCGGAACCTGTCGAGCGACTGCCCCCGGCAGAGATCTTCCTGTCGGGGGCTCTGGCTCGGCAACCGAGCAGAACCGATATGAAAGTAAAATATGAACCTATGAAAGAAAGGAATCTCGTATGATCACCAAGAAACATCCAGCTCTCATGACCCTTGCCCTGTGCACTCTGCTCGTCCCCGCGGTTGGGAACGCGCAACGTGCCGGCACATTCCCGAGCTTCATCCCGTTTGACGCCAGTCAGGGGACCGAGGGGGTGGCCGTGGACAAAGTCGGCAACGTCTATGTCAGTGTCAATATGCCGGGTGGCAGTGACCAGATCTGGAAATTCGCGCCTTCGGGTGAGCAGTCGGCTTGGGTAGATTTCGGGGTCCCCGGCTATGCCTGCGGCCTCGCGGTGGACGCCGTCGGCAATGTCTATATGGCCCGGCCCATCGTCCCGGCGCACGGTGTGTTCCGGGTGGGTCCAGACGGTGATGCCGCTCTGCTGCCCGGCACCGAGCAAATCATTGGCGCAGACGCACTGGCGTTCGACCAGCAGGGGACGCTCTACATCACGGAGATCTTTTCCGGCGTCTTTTCCGGCGACCCTTCCACCAGCGTGTTTGAACAGGGCGGCATCTGGCGGATTCCGAAGGGTGGAACCGCCCAGTTGTGGCTCCGCGACGAGCTCCTGACGGGATTGGGTCCGACCTTCTTTCCGTATCCGGTCGGCGCCAACGGCATCGGCTTCTACCACGGCGCCCTGTACGTGAATAACACGGACAAGGCGCTGGTTGTGCGGGTTCCGGTGCGGCCGGACGGCAGCCCGGGCCAACCGGAGGTGTGGAAGCAGTTGGAGGACGTGCCCGAGTCGCCCTTCTACCAATCGCCGTTCCTCCCGTTGATGCTCGATGGTCTCGCCCTGGATGTGCACGGCAACGTCTATCTCGCTGTGCCCACCCGTGCCGCCATCGTGCGCATCAACGCCGCCGACCTGTCTCAGGACACCGTCGCGGTGTATCCGGATGTTCCTCTCGATGCTCCGCTGAGCCTGGCCTTCGGAACGGGCACAGGTGAACGCCAGAGCCTCTTCATTTCCAACGGCGGTTTCTCCGGTTTGTTCATTCCCGGAATGCCTTGGGCCGGCCCCGGACTGGTGAAGGTCGAAGTCGGAATCCCCGGGCTGCCGTTGCCCTAAGCCGCTCAGGAGTAGCCGACAACGGAGGGAAACCGCGGGCAGCGGTTCCCTCCCGACCAAGAACCAGCCCGTTGTGGTCCGTCCGGGCCGACTCAGAAGAGCCATAGCGTCTTCAAAGTCTGCTCCACTTTTTCTGCAACTCTCTCCGGTTCTTCCTTCAGAACACAGTGACGGCCGGGTGTGCCGCCCGCGAAGTCAGGAGCCTCCGGGCAGCGCCGAAGCGGACATTCGTGACGGCCTGTAAGTGAGGCTCCGGCGGTGTGGGGCACCGACGGCCGGAAACAAACAACTGAAAGGTTAGAAAATGAAGACATTGCTACCGAAATTGTTCCACAGCAGGCTCGTCCAAGCGGGCGGGCTGCTGGCAATCATCGCGGCGTTCGCCGCCTCCATGGCCTGGTCCAGACCAGCCGGCGCGAGCCCCAAACTCGAAGGGGCTTGGGTGGCCAACACCGACACTGGCATTCGGGCGGTGGTCACGTTTACCCCGATCGATCCCTCCAGCCGAAGCGCTACTTTCCGCAACCAGATGGTCGTTCCGCCTGAGGTGCTGGCTGTTCTGGGGGTCGAGGCCGTCACCGACGAGATCGGAGAAGCGCGCGTCACCGGGATAGACACCGGCGCATACACCGCTGTCTGGTATGGACTGGTCGGTGGACGAGTGGTTTTGATCTATCTCGACAACACAGCCATTACGTTCGATAGCGCAACTCAACTCAGCCTCTACCACACGGTGAGTGCCTATCTGACCACGGCCGATGCGGACAATGATGGGTATCCGGATCCTGGCAGCACGCCGATCGCGACCTTGACGGCTCACAGCATCTCCAAGCGCTTGGTCCAATAGGGAGCGCTGCCGAGAGCAGGTGGTCGCGTTGGGACAAGCTCCAAACCGGCGCTGAGGCACGAGACCCCCTGCGCCGGATGACCGCGGTTTCCGCGAACCGTCTTCTGTATCGCCGACTTTCGAGTCGGCGAGACTCGCCGGCTGGAATGCCGGCGTCACGCAACGAATGTCGTTCATGGTTCCGATGCTCGACTTTGGAATCATGGAAGCTTCCCGGAAGGACCTGTGAATTGCGGCGGGCACTCCCGTCGGGCGGAGGTGTTTGCCTGTCTTGGCGGCCATCCGGTTGTCTTCCTTTGCTGCGCAGGCGTGAAGAAGCCCACTTTTTCTGCAACCTTTTCCGGTTTTTCCTTCAGTAAAGAATGGCGGCCGGGTGTGCCACCCGTAATCGCGGGGGACTCCGGAGAGGGCCGAAGCCACTCACGGCGACGGCCGACCCGTGAGCCTCCGGCGGTGTGGGGCACCGACGGCCGGAAACAAACAACAGAAAGGTCAACAAAATGAAAGCATGTAGCACTGGCCTGCTGAAAAGCAGGAGAACGCGTTGGAGCATGTCGGCCGCTGTCCTGGCGGCGTTGCTGGTCTGGGCGTGGCCGGCCACCGCCGGCGAGAAGCAGACCGTTGAGATTGTCGCCACCTATCTTGCCTCCGATTGGGGGCAAGCGAGCGTGACGCCGAGCGGCAACATCCATATCAAGGATATGGGGGCAACGTGCATGATGGTGTCGGACAACCCGCTGGTTACCGGGCGGTTGGTCTGGGTGGGAAACGCCAACGGGGACGCGGAACTGAACGCTGTTGGTGCGGGCACGGGCGTCTTCGAAGTCGGCACTTGGGACCTCAGCAATCCCCAGCAGCCCGTGTTCACTCCCTCTCCAGCCGGCGGCCTGTGGGTGACCAAGTGGGAGATGAAGGGACAATTCCCTGTCAACTATGAAGGCAAAGTAATGGGGCACGGCGTCGCCGGAGAAGTCGAGGGCATGCAGTTTGATCTGGCGGGACAGGGTGGCGGAGGGGTGGACTACTACAGCGGGGAGCTCTTGGATCCACAGGCCACGGTCAGTACGGGCAACGCGGTCGAACGGCCGTTCAAGGCCATAGCGACGGTCACCTGGACGGTCAACATGGCCGACGGAAGCGGTATCGGCCACCACGAAGGCGTGGCCAGTCATACCGGCCTCTGGACCAGCGAGTGCACGGCGACTTGGGACCTCGTGAACTTCGTCATTCTATCCGGCACAGGAATCTCGGTTGCGGCCAACGGCGATCAGATATTCTGGAAAATGACCCCGGACCAGCCAATGGTCGTCCAATTCACTGGCGGGACAGGCCGTTTTGAGAACGCCACCGGCTCAGGCTCCACAGTCTCCTTGACCGTTGTTGCCAGCAACGTGGATCCGACCACTGGGATCATGACGATGTCGATTGACTATACGATGGGTGGGACGATCACCTATTGATGGCGGAGCGGTTGCATGCGCGGGGTTCCTCCCGGGAACTCCGCGCCCCAATGCGCCCGAGACCGAGGAGGGTGGTGGCGTCGGACCTGGTCTTGTGTGAATCGATGTCGGGATACCCAGCCTGCCGCTACCTTGAGCTGTTAAGGAATGACGGCGAACGGAGGGAAACCGCCGGTGGCGGTTCCCTCCCGACTAACAACCAGCGCGCTGCCGCTGGTCGGGGGGCTGAAGAGATCGGAAAGCTTTTTCTAAGTCCGCCGCACTTTTTCTGCAACTATTCCGGATTTTTCCTTCAGTAAGGAATGACGGCTGGGTGTTCCACCCGTAATCGCGGCGGACTCTGGACCGAGCCCAAGCCACTGGCGGCGACGGTCGGCCCGCGAGTCTCCGGCGGTGGGGGCACTGATTCAGCCGCAAAAAACAACAACAACAGAAAGGTTCCATATGAAGAGCAAGCAGTATGCAGCGCTGGCGATCCTCGTCGGGGCGGGGGGGGCTTTCATCGCCTTCAACCCCCACGCTCAAAGCAACGTGGCCGTCCCTCAAGAGGCTAAACTGGAAGGGGCCTGGATCGCCAAGGGGATCGGAAACCCGACGGGCTGGACCTATACGCTGTCACCGGACCCCTCGGGCAGACGGGCTACGTTGACCGCCTTCATTCACGTCCCGATCACACCGTCGCTCATCAATCCGAACCTCTTCCCCGACTGGGAGTACAACACCCCCTCCGTGGGTGAGATGGTCATGACCGGGCCCGATACGGTGCAGTTCACGGGGCACTGGTTTGGCATGAAAAAGGGCTTTCCCTTCAATCAGGTCGTGTTGATCGGTTTGAACAGCGGCTCCGCGAAACTGACGGAATCCGGCCAGTGGCTCGCGTCTTGCAGGCTGGCCCTGTATGCCCCCAGCGCGGATGCGGACGGCGACGGACTCCCGGATCCGGGCCAAGATCCGATCGTTTGCGTTCCGAGCACGGTTTTATGCACCCGCGTGCCGATCACGGCGCCGTGCACGCCGCAATGACGGAAGGTGGGGCGGGCATCAGTCGAATCTGAGGGTATTGAGAGGGAACTCAGGCGCGGTTGGCCTGGTTGCGGCGAGCCGACCGCGCCATTTCCCTTGAGACCGGACCGCGGACGGTCCGCGTCCGCAGCGTGTGAGTTGACCAGCGGGCCGCTGGCTCCTGGAGCTGAACAGACTTTCGAAGGCAAGCCCGGGCCAGTCATCATGGACTCACACGGGTCAGGGCTATCTTCCGTGGCGTGTCCGGCTATTCCGCCGTGATGGCGACGACGAAAGGGGCGACACTGGTCATGGCCGAACGGAAATCGATGGATTTAATCTCGGTGTCCGGTCGGGGATTCTGCCAGGTGTTCTTGAAGAGCCGACAGGCCTTGCCGTAGGCATTGGTCCCGTGCCAGACGACGCGGGTCCGGTCCGGCAGCGAGGCCACGGAACCGCCCCACCATTCCCAGAGGTCCTCGCCATAGCGGAGGGTGACCTCTTGGGTTTGCCCATCCCGGTAATGGGCCACGTATCTCCCCACCGGCACGCTGGTTCTCTCCCCCCAGCCGGCGGACTGAAGAAAATGCAGGCGCTGGCACTTCTGACCCACCGGGATGCCGACCATCTCCTGCGGATACTCGAGACGGTATTTGCGAAGTTCGGTGCTGGACAATTGGACGATGCCGCGAACGTCAAATTCGACGCCGCCGAAACGCTGCAGGCCCCGCGGCAAGGTAACCAAATCATTGCCGACGCCGTGCCGGTGTCCGCCCGTTTGCCAGGATTCGTCCAAGCTGGCGTTGTAATAGGGCGAGAGGTCGAGCACCTGGGGGCCGGCTCTGGGGTCGCGCGGCGCAATGCTGCGGGCTCGCAGGTTGTCAGCGGCGGCGGCTTCGAGCCGATGCAGTTGTTTGAACAGGCGACAGCGGTGCAGGAGCAGGGCGGATTGAACCGTTTCCAGCTCCCAGGCCGGGTCGGCATTGACGCCCAGGCAATCGGCGAGCGTGATCTGCCGGTGAACCAGCGGGCTGGTGAGCAGCGAGACGGCCCGCCCGGGGCGCGGGGCTTCGAACTGGTTCGTCAGCACTTCCAGGGCGCGGTTCAACGCGCTCAAGCTGTCCACGAGGTTGCTGCGCTGTTCGAGGATTTCGGCACGCACCCACCAGGCTTCCGTTGTCTCCGGCCCCAGGGCGAGTGCCCGGCGGCTAAGCCACTCGGCCTCGCCCAGCTCCCGCAGGCGGTTGGTTCCCGCCGCGCCCGACGTTTGCACCGCTAGGCGCGCGAGTGCCGTGGCGTTGCTGGGCGAGAGCCGGCACGCCTCGCGCAAGCCCTCGACCGTCGCCTGCTCGATCCGCCGTTGGACATAGTCGGACACGCGGACCGGCGAAGACGGCGAAATGGTGCGGGCCAGCGGATCGCGGAGAAACCAATGGGCCCAGCGGGTGTAGGCATCGGAAGGCGCGCGACGCTCCAATTCTTGCTTGAGCCGCAGGAACTCGCCCGCGCCGACCAGCTCGGAAATCCGGCCCGCGTTCAGGCGTTGTCCGGCCACCGCCTCGGCCAGCCCCGGCAGCCAGGCAGGCACGGGCACGGGGCCATGGCTGACCTCCCAAATGCGCGCGGTGCCGTCGAGCGACGCGGTCGCGATCCAGTGTCCATCCGGACTGAACCGGGCGGACCACACCTCGTTGTCATGACGCAGCGGCTCGGTCAGCGCCTGGCCGGTCTGGGCATCCCACACCCGCGCCGTTCCGTCGAGCGAGGCCGTCACGATGCGCCGTCCGTCGGGGCTGAATTGAGCGTCGCGCACCTCGCTGCGGTGCATGAGCGGCTCGGTCAGGCACTGGCCGGTGCGCGCATCCCAGATCCGGGCCGTTAGGTCGCCCGACGCGGTGACCACGCGACCGCCATCCGGACTGAAGGCGGCGCGCATGACGTAGTTGTCGTGCTTGAGGGGCGGCGCGAGCGGTTGGGCGGTGCGGGCGTCCCAGACGCGGGCGGTAGCGTCGCGCGACGTCGTCACCACCCGGAGCCCGTCGGGGCTGAATTGCGCGCTGGTCACCTCGTATTCGTGCCGCAGCGGGCTGGCCACAAGCTGCCCCGTCTGCGCATCCCAGATGCACGCGGTACCGTCGCTCGAGGCCGTCACAAGCCGTTTGCTGTCCGGACTGAACTGCGCGGACACCACGTCGTTGCTGTGGCGGAGCGGCGGTGGCATGCGGCGTTCGGTCTGGACAGCGGCGCTCCTGGACGCGGCGTCCCAGATGCGGGCCGTTTTATCGCCGGAAAAGGTGACGAGCAACCGGCCATCCGGGCTGAACGCGACGCCGGCGACGTGTGCCCTGTGGTAGAGCGGGGGAGTCAGGGCCCGGCCGCTGCCCGCGTCCCAAACCCGCGCGGTCATGTCGAGAGAGGCGGTGGCGACCCGTGTGCCGTCGGGACTGAACTCGACGCCGGTGAGGCCCCACTTGTGGTAGAGCGGGGGCGTCAGGGCTCGGCCGCTGGCCGCGTCCCAAACCCGCGCGGTCATGTCGTCAGAAGCGGTGACGACCCGTGTGCCGTCCGGGCTGAACCGGGGGCAGAAAACCGCCAGACGGTGCGGGAGCAGCACCGCGAGCGGCGGACTGCCCCGGATTTCCCAGAGCCGCGCGGTCTTGTCGGCCGATGCGGTGACGACGCGGCGGCCATCGGGGCTGAACTGCGCCGACCACACCCAGGCCGCATGCTTGAGCGGCGGCATCAGGAGCTGCCCCGTGCGCGCCTCCCAAACCCGCGCCGTCGTATCGGCGGAACTCGTCACGATCCACTGCCCATCCGGGGAGAAGTGGGCCGCCGTCACTCGGTCCTCATGGCGCAACGGCGGAACGAGCGGCTGCCCGGAGCGGGCCTCCCACAGGCGCGCGGTCTTGTCCCAGCAGGCCGTCAGCACCTGCTGGCCGTCGGGACTGAACTCGGCGGCGCCGACGGCGGCGCTGTGCCGGAGCGGTTCGGTCATGGGCAGGCCGGTAGCCGTCTCCCACACCCGGGCACTGGAGTCACCCGAGGCGGTCACCACGCGGGCGCCGTCCGGACTGAAGCGCGCAGATGCAACCGTCCATTGGTGCGGGAATCGGTCCACCCGCACCTGGCTGGTCTCCCAATCCCAAATGCGGGGGTCGTTCCCTGCGGTGACCACGAGTCGGCCATCCGGACTGAACATGGCGTGATGGAGTTCATTCCTGTGCCGGAGGGGCGCGCCCAGTGGTTCACCGGTGCGCGCCGCCCACACGCGCGCGGTCTTGTCGAACGACGCGCTGACAATCCGTTGGCCGTCGAGACTGAACTCGGCCGACTTGACTTCGGCGTCGTGTTGCAGCGGAGGCGTGAGGGATTGCCCGGTTTGGGCGTCCCAGACCCGCGCCGTCTTGTCGACGGACGCCGTCAGCACGCAATAGCCGTCGGGGCTGAACACGAGCGTGTTCACGGCTCCCTGGTGTTTGAACCAGTCCGTCACCGGCTGCCCTGTGGCCGCGTCCCACACGCGCACGCGGCCGTCGCTGCCCGCCGTGGCCAGCCGCTGGCCATTCGGGCTGAACACGGCGCAACGCACTTCCGCGGCGTGTTCGAGCGACGGCAGGATGGCCAGCGCAAAACTCCGATGGCCCAGCGCGGACATCAGCCGCTCGGCAGCGACGCGGTTGGACGGATCGAGTCGAACCACGCCCGCCAGGTAAGCCAGCCCCATGGGCACGCGGTCAGCGGCCAGGAGATCTTCAGCGCGCTGGATCTCGAGTTGCACGAGCGCGGCGTCGGCCCGCTGGCGTTCGCGCGCCTGGAGCGCGGCGTTCTGCTCGGCGCGCTGCCATTGCCAGAGCACACCTGCGGACCCCAAGACAATCGCTCCCAGCAGCGCCGCGATCAGCCCGGCGCGCACCGGCCGCCGCCGGCACCAGCGCCAGACCTTGCCGACCGGGCCAATCGGCCGAGCCAGGACCGGTTGGCCGCGCAGGAACCGGCCCAGCTCCTCCGCCAGCTCCTGGGCCGTCGGATAGCGCCGTCGCGGGTCCTTTTCCAGGCACTTCAGACAAATCGTCTCCAGGTCCCGCGGCACGCCAACATGGAGTGAGCGCGGCGATACCGGTTCCTGGTTCAGCACCGCGGCCAGGGTCGTGTCCACCGTCTCTCCCACAAACGGCGGACGCCCGGTCAGCAAGTAATACAGGATCGCCCCCAGCCCATACACATCACTCGC
>Ga0316630_10000504_pt1 | contig 12470 bp, 16 predicted proteins | sample OWC_May_M1_C1_D6_FD_207658 | JGI IMG/M metagenome (GOLD analysis project Ga0316630, IMG submission 207658) | Wetland soil microbial communities from Old Woman Creek delta, Ohio, United States - OWC_May_M1_C1_D6_A | ecosystem: Environmental > Terrestrial > Soil > Wetlands | place: USA: Ohio...
GGATGTCGAGCTCGCGCGCGATCTGCGCGCACGCCTGCGCGTCGCTCCACGCGACGCCGCGCTCCTTCGCGACCAGCGCGACCGAGCGATAGATCGCGCCGGTATCGAGGAGGCGATAGCCCAACCGTCGCGCGAGCAGCTTCGCGACGCTCGATTTGCCTGCGCCCGCGGGACCATCGATCGTGACGACGACCTTCCTCATCGCGCCGCACACCCATCGCAGACGACGCCCGACTCCGTGATCGTCGTACGATTCGCGGGCACGACCTGGCCGCACTTGCCGCACGTCGTCGGCGTCGTCGGCGCTTGCGGCTCCGGCGGGCTCGCTTGTGGGGCCCCCCCGCGCAGCGATTCGCCGAGCGAACCGGGACCCTGCATGCGCGCCGCGGCGAGCGCCTCGAGCTCGGCCTCGACGCGATAACGCAGCACCTTCGGGTCGAGCTGGCCGTTCTCTTCGAGGACCTTCACCAGCACGCTCACGAGCACGGACAGATCGCCGACCTGACGCTGGAGGCGAAAGCAGTGGGCGCGCACGCCTTCGATGTCGGCCGCGACGTACGCGGCGTCGTTGCGCAGGTCGTTGATGTCGGAGCGTTGGCGGTAGTCGTTGTCGAAGAAGGAGTCCCAGAACCCAACCGGCATACCGGCATCATGCCTGGACGACGGGCACCATGCAGCTCCGCGTTGTACATTCGAAGCGTCGTGGCCGAGGTCACCACAGAGAGGCGCTGGCGAACGTTTGCCGACGTCGTCGCGTTCTCGCTCGGGACCAACGTGTGGATCTCGATCATCATCTTGCCCGCGATCTTCATCGGTGCGCTCAAGACCGGAAAGCAGATCACCGCCGCCACGTTCCCGTTCGGCGTGCTCTTGTTCGGCCTCGCGCGTCGCTCCGAGGCGATCCTGCTCGCGCTGTTTCCCGCCGCGATCCTGATCCCGATCTCGATCAACCCCGCGCTCGCGTCGTCGCACGTGTACGGACCGATCCGGTTCTCGCTCGTCGCCCTCGGTATCGTCGCGTACTTGTTCGGCGTCGCGTTCTTCACGACGTTCCACGAGCCGCCGGCACCGCGGTCGGTCCGCGGCCTGTCCTCCGCCCAAGCCGGCCCCGCCGAGCGCTGGCAGCGCCGCGAGCGCGTCTACTGGATGCTGACCGGGATGTCGCTCGTGATCCCCGCCGTGCTGATCGCTTGGGTCAACTTCGACACCTCGATCGCCGACTTCCTCGGCGAGATGTATCCCGGCCGCGTCGCGCTGATGACGACCGCCCTCACCGCAGGCGCGATCGTCCTCTGGCTCGGCATCTACCACTACGCATTCCTCGGCGTGTTGCGCCCTCATCGCACGGGCGATCGAGATCTCGTCGGTGCACTCGCGCAAGCGCGCACCGATGCCAAGACGGGCAAGCCTCGCCGTCGCTTCTACCTCGCGGTCGGCCTCGCCCTCGTGGCGATGGCCGTCCTCATCTTCCTCCGGCACCTGGGGAGCTAAATGCGTCGCTACTTCTTCGAAGCCCTCGCCATCGCCCTCATCGGAGGCAGCTTGTTCTTCTTCAAGGAGACGCTCGACTACCTCGCGCGGCGCGACTACGTCGCCGCGTTGCTCGTGATGGTGATCGGCGTCGCCGTGATCTCGGTCGGCAAAGAAATGGCGCGGCTCGCGCTGGTGCAGCGCGACTGATGCGCGCCGTCTGGGTCCTGCTCGTCGGCGTGGCCTGCGGCTCTTCGGAGTCGACGCAGGGCACCGCGACGAACGTCTCGCCGATCGCGACCCAGCAGGGGACCGACGACGTGATCGTGGCGCAGGTCAACGGACGGCCTGTGTGGGGCTCGTGCGTGACGGCGCAAGCGCGGGGCAAGACGAAGCAGGCCGCGCTGGATGACTGCATCGCCTTCGAGCTCCTCGCGCAGGAGGCCGAGGCGCGCGGCTTCGCGAAGGATGCGGAGGTCGGCGAGGCCACGCGGGCGGCCCTCGTCAACCGCGTCGTCGAGATCGGCTTCGAGGACCACTACAAGACACCCGCCGATCTCGCGGACGTCATGAGCGAGCACATCGATCGCAACAAGCGGTTGCTCAGCCGACCCGAGATGCGGGCCTCCGCGTACGCGCGCATCAACCTCCCGAAGAACGTCCCGCCCGCCGACGACTGGAAAGCGCGCGAGCTCATGGACGGCTTCGCCGCGAAGCTCGCGAACGAGGAAGGCCTCACCGCCGGCCACCTCGATACCAAGGCGAAGGAGTATTTCGGGACGACGAAGGTCGAGGTCGCGGTCGTCGAGTACTTCCCGAAGAAAGGGCTCGCGCTCGGCTACCGCGACGCGTTGTTCGACATCGGCGAGGTCGGCCGCATCCACCCGCAAGCGGTGCGCACGCAGTGGGGCTGGGACGTGATCCTGTTGACCGACGTGCTGCCGGCGAAGGCGTACACGCGCGAAGAGGCGGCGGTCGAGGCGTTCCCCGAAGTGCGGCGCGGCTACTTCTCGCTCTGGGTCGACGAGATCGCGAAAGCGCTCGGCGTGAAGATCGAGATCGACGACAAGCAGGTCGCGAAGCTCGACCAGGTGGGGCCGTGACACCGTTCAGGGAGATCTTGAAGCGCGCGGTGCAGGCGACGCCCGGTGCGATCGGTGGCGCGTTCGCCGACGCCGAGGGCGAGATGGTCGATTGGTTCGCCGACTACGATCCGCACGAGTGGGCGGTCCTCACCGCCCACTACGGCGTCGTGCTCGCGCAGCTGCACGCCGCGTTCGGCATCTTTCACTTCGGCGCGCCCGAGTACTTCATGGTGCAGCACGGCAAGCTCGGCGTCGTCGTGCACACCGTCGAGGGCGGATACTACGTGCTGATGGCGGTGTCGGATCCGACGCGCGTGACCTTCGCGCTCACGTCGCTGTCGGCGTCGGTCGCCGAGCTCCAGAAGGAGATGTCGTGAAGCGCGCGCTGCTGATCTTGCTGCTGTCCGCGAGCACGGCGTCGGCGCAGTCGGCCGGCGACTACGATCCGTACAGCCAGGCGTGGAACGGGATGTCGAGCTTCGTCGGGCTCGCCGAAGGCATGGGCTTCGAGGTCACGGCGGTGAGCCAGCTCGACTGGGACGAGCTGTCGTCGACGGACATCCTCGTGATGGTGTATCCGCTCCAGCGGGTCGATCCGAGCGACCTCGCCACGTTCATCAACGCGGGCGGGTACGCGGTGATCGCCGACGACTTCGGCGACGGCAAGGACGCGATGGCCGCGCTCGGGCTGTTGCGTGCGGAGTCGACGGTGCCGCAGGCCGCAAGCCACTGGAAGGGTCACCTCCACGCCCCGATCGCGACGGCGCGCGGTGGGCATCCGCTCGCGAACGACGTCGGCGAGCTCGTCACGAATCACCCCGCGATGCTGACGCAGGCCGACGGCGTCACGACGATCGCGGGCTTCGACAACGGTGCCGTCGTCGTCGCCGGCGAGCGCGGCAGCGGGAGGTTCGTCGCGATCGCGGACCCGAGCATCCTCATCAACAAGATGCTGCTGTTCCGCGGCAACGTGCAGCTCGCGACGAACATGCTGCGCTGGCTCGATCGCAACCGGCGCGCGCGTCGCGTCGTGCTGCTCCGCGGCGACACGCCGATGTACGGCGATCCGCGGCCGTTCATCGACGACCCACGGGCCGGCGAGCTCGGCCGCTCGATCGCCGACTTGAACCGGTGGCTCGACAGAGGGCGCGACTGGCTGCTGACGCCGACCGCGATGAAGGTCCTCGCCGGCACGCTCGCGATCGCGTTGCTCCTGCTCGCGATGTTCGCCCTGCCCGTTCGCCGCGGCCCGAAGATCGACGGTGCATGGTTGCGGTTCGGCCGGCCCGGCCGTCGCGACGAGCCGCACGGCCTCATCCATGCGGCCGATCGAGGCACGGGCTCGAACCTCGTGCTCGGCTGCATCCTGCGCGATCACGTGCAGGTCTTGCTCGCCGGTGTCACGGGCAAGACCGAGCCGCTCTACACGCTCTCCGAGGGGCAGCTCGTCAACGAGGTCTCTCGCCAGCGCGGTGCGAATGCGGGCGTCGCACTGGCGCGCGTGTATCGCCGGCTGCGCGCGCTGCCGAGTCGCGGTCAGGCCTCCGCACCGTGGAGCGCGGGCCACCTGCCGCGGCGCGATTTCGACATCCTGTACCGAGACGTGGCCGAGCTGTGTCGTACTCTCGGGACCGAGCTACCCGACGCGTCGATCACGTTGTCGCCGCCGTCCGTCACCCGGTCGACCAAATCTCCGGCACCACCGATGCAACAAGCCTAATGCCAGCCACGCTCTCCCCCGACCGCGTCCAGCGCGTGAACCAGCTCGCTCGTGCGATCACCGACGAGGTCGGTCGCGCCTTCATCGGCTCGCCGACGATCACGGAGTCGCTCCTCGTCGCGCTGCTCGCGCGCGGTCACGTGCTGATCGAGGGTTACCCGGGCGTCGCGAAGACGACGCTCGTGAAGGCATTCTCCGGCACCCTCGGCTGTCACTTTCGGCGCATCCAGTTCACGCCGGATCTGCTGCCGTCCGACATCACGGGCACGTACATCCTCGACATGCGCACGAACACGTTCGTGCTGCGCGAGGGCCCGGTGTTCACGCACGTGCTGCTCGGCGACGAGATCAACCGCGCGCCGGCGAAGACGCAGTCCGCGCTGCTCGAGGCGATGCAGGAGCACCAGGTCACGATCGAAGGCGAGACCCGCTCGCTCGCCGAGCCGTTCATCGTCCTCGCGACGCAGAACCCGATCGAGCAGGAGGGCACGTACCCGCTCCCCGAAGCGCAGGTCGACCGGTTCTTGATCAAGCTGCGCATGGGCTACCCGTCGACCACCGACGAGAAGCGCATGCTGAACACCTATGATCGGCCGCCGCCGCCGGTGCGCGCGGTCGTCGGGCCCTCCGACGTGCTCGAGATGCAAGCGCTCACGCAAGAGGTCTACGTCGCCGAAGAGCTCATCGACTACGTGCTCGGCCTCGTCGCCTTCACGCGATCGCACGCGAAGATCTATCTGGGCGCGTCGCCGCGCGCCGGCCTCGCCCTGACCCACGCGGCGAAGGCGCTCGCGTTGCTCAAGGGTCGTGACTACGCGCTGCCCGACGACATCCGCCAGCTCGCGCCGCTCGTGCTCGGTCACCGCATCCTGCTGACGCCGGAGGCCGAGCTCGAAGGTGGTGCGGGGAGCGCGATCGTGGCCGAGGCGGTCGAGAAGGTCGGCTACAAGATGCCGCGCCAGAGCCGGTGATTCCTCGCCTCGCATATCGCGGCAAGCTCGTGCTCTCGACGGCGCTGTTGTTCCTCATCATCGGCGCGTTCCATGCCTCGCCGCCGCTCGTCGCGCTCGCGGGCGCGATCTTGTGCGTGCTGCTCGCGCTGTATCTCGCGTTCTACCCGACGGCGATCTTGCTGCGCCGGAAGAAGATCGAGCTGTCGTGGTGGGTGCCGCCGGGCGATCAACCGGGCGGCGCGCTCGCCGCCGATCGGCCGTTCCTGCTCCACCTCGCGTTTCGCAACCACGGCAGCCGCAAGCTGCGCATCCTGTCGACGAACATCCTCTCGGCGAGCGGGCTCTCGATCGAAGAGCACCCGAGCGCGACGGTGAAGCGCGGCCAGCAAGTCGAGGTGGTCACGACGATCAAGCCGCTCGCGGCAGGCTATCAAGTGCTGCACGGCGCCGCGCTCACGTTCGGTGACGCGCTCGCGCTGTTCGATATCGAGGCGTACTTCCCGAACCCGATCGCCGTGAAGGTGTTCCCGCGGACGATGGCGCTGCGCGGCCAGCCGGTGCGCGCCGTCGGCGGTGCCCTCCACGAGCAGGTCGGTTTGCACCACGTGCGGCGGCGCGGCCTCTCCGGCGAGCTGCGCGAGCTGCGCGAACACTCGCATGGCGATCCGTTCAAGTTCATCGCGTGGAAGGCGACCGCACGTCGCGGTCAGCTCATGGTGCGCGACCTCGAGAACGAGATCGTGACGACGCACGTCGTGCTGCTCGACGTCGGCACCGGCATGCGCGGCGGTGCGCTCGGCAAGACGCCGCTCGACTGGGCGTGCGATAGCGCGTCCGCGCTCGCGAAGGCGGCGGTCTACAACAGCGATCGCGTCGGCATCGTCGGCTTCGACACCCGGCCCGTGATCGAGCTCGCGCCCGACACGGGACATCACCACTACCTGCAGCTCGTCGACCGCTTGCTCGATACGCGGTCGATCGTCGACGAGGACTTGACCGACGTGACCGCGGGCGAGCTCGTCGCGCTCGTCGCGCGCTACCTCGCGCACCAGGAAGCGATCGACGTGCGGGTCAAGGTCGCGCCGCCGCTCGACGACCCGCGGTGGACGTCGATCCAGGCGGGCCCCGACGGTCAGCTCTACGACGTCGCGGCGACCGGCCGGCTATGCCGCCGGTTGATCGAGATGATGACCGGTCGCGATGGCAAGGCCGGCATGGGCGCGAAGCCGGCGCCGGTGATCGAGTCCGACAACCAACTCGCACCGCTGCGCCAGTTCTGCAGGCTGCGCGGCATCGAGCTGCCGTATCGCTCGACGTGGGAGCACGGCCGGCGTGCCGCGGGGCTCGCGCGCGCCGTCGAGCGCGCCGTCGCGAACGGCCGCCCCGACGTCGTCGTGCTGATCTCGGACCTCGGCGGCATCGCCGAAGACGAAGCGCGCGCCGTGAGGGCGATCGCGCGCCTGCGCAAGGCCGCGGGCAGCGTCATCGCGATCACGCCGTCGCCCGCCGCGTTCCTGCCCGCCGCGACCACACCACACGGCCGCCGCGTCCGCGAGCTGATGGTCCGCGATCAGCGCGGCATGATCGATCCCGGCCGCCGCCTCCTCACGCGCCACGGCATCTCGGTGATCGAGGGCTCGCCGCTCGACAGCCTCGACCGCTTGATCGCGAACGGCCGGTTCCGCCGCGCCGGCTAAGGCGCCGATCCTCTACGATGCCGTGATGCGGCGGCTCGGATCGGCACTCGCGGTCGTCGCGGTCTTCGCGGCCGGCGTCCTGCTGCACGCCTGGCTCGCGTCGCAGGTCGCCGCGCATCGCATCACGGGCGGCGAGGCCGGCATCGAGTGCATCGGCCGCGGGTCGACGCACGTCGTCTATCTCCACGGCATCGATTCGCTCGGGCCATCGTGGCAGGAGCTCGAGAATCGCCAGACCATCGCGCGGCTCGCGGAAGAGCTCGATCTCGCGGTCGCGGTCCCACGGGCGTCGCGGCCGTGTCCAAGCCCGTCGAGCCGCTGCTGGGCCGACGACACGCTGTCCGCGATCCGGACAGCCGCGCGGCACTGCTTCGGTACGCCGGCAACCGTCGGTGCCGTCGCGTTCTCGAACGGAGCATTCGCGCTCGGCGCGGCCTACCAGCGCTGCCAGGCGACCGAGCTCGCGTGGGTCGCGCTCGGCGGCGGCGGCGCGGTCGGGGATGGCATCGCGGCGGACCTCACGGGGTGCGGCCGCATCGCGATCGCGATGGGCACGAACGATCGCCACCACCGGCACTTCGCGACCGACTTCGTCGCCGCGCTGCGTGCGCGCCACGCGCGGGTCGAGCTCGTCGAGTTCGACGGCGGCCACCGCTTCGACTACGCCGCGATGCACGCGGTCCTCGCATCCCTCGTGGGGAAGCGATGAGGCGCGGCTGGCTCGTGTTCGGCGCGCTCGGTGTCGTCGCCACGGTGCTCGCGTGGATCCCGATCGTGCGCGCGATCGCCGGTGGCTATCTGTTCGCCTACCCGCCGCTCGCGCACCTGCAGCTCGCGATCGGCGTGCTGTCGCTCGTGCCGTGCCTCGCGCTCTCGCGCGCGATGCAAGCGCACCTCGCGCACGCGCATGCTGCTCCGGGCGGGCGCATCCTCGCGTCCCGCATGCTCGCGTCCTGGTGCGCGTCGCTCGCGATGCTGTTGACCGGTGCGCCCGGGATGCTGTTCGTCGAGCCGCGCATCGCGTTGCTCGCACTCGCGACCGTGGTCGCACTCCAGCACGTCGTCCAGTGGAAGCTCGTCGGGATGGCCCGCGCGACGCGTGCGAGCTGGCTCCTCGTCTCCCTCGCCGGGATCACGCCGCCGATCGCGAATACGATCTTCGCGCTCGCGTTCGCTTACTAGGCCGAGAGTTGCTTGGCCACCACGCGCTTGGCCTCGGCGACCTGCTTGGCGACCTGCGCGCCGACCTGCCCGGCCTTGAAGAACGGCTTCAGCACGTCGAACCGGCCGCGCAGCAGCGCGCCGAACGTCCACCGCAGGACGGTCCCGACGCCGAACGCCTCGTACGGCGACACGCGCCGCTCGACGACATCGATCAGCCGCGCGCGCTGCTTCGGGTCCTTGCACAGGCGCTCGTAGAACAGCCGATTGAACGCGTTGTTGTAGTCGACCGCGCCGAGGTCGCGCGCGAAGTAGAACAGCGGAAGCGACGCGACGTCGCGCTCGCGCCAGTAGCGCTCGATCGCCGCGTCGCCGCCGGCGATGATCGCGTTCGCGAGCGCGCGTGCATCGCGCAGCGCATCGGTGATGCCGAGGCCCGGGCTCGGGTCCTTGAACAGGCCCGCATCGCCGACGAGTGCCCAACCCGCGCCCGCCGCACGGCGGAAGAAGAACCGCGCCTTGATGATGCCGACCGTCTTCGTCAGCGGCGGTGCCTCGACGAGCGGCGCGAACGCCGGATGCGCGCGCAGCGCCGCGACGAGGTTCGCCTCGGGATCCGACTTGAACGCGGCCGCGCCTGCGGTCGGAAAGATGAAGCCGACGATCAGCTGGTCGTGATTTGCGGGAAACACGAACCGGAAGTCCTCGTCGTCGTAAACGAGCAGCGTGCCGCCCTCGTAGCGCGGGTCGTCCGCGTACCACGCGGGCCGCGGCCAGTACGCCCAGTACGCGCATCGCGGTCCGTCGTAGCCGTTGTACTCCTCGGCACCGACCAGCGCCGCGATCGTCGAGTGGCGCCCATCCGCACCGACGACGACGTCGGCCCGCAGCTCGCTACGCACGCCGTTCTCCTCGACGACGACGCCGACCACACGTTCGCCGTCGCGGAGCACGTCGACGACCCGACATCGCACGCGAACCTCGGCGCCCGCCTCGCGTGCCCCGTCGAGCAGGATCGTGTCCAGCTCGAGTCGGCGTGGACAACAGCCGCCGTTGCCGGGCGGAAACTCGAGCCGCACGACGTGCTCGCCGATGCCCGTGCGGAACGTCCGGACCGGCGGCGCGACCGCGCGCACGCGATCGCCGAGCTCCAGCTCGTCGAGGATGCGCATCCCGAACGGATGGATGAAGTGGGTCGAGAGCGGCTGATCCTTCGGCAGCGCGGCCGCGTCGACGACGACCACGCGCTTCCCTGCACGCGCGAGGAAGCGTGCGAGTGGCGCCCCCGCACAGCGACCTCCGACGATCACGCAGTCGTACACGGCTGCAGTTGTACCTCGCACGCGGTAAGCCTCAGATGTGATGCGCTCGAAACTCGTTGCATGCCAGCGACGACGCGGGCTTGCGCCGGACTCGATCCACGCGCACCGCCGCTGTCGCGCCGAGCTCTACCTCCTCACCGCACGTGAGGGTGGACGCGCTCGGCCGATCCGCGCCGGCTACCGGCCGCAGCTGTTCATCGGCGCGACCGATGTCGCGGCAACGCTCCACGTGGGCGATGCCGCGGAGCTGCCGCCGGGTGCACGTGCGGAAGTCGAGCTCGCGCTCGACAAGCCGGTGGCGCTCGAGCCCGGTCTCCGATTCGCGCTCCGCGAAGGCGGTCGCACCATCGGTGCCGGCGTGATCACGACGCTCGAATAAGCGGTGACTGCGTTCGCCCTCGACCAGCTCGGTCGAGGGTCGTTTCTTGTTTGGTTACCGCGCGATCTCGACGTTGCTCTCGATGACCGTGACGGTCCACTGATGCGTGGGTGCCTTGCCCGCGGCCTTGCTCGTAACCGAGCCCAGGGCCAGCGCCGTCATGAGCAACGCCGCGCCGATAAACGCGGCGTCCTTCCAGCGGTCCCAACCGTGTCGGTTTTGGATCTCTTTCAGATTGCTCATCTGCATTCCTCCAGTCGAATGAACGCCCAATTTAGAAGTACCAAGTCCTGCCGTGCGTGTCACGAAAATGGCGTAACTACGGTGATAAGAGATCGTGTTTTCTCGACGAGAAATCGCCAAATGTGCCGCGTTGGGCGAACACACCTACACGCGACCGATTCGCCGGTACGCGCGAACTGGCGTGCGTTGCTGACATTTCGACGCGACCTCGACACTCGAGGTTAAAGATGCGGTCGCGGGTCGCTCGGTTGACGCGACGAACACGCGCGCAGGCCCTGCGCCTGCGTCAGCGCCGCGTCGCAGCTGTCTCAGCTCGGCTCGTTCGCTTCGAGGCGCTCTTCGGCGTCGAGTCGGTCCGAGAGCCTCGCGATGTCGCCGCGCATGATCGATCCGCACTTGCGACAGCTCTGCGCACCGACGCCGATCACCGTCGCGCAGTTCGAGCACCGCACGACGCGAATCTTCCGCCCCACGATGCTCCCGACCCCGACCCCGGCGACCGAGACCGACCAGAACACGAACTGGGTCGTCGCCGTCGCGATCGCGATCCCGACACCGAGCGCGAGCCCCGCGATCATCCCGACGCCACCGCGATGCGTCTCCCAGCGAAACCCGGTGCGCTTCGCGGGCGCGACGTCTTCGCTCAAGTCGACATCGACAAACGGCACGGGCTTCGGCCGTTCCGTGCCGCGCTCCGCCCCCGTCACGCCCAGACGATCGCGCAGCTCGGCCTCGCGGCCCGCGAGCGCTTCGATCCAGCCAACGACCTCATCGCGTTGCGGCGGCCCCAACCCGGCCGGCGCGGTGCGCTCGCCGCGGACGATCGCTTGCACCGCCAACAAGAACGCGAGGTCCGACATCTCCACGTACCCCGCGCGGTGCACTTCGTACACGTGCGGTTGATACGCGTCGACCGCCACGCGCGAGCTGTACTGCTGGAACGCCGCATTCGCCGCCAACACGCCGAGTCCGAGGTACACGGTCGCGATCGATCCGCGTTCGAGATCGCGGTCCGCTTCGATCGCGATCACGGGCTGCTCCTGCGTGCGATACGGATCCGCTTCACCCGGCCGGTGCAGCGCCGCGAACGCGACACCGATCTCGTGCGCCAACGTCCCGACGATGTCGTCCTCGCCGATGTATCCGAGGGTGAACGCGAGCTCCTTCTGCCGCACCTCCGTCAGCTCGACGCGTGTCTGCGGCTTGCGCTCCGTCGGTGGCGCCCCGAGGCGCTCGTCCTTGATCGTGACCGAGCGCTCGCCGAGCCCGCCGGCATGCCACGCCAACCTCCGCAGCAGCGCCTCCACACCACCACGCGTTGGCTTCCAGCGCTCGGGAAACGCCGCGCCGCCCGGCTTCACGGGAGGCAACACGAGCGATGCCGCGCCACCGCGCGCCACGAGCTCTGCGACCACCGACAACAAGCGCTCGCGGCGTGCTTCGTCGGGCGTGCTCGGTGTGCTCACCGAGACATCATCTCGCAACCCGCGCAGCACGACAGGACGCCGGCACACGGTTTGCGACACCTCCCCGCCACAGGAGGCCGTGATGCGATTCAAGACTGTGCTCGGGCTGTTGGCCATCGGTGGTGCGATCGCGTATGCCCAGAAGAAGCGCGGTGGCGAGCTGTCGCTCCGCGGCATCAAGAACAGCCTGCGCGACGTGCTCGACATCGTGATGGGCAAGCCGGCGCAGGAGCCCGCCGGCGCGACGACGCGTGCGGCGTCGACGGACATCGCCGCAGGCACGCGCTCGGGGCTCGGCACGGACGACGATTCGGCGGGCCCGTCGGGAGGCTTCGCGAGCAGCTTCGGCCCGAGCAGCGTGGACCACAGATAACCCACATTGACGTGCCACCCCGCGCGTCCACGCACGGGCCCACGACGGCGTGCGCACGTGCGTCCGGCGCACGCCGCGCAGGGCACACCCCCTGCACCCTCTCGCCGCATGTTGAACACGGTGAAAGACATCATCGGCACCGTTGGTGACTCGACGGGCTCGCTCGCCAAGTCGATCGGGCACTCGTCGGCCGACCTCGCCAAGACGATCGGCACGCGCACCGTCACACTCGCGAACGACATCGGGCCCAAGCGCGCCCTGATCGGCGCCGCGATTCTCGTCGCGGCCGTCGGGGGTGGCATCGTCCTCGTCCGCTACCTCCGCCGCCGCGAGCAAGCGCGCCTCGCTCGGGAATCGAAGCACGCCAGCTTCGCCGCCGAGGTCCGCAGCAGGATCCCCAGCGCCGAACCCCGCGCCGCCACCGCGGCGACCGCGTTCGATCAGTAATCCAGCTCGCCGCCGCCGGGCGCTCGCCGTGCGTCTACGTCACGCGCACGCGTGCGCGACGTTAGACGGCGACGGTCTTCTGATTCGCCGCAGTGGTCGACGAGACGTCGGCCCGCGAGCCGAGGCGGCTCAGGTTGACGGTGACGAGCTTCGA
>Ga0316630_10000508_pt1 | contig 12416 bp, 17 predicted proteins | sample OWC_May_M1_C1_D6_FD_207658 | JGI IMG/M metagenome (GOLD analysis project Ga0316630, IMG submission 207658) | Wetland soil microbial communities from Old Woman Creek delta, Ohio, United States - OWC_May_M1_C1_D6_A | ecosystem: Environmental > Terrestrial > Soil > Wetlands | place: USA: Ohio...
AGGGGCCTTGCCCCGGAGCGACGTGGACATTAGCAGCGATCCCGGTCCCTCAACCGGGAAAACAACAAGCGAACCATTAAGCGAGAGCTTGGGTACGAAACGGCATGGCGGGGAGCGTCGCCTTCTCGGAGCGCGGCACCCCGGCCTCCTCAGCATCGGCGACCTCGACGATGTCGAGCTCGTCGTGAAACGCGCGCGCTTCGGCCTCGACGATCTCGGCAGGCAGAAAGCCGTTCTCGACGATGACGGCACCGAGGCGGCGGCGCTTGGACGAGCTCCAGTGATCCGCGAGCGCCGCGAGCCACTGTTCATCCGTGATCAAGTGCCGGTCCCGCAGGAACTCGCCAAACCGAACAGGTTCGAGGGTCGCGGTGGTCACCGGAAGTCGCGGGGTCGTGATCGCTGCACTCGAGGACATGCGTAGGCTCTGGCCGCGGACATTACGTAGGGGTGGTTGGATTGTCTACCTCAAACTTCGAACCGGCATCGGCTTGGAGATCCAACGCTCTTGCGCAATAAGACCAACACCATGGCCCAACCGCGCAGACCTGGACGCCGCCCGGCCCGAGGCCTGCCCATCGTGCGCAAGAACACCGTTCGATTGCCTCCCGACGTGGCGCACCGCGTCCGAGCCGGCCACCCGTGGGTCTACCGCGAGGTGCTCGGTCCCCGGCCTCTCGTGCAGGAGCCCGGGACCGCGATCGACGTGGTCGACGACGAAGGCGAGTTCGTCGGCCGCGGGCTCTACGACGCCGACAGCGCGATCGCGCTGCGCATCTTCACGCGCCGTGCGGACGCACCGATCGACGCCGAGCTCGTGCGCGCGCGCGTGAGGGCCGCGTTCGAGCTGCGAAAGCGCGTCGTCGACATGACGAAGCTCGGCGCCACGCGCATCGTCAACGCGGAGAACGATGGGCTGCCGGGCATCGTCGTCGATCGCTACGGCGAATACTTGGTGGTCCAACTGTTCACGTCGGCGGTCCACGGCCTGCGCACGGCGCTGTACGACGCCCTCGAAGCCGAGATCAAACCGATCGCGATCTACGAGCAGCGTCGCTTCAAGTCGCTCGCCGGCGAAGCGCCGCGCCAAGCGGGTGCCGACCTCGTGCGCGGCACGCCCGCGCCCGTCGAGCTCGAGGTCGTCGAGGACGATCTCAAGTTCGTCGTCGATGTCACCGCGCCGTTGTCGACGGGCTTGTTCGCCGATCTGCGCGAAGGCCGGCGCGCCGTGCGGCAGTGGGCGAAGGGCCGCCGCGTGTTGAACTTGTTCTCGTACACCGGCGCGATCAGCGTGTACGCGCACGCCGGCGAGGCCGCAGAGGTCTGCGCCGTCGACGTCGCCGCGAAGGCGCACGCGCGCGCGCGCAAGAACTTCGCCGCGTCGGGCTTCGATCCCGAGAAGGCCGAGCACGTCGTCGGCGACGTGTTCAAGGTGCTCGCGCGGTTCGTCGAGCGCAAGCGAACGTTCGACATGGTCGTGCTCGATCCACCCGCGTTCGCGAGCGCCGCCGCGCGCGGTGGCAGGCCGTGGAGCGCGGTGCGTGATTACTCGGAGCTGATCGGTGCGAGCCTCGAAGTGCTCGTACCCGGCGGCTTGCTCGTCGCCGGCTCGTCGACGCACAAGATGACGCCGCAGGAGTTCGAGCTCGCGCTCGCCGACGGCGCGCTCGGCAAGGGCACGCGCCTGCAGATCATCGATCGCCGCCCGCTGCCGCCCGATTTCCCGACGGTGCCTGGTTTCCCCGAGGGCAACTACCTCAAGTTCATCGTCGCGGCGCGCGGCTAGCGATGGCGCCGGTCACGCTGCTCGCGCTCCAGGTCGCGATCACGTTCGCCGCCTACAACGTCGCCGCCTGGCTCCTCGTCGTCCCGCGGCTCGACGTGCTGCCACGCCCGCGGTCACTCGTCTGGACGACGCTGCCGCTGTCGCTGCGCCACCTGAGCGCGACGATGCTCGCGCCGTCGATCACGTCGCCGTCGTTCGACGCGGGCTACAAGGAGCTCGTCGCCTACGCGGATCTCGTGCTCTCCGTGCTCGCGCTCGTCGTCGTGGTCGCGCTCGCGCGCACGCGGCGACTCGGCGTCTCGCTCGCATGGATCTTTCACGTCGTCGGGCTCGCGGAGCTGCTGTACGCGGTATTCGCGGCGTCGCGGCTCCAGGCGGCGGCGCTGTTCGGCGCGCACTGGTACATCGTCGCGCTCGGCGCGCCGCTGACGCTGATCCTGCACCTGCTCTCGCTGCGCACGCTGCTCCGCCGCCGCTAGGTCGGGTGCATTTCCTTGGCTCAACTGATGGCGCCTTCACGTTCAATGAGGGACGGCCCCTGGCCTCGCGCTCGCTCGCTTCCCGCTCGCTCGCCTCGGCTAGTCGGTGACCGTGATCTCGATCGACTCCTCGGGACAACAGTCCGCACATCCGCCGAGCGGATACTGCGTGGCCGTCACGATCACGGTGTACGGGCGCGGCCGCGGCCAGGACGTCGCGTAGAACACGCCGCACCGCGAGATGACGCCGACCTCCGGGTTACCGCCCTCGAACTCGTTCACGTACCAGTGCCCGCGGCAGCGATCGGGTCCCGCGACGTAGCCCTCGCTGTCGAGCTCGAGCGTGACGCGCTCGCCGGGGTGGAGCGTGGTGCTGCCTTGTTTGACGTCGAGCGTGCTGTCGAGCTCGCACCACGGACAACCCGGCAAGAGGAGCAGGAGCGCGAGCCATCGCATCACGGAAGGATGACGCGCCAGCGCCGTGCGAGTCGCGTGACATCCGCTCGCGGGCTGCGGCGTGTACGTGTCAGCGCCGCCGCAGCGATGTCAGGGGCACGTCGGGCGCGACGAGCTTCGGCGCTTTGTCGGGCACCGGCAGCAGCGTCTCGATCTCGAACCGCGCAGCCTCGAGCTCGCGAGCGCCGAGCCGGCCGCGCAGCCCGTCCGCGAGCGTCGCACATGCCATCGCGAGTGCGGGCAGGGCGATGCCGGCATCGACGAGGTCTTCGCCGACGAGCTCGACGACGCGCGCGATCGACAACGCGAGCGGCGAGCCGATGCCGCGCAGCTCCTCGATGAGCGCTTCGACGACGCTCGGATCGAGCGCCGGCGCGCTGCGCACGAGCTCGGTGATCCGCTCCTCGATGGTCACGACTCTTCGTCGCGCGCGTCGGTCGGGTCGTGCTCGTGGGCCGTCTTGGCGATCTGCTCGGCGCTGCGTTGCTTCAAGAACTCGAGGAACGCGATCGCCGTCGGCAGCTCGATCGCGGGGATCGTCTCGATCAGATCACGTGCCTGGCGGCGCAGGGCTTCACCCGGTGCTTCGGTGCCGTGGACGACCGGGCGCCCGACGGTGGGCAACTCTTGCGGCGCTTGGACGGCGCCCCACGGCGGCTCGTTCGTGGTCTGGATGTCGTGCGACTCGAGCCAGTTCTGGATGTGCCAGTGGAGCAGGTCCGCGCGGTACGAGAACCAACGCTCGCGCTCGGCCGGATACGCCAGCAACACGTCCTTGAAGCGGCGGAAAGCGCCCTTGCCGTCGATCGAGATGATCAGCCGCTCGCGCAGCGCCTCGTCGACGACCGAGCCGACGAAGCGCTCCATCCAGCGATACTGCTCGCGCGACGAGGCGGGCTCGACCCGCAGGAAGTTGCGGATGTTCTCGGAGATTGTCTGACGGTTGATCGCGGCCTCGGGGTCACCGGTGGTGATGGTGAGGACGCGACCCGTCGTCAGGTCGAGGTAGCTGTCGGTGTCGGGCGAGTTCCGCTCGACCGCGATCTCGAGCGCATCCCAATCGAGCTCGATGCGAACGGGACCGCGCGTGGCTGCAGGCGCTACTGGACGAACGGGCATAAGTTAAGGTGCCGCAACAGGTTGTGTGCCCACTTGCCGGTGGGTTCCCTGACGGCAACAGCTAGCCTAGATGGTCGGTAACGCTCTGGCAAGCGCTGGACTTGACAGGCGCAAATAACCGAGTAAGTTCCGCGGTCCATGGCGCGAGTTACCGTCGAAGATTGCCTCGACAAAGTTCCCAATCGCTTCGCGCTCGTCGTGCTCGCTGCAGAGCGTGCACGACAGCTGTCCCGCGGGGCGACGGCCGGCGTCGATTGCGACAACAAGCCGGCGGTCACCGCACTGCGCGAGATCGCGGCGGGGCTCGTTTCGTTCCGCGAAGACGTTCGCAACACGGTCACCGAGTTCATCGTCGAGCGTCGTAAAGCCGGCTTCATGTGAGTTGCGCGCGAGTTGCGCGCCTCCGCGGCTGAAAACTGGCCCGCGCTGCACGTGGTCTTGAAGATGACCGCGTGCGCTGTGATGAAACCATCCGCCGAACGCTGCGGCGCGGCGAGCTCGTTCGCCTGATCTACCGACTCGGTCGGCACGGCGCGAGCGGGATGCTCAAGCTCACCGCACGTGCGGAGCGCACCGAGGTGTTCGTGCTCCGTCGCGGCAACGCGCTCGTCGGCGAAGGCGAGCTGGCGAAGCGGTCGCTGCTCGCACGGCTCGCGCGGTTCGTCAGCGCGGACGACGTCAGTGTGCTGTTCGAGGGCGGCGTCACGTCGGTGATCCCGCCCGGCGCGAACCACACGGTCTCGCTGATGGGCTGGGCGCGCGGTCACGTCGAGGCGCAGCTCGATAGCTCGCTCGCCGACAACCTCGTGCGTCAGCTCGCCGGCATCCGGCTCTCGATCCGACCCGAGCTCGCGCCCGATCCGCTCGACGAAGCCGACCGCCGCATGCTCGTCGCGATGACGTTGCCGCGCCGCCTCGATCAGATCTGGCCGCTGGCGCGGACGCCGCGGTTCCGCCTGCTCGCGTTCATTCACTTCTTGAGGTCCGTCGACGCGCTCGCCGTCGAAGGCATCGTCGCCGAGCGCAGCGCCCCGATCCGCCGCATCGATCCGCGCCGCGCCGCCGCGCTCGAGCTGCTCGGGGTCGATGACGATGCGGACCTCGAAGACGTCAAGCGCGCGTACCGCCGCCTCGCCCGCGCGCTCCATCCCGATCTGCAACCGCACGTCGATGCCGAACGTCGCCGCACGCTCGAGCGGCGGTTCGCCGAAGTGACGGCCGCGTACGAAGCGCTCGTCTAACCGGGCGGCGCGACGATCCAGCCGTCGTCGCCGAAGCAGCCGTCCGGCATCTCCCAGCCATCGCGCGCCCACAGGTACGCGGTGTACGCGCTGATCACGGCATCGAAGCAGTGGTCGTTGCCCAACACCTCTTCGCGCGCCATGCGGCTCTGTGGTGCGAACGATAGATCGCCCAGCCCCTCGAGGATCACGGCGCGCGTGCGCCACGGATCGGCGTCGCGCTTGTAGCCGCGGGCCATCCGCGGGCCGCACAACGCGGCGACGGTCGCGGCCGGCGACACTTCGATCAAGTTCCTGTGCAGCTCGTATCCGGCGCCGCGCAGCCGGCGCCGCAGCTGGTTCGCGCGCGCGGCGATCGTGCCGTTCGCTGCGCCGAGCGCAGACAGCGGCAAGAGCCCGCGCCCGTAGGTCATCACGACCTCGGTCGCACGATGCGTGTAGGGCGCGAGCCGCGCCTGCGCCGTCGCGACGCTCGGCCGCGGCGCGGCGTCCGTCTTGTTCGCGCCGCCGACCGTGCGGCGTTCGACGCCCTCGTTCCTGACCAGGGCCCGGCCTTCGGTCCGCAGCCACACCACGGCGGGATCGGCACAGGTCTCCATACCCGGACAGACCGGACGTTCGCAGCGGGTGCAGGCGGACTGGGAGAGTGGTGCGTCGATCGCGATCGCCACGTTGGGATCGTTCACGCCGAGCCGGTGAACGAGCGTCTCGTCGGTCCACGCGAGCTTGCTCGAGCGTGTCGCGACCTCGATAACCTCCGCACCCGCCAGACCAATCCGGACCTCGGCGACCGCTGTCGTCTTGCCACGACCGCCCCCAAGGTCGACGCCGATGAACCTCTGAAAAGGACGCTTCACCCGGACTTCCTCGCATTTGTACCACGATCCCGAGATCGAAAATCGTGTGACGCGACTGGCATTTGGAACAAAGCCGAGGCTATGTTCCGAGCCCCTGTAAGTCCGAGCGGCCCGCCGCGTTATAGGCGGGGCCCAACTTCGTTTGGTTATGGATCGTATTGCGACCTTCAAAAGCTTCATCAGCCGCTCGCCCGCGGATCCATTCCCGCGTTACGGGCTGGCAATGGAGCACAAGGGGCAGGGCCAGCTCGCCGAAGCGTGGTCGGTGTTCTCCGAGCTGTTGGAGAAGTTCCCCGACTACGTGCCGACCTACCTCATGGCCGGCGGCACGCTCGTCGGCCTCGGACGCCGCGATGAAGCGGTGGACATTTATCGACGCGGCATCGAGGTCGCAGGCCGTCGCGGGGATTCTCACGCGAAGAACGAGCTCGTTTCCGCGCTCGCGGAGCTCGCACCGGCATGACCACCCATCTCGTTTTGAAATCCGACGGCAATTCTGCCGGCGGGTTTGTCTGTAGCGACAACCGCCGTCCGACTCGTCGGGCCGGCAAGACCGCTAACCAGAAGTGAGGAAGCTATGAAGAAGATGATCGTTCTGTCGTTTGTTGCGGCCCTGTCGGTCGCGGGTTGCTCGAAGAAGAAGGCGGACACGACGCCGGCCAACACCGGCGCGACCACCACCGAGACGAAGGCTGCCGACCCGTGCGCGGGCAAGGCTGCCGACCCCTGTGCAGGCAAGACGGCCGACCCGTGCGCGGGCAAGGCTGCCGACCCGTGCGCAGCCCCCAAGAAGTAATCAACGCTTTTCCGTCACCAACCAGAAATTAGAGAAGGAACTAGATCAATGAAGAAGATGTTCATCGTTGCGTTCATCGTTGCCGCGGCCGTTGCAGCTTGCGGTGGCAAGAAGAAGGCCGACACCACGACCCCGCCCGCGGGTTCGGGTGACACCGGCTCGGCCGCTGGCTCGGGCGACACCGGCTCGGCCGCGGGTTCGGACACGGCGCCGGCTGGCTCGGGTTCGTAAGCAGTCGATCGCTTCAACGCGACGATCAACGCGCCGGATGCTTTCCGGCGCGTTGTCGTTTCGGCGCGTTGTCGTTTCGGCGGCGGCGTTGTAATTAACGTGCGTCGCGTCGATTCGTCGACGGGGCTGACAACCAGCAGGTGCAACCCGATTGCATCTATCGAATTGCCGGGATGGAGAAATGGTAGACTCGGGGGTCTCAAAAGCCCCTTCCTTGATCGGAGTGTCGGTTCGAGTCCGACTCCCGGCACGAAACTCACAGACTCGTCGGTAGCGAGGACGAGTGGCACACTGATCTTCGGTGGAAGCGTCGACGACGTTTTGCTGCGTTCAGTGCCGGTTGCTGCAGCCGCCGACCGCGACCTGCGCCGAGTGCGCTGCGCCGATGACCGCGCCGGTCGAGCTCGTGCGCGAGCTGCTCTACTACCGCGACATGAGCGTCCTCGATCGTCGCGATTGGGGTCTCATCACCGCGTTCTTGGCGGGCAGCTCGATCGCACTGCCGATCCTCGCGCCGTTCGCGGTGGGGAGCATCATCGCGCTCGGCGTCCACAAGCTCGCCAAGGCGCGGAAGCTGCGGGCGATCGCGGGCGTGACCGTGCCGCCGATGGTGTCGACGCCGGGCGCGACGACGCTGTACGGCGTCGCGCGGCGGTTTCGCGGGACGGTGAGCTCGCTGGTCGACTCCGCGCCCGTGCTCGTCGAGCACGCGCAGGTGAAGGACAAGCACGGTGCGGTGCTCGTGCGGCGGACGCACGCGACGCCGTTCCTGCTCGACGTCGACGACAAGGGGCCCGTGCTCGTCACGGGCGTGACCCGCATGATGGCGGCGAGCATCTTCGCGCATCGCATGCGCGTGCACCGCGGGGATCCGCGGCTCGAGAAGATGGGCGTGCCCGGCGACTTCGGCATCACCGGCTCTCTCGAGATCTCGTCGATCTTCGCGGATGGACCTGCGCTCGCCGTGACCGGCGTGATCGAGGACGAGGCCGTCGCGGATCTCGCGTTTCACCGCGACGGCGGACGGATTCCCGTCATGCGCGGGCGCGTCGGGGCCCCGGTGCTGGTCGAAGATCGCCGGCTGATCGCCGCGGCGATCATCTAAGGACGATCGGCGATAGGATGGTGGTCGGTGCGGCACACGCGACGTGGGTTCTTGCGGCTCTCCGGTGGTGTCGCGCTGTCGGCGACGTTCGGCGGCTGCGGCGATAACTGGTTCGACATCGGCATCCGGCTCGGTGACGACTACGACGCCGTACTCGATCACCTCCACGTGACCGACCCCGAGTTCGGCATCGGGCTGTCCAACCACGGACCGATGGTGATGGAGGCGCTCGTCGCGCTCGGCCGCGAAGATCGCGTCGCCGCGTGGGCGCGACGCTACGCGCGCGGCCTCGAGCTGCTGCCGCCGGGCGCACCGCTGAGCGAGGCCGAGCGCGTGACCGCGCTCGGCGACCCGTCCCGGCACGCCGACTGGATCGCGACCTACGTCGACGACGTCGCGACGCGCTCACCCGCCGAGCTGATCGCGCGAGAGTGGGCGACGCTGTCGCCCGGCTGGGCGGCGTCCCATGGCGTGCTTCGGACGGCGCATGCGGCGCGCGCGCTCGAGCGAGCGGACACGCCGAGCCGGCGTCGCGAGCTCGCGCATGGGCTCGGCTACTGGGCCGCACGACAGGACGTGCGGTTGCCCGGCGAGCCGGGTGCACGTGCGGTCGCCGGGCTCGACGTGGTGACCGCGCTCTCGATGGTGCCGCTCGTGCCCGACGCGCGGCGCGTCGACGCGAAGTTGATCGTCGATCGGCTCGCACCGCTGTTCGACGACGCGGCGTTCATCGCGGCGATCGAGGCGGTCGATCTCGACGCGCTGCCGGTCGAACAGGCGCTGCGCGACTTGGTCGCGGCCGCCGCGCGGCTCTACGTCGCCGACGGGCGCAACGAGATCTCGCTGCTGCACGGCGTGACCGGTACGGCCGCCCTGACGCTGCTCCTGCCGTGGCTCGATGCGCCCGCGCGGCGGCTCGGGCTCGGCTACGCGTTTCAGACCGTCGCCGGGCTGCACGCGACCCACAGCAAGCGGGGTGGTGTGCCCGCGTCGGTGGCGGCGCCGGGCGTGGATGCGGCGACGCTCGCCGCCCGCGCCGCCGAGCGCGACGAGGAGCACGAGATCAAGCTCAGCGAGGCCGCGCTGCGCGAGTACGCGCTCGAGCCGCGCCCCGAGTTGCTCGCGGCGGCGGCGCTCGTCCAAGGCTAGTCAGGCGCAGGTCAGGCGGCGCTTCGCTTCGTCGCGCACGGCGGCCGCGACGGCCTTCGAGCCCGCGCTGCCGCCGAGGTCGGCGGTGAGCGGCTCGCCGCGCTCGACGATCGCGGCGACGGCAGACTCGATCGCGGTGTGCGCGCGCACGAGGCGGTCGTCGGCGAACCGGCGACCGAGCCAGCGCATGCACTCGCCGGTCGCGAGCAGCATCGCCATCGGGTTCGCGCGGTCTTTGCCGGCGAGCGGTGGGGCGGAGCCGTGGATCGGCTCGAACATCGCGTGGTCGTCGCCGACGTTGCAGCCGACCGCCATGCCCATGCCGCCCTGGAGGACCGACCCGAGGTCGGTGAGGATGTCGCCGAACATGTTCGTGGTGACGCAGACGTCGTAGCGCTCGGGTTGCGTGAGGACGAACATCGCGAACGAGTCGACGATCGCGACGTCTTGCTCGACGTCGGGGTACGCCTTCGCGACCTCGCGGTACACGTCGAGGAACAGCCGGCAGCCTTGGAGGACGTTGTGCTTGACGATGCAGGTGACGCGCTTCTTGCCGTCGCCGGGCGCGCCCTTGTCGCGATCGCGCGCGAGCTCGAACGCCGCTCGGATGACGCGCTCGGAGGCGCGGCGCGTGATCACGCGGACGTCGGTCGCGCGATCGGCGGTGCGCTCGCCGACGCCCGAGTAGAGACCCTCGGTGTTCTCGCGGATGATCACCATGTCGACGGTCTCGGGCGTCCACACCTCGCGGAACCGGCCCGAGAGGCCGTGCTTCGTGCCGGGGAGGCAGCGGATCGGCCGCACGTTCGCGTAGAGATCGAGCTTGATGCGGTTACCGATGACGGGCGACCAGCCGGCCATCTTGCCGTCGGGCATCGTCGCGGGCTGACCATCGGGGCCGTTCCAGCCGACCGCGCCGAGCAAGATCGCGTCGGCGGCGCGGCAGCGCGCTTCGGCGTCGTCGGGCCAATCGCGCGAGCCGTGCTCCAGGTAGAACTTGCCGCCGCACGGAATCTCGTCGAGCGCGAACGCGACGCCGGTCGTCGCGCTCACGATGTCGACGAGCTGTCGCGCCTCGGCGACGACTTCGGCGCCGATTCCATCGCCGGGAAGCAGCACGAGGTGGTAGGTGGACTTCGGCGACCGCATCGCCGCGGACGTTACCTCAGCGCGCCACCGTACACACCTGGGCGAGCCGGCGCATCTTGCCGAGCGTGCCGGTGAGCTTGATCGAGTACGTGTCGTTCGGTCCGAGCGGCGCGCCGGTCGCCGAGATGACGGCGTGGGTCTTCGGATCGCGGGCGAGCAACGCGGCGGTCGGCCGGAACACGACGCAGCCGTCGAGCGCGATGTCGGCGGCACGCCGCGCGAGGATGCCGTCGACCCGGGCGTCGAGCTCGAAGTCGGGCGAGCGCCATGTCGATGTCAGCTTCACGCGCCCGTTCGCGAAGTCCGCGCTCGCCCGCACCGTGCCGAACGTGATGCGACCGAAGGCGATGTCGCCGAACATCGCGAGCTTCAGCGGCGTGCGCCCGTCGCCGAGCGTACAGCCGTCGCACCGGAATCGCACGAAGCCGACGACGTTCGACCACACGCGCGGCCGCGACGGTGCGAGCCAGACCAGGAGTCGGCCGTCGCCGGTCACGGGCAAGCCCGCGGTCCAGTCGCGGACGGGGAGCTCGTCGAGCGCGTACACGCGCTCTTGCGTGCATGCGGCGAGGAGCACGACGAGAGCGAAGCGCATGCCTGTGGAACGCGACGACGCGCGCGGCTACTTCGCCTGCGCGAAATCTTCACATCTCAGTGGTGCGGGCGGCGGTCCGGAATCGGCCGCCGCACGAGGCGCTGCACCTGGATGAGGCCCTCCGCCGTCTTCGCGGAGAGCTGATCCGTGCGCGGCGGCGACCAGCTGTGCGGCTTGTCGACGTACGGAATGCCGATCCCCTGCAGCCACTTCTGGGGCGAGTTGCCGCCGATCATCGCGAAGATGACGTCGTTCGGCAGCTCCTCGCGGCTGCCGTCTTCCTTCTTCGCGAGCGCGACCGTCGTCGGCGTGACTTCGGCGACCGTCGTCGCGGACTTCATCTGGAAGCGACCCGCGGCGAGCGCCTCTTCGATCAGCTTGCGGTTCTTCGGCTTGATGCCTTCGAGCTTCGCGCCGCGCGTCGAGAAGAACACCTGGTTGCGGCGCTCGGGCACGCACAGCGCGAGCACGACCTCGACGGCGGAGTCGGAGCCACCGACGACGAGGATGTTCTTGCCGACCCACTCGTCGGGATCGACGAGCGAGTTCTTCACCTTCTCGAGGTCTTCACCCGGGCAGCCGAGCTTGCGCGGATTGCCGAGCGTGCCGATCGCGAGGACGACGCGGCCGCACGTGATCTGCGTGGCCGGTTGGCTCTTGCCGTCGCCGACGTGAACGGTGAAGCGCTCGCCCTCTTTCTTCACGTCCGTCACGGACTGTTGATAGCGAATGTCGACGCGGTACTGCTGCACGAGCTCGGCCCACGCACCGAGCAGCTCCTCGCGCGAGCTGTCCCAGTGCGGCAGCGTCGCTTCGAGGTTCACGTCGTTGGGCTCGGCCATGACTTCCTTGCCCTTGTGGTAGTAGTTGCGAATCGTCCACGAGAACTCGCGTTCTTTCTCGAGGACGACGTACGAGAGGCCGACCTCGATGCACGTGAGCGCCGCGGACAGCCCGGCCGGGCCGCTGCCGACGATCACGACGTCGACGTGGCAGCCCATCTGCTGCCCCGTGCCCGGGCGATAGCCCTGCTGGATGATGCGCTGCACGGCCGCGCGGCCGAGGTTCGTCGCGTTCTTGACCTGCGGCGTGCCCGACGCCTGACCGATCAGGAACATGCCCGCGACCGGCGTCTCGTGGAACGCGTCGATCGACGGCATCGGGATCATCGGCGGCGGCTTGTCGGCGTCGTGCATGCGAAGCGCGTCGAACGCGCACGCGTGCTCGCACTTCTTGCACTGGATGCACGAGTCGAAGTTGACGACGCGCGACTTGTGCTCGACGAGCTCGAGCACGCTCGCGGGACACGCTTGCACGCACATCGAACAGCCGACGCACTTGCTGTCGTTGATCGAGTGGACGAGGCGCTTCACGACCTCGGCCGGGTGCGCCTTGAGCTCTTCGACCATCACCCGCTGCGCGCGGCGCCGGCGAAGGCGGATCCAGGTTCCGA
>Ga0316630_10000510_pt1 | contig 12397 bp, 3 predicted proteins | sample OWC_May_M1_C1_D6_FD_207658 | JGI IMG/M metagenome (GOLD analysis project Ga0316630, IMG submission 207658) | Wetland soil microbial communities from Old Woman Creek delta, Ohio, United States - OWC_May_M1_C1_D6_A | ecosystem: Environmental > Terrestrial > Soil > Wetlands | place: USA: Ohio...
CCCAGACCACCAGCTAAGGTCCCCAAACTGTGCTAAGTGGGAAAGGATGTGGGTAGGCTAAAACAGCCAGGAGGTTGGCTTAGAAGCAGCCATCCTTTAAAGAAAGCGTAACAGCTCACTGGTCTAGCAGGCCTGCGCCGAAAATATAACGGGGCTAAAGCACAGTACCGAAGCTGTGGATTCGCACCTCGTGTGCGGATGGTAGGGGAGCATTCTGCCTACCTGCGAAGGTGTCTCGTGAGGGGCGCTGGAGGAAGCAGAAGAGAGTATGCTGACATGAGTAACGATAAACAAGGTGAAAAACCTTGTCGCCGTAAGCCTAAGGTTTCCTGAGCAAGGGTAATCCTCTCAGGGTTAGTCGGTCCCTAAGGCGAGGCCGAAAGGCGTAGTCGATGGGAAACAGGTTAATATTCCTGTACCACCAGGTAGGTGATTAAGACACGAAGGGGGGACGGAGAAGGGTAGGCCATCCGGGTGACGGAAGTCCCGGTTCAAGCGTGTAGGGGGAGTCCATAGGCAAATCCGTGGATTCACTACTCCGAGACGTGATGAGGATCCCGCCTAGCGGGAATAAACTGGCTGATCCCACGCTTCCAAGAAAAGCCTCGTAGTGAATTTATCTGGTGACCGTACCGTAAACCGACACAGGTAGGCGAGGAGAGAATCCTAAGGCGCTTGAGATAACTCTGGTTAAGGAACTCGGCAAAATCACACCGTAACTTCGGGAGAAGGTGTGCTCCGGCCCGTCTAGCAATTTACTTGTGAAGCGGACTGGAGTCGCAGTGAAGAGGGGGTGACGACTGTTTACTAAAAACACAGGACTCTGCAAACTCGCAAGAGGAAGTATAGGGTCTGACGCCTGCCCGGTGCTGGAAGGTTAAGGGGAGATGTCATCTTAATTTATTAGGAGAAGCGTTGAACCGAAGCCCCAGTAAACGGCGGCCGTAACTATAACGGTCCTAAGGTAGCGAAATTCCTTGTCGGGTAAGTTCCGACCTGCATGAATGGCGTAACGATTGCCCCACTGTCTCAACCAGGGACTCAGTGAAATTGCATTGGGGGTGAAGATACCCTCGACCCGCGGCTAGACGGAAAGACCCCGTGCACCTTTACTATAACTTGACAGTGAACTTCGGAATTACATGTGTAGGATAGGTGGGAGGCTATGAAGCGCTGCCGCTAGGTGGTGTGGAGCCAACGTTGAAATACCACCCTTGTTGTTTTGAGGTTCTAACTCCGGCCCGTAATCCGGGTCGAGGACACTGTCTGGTGGGTAGTTTGACTGGGGCGGTCGCCTCCAAAAATGTAACGGAGGCGCACGAAGGTTGGCTCAGGCTGATTGGAAACCAGCCGATGAGTGCAAAGGCATAAGCCAGCTTAACTGTGAGACAAACGAGTCGAGCAGAGACGAAAGTCGGTCTTAGTGATCCGGTGGTTCCGCATGGAAGGGCCATCGCTCAACGGATAAAAGGTACGCCGGGGATAACAGGCTTATTTCCCCCAAGAGTTCATATCGACGGGGAAGTTTGGCACCTCGATGTCGGCTCATCGCATCCTGGGGCTGAAGTAGGTCCCAAGGGTTTGGCTGTTCGCCAATTAAAGCGGTACGTGAGCTGGGTTTAGAACGTCGTGAGACAGTTCGGTCCCTATCTGCCGTGGGCGCAGGATAATTGAAGAGGAGCTGTCCCTAGTACGAGAGGACCGGGATGGACGGACCTCTAGTGTACCGGTTGTCACGCCAGTGGCAGTGCCGGGTAGCTATGTCCGGACGGGATAACCACTGAAAGCATCTAAGTGGGAAGCCTCCCTCAAGATTAGTTATCCCGCCTGGTAGCAATATTGGGCTAAGACCCCGGGTAGACCACCCGGTTGATAGGCTGGTGGTGTAAGCGTAGCGATACGTTGAGCCTACCAGTACTAATAGGTCGAGCGGCTTGGCCATAATTAAAACTCCATTATTCGGTTGGCAAATTAAAAGTTTAAGGTGAGCAGTGAGCCGTGAGCAGTAAAGGCTCTCTGAGCGTAGCACTGCAGATAAACTGCTGACTGCTCACTAAAGTTAACAGGTTTTCCGGTGACCACGGCGGAGGGGAAACACCCGTTCCCATCCCGAACACGGCAGTTAAGCCCTCCCGCGCCGATGATACTGCAGGGGTGACTCTGTGGGAAAGTAGGTCGTTGCCGGGATTAAATTTAAATGAAAAGACCCGAGAAATTTCTCTCGGGTCTTTTCATTTAAATCCACAGTGGGGCCGAGGCGCCAGGGACGACCGTATATAAATAAAGGACTTTTTAGTATCGCCTGTGATAAGTCGTGGATATACGCGTCACTTCCCGGTCGGCTCTACATTGATGAGCTTATCGAACCCAATGCCGCTCGAAGCTTCGCCGCGGCCCGTCTGCTTTCGAACGCCAAGCCACGTGTAGACACGGCCGTCGGTCCAGCGCGTTCGTTGGAACGACTGGGTAAGGCGCGCACCGGCGCGCGGCACTTCTTCTTCATATACGAAGTATGGCTGCGGTGGGGCCTGGTCAAGGCCGTGGCGCAAGAGCACAGTCCTGGGGCGTACTTTGACGGGCGAATCGGGATCGCCCTCCAGGATGCGCGGTAAGGCGGCCCGTTGCAACTGAATCTCCCGGTTGTTGGACTCCACGTGTACCGGGATGAATGGTATCCAGTTTTCCGGTACCGTGCTCATGACCCGGTAACGGATGGGTGCCGCGGCGGCAACGGGAGCGGCGGGTGTCACGCCGCCCGCGACACGCGAAGCGAGTTCCTTCTCGAAGAAGGCCAGTGTTTGCCGCGCAGCCTCCAGCCCTGGTTTTGCCTCACCGCTTGCAAGCTGGACAGTCTTCTCCACCCCCCACACCATGTTTGCGACCTCATCACGGACGAGCATGACCTCTTCGCAGGGCGGGCCCTCGTGGATCTTCGGCACGGTCGGTAAGAGGACGAGGCTCGTATCAGCAGGGGCTCCCTCTTTTCCCTGCACGTCGATCGTGAACATACTCCACCGCTGCCAGCTCGCGTCAGCGCCCTTGCCGGCCGCGTCGACCCAGAAGCGCTCACCGAAGACGTTCGTCACCGCAAAACCACGGATCGTGGCGATTGCGCCCGCGGGCAGCGTATAGGGGATCACGAACCAGTCGTTCGCGTAGACGAGCGCGAATTCAATGAACAGAAGCTTTGCCAGGTCGGTGGTGCTTGCGTCAATGTCACCGAAGTTCGTCTTGCGATCTTCGAATGCCCACCAGCGCGTGTTCGGCATGCCCGTGAAGGAGACCGGCTTTGGCATCATGGTTCTGGGGCCGCCGGGCGGTAAACCTGTGACATCCGATCCCGCGACCGGGTCGAGTGAAGACCTGGCCGTGTCCACGTCGAGACTGTACCAATCGAGTCTGCCCTGGTAATACTCGTCCGCAACGTAGACCTTCTCTCCGTCTGTCACCGGGGCCGAGACCGAGAACTGGTACTCCAGTTTTTCGGGTGCCCACGCGTCATCACCGCTCTGCGGCGGCTGCAGGAACTGCCGGTCAAACCACGCGAGGAACCTCGAGGCACGGTCGTCGAGCGCGGCTTGATCACCCGGCGCTACCGCTATCCCGTCATAGGGATGATGTGCGGGATTCTCTTTCAGGTACGCATAGAGCGCTGCCCCGTCCATAGCCTGCCCGGCGACGGCGGCGAACGTTTGCCACACTTCGGGGTGCGCGCACCGGTCTGCGTCCTCTTTTTTCGTGGAGTCGGGCGCTGTGATGGGATAGGCATCGATAAACGGCTGCTTGTAGTCGCCAACGCCCTTGATGAGGGCAAGCCACTGCCGTCCCATCAAGAGGCGTAGATCGAGGGCAACCGGGCGTCCGCCGACCAGTAGAGGCACCGGGCGCCGCTCAACCTTCCCTTCAAGAGGAACCTCGTATTCGAAAAGCTGTGTTGCCTGAGAACCCGGCTGATACTTTGTCAACCTCGTCGTGTCGATCAGGAGCCTTGTGAAGACCGGGGAGGCGGCGTCACTCCCTCGGAACTCACCCATCTGCCACTGTTTGGTAAGCATCCAGAGCGCATCGCGTACTTCGGCGCGAAGCGCGCGTTCGAAGTTCTGCGTGCGCGGCCTGCCCTCCAGCCGGTTCCACACGGTCACAGATGGGAAGAGCCTGCGTTGCAGGGCATCCCGGACATTCGCCACCTTGAAGGAACTAGACATTGTCGCTTGACCCCTCCTCCAGATATCGAAAAACGCCGTTTGCAGCGGCCAGACTCGTCGTAATGGAAATCCCGTAGAGCGTGACAGCCATCACGGTTGCGGGTAAGAAACACGAATAGGGTGTGAAATCCAGATGAACCGGCTCGACGGCGCGCTTCTTCGCAAGCTCGAGCGTTTCGTTGAGAGCGCCCAGCAGGTCTTCCCAGTGCCATGCGCCGCTCGACGTCGCCGGCGTCACGAGGAGGAAAGACTGGGGAGGTTCGTTGTCGGGGCGATTGAAGTTGAACGCGATGCCTGTGGTGTGATCAGTTGCCGGGATCACTTCGGTCCATTCATCTAAAAGTATCCCGCATTGTCGGGCCGCTTTATTGAACGGCGTGACGTAATGTGCAGTATAGAGCAACCTGTCACTAAGAAGCTTGTAATTGGTTGGATACTGAAGCGCGAGCCATGGCGCCTCGGCCTCGTAAGGGAATTGCACGGGAACGAGTGCGGGCTCTGGCCGGCCGAGGGCAGGAGCCAGCATCAGGACCTGCTCCCATGAACGCATATTAGGACGAACACGGGCAACGCCGTAAAGCCATTCGTCGACTGGAAAGTCGATGTTGACGGAGGTCCTCAAATATTTGGTAAGCTCTCCGCTCAACGAGGCGGAGATCGCGCTGGCCCATTCGTCGCCCTGCGCCGCTGAGAGTGAGAATTCAGGGAAGATGCGAAAGTCTGGTCCCAGAAGGGCTTTCGCAGCGTCTTCCAGAGCCTGCACCTTCTCGCCCGGTGCCGCAGCAGCGGCCGCAGCGTCGAGGTGCGCCTGGACAGAGGTACGCCGAGTCGTGATTTCGGTCTGGCGACCGGTAAGGTTGGTGATGAGGTCTTCGGCGACGATGATCGCCCGATCTTCGAATTCCAAGAGGTCAAACGGTTGAGGATCCAGGTCGGAGGTGGCAATAGCTTTCGCCGTGGCGAGAAGATTGGCGAAAGAGGCAATGTTCGAATCGAGGATAGCTTGAAACTGATCGCGGCGCAGAGCGAAGGCAGTGCGCTTCGCGTCCATGGCCAGCCGCATGGAGGACGGTGAGGCCGGGAGTGGACCGGGCGCCGTTGCAATTTCCATCTCCGCTATGCGGAGGAGCTGGAAACGCGTGTCGTCGGACGTGATCGCGGGGAGCGCGTCGTAAGCCGCGATGTGCGCATCGAAGTCAGTAAGCTTCTGATTCCAACGGGTGACCAGATTGGTGACCTTCGCGAGCAGGTCCACAAAGGCCGCGTGCTTCCAGGCAAACACGAATCCCCACCCCGACAGGCCGACGTTGAAGCGCGCCGCGCGGTCGAGCAGCCCAACCGCCGCGTCGAGAAACCCGTCAATGCCTGAAACGATCGCAGCACGGTTGGCCACCGGATCGGCCACCAGCGGCCCAAGCGCACTCAGAAAGGCACCGATGTCAATGCTCAGCGTGTCCAGGGCAGCCTTCGGCGCAGAAATTCTTGTGCTATCAACGAAGACAAAGGAGTCGTCTTCCGGCGAGGCCTCATTATGCAGCATGGCGTCAGTGGCTCGGAGCGGCCGCGAGCGCGCTATCAGCCCTTTGAGACTGCGCAGAAGCGACATCAGCCGGAAGACACAGACTTTTCCGGGATCGCTCGCCATATACTCGATGCGCAGCGTGGCATCGGGCCTGGGTGCTCGACTGGCGATTACAAAGCTGAGGATGCGGTCGTCCAACTCCGTCATGCTCTGGACTTCGTCCGGTTTGATGAGATCGACGAGATCGATCGGCCGCACAGCAAGATCGGCAAGGGTGACGCTCTGCTTCTGCTCTGCGCCTGTTACGGGGTCGGTCCAGACGACCTGACACGCGATACTGTCGAGCTGCGGGAGCACCGTTGCAAGCCATGCGTCCAGCGCGGGCTCAACACTGGCGCGCGGTGTCGCGCCCGCCGCCGGGGGCAGGCCGGGTTGGAAATGCATGGCGACACGGTGCGTCAATCCGATCCCGCTGGGCGGCGTTTGCACAACCTCAGGATCGGGTGGAAAATTTCCCGTCGTGTATGCATCGAGTGTTGCAGCGATTCGGTCAAAATTCCCTTGCCCTGCCTGGTGGACACCTTCCGCAAGCGCCAGGTCGGCGATCGCGTCATAGATGTCGAGTAGCCTGTTCGCCTGTGCAGTGATGGCGGCCGCCTCGGATGGTGTTGCTGGGGGCAGCGTCGCGCCGAATGGATACGCAGAGATATTGCTCGTGCGCATTTGCGCCACCAGTTTGAGGCCATCCAGCACATTGCGCGCTTCAATAGCCTCGATGGGCACGCCGGGGTCTGTCTTCGTCGTGGTGATCGCATCCGCCACAAGGGGAAATGCCTTGCGCATCGGATAGATGAACTTGTCTACCTCGGCCAGACCGTGGCTGTCGTGCAGTCCCCGTTCAAATTGGTAACCAAGCAACGCCCCGAAGCTCTGACCGTTCCGAATCCCCTCCAGCATCGAGAGCGACAACCGGACCCGGTCAGACGAGAGATTCACGGCCATGGTCCCAGGGTTGGCAGAAGTCGCATTGGCGAGATAGCCGCTACGCAACACGGCGGCCGTCTCTGCGTGCGGAAGAGATGGGGCGTGGATGTAGCCGCCATTCGCCGGATCCGCCTGAAGCGGCGTCGCTCCGGGAAAGTGTTTTGCGATGTCCGGCGGGAGGCGCACCGGCGTAAGCCTTGCGTGCGACGGCCGCAGGTCTTCGAGCCACGCGTAGGCACCGATGTAGACACCGGTGCGCGTCCGAGGTTGATCGCCCTGCTCGACGGACCGCATGACCTGAAGCTGGAAATTGACCAGTCCCAGAAGCCACGCGTCATAGCGGTACGTGCAACAGTCGATGTGCTCGGCAAAGGCACGCTCCAGTCGGGCGGTCGATGCGCCGGCCAGTTTCCCGAGGCAGTCGATCTGCTCGGCCAGGTGACTCGTTTCGGCGAGGCCACCCAGGTTGCGCGTGATGTAATCGGAAACGAGCAGCGAGGCCTCCGACGTGATACGCGGCTCGGTCTTATAGAGCGCGGCGAAGCGGCTCTCGCTCGGGATTGGGCCCTCGGCCACGTGCACGAACTTCGGCTCAGGTTTCATTGCCTGCAGGTCCGCGGCATCGAGAAAGGCAGCCTTTCGGTGCAGGTGATAGCTCGCATCATAGTATCCAAGCGTCAGCGCCTGGCGCAGGTACAGGTAGAGCAACGCCTCGGGCGTCTTACCTGAGCTGAAGCCCTGCTCCTGGTATACGGTGTCGAGCGACGTTTTCGCTGCGTCGATAAGCCACTGGATGTAATTGCGGCTGTCGTCCGTGTAGGCCCTTATCTGGCTCGTCTCTGAAAGAGGCCGGTCGTCGATGACGTTCACGATTTGCGCAGCGTCAGTGAGAAAGACGTGCTGGAGGATGTCCGGCTTTACGCTCCCCGTGTACCCCAGTCTCGACAAGAGCTGGACCGCGCCCGCCTCCAGCCCCAGCGCAACGAGTGCCTGCCAGAAATCAGGGCCGAGCCCCCACAAGTTTATGACGTTGAACAATTCCGTCAGGCTTTCTGCATAGCGCGAATAGAATTCCACCGATGCCGGATGCAGGCCGATGATGTCAAGAAGAAGCTTGTGTGCATCGCCCGATTTTCCCACATACGAGACCTGCCCGCTGAGCGTGGCCCAATCGGCGTCGATCTTGCGTAGCACGTCGAGAAGGCGCGCGAGAAACAATTGCCGTGCTCCGGGCAACCGATCGGATTCCCCCGGTTTTTGATCCAGCCAGCGGATCCTCGAAAACGCCGTTGTGGGAAGTATGCCGTAAGGCTGACCGCCGATGCGTATGGCCGGGACCGCGCCTCGCCCGCTGACATACGATGTGAAGAACCAGCGTGTATGCTCCACGGCAGCATCACTGAAGAGCGGCGTGAGCATCTTATCCATCCAGTAACCGAGGGTGGCCGGCCAGAGAGCGCACTGCATGGCGCGAGACTCTATCTGGTCGGTACTGTCGCTGCCATGCACCCGTGCGAGGAGCGATGGATCGATGCCCAGGAGTTCGGCGACCCATTGGCCGTCGCGCTTCGCCAGCGGATCCGGCTCCAGCTTGAAGAGGGGGGGGTGCTTGCGATCGTCAAAACTCTCGTCCGCGTGGTCGAGGCGCGTATAGCCGCTTCCCGTTCCAGTCGTGTTGTTGGTGGGCGTGCCCTGCGGGATAATAGATAGGCCGCTGCGGCCATAGTGATGGTTCTTCAAGAGTTCTTCCAGCGCCTCCTTCGCATCACCATCGCTGCTCGCCAGCTCCAGGCCCAAGACGAGCAGGCGGTCGAAGCCCGTCCGGGCCTGGCTGGGGGTCAGATCGATCTTTAGCCCCATTCCCGCAGCAACAGCACGATCGAAATCGACGAGCCACTGCAATTGATCGGGAAAGGAGAGGTCCCCGTCGACCGGATGAATCGTCTCGGAAGGATCGACCGATGGGTCCGGACCCACGTAGAGGGGAAGCGAAACAACGCCGCCGATGGCTTCGAGTGTCTTGACGCCATCATTGTATCCGATCACGACGAAGCGGTCTGCCAAGTGGTTGACCCGGGGCGCCTGGGACCACGGGTCTTGCTTTGTCGCCGGATCAGCCGGAAACACGATGAAGGAGGTCGAGAGCGCGACGTCACTCTTTTTCGCAGGTGGAGCCGGGGTGTCGGCCAGGTTGTACGGCTGATAATCTCGTATCAGGTCTGCTGCACGGCTTGCACCCACGGCCGCTTCCAGGGCCGTCAGCGCTGCCTGTGATGCTGCGCTCTCCCCGTCCGCCAGCCACACCGCCTTCCAGTACGGGGAAATCGCAAGGGCTTCGGCGGCGGATAGCGGCGTCTGCGTTAAGATCACCAGGATTTCATCGCTGGCCGCTGCTTTTGCTGGTTTTGCGGGAAGATTGGCCGGCTGATAGGTATCAACGATCCAGGAAGCACGGCCCGATCCGTGCGCCGCGACCAGACCTCGCCATGCTGCCCGTTCGTCTGCCTCGATGCCGCCAGCGCGCCACATGCCCTGCCAGTAAAGCCTGCCGTTGGCCAGTTCGGTCCCTGACAGCGTCGGCTCGAACGTGTCAATGGAGCAGTCATCCGGGTAGATACGGACCCAGAGTTGATGACCCGTGGGGCCGGAGGCAACGAACCGCGTTTCCACGCGCACAGGCAGCAAAAGAAACGGGGAGCGATCGCTCAACAGGCCTACGTTCCTGCGAGGATCCGTGAAGGTCGCGAACCCTTCGATTGCTACGGCAACGGCTTCCCTGGCCCTCTGTGTTGCGGCCTGTCGTGCTCGTTTCTCGCCGTCAGCCCGTTTCAAGAGCGCTTCCAGACGTGCCTTCTGTTCGGCTGCGGCCGGATCATCCGGATTGGAGCGCCGGGACAGCTCCCCCAGCTGGGCCAGGAGTTTCCGCTGTTCTTCCGCGGCCTGAGCCGCTGCGGTTTGCGCTGTGCTGAGTGCTGCACGAGCCTTCGCGAGCTGGGTTTGACGGGCATCAAAGTCTTGCATATCAGGATCCGCTCCCGAGCATCTCGCCGGCGTGGACCGCAACCATGACGGGTGCTCGAAAAAGTATGTAGGCCCAGCGCGCGGCAGTAATCGCTGCGCCGTCGACCTGGAGATCGTCCGTGTATTGAGATTTCTTATCCTCTGAGTCGCCTGGCGGCGGGGCCGTGAGCGCCACCGTGCCCAGGCTGTTCGCCGGCAGGAACCCACCCGGCGCTCCACCTGGCAGTGCATCGTCCCACGTCAGCTCATCGAGCACTTCCAGCGTGCCTGTCCGCGTGAGATCGAGGCCGAAACGGGGTTCTCCGGGTCGCTGTTTAATGACGAAAAACCAGCCAGGGTCATCGTTCGGGTTTTCACCCGAACCACCCTTTGATTCCGGGATGGTGAGATCGAAGCCGAAAAAGTAGATGTCGGGGTCTACCTTGGCCTCGTAGAGCGGTGTCCGTATGACCGTGGGTGGCGGGTGCTCCTCGAAAGCCGCGTCAATGTCCTGGAGCGTGCGCGGCTTACTGAGATCAATGGAGTTATCGGGATTCCTCTCCCACTGGGCATGGTGCGCATAGATCACCGCGGTCGGGTACTTTTTAAGCAGCTCACCGCGGATTACCAGCACGGCCTGTTCGCCCGCTTGCCCGCCAGCCGCACGATTGTTATGCTCACCCAACTGGGAGTCCAGTGACCAGCGGTGCAACTCAGGAATGTCGTAGAGCTTTTCCTTCAACTGGTCCGGCGTGAGATTGTCAGCATTGAAGTGACCGCGCGCATCCCAGAACTGCCGGAAATAGCTGCCCCGCTGGTCAGTGGGATATTCCCGCCAGAGCAGTTCCCGCGCGAACTCATGGTTGAGCCCCACCATATAGGATTCGATAAACTTCTGGTTGGTCTCGATCAGTGTGATGCTGTTGGCCGCAATCAGGTTGATGTTCGGCAGGAAGAGCTCAGCCGAGATTACCTTGAGCGGCTCGTACATCGGGAGATCAATCTTGGGGTACGCCATCACCTCGCCGAATTGATCGCCGATCAGCTCCCGAATCCAGGGGGGTATGGCGATGATGGAGAGTCCGCGCATGGGGATGCTCTTCTGTGGATCAATGGCCTGAACCATCGACGCAGTAAGCGATGGAAGATTGAGCGTGACCGGCGCCGGACGCTTGGAGACGGCACTTGTTGCCGTCAGAAGCGAGAATGAGTCTCTCAGCGCGGTCTTAAAGCGCACAGCCGTCGGGCTGTCCGTCGCCCCGATTGTCGGCTTGAGGCTCGAGCCTGGCTCGCTCAACCCAAAATCAGGGCTCTTCGGGAACGTATCAACCGTGGCCGGTGTCTGATTCTGCTCGTCCATACTCTGCGACGCTGCATTGGCCGTCTTCCATCTGGTCAGCACGCGATAGAGATAGACCCCGCCTGCCGCCACAGCCACCCCCAGGACGATACCGACAGCAGGGACCAGGAAGGCAAGCAGAACGGCGAGAAGGATCGCGACCGTGAGCGTAGCGTAAGGAAGCCAGGGATAGGTTTGCAGCAGCTTGAGAATCCAGGCGGGCACGTCCCTGGGAACCGCCGCAACCGCGGCCTGATCGACGGTAGGCACGCCGGGTGGCACCTTCTTGGGCGGCGCCGCGCTCACCTTGCCGCTGTTGACGCGTGAGAGCAGGTTCTGCGGCGTGATGTCCGCGCTGAACGGCAGAGAGCGCATCAGGCGCGAGCCCGGACGGATCACGCGTCGCATTACCGTCGACGTGTAAACGGGCGGGACAAGGCTTGCCTTCGCAGTGGCGGCGATCGTTGTCCCGCCGATGAGCACGCGCCTGGCCGCCGGCGAGACGAGCGCAAAAGCGCGCTCCGCATTGGCCGCGGCGAGGGGCGTGAGTGTTTGCCGATGCCAGCGCCATGAGACCTCTTTGGCGAGCTGCAGCCGACGGATGCGTGCATTAGCAGCGAGAACGTCGCCGATCTGCTGCCACGCGCTGTTCATATACTCTTCATCGTTAGTTCTTACCACATCGGTCCCGAAGTTCGCGGGCGCGCGGAAGCGCGGATCGAGATTCAATCTGTGCACCCAGTTGGTCTGACGGGGTGCGTCTGTCCCATCCCGGTTGAAGAGGAGACGCTGGGTGAGGGCATGCCAGCGACCGTATAGCGGCGCCGTGATAAGGGGATCGGGATCGTCGTCCACGCCCGGGCCGAGCCCTGTCGACGCATTGGCTGTTGAAGCGGTCTGACTCGCGTAATCGTCCGGAAGGTTGATGAACCGCGCGAGAGCCGCCTGAAACTGGTGGGGATAGGGCTGGTCCCAGTTCTCATATTTCTGTCGCTCGGTGAGGTCAGCAGGAGAGAGGTTCACGTCAGGGACACGCAAGGCGCCGCCAAGACGCAGGATGCCGCCGAGATCAGCGTCTGTGATGGCAGGTATGTTGGAACCCGGATCCTGCACGTCCATATCGCGTGCACCCACGCGCTTGTCCACGGGCTGCGGCTTGAGCAGGCGAACGAGGTATTCGAAATCTCCCTGTGAGCCCGTGCGGAAATACCAGCGATAGTAAACGGGATAATTGGTCGGCTCAGCCTTCCCGGGGTATGACGCCCACGCCGAGAACGTTGCGTGAGGTGCAGCGTCAGGTGAAAGACCCAGGCCCGCGAGCCGTCCGGTTTCGAACACGGGCATCAC
>Ga0316630_10000511_pt1 | contig 12391 bp, 11 predicted proteins | sample OWC_May_M1_C1_D6_FD_207658 | JGI IMG/M metagenome (GOLD analysis project Ga0316630, IMG submission 207658) | Wetland soil microbial communities from Old Woman Creek delta, Ohio, United States - OWC_May_M1_C1_D6_A | ecosystem: Environmental > Terrestrial > Soil > Wetlands | place: USA: Ohio...
AGAAGGCGCGCGCCGCCGGGATTCACCTGATCGTTGCCACCCAGCGTCCGTCGGTGGACGTGATCACCGGTCTGATCAAGGCCAACATCCCGGCACGCGTGGCGTTCCAGGTGTCGGCGCGCGTCGATTCGCGCACGATTTTGGATCAAATGGGGGCAGAGCAGTTGCTCGGCCAGGGCGACATGCTGTTTCTTACGCCCGGCACCGGCCTGCCGCACCGTGTGCACGGCGCCTTCGTTTCCGACAGCGAGGTGCACAAGGTGGTGCACTTCCTCAAGAAGAGCGGCCAGCCGGCCTACGACGACAGTATCCTCACCGGCGAGGCCGAGGCCGCCGGGGTGGCGGCGGTGCCGGGCCTGGCCGGACTCGGCAGCGGCGAGGGCGGCGAGGGCGAGAGCGATCCGCTGTACGACGAGGCGCTCAAGATCGTGACCGAGACCCGGCGCGCGTCGATTTCGGGCGTGCAGCGCCGGTTGCGCATCGGCTACAACCGCGCCGCACGCCTGATCGAGGAGATGGAAAAGGCCGGCGTGGTCGGGCCGATGCAGTCGAACGGCAACCGGGAAGTACTGGCGCCGCCCCCGCCGCAGGACTGACGCCGTTATTCAGTATGGTCTCAACAAAACGGAAGCCGATTCACATGAGGATGATTAACATCTGTCGCAAAGACGCAAAGACGCAAAGTGTTCTTGTCGACCCGCATTTCTTTGCGCCTTTGCGTCTTTGCGCCGGGTTTTTGTTCAACGTGGCTGTTGCGCTGTCCGTTTGGCTCGTGACGACCACCACGGCTCAGGCCGGCGCCACTCAGGACCTGCAGCGCTTTTTCACCAAGGTGCAGCGCTACAGCGCCCAGTTCGACCAGGTGGTGCTCGATGAGGCCATGAACCCGATCCAGGAGTCCTCCGGCAGCCTGTGGATCGAGCGCCCCGGCAAGTTCCGCTGGGACTACGCGGTGCCGTACGAGCAGCACATCGTCGGTGACGGCAAGGAGATCTGGGTGTACGACGTCGAGCTCAGGCAGGTGGCGGTGCGGCGCATGCAGGGTGCGCTCGGCGCCACGCCGGCGCTGCTGCTGGCCGGGCGCGGCAGCCTCGAAGCCACGTTCGAGATCAAGGATCTCGGTCGCCAGGGGAGTCTCGACTGGGTGCGCCTGACGCCGCGCCAGAACGACGGCGGTTTCCAGGACATCCGCATCGGCTTCGAGGGCGGCAAGATCCGCACCCTAGAGATGGTCGACGCCTTCGGCCAGATCACGCGCGTGACGCTCAAGGGCGCCGCCGAGAACGGCCGGATCGCGGCCGACAAGTTCCGGTTCGCGCCGCCGCCGGGCGTGGACGTGATCCGCGAATGACCGCCGTGGCGCGCACCCCGCCACCGGAGTCGGCGAGCGGCGCGCTGCAGCCGCTCGCCGACCGGATGCGGCCGCGCCGGCTGGAGGAGTTCGTCGGCCAGTCGCACCTGCTCGCACCCGGCAAGCCGCTGCGGCGCGCGATCGAGACCGGCACCCCGCATTCAATGATCCTGTGGGGTCCGCCAGGCAGCGGCAAGACCACGCTCGCGCGGCTGGTGGCGTCACGACTGGAGGCGCACTTCATCGCGCTGTCGGCGGTGTTCTCGGGCGTAAAGGAGATTCGTGCCGCGGTCGACGAGGCACGCCGCTTGCGCACCGAGCGCCACCAGGCCACGGTGCTGTTCGTGGACGAGGTGCACCGGTTCAACAAGGCGCAGCAGGACGGGTTCCTGCCGTACGTCGAGGACGGCACGCTGACCTTCATCGGCGCGACCACCGAGAACCCGTCGTTCGAGCTCAACAAGGCGCTGCTGTCGCGGGCCCGTGTGTACGTGCTCAAGGCGCTCGACGCCGGCGATATCCGCGCGCTCATCGATCGGGCGCTGGCCGATCGCGAGGTCGGTCTCGGCGCGCTGGCGCTGGAGGTGGCGGAACCGTTGCGCGACCTGCTGGCCCGTGCCGCCGATGGCGATGCGCGCCGCGCGCTCAACCTGCTGGAGCTGGCCGCCGACCTGGCCGAAGAGCAGAACGGTCGTCCGACCGTTACCGCCGCGATCGTCGAGGAGCTGGCCAGCGGGGGTTTAAGGCGCTTCGACAAACAGGGCGAGGCGTTCTACGATCAGATTTCGGCGCTGCACAAGTCAGTACGCGGCTCGAATCCGGACGCGGCGCTGTACTGGTTTGCGCGCATGCTCGACGGCGGCTGCGACGCGCTGTACATCGCCCGGCGCGTGGTGCGCATGGCGAGCGAGGACATCGGCAACGCCGATCCGCGCGCGCTCACGCTCGCGCTCAATGCCTGGGACGTGCAGGAGCGGCTCGGTTCCCCGGAAGGCGAACTGGCGGTCGCCCAGGCGATCGTGTACCTGGCGTGTGCGCCCAAGAGCAATGCCGTCTATACCGCCTGGGGGGCCGCCATGCAGGACGCGCGTGCTCACGGATCGCTGGAGGTGCCGCTGCACCTGCGCAACGCCCCGACCGCGCTGATGAAGGAACTCGGTTACGGCAAGACCTACCGCTATGCGCACGACGAGCCGGAGGGCTACGCCGCCGGCGAGAGCTACCTTCCGGACGAACTGCGCGAGCGCCGCTACTACCGGCCGGTCGAGCGCGGGCTGGAGATAAAAATTTCCGAGAAACTGGCGCACCTGCGTGAGCTGGACAAGAAGGCCAAACAGAAAGGTTGAAAGACATCGTGTTGAATTTTTCACCGCAGAGGCGCAGAGACGCGGAGGAAAGGCCTGAGATGAACCGGAATGCCATCTCTGCGACTCGGCGCCTCGGCTGCGAGCCGCTCTTGTTTACAGGCTCCAGGACACCAGGATCAGTCGAATGACGCAGGTTATGGCGATTGCCATTGGCGGCGCTGTCGGCAGCGTGCTGCGCTACTGGCTGTCCACCTGGGTCTATGCGCTGGCCGGCCGCGGATTTCCGTACGGGACGCTGGTGGTGAACGTGCTCGGCTGCCTGGTGATGGGCGCCCTGTTCGTGCTGCTGGTCGAGCGCATGGGCGAAAACACGCTGCTGCGCGCCGGGCTGCTGATCGGCGTGCTGGGCGGCTTCACCACGTTTTCGACCTTTTCCATCGAAACCTTCAACCTCATCGAGCAGGGCGCCTGGCTGCGGGCCGTGGCCAACTCCGTGGCCAGCCTGGTGCTGTGCATCGGCGCCACCTGGGGCGGCGTCATCATTGCGAGGCAAATCTAATGACAAGACGAACGAGCGAAGCGGCAGGGCTGCGTTTATTGGAAAAGACGAACGAGCGAAGCGAGTAGGGCTACGTTTACTAGGCAAGACGAACGAGCGAAGCGAGTAGGGCTACTTTTATGAGACACAGCGACGTGACCGTAGTGCGCATCTATTTGACCGAGGGCGAGAAGCTCATGAAGACCCTGCTCGCGAAATTGCACGACGAGGAGAAGGTGCGCGGGGTGACCGTGTTCCGCGGCATCAGCGGCTTCGGGCGCTCGGGCGTGGTGCATTCCTCGACGCTCCTCGACCTGTCGCTCGATCTGCCGGTGGTGGTGGAGTTCTTCGACACCCCGGCCAAGGTCAAGCGCATCCTCGGCCACCTCAAGGACCTCCTGCCGCCCGGGCACGTGGTGTCGTGGCCGGCGCAGGTGAATGAAGGATAGCAACAGCAACCGCGTCGCAAAGGCGCAAAGACGCAAAGGATTCGATTTATAAGGCCTTTCTTTGCGTCTTTGCGCCTTTGCGACAGATGTTTCCCTAATTGGAACGAAGAACCATGCTCGACCCGAAACTGCTCCGCACCGACCTCGACAACACCGCCCGGGCGCTCGCGCGCCGCGGCTTCGTGCTCGACACCGCCGCACTCGCCCGGCTCGAGGAGCGCCGCAAGCAGGTGCAGGTCGCCACCCAGCAGTACCAGAACGAGCGCAACGTGAAGTCCAAGGCGATCGGCATCGCCAAGGCCAAGGGCGAGGACACCCGTGCGCTGATGGACGAAGTCGCCAAGATTGGCGATTCCCTGAAGCAGGGTGAAAGCGACCTCGCGGCGCTGCAGGCCGAACTCAATGCGATCGCGCTCGGGATTCCGAATATCCCGCACGCCAGCGTGCCGGACGGCAAGGACGAGCGTGACAATGCGGAGGTCCGCCGCTGGGGCGAGCCGCAGCAGTTCGATTTCACGCCGCGCGACCATGTCGATCTCGGCGAGAGGATGGGGTTGATGGACTTCGAAGGCGCGGCCAAGATCTCGGCCGCGCGATTCGTCGTGATGCACGGGCCGCTGGCGCGACTGCACCGCGCGCTTATCCAGTTCATGCTCGACCTGCATACCCGGGAGCACGGCTACAGCGAGACCTATGTTCCGTACCTGGTCAACGCCGACAGTATGCGCGGCACCGGCCAGCTGCCGAAGTTCGAGGCCGACTTGTTCGGTGTCAAGGGCGAGCAGAATTTCTATCTGATTCCGACCGCCGAGGTGCCGGTCACCAACCTGGCACGCGATACCATCCTCGATGCCAAGGCGGTGCCGCGCCGCTTCGTGTGCCACACACCCTGTTTCCGCAGCGAGGCCGGCTCCTACGGCAAGGACACACGCGGCATGATCCGCCAGCACCAGTTCGAGAAGGTCGAACTGGTGCAGCTGGTGCGCCCTCAGGACTCCTACGCCGCGCTCGAAGAGCTGACTGGCCATGCCGAGAAGGTCCTGCAGCTGCTGGAGCTGCCGTACCGGGTGGTGGCGCTGTGCGCCGGCGACATGGGCTTTTCGGCGGCCAAGACCTACGACCTGGAGGTGTGGCTGCCGGGCCAGCAGAAGTACCGCGAGATCTCCTCCTGCTCCAACTTCGAGGACTTCCAGGCCCGGCGCCTGCAGGCGCGCTGGCGCAATCCCGAGACCGGCAAGCCGGAACTGCTGCATACGCTCAACGGCTCGGGGCTGGCGGTCGGCCGGACGCTGGTGGCGATTCTCGAAAACTACCAGCAGGCCGATGGCACGATCCGGGTGCCTGCGGTCCTGTACCCGTATATGGGCGGCCAGGAGCATATCGGCAGTCCGTGAGAGCGGTGGCAAATCAGCCGCGCAGGGCAGGGTGTGGTGATGCCGGCACAGAAATGACAAAGGGCCTCGAGAGAGGCCCTTTGTGGTGTGCAGAGACTTGCTTCGATCAGTCGTCGTTCATCACGCCGAGAATGTGCAGCAGGCTGGTGAACAGGTTGTAGATCGCCACGTACAGGCTCACGGTCGCGAGGATGTAGTTGGTCTCGCCGCCGTGGATGATCTCGCTGGTCTGCCACAGGATCATGCCGCTCATCAGCACCGCGAACATCACCGACACCGCCAGCGCCAGCCCCGGCATCGGGTGGCCGAACAGCGCCGCGCCGACCGACACCAGGGCGGCCAAGAAGGCGACCAGGATGCCGGCCATGAGGAAACCACCCATGAAGCTGAAATTGCGACGCGAGATCAGCGCGTAGGCTGACAGGCCGACGAACACGCCGCCGGTCATGCCCATGGCGCTCATGACGATCTGCGGGCCGTTGGCGAGCTTGAGATACATGTTCAGGATCGGGCCGAGGCCGAAGCCGAGCAGGCCGGTAACCGCGAATACCGTGACCAGGCCGGCCGCCGAGTTGGCGGTACGCGGGACCACGAACCACAGCAGGCCGAGGGCTACCAGGCTGGTAACGAGGCTCACACCCGGCGGGACGTTCATCATCATGGACAGCCCGGCCGCGGCGGCGCTGAACAGCAGCGTCATCGACAGCAGCAGATAGGTATTGCGCAGCACCCGGTTGGTGGCGAGTACGGATTCGCCGGTTCGGGCGATGGTCTGCGGATTCACGCTCATGTTGTAAGGGCTCCTTGTCGTTGCTGGGCGGAAGTTGAGATGCACTCTAACCAACACCAGTGACAGCGGCAACCCGCCGCAGGTTCCCCGGGCGGGTGGTCGCGGCCGGGGGCCTCGGTTATGCTACCCGTCCCCGGAGAGGTGGCCGAGCGGTTTAAGGCGGCGGTCTTGAAAACCGTTGACTCGCAAGGGTCCGGGGGTTCGAATCCCTCCCTCTCCGCCAGCTCCCCGGGTTCCTGCGTGCAAGGTGTCAAAAGCGCCCGCGCCAGGTCCGATTCAGGGTCACAAATTGAATTAAGAAGTATAAGTAAATTATTGTTATAAAACGATATTAATTCTAAATTCCCCATGGAATATTTGCCGATTTTCCTCGCCGTTCGGGACCAGCCGTGCCTGGTGGTCGGCGGCGGCGACGTGGCCGCACGCAAGATCGATATGTTGCGGCGCGCCGGCGCGCGGGTCACCGTGGTGTCGCCGCGGCTGGTCGAAACGCTTGCCGATCTGCACCGTCGTGGTGACATTACGCATGTGGCGGGGTCGTTCGCGCCGCCGCAGCTCGACGGCATGACCGTGGCGATCGCCGCCACCGACGACGAACAGGTGAACCAGCAGGTTGCAGCCGAGGCGCGCAGACGGCGCATCCCGGTCAACGTGGTCGATCGCCCGGCGCTGTGCAGCTTCGTGTTCCCGTCGGTCATCGATCGTTCGCCGATCGTGGTCGCGATCTCCAGCGCCGGCGCCTCGCCGGTGCTGGCGCGCCACCTGCGCGCCAAGCTCGAGACCATCATCCCCGCCTCCTACGGCAAGCTCGCCGAACTGGCGCGGCGCTTCCGTGACCGGGTCAAGGCCCGGTTCGGCACCACCGACGACCGGCGCCGTTTCTGGGAGAAGGTGCTGGAAGGCTCGATCGCCGAGCTGGTGTACACCGGGCGCGAGCGCCAGGCGGAAGAGGCGCTGCAGAAGGTGCTCGATTCCGAGTCCGGCGAGCCGGGGCGTGGCGAGGTGTACCTGGTCGGCGGCGGCCCGGGCGATCCCGACCTGCTCACGTTCCGGGCGCTGCGGCTCATGCAGCAGGCGGATGTGGTGGTCTACGACCGGCTGGTCTCGAAAGAGGTGCTGGAGCTGGTGCGCCGCGATGCCGAGCGGCTGTACGTCGGCAAGGAGCGCGATCACCACTCGGTGCCGCAGGAGAACATCAACCAGCTGCTGGTGCGGCTGGCCAAGGACGGCAAGCGCGTGTTGCGGCTCAAGGGCGGCGACCCGTTCATCTTCGGGCGCGGTGGCGAGGAGATCGAGACGCTTGCGGCCGAGGGCATTCCGTTCCAGGTGGTGCCGGGCATCACCGCGGCCGCCGGCTGCGCGGCCTATTCCGGCATCCCGCTCACACACCGCGACTACTCGCAGGCGGCGGTATTCGTCACCGGCAACCTCAAGGACGGCACAGTCAACCTTAACTGGAAGGCGCTCGCCCAGCCGAATCAGACGGTGGTGTTCTACATGGGGCTGCACGGTGTGCCGGACATCTGTAATGGCCTGACCGGCAACGGCCTGCCGGCGTCGACCCCGGTGGCGCTGATTCAGCAGGGCACGACCCGCAACCAGCGGGTGTTTATCACCTCGCTGGCGAAGCTGCCGGAGGTCGTGAAGCGCGAGGATATCAAGGCGCCGACGCTGATCATCGTCGGCGAGGTGGTGCGGCTGCACGAGAAACTGCGCTGGTTCCTGCCGGAAGCGGAAGTCGTTTCCTGACCGGTGTTCGGGTTGGATCCGGGGGGACTGCCACGCAGCCACCGTACCCGGTCCTGCGCACGATTATCGAGATCGTACCCACTCATAACGCCGATCGCGGCCAGAGGCCGCTCCTACATGTACGCGCCGTCTCGTGCCAGCAGGAGCGGCCGTCCGGCCGCGATTGCAATATCCGAAACTCGAAACTCGAAACTCGAAACTCGAAACTCGAAACTCGAAACTCGAAACTCGAAACTCGAAACCATTACCCCCCGCCCGACCCGCGCCGGCCGAGGCCTTGCTCGACCGCCAACACGGCAGCCTCGACGCGCGAGCGCAGCCCGAGCTTGCGCATGATCGATTTCACGTGCAGCTTCACCGTGCCGTCGGTGATCTCGAGGGCGCGGCCGATCGCCTTGTTGCTCTGGCCTTCGGCTAGGTGCCGGAGGATTTCCAGTTCGCGGGGGGTGAGTTCGGCCAGGGCATCGGCCGAGGCCGGTGCGGCCGCGGCCCGTCCAGGCTGACCCTGCACCAGCCGGGTCAGCGAGCCGATCAGCTCCTTGGCGACCACATTGTTCCCGCGCAGCGCATCCTGCAGCGCCGGCACCAGGTCCTCGTGGTCCATGTCCTTGAGCAGGTAACCGTTGGCGCCGTTGCGCAGCGCCGCCTGCAGGTCTTCCTCGTCGCGGCTCATGGTCAGCATCAGGATCGGCGCGGTGACGCCGGCGGCACGCAGATGCTTGAGGGTTTCGGTGCCGCTCATCTCCGGCATCTTCACGTCCAGCAGGATCACGTCCGGTTTCAGCGCCAGTGCCGCCTCAATACCCTCGCGGCCGCTGCCGGCCGAGGCGACAACATCGACGCCGCGGCTCTGCAACAGCTGTTCGAGCCCTTTGCGTACCAGGGTGTGATCGTCGATCAGCAGCACCCGCATGCCGTCAGCCTCCGTAGGCCCGCGCCGGCGGCGCGGGCGGCGGGGTGGCGGAGAATAGCAGGTTGACGCGCGTGCCTTCGCCGGCTTCGCTCTCGATGGTCAGCGACCCGCCGAGCCGGTCGGCGCGCTCGCGCATGATCGCGATGCCGATGTGCTCGCCGGGTTGCGAGGATGACACCGGGCTCATGCCGTGGCCGTCGTCCTCGATCAGCAGATTGTAGGAATCCGGCGCGTCGCTGCGCAGCAAGATCCGGGCGGTGCGGGCGTCGCTGTGTTTGCGGATGTTGGCCAGCGCCTCCTGGATGATGCGGAAGACCTGAATCTCCTGCGGTGGCGTCAGCACCACCTCGCGGCATTCGTTCTGGAAGTATGCAGCGATGCCGGTCTCCTCCGCGAAGCGCATCACCATATCCTCGATCGCCGGCACCAGGCCGCGCTCGTCCATGCGCGAGCGGAAGTTCGCGAGCAGCTCACGCAGGCTGGTGTGGGCTTCCTCGAGCGCGATGTGCAGACGGCGCACCTCGTACTGGGCATTTTGCAGGTCCTTCCGGTACAGCGTTTCGCCGAGCAGCTTGACGTGCAGGCGCATGCTGACCAGCGACTGCGCGAGCGAGTCGTGCAGCTCGTTGCCGATCATGTTGCGTTCCTCGATGATCGCCAGCCGCCGGGCATCGTCGTCGAGGCGGGCCTTTTCGACCGCCATGCCGAGGTGGCGGCCGATACTGGTTAGCAGGTCGCTCAGGTCATCGCCGAAATCGGATACCGGCTTGTCGAGCACCAGGTTGTAGACGCCGAGCGTGTGGTCCTGGTACTGGATCGGCACAGCCACGAACTCGCGGCAGTCGGCCTGCAGCAGCGGGATGCCGATCACGGCGGCGCAGGCGCTGGCGCCCTTCTGGATCTGCACCACCCCGGCCGTGGCGGTGCGGCCGCACAGGCAGCGATCGAGCGGCAGCAGCTTGTCGTGTTCGATCACCGATGCGTCGAGGCCGCGACTGGCGACCAGGCGCAGCTGGCCGTCGTTGGTGACCAGGCGCACCATCGCGGCCCGGGCGTCGAACAGCTGCACGAAGGCGTCGAGGAAGTTCTCGAGCAGCTGCTCGAGGTTGCGTGACTTGCTGAGCGTGGAGGCGATGTCGTAGAGAATTTCCAGCGAGCGGGTCTTGCGTGCCAGGTGCTGGGTGTGGCGACGGACGCGCGCCGCCATTTCGAGATTGAGCGAGCGCAGCTCGTCGCCGAGCTCGTTGAGGTCGCGCGCCAGGCCAGCGAACTCGCCGGAGACCTTGGCCGGCAGGCGGGCACTGTAATTGCCGTTGCGCATGCGGGTCGCCCAGTCGTGCATCAGGCCGAGCGGCTTCAGCACCCGGCGGTAGGTGCGCCACAGCAACACGGTCAAAACAGTCAGCCCGAACAGCGCTGTGACCGAGGTGATGGTGAGCAGCAGGGTGCGCTGGGCCGGGATAATGAGCGCGGAGGCGGTGGTGCCGGCCAAGGTGACCAGCAGCAACAGCAGGGTCCACAGCGGGGCACGCAGCAGGCGCCCGGACAGCGGCGAGCCGGCGCTCCACGCCGGGCTGCACAGCTGCCGGAGCCGTCGCCCCAGGTCAGCGGCGGATGCGGATGCAGCGCGTACGGACCACATGTCGGATATTGCCTCGGTGCCCTTCGGCGGTCTGCCGGCTTATCCGGGCGATGATAGCAAATTCCATCGCCTGAACCGCGCGGGGGCGCGCGGCGCGGCAACCGGGCTCAGCTGGCGACCCCGCCGGGCGCCTGGTGGCGCGGGTCGTTCGGGTTGATGAAGATGAACTGGTGCTGGCCGGCCTCGAGCTCGACGTAATCGAGGGTGGCGCCGCGCAGCAGGTCCTTGCAGGAGTCGGAGATCAGCACGTCGACGCCCGCCGAGGTGTAGATCTGGTCCTGGTTGCCCATGTCGTCGAAGCCCAGACCGTATTCGATCGAGCCGTCGTCCTCGCGTCGGGCGGCGATGCGCAGGTACATGTCGTCGGCTTCGGTGGTTTCGGAGGCCTTGCGAATCTGGGCGGCGGCCTCGGGGGTAATGGTGATCATGATCGGTCGGTTCTCATCGGGGGTCGGTGACGTTGCCGGGGTCAACCGGCAATTTTTGTAAGGCTCTTCGGTCGCGCGCGAACCTGGCGCACATACTCGACGAACCGCCAGGTCCAGTGGTTGCCGCCGACGTCGCGCATGTGGGTGTAGCAGGCCAGCACGTTGCGGTAGACGATGCCGTCGCGGCGGCCGTCGATGCCGGTGCCGCGGGTCACGTCGTAGGCGTAGTGGAGACCGTCGGCCACGTTCTCAAGGCTGGAATAATGGAACTCGTGGGCGCGAATTTCAACCGCGGCCGGGGTAGGGGGAAGCGCCGGCCACGGGCCGGCACCGGTCTCGCGCAGCTTCACGTAGCCACGGCCCTGGGGTTTGGCGTGCATCACCGTGTCGGCCGGCAACGCCCCGACCATCTCGCAGTGCTGTCCGTGCCAGGCGAGGCTGCGGGTGAGGTACATGAGACCGCCGCACTCGGCATAGACCGGCAGGCCGTTTTCGATCGCCTGGCGGATCTCGGCACGCAGACTGCGATTGGCCTCGAGGGCCTGCATGTGGACTTCCGGGAAGCCGCCGCCGATGAACAGCGCATCGATAGCCGGCAGGTGCGGGTCGCGCAGGGTGTCGATCGGGACCAGTTCCGCGCCGTGGTGTTCGAGGGCCTCGAGGTCGGCCGGATAATAGAAGGCGAAGGCGGCATCGCGCGCGATCCCCAGTTTAATGGGGACTTTGTTCGAATCCCCTCTCCCGCTTGCGGGAGAGGCATGGGTGAGGGCAGCCGCATCCGGGGAAGGGTTCCCGGCCGGCAGCGGCGGCGCGGCAGCCGCCAGCGCCTGGATGCGGTCGAGGTCGACCTGGGCGGCGACGAGCTCGGCGATCTGGTCGATCTTGGCGTGGGCGGCGCTGGCCTCGTTGCTGGGCATGAGGCCGAGATGGCGCTCGACGATGGCGAGCCGCTCATCATGGTGCACGGCACCGATCACCGGCACATCGGTGTAATGTTCGATGACCGCGCGCAGCTTGCGTTCGTGGCGCGAGCCGCCGAGCTGGTTGAGAATCACGCCGCCGATGCGGATGTCGCGGTCAAACGCCTGGTAACCGAGGATCAGCGGTGCCACCCCGCGGGTCATGCCGCGGGCGTCGATCACCAGAACCACCGGGGCATCGAGCAGCTTGGCGAGCGCGGCGTTGCTGTTGCTGCCATCGAGGTCGAGGCCGTCGTACAGACCCTTGTTGCCCTCGATCAGCGCGATGTCGGAGCCGCGGGCGTAACGACTGAACGTGGCGAGGATCTCCTCGTGCGGCATGAGGAAGAAGTCGAGATTGTGGCAGGGACGCCCGCCGGCCAGGCTGAGCCACATCGGGTCGATATAGTCGGGACCCTTCTTGAACGGCTGCACGCGCAGCCCGCGGCGAGCCAGTGCGGCGCACAGGCCGATCGTGAGTGTGGTCTTGCCCGAGGACTTGTGGGCGGCGGAGACGAGCAGGCGGTTCATGCTATCCAGTATGAACCTCCGGCGCGGGGGCGAAAAGGATGCGCCGATTCAGGACGCACAAAGGGCCCGGAAGTCCGGGCCCTTTGTGCGCAGCGGGAGAGGCGGGCGGGGCGGATTGCTCAGGCCGCCTTGTGATGCGGATCGACGTCGGCGTCAGCCAGACTCTGCGGCAGGAACGGCAGCACCTTGATGGCGAACACAGTGATCACCAGCGCCAGCGCGATCCCACTTACGCCGAGCAGCAGCTCTGGCAGGCTCGGGGAGTAGCTTGCCACGACGCCGTCGAAGAAGCCGCTGGTGACGATCTTGTCCGGGAACATCGCCATTGGGAATACCTGGC
>Ga0316630_10000514_pt1 | contig 12379 bp, 13 predicted proteins | sample OWC_May_M1_C1_D6_FD_207658 | JGI IMG/M metagenome (GOLD analysis project Ga0316630, IMG submission 207658) | Wetland soil microbial communities from Old Woman Creek delta, Ohio, United States - OWC_May_M1_C1_D6_A | ecosystem: Environmental > Terrestrial > Soil > Wetlands | place: USA: Ohio...
CATTTGGCCAGACGGCCGAGCATGCAGTCGGCAACGAAGGTCACGCGGACCCCCTAAAGGCCGAGGAATTGGACGGCCAGGCCCGAGACGAAGATCATCAGGCCGGCCAGGGCGTGCGAATAGCGTTCGAGCTTGCCCAGCTTGAGAAAGCTCGCCCCGTACGAGGCGGCGGCGATGATGACGAGCATGGTGAGGATGGTCACCAGGCCGAAGGCGGAGGCGACGAGCGCGACGCCGGCCGTGCTGTGCCGGGCCGCCGGGTACATGACGAGCGGGATGAGCGGCTCGCAGGGGCCGAAGACGAAGATGGTGAACAGGACCCAGGGCGTGATATTGGCCTTCTTGGGGACTTCGCCGTGGGGGTGGGCGTGCTCGGCCAGCTCGTGCGTGTGCGTATGGGCGTGCTGATGGATGTGCTCATGGGCCGGGTCGTGAGGGCCCTGGTCCGGGCCGTGGGGATGGACCACGGCGTCCTCATGGTCGTGGAGATGGGGATGGACGTGGGGCTTGCCCCGCCAGGCGCGGCGCATCCCCCAGACGAAGTAGGCGAAGCCGAAGCCGATGAGGAGCCAGGCCGCGAGCGTGCCGCGGGTCGCCTCGACGCCCTCGAGCTTCGAGACGGCGAGGCCGAGGGCGATGCCCAGGAAGCCGAGGACGACCGAGCTCAGGATGTGGCCGAGACCGGCCAGAAAGGCCACGCCGAGTGTCTTGCGCAGCTTCCAGTTCCGGGCCCGGCCGATGACGATAAAGGGGAGGTAGTGGTCGGGCCCGATGATGGTGTGGACGAGGCCAAGGGTCGCCGCCGTCCCGGCCAGCATCCAGATCTCGCGACCGATCATAGCCCCTCCGCGATCCGCTACGGGGACATGTACCTCGGGTACGTGTCCCCCGATTCGCTCTGGGGACATGTACTTTGGGTACGTGTCCCCATTGCCCGAAAAGGTCGGGCAACGGAAAAAAAATGGTGGACGGTAGGAGACTCGAACTCCCGACCTCAGCGTTGCGAACGCCGCGCTCTCCCAACTGAGCTAACCGCCCGTAGCACAATATTTTAGCGATTTTGCCGGGCTTGTCAATTTTCCTGCCCAGCTGTATTACGACGCCAGGGGAATCTCGGGGAGGTCGTTCTTTCCTCGAGCTCCGCGAGATTCTGAAGGCGATCCGCGGTAGGCTTGCTGCACAATCCCGAGTGTAAGAGCAATGCCGGCCTCAAATAGTTAGAGTCGGATTGTTTATATATTGGTCGTTAGGTTGAATAAATCGCGGGAATAAATATAATGTTGCTCGGGTGCGCAGCGCATAGGGCGTTGCGTAGGTAATCGTCAAACGGATGGTCGGGCCGCCATCCATATCGTTCAGGGCATTTATCGTATGTTGCCCTGAGGTCAGCGCTTGTTGAAAGCGCCGATATGGAGGCCACTTTGACCATTTCCAGTCAACAAGTCCCTACAAAACCTGAATCGTCTGGTGGATGCCTGTCTATCGTAGTTCGCCTGACGTGGATATTTGGGGCAAGTCTTCTGGTTTTTGGCGCCATCTTTATTATGCAGGGCAACGCCCCCGGTCTTGCCGACATGATCTTTTGGCTGATTGCCTTTGCGCTCATCTTGGCCCGTTACGTTGATATCAAGTACCTTAAGGGAGAGACTGCGGATAACAAACCGGCGACGCTTAAGCACTGGCGTCGATATTCGGTGATATTGCTAATAGCCGCCGGGCTGCTATATCTCCTGGCGAAGATCCTCGCACCATTGAATCTTCTGTGACGGGTCTCCGGCTGGCAATCCAGTTTACCGTCCTTCCCAAGGGGGTCCTATGACTCATGGCATGACCACAAGTGGCTGGATCTTCTTTGTGCTCGGCTGGGGCTTCATTATGGCCCTCGCCTTCTATTGCTTCCGCCGTGTTCTCTTTGGCAAGAAGCCGGAGGTCGTCGTGGAGGCCGGAGGCCGCGAGCAGTGGGGTTCGCGCATCGGCCTGATCCTGGCCGTGGCCGGAAACGCCATAGGCTTGGGCAATTTCCTCCGTTTCCCGGTCAAGGCGGCGGCTAACGGCGGCGGCGCCTTCATGATCCCCTACTTCGTTGCTTTCCTGCTCCTCGGAATCCCGATGATGTGGGTCGAATGGACGATCGGCCGCATGGGCGGCGCCCACGGCCACGGCACGACGCCGGGCATGCTCAACCTCCTGTGGAAGAAAGCGCCGTCCAAGTATCTGGGAGCCTTGGGCATCGTCATTCCCTTCCTCATCGTCATCTACTACAACTTCATCGAGACATGGTGCCTGGGCTACTCCTGGTTCTCGGTCACCGGCAAGTACTTCGGCCACGCCAATCGCGAGGCTATGGGCCAGTTCCTGCGCGGCTTCCAGGGGGCCGAGTCGAACCAGTTCTTCAGCTCCCTCATCCCCGTCCTCATCTTTTGGTTCATCACTATCGCCCTCAACTTTTATTTCCTCTATAAGGGCATCTCCAAGGGCATCGAGATCCTGGCCAAGTACGGCATGCCGCTCCTCTTCATCTTTGGCATCATCCTGGTCATCCGTGTCCTGACCCTCGGCACGCCCGATCCGAGCGCCCCAGCGCTCAACGTTTCGACGGGGCTCGGCTTCATCTGGAATCCGGACTACAGCCGCCTGGGGTCGGCCTCCGTCTGGCTGGCCGCGGCCGGCCAGATCTTCTTCACCCTGAGCCTCGGCCAGGGCATCATCAACACCTACGCCTCCTACGTCCGGGAGAAGCAGGACATCACCCTGAACGGCCTGACGACCGCGTCGACGAACGAGTTCGCCGAGGTCATCCTCGGCGGCACGATCGCCATCCCGGCCGCCGTCATCTTCTTCGGCGCGGCCGAGACCCAGGCCATCGCCCAGGGAGGCGCCTTCAACCTCGGCTTCCAGGCCCTGCCGGTCGTCTTTCAGAAGATCCCGCTGGGCCAGATCTTCGGCGGCATGTTCTTCTTCCTCCTGTTCATCGCCGGAATCACCTCGTCGGTGGCCATGACCCAGCCGGCCATAGCCTTTCTCGAGGACGAGTTCAAGTGGAAGCGGGAGAAGGCCGTCAAGGCCGTCTTCGCGGTGCTCGTCCTCTGCAGCGCCTGCGTCATCGGCTTCTTCAAGTTCGGCTTCCTCGACGAGCTCGACTTCTGGGCCGGCACGTTCGGCCTGGTCGTCTTCGCGGCCATCGAGGTCGTCCTCTTCTCCTGGGTCTTCAAGATCAAGAAGGGCTGGGTGGAGATGCATAAGGGCGCCGACCTCAAGGTGCCGAAGATCTTCAAGTTCATCCTGTCCTACATCACGCCGGTCTACTTGCTCGTGCTCTTGGGTTTTTGGACCTACCAAGACGCAGTCAAGGAATTCCTGATGAAGGGCAAGGACCCGGCCAACCGGCCCTACCTCTGGGGCGCCCGGGTCATGATCGTCGCCCTTTTGCTGGTCATGCTCCTGCTCATCCGCAAGGCATGGAATAAGAAGCGCCTCATGGGGCCGGAGCCGAGGACGGACTAGCCCGGAGGCTTACGGCTCGGCCCGTGCCGCTCGCTTAAGACTATCTGTATTTGAGGCAGCAGGGATTCTTGGAGCGGTTCACTCAGAGAAGATTGTTATGACCATCGCTAAGCATCGAATATCGGCCAAGCTCAAAAGGAAAGACGCCGTCCCTTCCCAGTTCTTCCGCCTGTTTTGCCTATGGGGAGGGCTTTCTGCCCTGTTCGTTTTTGCTGTACTAATTGCGGTGCGTTGGGATCCCGGTTTGACAGATTTCTTATTTTGGCTGATCGCGATGTGGATGGTCCTCATCCGATACGTTGAGATAGGGCCTAGCGGGAAAGAGACTCAGCATATTAGGCCGAAGGCGCTTCGGGAATGGCACCGCTATTCCATCAAACTGCTACTGGCCTCCGGATTTCTATACGTTCTCGCGCGAATAGTAGTTAATCTACGTCTGATCTGACGAGCATGGGCTGCCCCTCGTCAGTCTCCATTCTCTTCCTTTACGCGCTCGGCTCGTTTTCTTAACTGCCTCGCCCATAGCGTCAACCACAGAGTCATCAATGCAAAGGGCAAGATGCATATCTTCATAATCGCTAGTCCCCAGAACCACGCAGTCTGGACGAATGACCAGGTTGTGTCTGGGCCCCACCAGAACGACAAAAGCCACGCAGGATGTACAGACATCGCCACTCGATACGCAATCCACTGAATCAGAAGAAATCCGACGTCAATTAGCAGGGTCCACCAGCCCGCGACCGCCGCGGCCCTCACGCGCTTCTCGAAAACATCATTCATAGAGAGTCTCCTATTCGGCAGATAGAATCTTTATTTTGATAGGAAGTTAATTGTCTTCCGGCGCGACCACCCCTCAACCGGCATCTTTTTGACCAGTCGGGGCCATACTTGTCAAGATTTCTGCCCCCAGCCGAAGGCGGCGTTATCATCGCAGGACGTAGAGCAGGACTATGTTGACTACGAAGACAAGGAAGATGCCAAACGTATCCCAAGACAAGCGGTAACGCTTCTTGGGGGATCGGTAGATCAGTCCGGCTACCGCCAAGCCGGTCATGGCGACAGCCGAAATTACCGCGATGAGATGCTGCTTATCGACGACTGCGAGCAACGGCGACTTGACATAGAACAGATCATCGACGGCCAGGATGGCCATGTTGAAGAGATTACTGCCAAAAAGATTGCCGACGGCCGTGTCGATCGCTCCCAACCTGAAGCTGGCGATTGTCACGGTCAATTCGGGCAATGACGTCGACATCGCGACGAAAATGGTTCCGACGAACGTAGTGCCCAAGCCCGTCATCTCGGCGATGCTCTCGGCGATCCTAGGCAGGAAGATGGCCGCTCCCACGACCAAGGCGGCGTTAACGGCATAGCCGACGACCGCACGTTTCAGGGTAATCGCATGGTAGAGTGAGGCGCCATTTTCACCCAGACCCGTGGCCGGAGCATTGCGCTTCTCATATTTGAAGGCCAACCACATGGCGCCCAGATAGCCGAACAGGAGGAAAGGCGTGTATAGGCCGATCCAGCCGAAGCCCGGCAGACGGTCGCCGGCGAAAAGGCCAACCCCGACGGCGCTGAGGAGCAGGAGGAACATCCCGGCTGTGAAGACATTCCCCTGATGGGCCCGCGATGCGAGTGGTACCTTTTTCGACAAAGCATCGAGGATGCTGAGGAGAAACAGGTTGAATACGCAGCTGCCCAGGATGTCCCCGGCAGCAATGTCGGGCAGTCCGGCCACGATGACCGAGCTCAAGCCCGTTGCCAACTCGGGCAAGGACGTCACCGCAGCCATCAAGACCATGCCCAGCCAAAGCCGGCTCAAGCCAGTCTTTTCGGCGATCATGTCCCCATAGCGGCTCAGCCGGCTCCCCGAATACAGGATCAGCCCGGTGACCGCAAGGAACTCTAGCCAGATGATCATTTGTTACTCATCACTCGATTCTCATATTTGCGGAGAAGGAACGGGCGGATGCTTCGCAATACTTTGATTATCAATGTACCACGGCCCTAAAAAGGTTGGCAAGTCCAACGACCTTGACCAAATCTTGACCAAACCAACGGAAAAACCGGGACGAGTCGGAACAACTAGGGACGAATCGGTAAGCGGTTTTTCCCTATAGAAGGGCCTTATACGGGAATTTCAGGGAGGGCCGAAAAACGTACTGAGTGAGCTAACCGCCCACAGAACGCGCTTGTAAGTTAAAAAGCTCCCTCATGATAGCAGAACGGACCCCCACCTTCAACCGACGGTTGGCCCCCTTAGAATCTGGGCTTCAAACCCGCTTGCTTGCACAATTCGTTGGCTGTTATCCGGTCGAAGGTGTTATGCCTCTTCACGGGGATCATCTTCTTGTCGTTCGAATAGATGGAGTGGTTCTTGCCTTCGCGGAGGAGAATGAAGCCGTTTTCTTCGAAATAACGGACGAGATCTCGTCGCTTGACGGACATTTAGATTTGGGCAGGAATCTGTTCTAGAAGCGCTCCGCCAATGGGGATCTCTTTCTTCTGCTGTCGATAGGCTAAGATCATTTCCCGGAGGGCGTCTTGGAGCATAGCCCGGCAATCTTCAAGGGTCTTTCCCTCAGTTACGACTTCAGGCCATTCGACGAGCTGGCCCATATAGCCTGATTTGATCTTGGTGTATTTTGCCGTGTACGTGGAGAACATGGTCCTCCTCCTTCACCCCTTCATTATACCCGCTTCGACCCTATAATGGGAGGCCCTCCTTGAGATCTTCCTCGAGCTCCGCGGGATCTTGAGGGCGGTCCGCGACCGAGCCGCTATTTGATCTTCCAGGTCACGGCGTAACGCTTGACGTACTGATAACCGTCCTCGTCCTCTTCCAGGGCGTAGTATTTCCCTTGGGAGATCTTCAATCCCCGCGGCTTGAGCGGCATCCGGGCCAGAAGGCGGCCGTCCCTGTCGAAGACGTCGTGGATGAACGAGCCATTCCCCGCCGCTTCGAACGTCTCGACGAAGAGGTGGCCGGTGTCGCTCATGAAGAACGATCGAAAAGCGGCGTGGTCTTTGGCCATCACGATCTTCATGTCGCCGAACCCCATCGGCATGAACCGCTTTTTTTCATCTTCGCTGACGGGAACCGGATCGTAGCTCTTGCGGAGCTTCTTGACCATCCTGAGCGTGCCGGTTTCGTAGAACCGGATCTCGTAATCGGCCGAATAGCCATAGAGGAGGATGTCCGACGGATCAAGCACCCAATGGGCGGCCGGCATGAACAGCTCGAATTGGGCCCGGTCCGAGCCGGGCGTCCTGTCCAGGACGAGCGGATGCTCCGATCTGGGATCGCGGACGACCATCCTGAACTCGGACCGGGTCGATCCCTCGACGTCATAGACCTCGCCTCCGTAGATGTTCCCTCGGGAATCCAGGACGGCGAAATACGTGCGCGGCTCGCCATAGGGGAGATCCCGAAGGTAAGTTCCGTCCGGCTTGAAGAAGGTCAGGCAGCGCCTGCGAACGTTCCCCACGGCCAGCTCTCCGGTCGATCCGACGATGGAGAGGGCGCCGATCCCGTCGATGTCCCCGGGGCCCTGGCCGTGGCGCCCGATGGTCCTCAGGTAGCGGCCGGACCTGTCGAAGACCCGGATATGGTCGTCCCCGCGGGTCGCGCTGATATAGAAATCGCCGGCGTCATCGACGACGAATTCCCCCATTCGAGTGAAGACCGCCTCGCCGGAGGCCCCGGGGCCGCCGATCGAGAGCTCCTCCTTGAGCTCGAGGATCGGCGTCTTGTAGATCGGCTCCTTGGGATTCCTGACGACGGTGACATTGCCCTCTTTGACGATGGTGCCCTTCCATTGGGCCTGGACGGAAACCGGCTGAGGCGCCAGCAGGGCCATGAGCAAAGAACCAACGATACCGGCCCGTAACGCCCTTATCATCGGCCTAGGCCTCCTGCGTTGTGAATGCCACGCGTCCTCAGATTACCGCCTTGAGCTTACGCCGTCAACGCCGTTTCTGTTGTGGAACTGGACCGGGCCCGATGGTAGAATGAGGCCATGGGAATACGGCTCTCGGGGATTTCCAGCCGGTGCGGGATCGGCCTCTTGGCCTTGGCGACCTGCTTCGGTCAGACGGTCGTCGAGAACCCCAAGAAGCTGTCCAATCCTGAGGCCGGCCGCACCGTCAAGCTGGTCGAGCGGCTGCGCATCCGCGACGACGGCAAAGAGGTCGTATTCAAGTATCCCGGCCAGCTTCAGATCGGAAACGACGGAAGCGTCTATTTCGCCAGCGGCTTCGAACATTTCAAATATGATGCGCAGGGCCGATTTGTGTACAAGATCGTCAAGAGCGGCCAAGGCCCGGGGGAAGCGCAATTGGCGACAAAGGCCCTGCTCACCGCGGACGGCGTCATGATCCAGGCCATCAATCCGCCGAAGATGATGCGTTTCAGCTCGAAGGGCGCCTATCTCGGCGAAGATCGGACCACGATGACCGATCTCTTCGAATTCGTCACATTTCTCGATGGCCGGATCTACGCGTTCCTCGAAGAAACACCCCCATGGGATGATGTCCCCAGGCCCGATTATTATGACGCTCCGTACTCGTTCTGCGTCCTGTCTCCCGACCTGAAGGATGTCCGCAAGCCGTTCCAATTCCCCTATCGCTGGTATCTGGGCCGCGGCTACGGCTGGCAGCAGGCCCGCTTCGACTTCGCCTACAAGGACCTCGAGACGGTCTACGTCGTCCACGGCATCGACTACCGGATCGACCAGTTCAATGCCAAGAAGAACAAGATCGAGAGGACGATCACGCGGAAATACGACAAGGTCAAGAGGCCTCCCGATCCGCGCGAACGGCAGCCGGGCTATAACGGCCCTCCGCCCCTCGAATATTTCTATGACATCAACAAGGTCCTCGTCACCGGCGACCGGATCTGGGTCATCACGTCGACGCGGAACGAGCGCCAATCCCGCCTGGTCGACGTCTTCGACGCCCGGGGAAGATATATTGACAATTTCTACCTCGAGTTCCCCGCCGGTTTCACGCCCGTCGGGTTGATGCTCGGCCGGATCGCTCTCAAAGACGGATTTCTCTATACCGTTGACGAGGACGCAGAGGGTTTCTTCAGCATCGCGAAATACGAGGTCCTCGACCCGGGAAAGCGCGCCGCGTCTTCGGCGGATCCATTCTCGAATTCAACGCCGCCCCATACCGGTTCACGTTGATCGCAGGCGATACGATCGTCCGGAGCTTTCAAGCGGACGGCGGGCTCAACGCGGCTCTTTCACGACGATGCCCGATCCTTCCTTGACATTGATCTTACCGGAACCCTTGATGGTGATGTCCTTTCCCGTGATGGTGATGGTGCCGTCCTTCTTTAGGACGATCGAAGCTTGCCCCGTTTTAAACGTGATCGAATCGCCGGCCTCGATGATGAGGTTCCGTCCGACCTGTTCATTCTTGTCCCGTGCGACAGTGACCGTCTGCGATTGATCGACCGTGGTCGTGTCCGATTTGGCGACACTGATCTGGCGGTTGCCGCCGATCGTCTCCGAATCATGCTGTCCGACTTCCACGACCCGGTTCCTGCCGACGGAAAGCACATCGTCCTGTCCCGTTGTGGTTTCATGCCTGAGCCCGACGGTCAACGTCCGCGCGCCGGTGATATTAACGGTCTGGTTGCCGTCGACCTGAACGTTCTGCTGGGGATTGGCCACCGCCTGATTCCTCGGGAGGCTTATCTGGGACGGGATCATCCGCGCCGCGAACGCGCCGACAGCCATGAGAGTCACGCCGGCGATAACGATCTGTTTTTTCATAGTGCTGGACCTCCTTAACGTGTTTCGATGCTGATTACGGGATTGTCCGGCTGGCTACGGCCGTCCTCCCTGTTCGACAGGATAGCGCCCCATGGCAAGACCGTCAATGGACATGACGCGGCCGGAGATCGATCTGAGCCAGGACCCTATCCTATTGTCTCGCCCGGGGGTCCTGGCTTACAATCCCGGGAGGAGGGCCGTCATGCGCAAAGTCCTGATCGTCCTTATCCTCATCGCCGGGGCCGCCTACTTCATCCAGCAGCGGTCGGCCGTGTCGTCGTCGGAAGAGGTCTTCCAGGTCAAGCACCTCCAGGCCCGCTTCTCCGAGGCCCTCAACAGGTTCTCCAGCGCGGCCGGCCGGGCCGGAACGATCGGCATCGACACGACCTTCGACACCGAAACGACCGTCACCGAGATCGAGAACGTCCGGAAGGAGCTGGCCGGGCTGAGGGAGACGTTGACCGAGGCGGCGGCGATCAAAAGGGCCGCCAAGCTCTCGGAGAAGATCGAATATTTCTGCAAGCAGAACAACATCCTCCGGCCTTGAGACCGTGAGACCCCAGCTCCTCGGAAAGCCCGCCCACGCCGGTCGCGTGGTTCGCCGCCTCGAACGGGGGCGGATCGAAGCCGTGGTCGAAAGGACCGCCGCGGGATACCTCGTATCCGGAACGGTCTCGGGCCGGCCGGGCCGCGTCGAGGTCTTCCGGGCGCCCGCGCCTGCCGCGTTCCTGCTGAACAACTGGCAATCCTGGGGCCCGACGGAGCGGGCCACGCCGTCGTCCCGCTACCCCGAGCTCGAGGCCATCGTCCGGGACTATAGCCCGTATCTCTTTTCGCCGCTCCCCGACGAGCTCCTGAAGGGCCCCGTGAGCGACTACTTCGTCGCCTGGGACGGCGGATCGGCCGGTTTCCTGACGTCGCGCGTCGGGCACCCGTTCTTTACGATCGAGGGGGGTGAGATCGTCGGCCGGGTCGACTATTTCGACGCCTCGTTCGAAACGCCGGTCGCCCTCGAGCCGCTGGCCGTCCTCGACGGGGGCGCCGTCGAGGACGTGCTCGATGGCTACGCCCGGCTGGTCAAGCGGGCCAACCACGTCCGGATCAATCCCTGGGATCCCGTCGGCTGGTGCAGCTGGTATCATTACTTCGGCCGCCTCGGATGGCCGGACGTCCTCGAGAACCTCGAGGTCGCGGCCCGGGACCGGCGGGCCTTCCCGTTCGAGGTCTTCCAGGTCGATGACGGCTACGAGACCGATATCGGCGACTGGATGACGGCTAAGACGGGATATCCGGGTCTGGCCGGGCTGGCCAAGGCCATCACGGGAAAGGGTTACCGGGCCGGGATCTGGACGGCTCCGTTCAGCGCCGCGGAGACGTCGGAGCTCTTCGCCCGGCACCCCGGCTGGATGGTCGCGGAGGGCGGCAGGCCCAAGCCGTGCTACCGGGGCTGGAGCAAGACGATCTACGCCCTCGACACGACCCACCCCGAGGTCAAGGCCTGGCTTCACGAGACCTTCGCGGCGCTGCGGCAAGCGGGCTTCTCGTATCTCAAGATCGATTTCCTGTTCGCCGCGGCCATGCCCGGAGCGAGGCACAAGCGGGTCACCCCCATCCAGGCCTATCGGGACGGATTGAGAACGATCCGCGGGGCGGCAGGCATGGACTTCGTTCTGGCCTGCGGAGCGCCGCTTCTGCCATCGGCAGGGCTCGTCGACGGGATGCGCATCGGCGAGGACACGGCGCCTTACTGGAAATCCAAGCCGTCCGCTTTCCAGGGCCCGAACGCCTACTTCGCGCTCAGGAACGCCCTGACGCGCCAATTCATGCACCGGGCTTTCTGGCTCAACGACCCGGACTGCCTGCTCCTGCGCGGCACGGAGACCGAGCTCACGAAAAGCGAGAGGGAGCTTTACGCTTTGGCCGCGGGGTCGCTCGACAACATGGTCGTCGTGAGCGACAAACTGTCTCTGCTGGGGCCGGATGAGAAAGCTCTGCTTCGCCGGGCCCTGAGCCTGCGGGGCGGCCGGAGCCGGGTCACCGGGCTCCTGAAGGGCGAGGGCTACACGATCGAGGTCCGGGGCGGCCCGGCGGGGGGGACGCGCTACGGCGTCAATCTGTCCGACAGGGAGATCGTCGTCGAGGGGGTCGCCGTGGGACCGCGGTCAGGGGGTTTTCTGAGATAAAAAGCCCCCTTTTGCTAAAACCTCACCTTTTTGGTGTCCTTGGACCGCACCTTCCTGTTCCCGCGTCTAGAAACATAGCCCATCCTCGGGAGGTGTCAATGGGTTTCGGCCGGATGTCCCATAATGTCAGAACATGTCACATCGGCGGGCCGGGGAAGCCTCACATGCCGACCCCCTCTGGGGGTTTGACCCCCTCTTTCTCCGGGTGTAACCTTTTTGCCAAAGGGCGGTAATTACCCATGAACACCGAAGAACCGACGCGAGGGAAGACCGGACGCATGTCACCGACGGACAACGACCTCATGGAACAGGTCCGGGACGGCCGGGTCGAGAAGCTGGCCGTCCTTTTCGAGAGATATCAGACCATGCTCTACAACTTTTTCCTCCGCCTGACGGGCAACCGGGCCGCGAGCGAAGACCTCGTCCAGGAGGTCTTCATGCGCGTCCTGAAGTACCGGGCGGGGTACATGGGCGACAGCCGATTCAACGTCTGGCTCTTCCAGATCGCCCGCAATACCCACATTGACCATCTGCGGAAGCAGAAGGCGGCCCTCCCGCTCGACGAGCAGTTCGAAGAGACGCCGAGCCGGGAGCCGCGGCCCGACTCCGCCTACGAAGCCGGCCAGGAGGCCGAGCTCGTCCGCCGGGCCCTCGACCGCCTCCCGGCCCCGAAACGGGAGATCCTGGTCCTCTTCCGCTTCCAGAACCTCAAGCTCCGGGAGATCGCCGAGCTCACGGGCACCCAGGTGGGTACGGTCAAAGCCCAAGTCCACCGGGCCCTCAAGGACCTCAGCCGGATCTACCTCGAGCTTCAAGGAGGGAGAGCGTCATGACCTGCGACAAGACCCAGGAAAAATTCGCCGATTATCTGACCGGGGACCTCGACGAGGCCGGCCGCGCCGACGT
>Ga0316630_10000515_pt1 | contig 12376 bp, 22 predicted proteins | sample OWC_May_M1_C1_D6_FD_207658 | JGI IMG/M metagenome (GOLD analysis project Ga0316630, IMG submission 207658) | Wetland soil microbial communities from Old Woman Creek delta, Ohio, United States - OWC_May_M1_C1_D6_A | ecosystem: Environmental > Terrestrial > Soil > Wetlands | place: USA: Ohio...
GTACGGGTACGGGGACGGGGACGGGTACGGGTACGGGGACGGGGACGGGTACGGGTACGGGGACGGGGACGGGTACGGGTACGGGGACGGGTGAGGACCACCATGGAACGAATCGGAATAGACCAGGAATCGCACCTGCACGCTCCGGGTGGTCCTCTTCATGAGTCGCCGATCACTCACTGTGACGGGTGCGGACAGCCGATCGGGGAGGGGGAATACTTCTCGCTCGACGAACAGATCCTTGATCGGCGGTGCGCAGTGCTCAGCTCGGCTGAAATACTGGCGGACGTTCCGGCCGGCGAGAAGCTCGACACGGTAGAGGTCCAGGCGGTTGCGATTTTGAAGCAGTTTCTCTTCGAGGTGACGCGATGACGAACGAAATGATAGGGTCAATCTTCGCGCATATGGGCTCCGATACCCAAGCCGAATTCCTGAACGGCCTTGGAAGATCTGCGCGACTGTCCTGGAAGAGCGAGGGCGGCCTTCACGATATGTCTTGGCAGTGCTACCACATAATGAAGGACCTCGACCAAGACGGAAAAAGGTTCGTTCGGGAACTTGCTGAGATGGTCGGCTCTGAGGAAGAAGAGGAGAGAGAGCGGGCCAAGAAACGACAAGCCGAGAACACACGAATTGTTTCCGACGCCGAAAAGGAACTCGAAAAGGTGAAGCTCGAGCGGGATGCGTTGATGGCCCGGGTCTCGGAGCTGGAAGAGAAGGTGACGCGATGAGTGACGAGACCAAAAGCGAGAGCGTGTACGAGCGGGCGAGATCTAGAATGGCCGTCTGGCGCGGCGAACCAACCGTTCCGCCGACCTGGCAGATCGACACCATCAGTTACGTCCTCGACGCCCTCGACGCAGGCGAAGCGGCCGAGAAGCGCGCCGAGTCCGCAGAGGCGAAGTGTGGAGAGTTGGCAATCCAGAACAGCCGGGGTCACCAACTTCTCAAGGAAGCCCAAGAGAAGGTGCTTCACATGACCAATACGATTGGGGCTGCGATCTTGCTCCTGAATCCCGCGCGCCCAGAAGACGGTCTGCTTCCCGCAATCAGGGACGTGATGCAGCGGCTTGCGCTTGCTGAAGCCGGGAGGAGTGACGATGACCATCAGGGTAGATAAACGGACTGTCAATATGTTTGGGAAAAAGAGCAGGATTTTCATTGTGTCGGACCCGGATCGAGGATGCCCGCTGTGTGGAGCTGCGCCACACGGATCGGCGCCGGACCTGGAAGGAGCCATGAGGATGATGGAGGAACTTATCCGCCGTCAACACGAAACATGGCGGTCTCGTGTTGACCCTGGAAAGGGGAAGTGACGATGCCTGACCCCAAGCGGTGTAATTGGCCGACGTGTGAGAGGACTATGAATGGATCATTTGATCGGGTCGCCCTGTTTTGCCGATTTCACAGGCTCATGGAGGGCCTGAACGCACTAGAGGGATGGGTGTCGATTGCAAAGAATGAACTCTCCCAACTCATTCGAGAAGATGATGAACAAAGAAGGGAGCGACGATGCCTCTGACGCCTGAACAGATTGCATTGCGGCCTAACGGGATCTGTGCGTCTGAAGCTGCCGCAGTCGCGGGTCTTCATCCGTACGTGAAGCCGATCGATGTTTGGTCTTCCAAGTTAGGCCTGGTTGAGCCCTTCGAGGGTAACAAGCAGAGCAAATGGGGCGACCTCCTCGAGCAAGTCATCGCCGACCACTACACCAAGGAGCACGCAGCGGAGAAGATCGTGGTCCGCCACCCGAAGACCATCGAGGGGAGCGTCAACGGAACGCTTGTTCGCGAGATCTCGCCGAGGTTCCGGTTGATCGCCACTCCGGACCGGATCGTCTATCACAAACGAATGCCTCACCCGTTCAGGAACCTACAGATCAAGACGGCCGGTCTGCGCCAGTCCGACAAGTGGGGGCCGAGTGGGACGGATCAGGTGCCCGAGGAGTATGCCGTGCAGGTAGCGGTTGAGATGGCAGTTCTGGGAGTCAACGAGACCGACCTTGCCGCGCTGATCGGAGGCCAAGACGATCGCGAGTACCACCTGAAACGTGACCTTGAGCTCGAAGGCCAGTTGATCGAGATCTGTGAGCGATTCTGGGTCGATCATATCTTGACGCAGACCCCGCCTCCTGTGGACGGCTCGGAGAATTACTCCGACTACCTGAAGCGAAGGTTCCCTCGCGACATGAGGCCGATGCTGCCGGTGACGGAGGAGGCAGACTTTTTGGCGGCAGATCTTCGCCAGCAATTGGCGTTGTGCGAGACGGAAAACGAGCGTGCCGAATCGATCAAGAACGCCCTCAAGTCCATCATCGGCGAAGCGGGCGGAATCGAGGGACTCTGCACGTGGCGGCAGAACAAGCCGAGCGTCGTGATAGACTGGGAGGCCATCGCGAAAGAGGCGCTCGAGGAATTCCCGTCCGGAATGGCGGCTGAACTCATCACCCATCATACCACCACAAAGCCCGGTGCCAGGCCGTTCAAGTTGATCAACCCAAAGGAGAAGTGACCATGGCAGACATCGTCAAGACGCAGCCCCCGCAAATGACGCTCGCGCAGCTCATCCAACAGAAGACGGCCTCATTTGCCGATGTGGCGACGAAGTATCTCAGCCCGGAGCGGCTCGTAAAACTCGCCCAGTTGGCGATCTCAAAGATGCCTGATCTCCAGAAAGTGCCCGCTACCGACATCATCGCGGAACTGATCAACTGCTCGAGGCTCGGCCTGGAACCGAACGTCGAGGGCGGCCGCTGGCTTCTCCCGTTCAAGCGACACGGAAAGAACGGAGGTCCGGAGCGCTATGAGCTTGTGGCGATCACAGATTACCGGGGGCTGATCGACATAGCCAGACGATCTGGCGAGGTGGTAGCCATCCATGCCGACATGCGGCACGCAAAAGACCGCTGGGAGTACTGGGTTGACTCTTCGGGAGATACCCTTGTTCACCTGAAGCACGAGATCGCGGACGGGGTCAGAGGTGACATGATGGGGTCCTACGCCATCGTCAAGTTGCGTGGTGGAGAGGTCCAGGCTGCGTATCTGACGATGGACGAAATCGCAGAGGCGAAAGAATCTAGCGCTAGCAAGGATTCTCAGTACTCACCATGGCAGAAACGGTTTGCCTCTATGGCCAAAAAGACAGCGGTCCGCAGACTCTATAACTTCCTCCCGAAGACTCCCGAAATCCAGGCGGCCCGCGAGGTGTTGGCAGAGGAGGAAGAGCGTGAACGTGCATTCGACGCGATCGATGTGACTCCCGGGGCTGTAGACGCGCCTGAAGGACCGCCCGCCACCACCACCGACAAAATCAAGGGTAAGCTCGCGGCCAGGACGAAACCCTACATGCCGGATTCACCCGAGAGAATCGCCGAGACAAACCAGATCATAGAAAACCTGAAGAGTCCGGTCCTGAATCCGAATCGTCGGAGTTCGTCGAGCGAGGAAGCAGATCCCCCCAAGGCCGCCGATCCAGCCGCCGACAATCGTTCCCGCAACGCCCGGATCGCGAAAATCCGCGAGGAGGCCAAGGAGCGACACGGCGAGCTCTTCGCGGACGCCTGGGCCGACGCATGCCGGGAGTGCGCCAACGGGAAGCCGTCGACCCAGTGGAGCGAGAAAGAGATCCTGGCCGTGACGGACTACCTTTCGCGCTGGAGGTCGCTTCCCGTCGAGGATGCCACCCAGTATCCCGGAGTGGACCCAGAGGCGGCTGCAATTCTGACGGGTGAACGTGAGCCTGGAGAGGAAGGTTGACTATGAGCGCGCATACTCCAGGGCCGTGGTGGATCAACGCCATACGAGACGGCAGCCTCGATATATGCGTTGGTGACGGTTTGTCTCCACTTGCCGAGGTTTTCGGTGAGGATGATTCGATAGCCGACTGGCCGCTCAGCGCGAACGCCCGCCTGATCGCCGCAGCGCCGGAGATGGCTGAGTTACTCCAAATTCTTGCTGGCGGAAACGTCACAGATCGCGTCGTCATGTCGGTGGAGATGGATCGTCAATTCAAGGCGTTATCACGAGCCCGCGCTCTTCTCGCGAAGCTGGAGGCTGACCATGAGTGACCTGTCTTGCGCAACATGCCCATTCTGGACGAACAACTACTGTCACCACGTATCAAATGCCACCGATTCAGCCGTGAGTCCCATGTGGTGGTGCTCCGAGCATCCTCTAGCCCCTGGACAGCGGGACCGGATCGCGGAGATGGCGATGCAGGGGCTATTGGCCGGAGAACCTGAACAAGAGATCTATCCTCCCTTGATGATCGCGAAACGCGCTTACAACATCGCCGACGCAATAATAGCCGAACGCGCGAAAGGGAAGCCATGACCCGAGACCCAGACCAATTGAGGTGCCGGCTCGAGACCGCAGAGGACGCCCTGATACGCGCGCTCAAGATCGCCGGGACGGTGGACGCGGCAAACCAGGGACACGGCATCTTTATGCCTGGCGCGGCCGCGCTCGCGGACCTGCAACTCCGGAATGCTTTGACCGCATGGAAGACCGCGGCCGAGGAGTACCTTGGGGGGAAGAAGGGGGTAGATGGAACATGAGCGATCGCATCTCCGAAGCATTCCTGGCGATCATCGACTGGGCGACCTCACTGGGAGCGATCGACATCAAGTCACTCCCCGGCTGTTGGGAGCACGACCTAGGCGCGTTCCACATCGCGATCAACGGCCACGCCGAAGAGATCGCGTGCAGCACCGGCATGGAGGTCGAGCCGTACGGAGCGCTAGTCAGCTACAACGGCTGGCCGTATGCGCTCCTGAATGCGCACCACGGGATCATTGTCGCGGAGACGCCCAACGCAGAGGACCGCCTGATAGACGCGCTCAGAAAGGCCACGCCATGAGCGCCAGTTCCAAACAGGTCCGGTGGTGGTCATGCGACGCCAATGCGCCAGAGGTCCCGTGCTGCGACCTCGATGAGGCGATCCGGCAATGGCTGGAGTACTCGTGCTCTATTGGTGAGACGGCAGACGAAAGCTGGCCCGATCCAGACGCTACGATCGACGTGATCGGGTACGTCGTAGACACGGACGCGGAGAACTACGACCCGGAAGCCACCGACGAAATGCCGCTGAGACCAGAGGTAGAGGGCTGGGTTCGGGCGTCCGTCTGGGCGAAGAAGTTCGGGCTGGCGTACGGCCCGCTCGACCCGCCGAAGGAGGGGTGCCCCTGCCAGTGTCACAGCACTGACTATGGATGCGGGGCCTCACAGGATGACCACGGAGAATGCTGTAAAGGAGGGTTATGACGCTGAAGTCGGAAGTTGACCTTGAAGCCACGGATTGTTGTGTGTGTGGGGTCGTTTTCGCGCTCCCCAAACACATGCTGGACAACAGGAGGGACGATCATTCGCAGTTCTTTTGGTGTCCTTTCGGTCACCGACTGCACTTCACAGGAGAGACACCTAGCGAAAAGGCGTCCAGACTCGAACAGCGAAACAGGGAGCTCAGGGAAAACCTGGAACTCGAGCGGACCAGGGTAGAAAACGCGGCCGAGAAACTCCGGAAGCTGAAGAAGCGCCTGAAAACGAAAAGGAGGTGATACGCCACGAACACACATCCAGGAGATGTTGTGCACAAGCAACCCGGGCCGGTTCCGTCGACTTGACGGGGCCGGCCGGATGTGGCAGCATGAATTCTTCGGAAGGGTCCACTCCCATTGGACCTGGTGGGTCCCGGAGGGAATTCGGCCCTGGCTTGACTGTGATTTCAAGGTGCTGGACTGACAAATGCTGCCCCGAAACACTACACTTGGCCCCCTCGAAGTACTTGAAATGTACGAGTACTACGACGGTCCACGCCTGTTTGCGGCCGAGAATGCCGCAGGACACAAGTACCTTTGCGTCTGGCTAGGTGACAAAGGAGCTGAGGAGCGATGGCTATACGCACCGGTATCCGAATCCAGGCTGCGCTCCTTGCGAGCGGGTACTTTTGAACTGCGAAGGGCTTTTACGGAACCGGAGGGCAAGAAGGCTCTCCGGATACAGATCGACCGAACAAACGGGACCAGCACCGTCGATGCGGTAGAAGGAACGGAACTGCCTGATGCGGAGCTCCCGGTGTCCGGAGAGAAACTCAACGAGTGTTGTCTTTGACGAACAATGCGCGCTGTGGTAAAGTGGCCGTGTTCTTGCGGAACGTCGGTGGTAGTTTACCGCCATCGTTTAGCGATAGGGCCCATCAGCGTTCCAACGCCGATTAGGGCCCTTCGCTATGTGATCCCAAAACCATCGCTTCAACTCGCTAGGCCGCTCACCGATGTGGGCGACCTTTTCTATGGCCGGTACACGATCCCGACCTGAATAGCCCCGACTCCCGGGCCGGCCGACAAGACCCCAACCCCCTCGAGGCGAGCGCCCAAGAACGGCGGTGAGACAACAAGCACTGATCCGACCGGGCCCGACGTGCTGTATCCGCCAGCCAGGCCAACCCCCCAGCCGAGTTTTTTCGGTGGGGCCACGACGGACACCCTGGACAGCGGCGCGCTCGCTACGCCCGCCAGGATGCGAGTGGCAGGCTCTGGGGTAAGGCGCCAACACTCGGCCGAGAGCGCAACGACCTCGTTGCCTTTCGCCGTTTCGAGGTGGGCGGAGTCGACCCGGATTTGACCTGTGTCTCCGGCCGCGAACATGCACTCCGGACAGGGTTCCCCCGGAAGCGGCCGCGGTCGGGGAACTCCTTCGGCCGGCGCAGGCTTGGTGACGATCCGCTCAACCACCACGATCTTTGGCTTCGCGCCGAGGTTTTTTTCGAGCCGGGCGATCTCAGCCCGAAGAGCAGGCGCCTTTGCCAGCGCGGCCGCAAGCGCGGCCGCGGTAGCCTGTTGGGCTACGACATGGTTCTGAGCCGTGAGAGCGGCCGCTTCTTTCACCCGTTCAACCTCGGCCTCGGCCCGGTCCGCGCGGCCGCACTCCTTGAGGAGCGCCATGAGAAGGAACGCAGCCACGACAAATACCACCCACTTCCAGGCGACACCCAGAAAGTCAATCGCGGTCCGGAACCACATGGAGGCCTCTCTCTCGCGCGAGCTCGCGCCTGACAAGTTGCAGCGCATATGGCAGTCCGTAGTCATCGTGGCGACCCTCGTTCACGTCGGCCCCCAAGACGACAATCAAGAGCAGCTCGATCGCCTCGAGGGCCAGGCGCCGGGTCATGGCGTCGCAGCCGGAGGAATAGGAGGCTCCTTACCTTTGGCCGCGTAGGCCTGGGATGCAGCCTGGAGAGCAGACCTTCCGGCCACCCCGACCGCGATCCAGACAAGAGCGTCTGTGAAGGAGTCGAAGATGTCCGCGAGGTCCTTCCCGTTTCGTTCAAAGATGACGGCTACCGCCACCAACGCCGCGATAGACACGAGCGACACAACAACCGTGCGCCAAGATCTCATGACTTTGCCTCCATCAGAACATAGAGAACGTCCGTCTTCCGCCAGTCCGCGCCCCAGAGCCTCAAAGCCTCCGACTTCGCGAGCGCATAGAATCCATCCCACTGGGATGGCGGGACGGTCTGGCAGCCCTCCGAGCCTGTCGCCCAGAATCCGCCCCGATGGATGTTGATCCCGCTCTTCGATGTGACCTCGCGAACCTCGGGCGCTCCATCCCTCACGAGCGTCACGGGTCCCGCGCGCTGACAGATCGCCTCATAAGTTGAGACCTTGCCATGGTGCAGGTCGAAGCGATAGACCGGGTAGAAACCGGGCTGAAGTGTCGCCATACCGGGCCGGCCTTTCGACGGGTCCGTGTTTCCATTGCAGGCCAGGAACACGTCAGGGGTGACGAGGAAGATGGCATCGTCGTAGATCCCGCGGTCGTTCACGCCCGGCTTGCCCATACTATCCAGGTAGTAGCCGCGCACTCCAGCGACTGCGATCGGATAGCTCTTCCATCCAGGATGCTCGGCGTCCAGTCGCGCTATGAGGTCAGCCCGAGAGAGCCTCGGTTTCTCCTCTGGCATCATCTTGATCACGTGTCCACCTCCACCGGCCGAATGATACGCTCGATCTCAGACACCCGCCTGTCGAGTCGCCCGATGTCCGCGCCATGCACCTCGAGCGTGGTCTCATGTCGATCCAGGACCGCCTTCTGTTTGTCGAGCATTTCCTGGACCGGCAAGTACGACGCGATGATCTGCCGCCCCAGTTTGGCCGCTTGATCCGCGCTGGCCGCCCCATGTTCGGCGATCTCTTTGGCCTCTCTGACGGTCTTGTCCATCTTCCAGAGGGCGATCAACATCGAGAGTACGATCGCGACCTGTAGCGCTGTTGCAATCAGTGACAGAACCGCAAGCGTCATTGGGGCCCCTCCTTGGACAACATGTTGTGCTCGATCAGTTTGTGGAGCTCCATGATCTGGTTCTTGATCACATGGAGTTCTTTGTCGTGTTCATTGGTGCGCGCGTGGGCCCGAGTCACTCCGCCAGCGCGCGCCCTATCCGATTCCTCGATCCGAATGAGCCGGGGCTCGACCTCGGCTTTGAAGCGCTCAAAGACATGGTCGAGGATGCGCTCCACCGACTGGGCGAAGGCGTCAGACCTGGACCACTCCGCGAACATGTCGCAGAGCCAGCGCTTCACCCGGCCAAGAATCACAAGCACTGCCCCCACGAGCGAGACCAAGACGAGCACCGCAACCGCCGCGTAGACGAGTAGGTGGGTGACGTTCGGATCTAAAGCAGTGCTCATTCGGGCCCCTCGGCCAGCGCGTCACAGACGAGAATCGTGACACCTGGCCAGTCGGACTGAGACCACGGCTCGCAGTGTTGACGCCACACTACTCCAGTCGATCTCGGAGTTGCGCACGCGAGGGCGAGGAGCGCTAGGAGGGCGAGCAGGTACCTCACGAGCAGTATCCCGGATGCGCCGTGCACCACTGGGTGATCATGTAATTGACGATCGTCTGAGCGGCGGTCGGCAATGAAGCAACCTCAATCTGTGTCGTGCTGCATGCGCCTGGGACGGCGGGATTGCTTGAGGTCGGACAAACTTCGATGTTGGCTCGGTAGTTCGGATTCCCGTCCCTGTTCGAGATGCAGACCGATTCCCATTGCGTGCTGGTATACGTCGATGGACCGGTCAGGACGACCGTAACGGCGGCAAGCGCGACACCGCCAACGAATAGTGCAAGCGCTGCGATTGCTGCGATGATGTATTTTCTCATAGTGTTATCCTCCTGTGGTGATTGCCACCCACGAATAGGTGTCTGCCGCTGCCTTGAGACAGAGAGTCACAGTGTCAGTGACACCTGTCCCGCCGTTGACGATCCAAAGCTTTCCCCGCTGCGTCGCGTCGCATGTTGGAGCCGCGCCGGTATTGCCGACACCAAACTGAAGCATGCCGTCTTTATCGATGGACGCCTTGACGGTGTTCGCGTTGTCGGGTGCGAAGGTGGCGATCTTTGCGCCTGCCGTCGTAAGCGTCGGGGAGTTCCGGACAGACAGCGCTACACCACTGGCGTCATCCGCATCGAGACCACGTACCACTGCTGATGCGCCCGAGGCTCCATTGTACATCAACGCTTCGAACTCGTTTCCGGTCGCTATCCGTCCGCTCTGATATACCCAACACGCAGCGGCCGCAGACCCCATACACCACTTTTGTCCTGTGACGCCTTGGATTCCGACTGCCCCGCTGGCCGCCGTGGTGGTCAGATCCCGCGCCGTGACTGTCGACGCGGTTGAGATGCCTCCCGAGTTTCCGAGCGTGGGCATTGCGCCAGACGGGGTTACACTGCCGTTGTCCGTCCAGGTCGTGGTGGGGGCCGTGACTGTCGCCATGAGAAGTTCCGCACCGGTCGAGCGACCATAGACCTTGTAGGAGGTGGCTCCAGTGACCGCGCCCCAATTGACAATGACGCCGTTTGCCCCAGGTCCGGCCGAGACAGCAAGACTTGTCTCAGTCGAAGGGAGGGTCTCGCCGGCCACAGTGACAGCGGACACCCGGTAATAGTAGGTGCCATTGTTGAGAGTCCCCGTGGTAGCAACGAAGGTCGCGTTGACCGGAGTCGCAATAGCCGTAGAGACGAGGCCTTTCGTCTGTATCGTCCCGGTCGAAACAGCGCCCGGGAAGCTCGGAGCAGTCGTGAATGTGCCAGATCCAGTGTCACGCCGGAGCACCTGCCCGAATGCGAGCGATGGGATGAGCGCGAGGAGGAGAAGTAGTCTCACAGGAGATCACCTCCCTCATACGGCCCCATCCCGGTCGCGATCAGGCGGAAGTAGATGGCACCGGAACTCACTGTGCCGGACGCGGGGGAATAGCCAACCTTCCCCCTTGGGGAGATCACCTGCCATCCTCCGAGGAACTCACAGCGGCCTCCTGTTGTAGTTCCTACGAGGTCCCAGCCTGGGGCCCTGGACCAAATGAGCAACCACGGGTCATAGACCCAAGCCGAAAGCGAGATGACTGTCGCGATCGTCTGTCCGCTGGCCGCGCAAACGTAGACTGCGAATCCTTTCGTCCCGGACAGGTCCATCCCTTGAGTCGAAGTCGAGAACGTGCAGCCGATAGCGCCGGTTCCGATGACGCTTCGTTCCGCCGTGGTACCGGCCGCCGACCAAGTGCAATCGGCCGCTTGCACCTGGATCGCGAACAAAACTGCGGTGAGGCATAGAATCAGTCTTTTCAGCATACTTCCCTCCTGTGGGGTACTATACACCCCTGAACGTCGGTTCGCTTCTTGCGACTATTGGTTGTCTGTGGGACGATGTGGGTATGACCAACCCAACTATGAAGACTGGCATCCTCTTCGCGTTGATGCTCGCCGCTTGTGGACAGGATAAATCCGAACCACTCCGAGCGCCCGACCTGGTTGTTGATGGGGTTGGCGTCCTGAACGACTCGACCGTGTCTTATGCCGGAGCGGCCGATTTCTCCTTGAGGTTCCACAACGTTCTTGCGGCTACAGCCGAATACGCTGGACGCGACCTCGAAAGCTTTGAAGGGTTGACGGTCATCCTTTTGGATGGGCCGATTCAGTGCGAGTCGGAAACCGGAACATGTTCCGGGACGCTTACGGGTAGCGTTATCAGGATCAACACGGCTAGACACGATGAGTGTATAGAGAACAGCGTCCTTGCACATGAACTTCTGCACGTGCTCATTGGCGATGAATGCCATACCAACAGCCTGTGGCACACCCGCCTCAGTGGTGGTGAAGGCTTCCGGCTGTACGCGGACATCTTGAACGCCGATCCGGCAACAACCTGCAACGTCTTCGCGTCCTACCAGACCGTCTATCCCTCCTGTTGAATAGATCATCACTCGCCCCCGATCGTGAACAGGTTGGTTGGCTGGTTCTCTCGCTCGCCGTAGATGAGACCGGACAACGCTTCGCCTGTTCGCCCCGCTGTCACGTCTTCAAGGAAATCGCCAGAAGTGACGTAACGTCCGGTTCGGCCAACCTGAGAGGAACCGATCGGGAGCTTCGCGCCGAAGCCAACCACTTCGACAAGAGCCCACAGCCGATCGTCTGGTTCCTTCTCTTCGTCAGCGATCTTCGCGAGGGCCTTCCAGAAACGCTCGCCGCCAGCAAATACGGGAGAAGAGCGAAGGGATAGTTTCTTCCACTTCGCCTCGCCATGGAGAATCTTCCCGACTGCTATGTTGATGGCCGGTTCCGCGAACTGGCCGACAATCGGGAAGTCCTGAGCGGGAGCAGCAAGTGCCTTACGCATCGCCCACTCGGCCCAGTCCTCGTCATCCTCGGGGCCTCGGCCCGAGAGCAGCTCGGCGATGACGGCCGAGACGAGGATGACGCCCATGACGCGTGCCGCTGCATGGCCTACGGTCGGGAGCGTGCCGACCTTACCGCCGACTCCGTCCGCCTTCGCCCAGGCGATCAAGGCGGGGCGCAGGATCTCTCGCTTCAGGTTCCACATCTTGTTGAAGTAACCCATGAAAGCGATCAGGGAGCCGAGCCCTCGACGGTCCCGCAGAATGGCCGGCTGCTCGGCCGGGTCATGGCTGGGAAGCATGCGCCGAACCAGCGAGTCGGCCTCGCGCACGGCTTCCGCCTCAGACATGCCCTCGGCCTTGTTCTGCTCGTATCCGCCCTTCCAGATCTGAGCCGAGCCCATCCGGTCGGTGAGCGCGAAGAGCCACCACCCCGCCTCCTGCACACCTTCCAGGATCGCGCTCTTTCTCCCTCGTCCAGGCTCCGAGAGGTTCTTCCGCATATTGGACAACATCGTGTCTTTGCGGTGCCGGAGCTCCGGGCTCTTCGAGGTGATGTCGTCCATTTTCGCGAGGCCCATCACGACAGCCGGGAGCGCGAACCGCGCCTTTGTCCTACCGCCCGCCATCGCGACGAAGGCGTTTGTCAGGTCGCCAGCCGCGACCGAAAGAGAGAAGCCCAACGTAGAAGTCACGAAC
>Ga0316630_10000516_pt1 | contig 12374 bp, 9 predicted proteins | sample OWC_May_M1_C1_D6_FD_207658 | JGI IMG/M metagenome (GOLD analysis project Ga0316630, IMG submission 207658) | Wetland soil microbial communities from Old Woman Creek delta, Ohio, United States - OWC_May_M1_C1_D6_A | ecosystem: Environmental > Terrestrial > Soil > Wetlands | place: USA: Ohio...
GATGACCGGCGCCGATCAAACGCTCGCGCAGGGCAGCGCGACGATGCAGGTCACGGCCGTGCGCGGCACGGGCTCGCAGACCGGCAGCTTCGATCTCGCGAAGGCGATCATCCTCGGTGAATCGAAGGCGACCCTCGGTTTCGAGATGATCGCCGGCGAGCAGCGACGTCCGACCAAGCTCGAGTTGGTCACGCGCATCTCGCCGCGCGCTCCATAGCCGTCCCGCTTACGGCGGTGCCTGTCCGAGGTTGTTGAGTCCCCAACACGTGACCGTGCCGTCGACGCGCATCGCACAGCTATGAAGATTTCCGCAGGCGACGCTCGTGTAGTTTCCGGCAGGTGGCGTGGCTTGTTGTTCGGCATTACGTCCCCAGCACGAGATCCCCGATCCGGAAATCGCGCACGCGTGTGCGCCTCCGGCGCAGAGCCTCGAGTACGTCCCACTTGGCTCGATGTCCTGGCCTTCGGCGTTTCGTCCCCAACACTGCAGCGTGTTGTCTTCGCGCGTGGCGCACGTGAATGCATCGCCCGTGTCGATCGCATTGAACACGTCGGCCGGCGCGGCGACCGTCGACTGCCCGCTGTCGTTGCTGCCCCAACATTGCACGATGCCGTTCGGGTGCATGCCGCAGGTGTGACGTCCTCCCGCGTTGACATGTTTGTATGTCCCGCCGGGCGAGCTCGACTGGTTCATGTCGTTCGCGCCCCAGCATGCGACGGTGTTGTCGCTGCGAATCGCGCAGGCGTGTGTGCCGCCTGCTTCGACCTCGAGGAACGTGCCGCTCGGAGGCGTAGCCTGCCCTGACGTGTTCAGGCCCCAACAATGCAGCGTTCCATCCGTGCGGACGCCGCACGAGAACGAGGTGCCGAGCGAGATGTCTTTGAACATGCCAGTCGGTGCCGTCGCCTCGCCCGACGTGTTCTCACCCCAACACGCGACCGCACCGGTCATCGAGAGCGAGCACGTATGTTGAAGCCCGGCGGCGACCTTCGGCGTGATCGAGGGCGGGCCATCCGGCATGCCATCAACCACAACGTCTGGTGTGGTGCTCGCGTCCCCCGCCGCCGACGGATCGCGAAGTGCATCGATCAACGAGCACGCATTGGCCGCGAGACAGAGAACAGCCACGACACCACGCACGCGGCCAGCTTACCTGACCTCACGATTCGAAGTCACGGCGAGCAGAGCGCGCCGAACTTCTTACACGAGCCGCCATCGAGCACGTCGCACGTACGGTGCATGTTGTCGGTCGCGTCGAACATGCACTTCGATGCGGGCGCGCACGCGCCACCCCACGTTTGACACGCGCCCTCGACGGGCTTCGTGCACTGCTTGTAGCTCTTCGTTGCCGGGTCGTACATGCACGCATTGTCGGGCGTGCACGTCGCGCCGAAGTGGAAGCATGTGCCGGCGCCACCGGATTGACACGTGAAGTACGCGCCCCCGCCGGCGTGGAACACGCACGACGGCTTGAGGCAGCCGATGTCGCGCACCACCGTCGGACCCGTCGCCGGGAGCTTCGCGCCGGTGTTCGTCGTCGTGACCGTACCGCTACCCGAACCGCTACCCGAACCCTGCGGGCGCTGGGGTGCAGGTGGACTCCCACATCCGAGGACGACGATGGCGAAGATCAGCGATCGCACGCCGCGGTTATAGCGCGCGCATCGAGGTGCTGCGATATCCTGGTCGGGGCTCATGACGTTTACGACGGGCATGATGATCGGGAAGTACGAGCTCGGGAAGAAGCTCGGGCAAGGCGGGTTCGGGCTCGTCTTCGTCGCGCGCGATACCGGCCTCGATCGTGACGTCGCGCTCAAGTTCCTCCACCCCGAGCACACGGCGAGCGCGGAGATCCTGCGACGATTTCTGCAAGAGGCGCGATCGGCCGCGAAGATCGTGCACCCCGGCATCGTGACCGTGTTCGAGTGCGGGCAGGTCTCGGGCACCGGCACGGCGGATGGCGTCGCGTTCATCGCGATGGAGCTGCTCCACGGCGAGAGCTTGTCGGACCGACTCGCACGCGCGGGTCGCCTACCGGCCGATCAAGCCATGGAGATCACGCGGCAAGTCGCATCGGCGCTCGAGGCCGCGCACGCCGCAGGCATCATCCACCGCGATCTCAAGCCCGATAACATCTTCCTCGTCCGCGACCCGGCGATGCCGGGTGGTGAACGGGTGAAAGTCCTCGACTTCGGCATCGCGAAGCTCGCGCAGGGACAGAACACGTCGGGCGTACAGACGCAGTCGATGATGGTGTTCGGCACGCCGCGCTACATGTCTCCCGAGCAATGCCGGTCGGCGGCGCACATCGATCACCGCAGTGACATCTACACGCTCGGCTGCATTCTCTACGAGCTCGTCGTCGGTGCGCCGCCGTTCACCGGCGAGACCGGCGAGCTGATCGCGAAGCACCAGCTCGTCGCGCCGTCGACGGCGCGCTCGATCATCGGTGACTTGCCCGAACAGCTCGACGAGCTCATCAAGGCGATGCTCGCGAAGAATCCCGCCGAGCGTCCGCAGACGATGGCCGAGGTGCAACGCACCCTCGAAGCGCGCGGTGCGATGGCAGCGGGGGTCGCGCCGACGCTGATGCCGGATGACTCACTACCGCGCTTCACGCCACCCGCAGGCTACGGCGCGCGGCGACCGGTCTCCGAGCCCAAGCCCGCCGCGGTGAGTCCGACGACGCTGGGTGGTGCGAGCGGTCAGTACGAGGGCGGAAAGCCGAAGAGCAAGCTGCCGGTCGTGCTCGGCGGCATCGCGGTCGTGGGGGCGATCGGCGTCGCGATCTTCTTCGCGACGCGCAAGCACGACGACGGGGCGAAGGCCGTCGCTCCACCACCGCCCATCACGGCGCCGCAAGGCTCCGCGCCGCCGCCTCCTCCTCCCTCACCCGCCGACATCGAGTGGACGATCGAGGCGACGCCGAAAGCGCGCGTGTGGGAGGGCAACAAGCTGCTCGGCGAGACGCCGTTCGTCGACAAGCGCAAGCCCGAGCGCGGTCGGCTCGAGCTCGTGCTCAAAGCAGCCGGTCACCAAGACAAGGCGATCCTCATGCCGCTCGACAAGAGCGACAAGCAGAGCTTCACGCTCGAGCCGATCGCGAAGGTCGAGACAGCGAAGGACGACAAGAAGAAGCCGAAGCCCAAGCCCGCCGTCGAAACGAACGGCGATCGCGACAAGGACAAGATCCCGGACGCGAAGGACAAGTGTCCGGACCAGCCCGAGAAGTACAACGGCGTGAAGGATGATGACGGCTGTCCGGACCTCAAGCCGGGCGAGCTTCCGGACGAATGATGCAAAGACTACTGCTCGTATTGCTGATCGTTTGTGCTCAAACGATCGCGTTCGCGAATCCCAAACAAGCCGCGGTGCACTCGCGCCAGGGCAAGGCGTACTTCGACGCGAAGCAGTACGACGAAGCGATCGGCGAGTTCCGGAAGGCCTACGAGCTCGACAAGAAACCGGTCTCGCTCTTCAAGATCGCGAGCGCGTACTACGCGAAAGGCGACTACCAAGGCGCGATCGACTACTACGGCAGGTACCTGCAGGCCGACCCCGACGGCCCGCTCGCACAACAGGCCCTCGAGTTCACGACGATCGCGACGAAAGCGTTGGCCGATCTAAAGGCCAAGGCCGAAGCAGAAGCGAAAGCCGCCGCCGAAGCCGACGCCAAGCGCAAGGCCGAGGCGGAAGCCGAGACCCGGCGTGTCGCCGCCGCGGCGCATGTCAAGCAAGCGGAGGCGTACGCACGAGCGGGAACGTGGACCAGCGCGGGCGACGAGTACCGTGCTGCCGCGGAGGCCGGCGACGATCCCGCGTTCTTGATCGATGCCGCCGAAGCGTATCGCAAGCAGCCCGACAACGAGAACGCGCGCGCCGCGTACCAGGCGTACCTCGAGAAGGTGCAGCTCGGCGATCGCAGCGACGAGATCCGCGGCAAGCTCGCCGACGTCCAGCGCGCGATCGATCTGGACCGCGTCGACAAGGCCGCGGCCGATGGCGCCGAGCAGGAGCGCCAGCGCAAGCTGCAGGCTGCGATCGTGCACGATGACCGACCGACGCCGCGCCCGACGTTCAAGCGCGGCTGGATCGTCGTCGGGGGCGCCGCGATCCTGACCGGCCTCGTCGCGGACTTCGCCGCGCCGAACGGTGACAACGGCAAGCTCGACGCGAGCGACCTCGCGCCGGTCGTGCTCTACGGACTCGGCGCTACGGCGGTGCTGCGAGGCGTGTTCTGATGCGGCTGCTCGTCGCGCTCGCATTCGTGCCTTCGATCGCGCAGGCGGATCTCGCGAAGGGAGCGCACGTCGGTGCGAATCAGATCGGCATCGAGGGCGACGGCGATGCCCGAGGCGTCGATGGGCCGTTCAAGCCCGCGCTCGTGCTCGGCATGACGATTCGCAAGTCGTTGACGCCGACGTTCTCGCTTCAGCTCGAAGGCAACGTCGAGCAGAAGCGTGCCGTGATGCGCGACTGCGCGGTCAATCCGTGCATGGACGTCGCCGACATCTCGATGTGGTACTTCGCGGTGCCCGTGTTGCTGCGATTCGATCTGCTGCCCGGCGCCACGAAGCTCCACCTCGATGCAGGCCCCGAGCTCGTGCTCTCGCTCGGCGGCGGTCAGACCGACACCGCGACCGAGGACTTCCAGTCATTCGATGACAAGCTCGGAAACGTGGGGCTCGTGCTCGGTGTGGGACTCGAGGTCGCAACCGGACCCGGCAGCATCACGTTCGACCTCCGGTACAAGCGCTGGTTCGCGCCGGTGTACGACGGTCCTGACAAGCTACAGATCACACATCAGATCTGGGTCGTGACCGGGTACGTGTTCCCCTAGTGTCGGGTTTTGCCACGCGGCCAGCGGTACGGAGGTTGCTCTACCCCCTCCCCATGCGCCTAATCCACGTGGTTTTCCTCGGTCTGGGGCTCGCCGCATGTGCGAGTGACGAAGAATCCGACACGCCGCCCGATGACCCGGTCGCACGGGCGACTTGGTACCAGGACGTCGCGCCCATCCTCGCGAACCACTGCATGACCTGCCACCAGGCCGGTGGCATCGCCCCGTTCTCGCTGACGGACTACGACAGCGCGGTCGAGAACTCGGCGCGCATGGTCCACGAGATCGATCGCGGCGCGATGCCGCCGTTCGACGCGCGCGAAGAGGCGGACTGCACGCCGCGGTTCGGCTGGGTCGACGACCCGCGCCTGTCGACGCTCGAGAAGGACAAGCTCCGGATGTGGATCGAGGACGGGCACGCGCTCGGCACGGTCGCCGACATCCCCGCGGTGCCGAGCACGGAGCTCTCGAACATCAGCAAGACGGTGACGCCGACGACGCCGTGGGTCACGAGCGGCACGCGCGATCAGTTCATCTGCTTCGTGCTCGATCCGCAGGCGACGAAGCTCGAGTGGCTCACCGGCCTGCAGGTGCGCCCCGACAACGACCTCGTCGTGCACCACGCCGTCATCACGGAGCTGATGCCGACGAACGCGCAGCACGACACGGTCGTCGCGGCTCGCGGCATCGGCCAGCCGTGGGACTGCAGCAACGAGCAGCAGCCCGGTGACTTCACCGTGCACGTGTGGACGCCCGGCAACCAGCCGATGCAGACCGACGGTGGCATCGCGGTGCCGGTCGTCGCGGGCGCGAAGCTCGTGATGCAGATCCACTATCACCCCGCGGGTCAGGCGAACGATCCCGACGCGACGTCGATCGATCTGCGGTACTCGACGACGTGGCCGCAGCGCATGTACTTCGTGACCGCGCTCGGTAACGCGGCGACCGCGCCCCAGCTGTTGCTCGGTGAAGGCGACCTCAACGGCACGCCGCGGTTCTTGATCCCCGCGATGGCGGCGGATCACGACGAGCACATGCGCATCACGCTCCCGGACGGTATCGGCGACGACATCCGCCTGTTCTCCGCGAACCCGCACATGCACCTGATCGGGACGCACATCTCCGCGACGATCGAACGTCCCGCGGCACGTGGCAGTGATCCGCAGAACGAGTGCCTCGCGAACGGCGCGTGGAACTTCGACTGGCAGCGCACGTATCAGTACAACGCGCCGCTCGACAAGCTGCCGACGATCAAGGGCGGCGACGTCATCGACATCAAGTGCAAGTGGGACAACTCGCTGCAGAACCCGTTCGTGCAGCGCATGATGAACGATGCGGGCTTGTCGGCGCCGATCGACGTCGCCCTCGGCGAGCAGACGACGAACGAGATGTGCCTCGAGATCTTCGGCCTCTCGCTGCCCGCGCCCGCACAGCCGGCGAATGCGACCGCGCTGACGGTCGAGATGCCGAACATGGGCGGCTTGCCGATTCGCTAACGCAGCTCGCGCAACCAGAGCTCGACTTCGAGCACGGCGTTCTCGGGAATGAGCCCGGGAACGCCGGTTTCGCGATACGCGAGGTGCGGCGAGATCCGGACGCGGCGATGCCCGCCGACTCGCATGCCGTAGAGCGCGTACTCGACGCCGGCGATCGCGCGGCGCGTCCCGAGCACGAGCGTGTGATCGACGACCGCGCGGCCATCGACGGTGCGCAGCATCGACGCGGGGAGCTGCGTCGCCTGCTGTTCGTTCAGCGGGACCTCGTCACCACGGTTCAAGAACACGCGCATGTTGAACACGAGCGTGTCACCGGCGATCGCGGCGCGACCTTCGCCTTCGTCGTCGACGAGCAGCTCGAGCCCCGACGTCTCCTTCACGACAGCACCCGCAGGATGCCGAGCATGGTCCACATCTCCTTCGCCGCCGTCGCGAGCTTCGGCATCGCCGATCCAGTATGGCCATAGAGGCCGGTGATGTGCACGCGAACATCGGCGTTCGGCATCGCGGCGGCGAGCGCGTGGCTGTGCTCGAACGGAATGACGTCGTCATCGACGCCGTGTACGAGATCGACGCGCGAGCGAACGCGCGCGAGGTGCGGCGTCGGATCGATGCCGGCCGCGTCGTACCGTGCGAGCGCGTCGAGCACGAGCTCGGAGGCGCCCGGTGCGATGCCCGTGCCGAGGTCGTAGAGGTCGCGAACGCCGGCGGGCACGGAGTCGCGCACCTCGCGCGCGACCGCGAGGTAGCGCTCGTCTTGCTTCATCTCCATGCGGCCCCACACGCGCTCGATGTAGCGACGCCAGCCCGCGACGAGCTCGTCGCGCAGCGGGCCCGGTGGCGGTGCGCCGCGCAGGTGATCGAGCAGGTTCATCAGCACGACGGGCTGGTTCATCGGATCGCGCGCGGCGATGCGGCCGTCGGTCGTCGTGCCCGTGAGGCAGAACACGAGCGTCGCGCGGAGGTCGGCGTAGCCGCCGAACAACACGACGCGCTCGACCGCGTCCGCGCGCTCGTCGGCGAGGGCGAGCGCGAGCAGCGAGCCGAACGAGATCGAGAACACGATCGGCCGCTGCGTCGACGCCGACCACCGCGGCAGCTCGTCGAATGCACGCGTGAAGTCGATCTTGGCGCGCGCCGTCGGGATCAGCTGGAGGTAGTCGGGGATGTACGGCGAGACGACGAGATGTCCCGCGCGCGCGAGGATGCGGCAGAACCGATCGAGCCGCGGATCGTCGGCGCCCGCGTAGTGCAGGCCGGGTGCGATCAGGAAGGTCCGTGCCGACCGCTTCGGCTCGCCGAACACCTTGATGCGCATGCCGTCGAGGTTGTCGTCGACCACGCGCACGTCGGGCGCCTTCGACGGATCGGCCCACGGACCGAGCCAGCGCGCGAGCGTCACGGAGCGCAACACGCGCGAAGTGTACTCAGCGAACGAGCATGATGTAGCCGGCTTGCGTGTTCTCGTCGCGCGTCAGCACCGGCTTGCCGTCGAGCTGCCACTGCCAGCCTTGCCACAGCGGGTTCAGCGCCGGGTATCGCTTCGTCGTCACGGCCGCCGTATAGACGGTCCAGCCGCGCGCGAGCTCGTCGCCGATGCGCCGCTGGATCGTGTCCTCCTGCGCGAGCAGGCTCAGCATCATCGCGGTCATCGGGCGATTCGGTACCGCTTCGACGAGCGCGCGCGCTTGTTTGTTCGCGAGGCTGAACCGCGCGTGCAGCTGCCCGAGTGCTTCGCCGACGAGTGGCCGGCGCGCGTCGCTCGAGACGACGTCGATCGCGTCGACCGGCGCCGGCCAGCCATGCATCACCGAGCGCATCGTCGCGATGCCGTCGTCACCGAACCAGCGTCGCATGCCCGACGTCAGGTGATGCGCGATCGCGCCGAGCGCGAAGCCCGTCATGGTCTCGACGAACGAACCGAGCACGCGCACGGCGCGATCCGGGTTCACGGAACGAGGCTCGATCAGCGTGGGGCCGACGTCGCGCAGCGCGCCTGCGAGCGCTGCGGAGATCGCCTGCAAATAACACTCGGCGCAGTCGTGTTCGATGTTCGCTGGAGATGGTTCGTTGCGTCGCGCTTCGATAACAGCTGTCGGCATGGGCGCGCGCATCGGCCGCGTGCGCGCACGGTTGTGTGGCGCGCCGCGTCAGCTTGCTTCCATCGTCCGTGGCGCGCGCGTTTTCAGCTCTGGTGCTAACGTGCCGCCACCATGCAAACAGCGGTCGTCAATCAGGTTCTCTCGCTGGCCCATCAGGCGGTCAAAGAGAGCCACCGTGATCGACTCCAGGCCTATATCACCTCGTACGCGCGCGCGATGCCGCCCGAGGTGTTCGATGAAGTCGACCCCCACAAGCTGCTCGCGTTCATCATGGACCGGTTCGCGTTCCTCGAAGAAGACTTCGGGAAGACGGTCAAGGTCGAGATTCGCGATCCCGAAACGACGTTGATGGCCGAGGAGTCGCCGTCGACGGTGATCGAGACGCGGTTGCCCGACGCGGCGTTCATCATCCGCACGATCAAGTCGTTCCTGCGCCAGCAAGGGCTGCACCTGCACTTCGTGCTGCACCCGATCCACGGCGTGCTGCACGACCACGGTCAGATCACCGGCGTCGACGCGAATCGCGGCACGAAGATCTCGCAGGTCTACATGCAGGTCTCCGCGATTCCGCCGGAGAAGCGCGAGGCGCTGCGCAAGGATCTCGAGAATCGGCTCGAGCGCACGCTGCTCGTCAACCGCGATCGCCACGAGATGATGGCGCGGTTCAACGAAGCGCGCGCGTACCTGTGCACCGTCGCGGGTCGCGATCCGTCGATCCCGAGCGCCCGCGAGTCGCAATCGATCCCGCGCGAGATCATCCTCCGCGCGCAGTCCGAGACGCCGCGCACGCCGCGCGAGATCGAGGCCGACGAAGCGGTCGAGCTCATCGACTGGCTCAAGGACGACAACTTCATCCTCGCCGGCTACGCGTGGTTCCCGCACTCGGGCAACGGCAACCGCACGCCCGAGAAGGGCCTCGGCTTGTTCGCCGCGCCCGAGCGCAAGGATCTCGAAGAGGTCATCGGCGAGATCGTCGCGACGCGGCGCACGCGCGAAGAGGTCTACTCGTACTACCGCACCGACTACATGACCGTCGTGCGCTCGGTCGCGCAGGTGCGGTACTTCGGCATCGCGCAGCGCGGACCGGACGGCAAGCCGCTCGGCGAGCACGTGTTCATCGGCCTGATGTCGACGAAGGCGCTCAAGACGGCGAACCGCCGGGTGCCGGTCGTGAAGGCGCGCATCAAAGAGGTGATGGCGAAGCTCGAGGAGCCGCCGGGCAGCTACGCGTACACGAAGAGCGTCGCGATCCTCGACTCGATCCCCGTCGAGGACTTGTTCTACTGGAACATCGACGAGATTCGCGATGTCGCGAATCAGTTCCGCATCGCCGAGTCGCGCGATCACTCGCGCGTGTTCGTGTGGCGCCGTCCGGGTGGGCGCCGGATCAGCGTGGTGTGCATCGTGCCGCGCATGCGGTTCTCCGAGGCGCTGCGCGAGCGAGTCAGCCAGGAGATCCGCAAGTTCTTGAGTGTCCCGCACCTCCGCGAGTACCGGCAGGAGACCGACGACGAGTCGCCGATTCGCCTGCACTTCACCGTCGGCAAGTACCGCCCGAAGGTTTCGGACGCGGATCTCGAGACGCTGACCGAGAAGCTCGAGGTCTTGATCGAGAGCTGGGACGATCAACTTCGCCGCTTGGTGTTCAAGCAATATCGCTCGCCCGCGAAGGCCGGCGACAAGTCCTCGCGCTACCTCGCGACGACGGCGACGGCGCAGGAGATCTGGCAGCGCTCCGGGTCGCGGTTCCCGGAGTCGTACAAGAACGCGCTGCCTCCCGAGGCCGCGCTCGGCGACATCGATCTGATCGAGAAGCTCGACGACAACGACGGACTGCGCGCCGCGCTGGTGCTCGTCGGCGAGGGCGATCGTCGCCACACATCGCTGCGGATCGTCTCGCGCAAAGAGCTGCTCTTGAACGACGTCGTGCCCGTGCTGCACCGCATGGCGCTGCGCACGACGAGCCGGCTCGCGGAGCGCCTGATCGGCACCGGGCCCGACATCTACATCACGGGCTTCGAGGTGACCGGCGCCGACGGCCGCAAGATCGAGGACGAGGCGGCGCTCGCGCGACTCGGCGCGATCGTGCAGCGTGTGCTCGCCGGGCACTTGCTCGACGATCGCCTGCTCGGCCTCGGTTACCTCGCGAACCTCGATTGGCGGCAGATCGATCTCTTGATCACCTACCGCAACTACTTCGTGCAGGTGTTCTCGGGGCTCGGCGTGCAGAGCGTCGACGACACGCTGCTCAAGCACCCGGCGTTCGCGTCGCTGCTCGTCGAGTACTTCGAGACGAAGTTCTCGACGGAGCGCAAGGAGACGCCGCAGGAGCGCACCGAGAAGCTCCTGACGCCGCTCGCGCAGAAGTACGAAGAGATGCTCCAGCGCGTGACGGTGATCCAGGAGGACTTGATCCTCCGGTACTTCATCGATCTGTTCGAAGCGACGCGCCGCACGAACTACTACCGGCCCGGCCGCGGCGACACGATCTCGATCAAGATCGAGAGCGCGCTCGTCGAGCACATGCCGCGCCCGTGCCCGGTGTTCGAGATCTACGTGCACGCGCCCGGCGTCGAAGGCATCCACCTCCGCGGCGGCATGGTCGCGCGCGGTGGCCTCCGTCACAGCGACAGGCCCGATGACTTCCGCACGGAGGTGCTCGGCCTGCAGCGCACGCAAGCGCTCAAGAACGTCATCATCGTGCCGCAGGGTGCGAAGGGCGGGTTCGTGACGCGCAACCTTCGCGCGACGCGCGAAGAAGCGCGCGTGCAGTACCAGGTGTTCATCGCCGGCCTGCTCGACATCACCGACAACTACGTCGGCACGAAGATCGTCCCGCCGCCCGGTGTCGTGCGCTACGACGACGACGATCCATACCTGGTCGTCGCCGCCGACAAGGGCACGGCGCACCTCAGCGACACCGCGAACGCGATCAGCCAGCAGTACAAGTTCTGGCTCGACGACGCGTTCGCGTCCGGTGGCTCCGCCGGCTACGACCACAAGGCGATGGGCATCACGTCGCGGGGCGGTTGGACGAACGTCGAACGTCACTTCCGCGAGATGGGCATCGACATCCGCAAGACGTCGATCCGGTGCGCGGGCGTCGGCGACATGAGCGGCGACGTGTTCGGTAACGGCATGTTGCTCAACGACAAGCTCAAGCTCGTCGCCGCGTTCAACCACAAGCACGTGTTCATCGATCCGGATCCGGATCCGGCGATCTCGTACGCCGAGCGGCAACGCCTGTTCACGACCGCGGGGACGCAGTGGAGCGACTACCGGTCGGAGGCCATCAGCAAGGGCGGCGGCGTTTATGAACGCGCCGCGAAGGAGATCGACCTGTCGCCGGCGGCGAAGGCGCTGCTCGGGCTCAAGGCCAAGACGGTGTCGGGCCCCGACATCGTGCGCGCGATCCTGGCGCTCGACGTCGACCTCATGTGGTTCGGCGGCATCGGCACGTACGTGAAGGCGTCGACCGAAGCGCACGGCGAGGTCGGCGACAAGGTCAACGACTCGGTCCGCATCAACGCGACGGAGCTGCGCGCGAAGGTGATCGGCGAAGGCGCGAACCTCGCGATCACGCAGCGGGGGCGCACCGAGTACCTGATGGGCGGCGGCCGTGGCAACACCGACGCGATCGACAACTCGGCCGGCGTCGACTGCAGCGATCACGAGGTCAACCTCAAGATCTTGCTGTCGCCGCTGATGACGACCGGCAAGCTGACGCGCGAGTCGCGCGACACGCTGCTGCGCGAGCTCGAGCCCGACGTCGGCGCGGCCTGCGTGCAGGACAACTATCTGCAGAGCGCGCTGCTCTCGATGGAGTCGATCCGCAGCCGCAAGCACTACGAGTCGTTCTTCGACCTCCTCACGTACCTCGACAAGCACGGCCTCTCGCGCACGGCGGAGCGCATCCCGTCCGACGAAGAGCTGCG
>Ga0316630_10000517_pt1 | contig 12362 bp, 12 predicted proteins | sample OWC_May_M1_C1_D6_FD_207658 | JGI IMG/M metagenome (GOLD analysis project Ga0316630, IMG submission 207658) | Wetland soil microbial communities from Old Woman Creek delta, Ohio, United States - OWC_May_M1_C1_D6_A | ecosystem: Environmental > Terrestrial > Soil > Wetlands | place: USA: Ohio...
AGGGGGCGGCCCTGCCGAAGAAGGGAGAGGACGTCAAGGCGAAGGACGGAAAGACACGGAAGGTCAAGGAGGTCCTCACCTGGCAGCAGCGGCGCGAGCGCATGGTCGACGTCTGCTCCAGCTGCCATGCCGGCGGCCAGGTCGTTGGGTTCTACAAGCAGTTCGACGAACTGGTGGTCCTGTACAACGACAAGTTCGCCAAGCCGGCCACGGCGATCATGAACGACCTGTATCAAGCCAAGAAGCTGACGGCGGCCCCCATGGACGAGAAGCTGGAGTGGACCTACTGGGAGCTCTGGCACCACGAGGGGCGGCGCGCGCGGCATGGCGCCTCGATGTCCGGGCCGGACTACGCTTGGTGGCACGGCATCTACGACGTGGCCAAGAACTTCTACACCCACTTCATCCCCGAGGTGAAGCAGGTGGCGGGCGAGCCGCTGGCCTCGCAGCTCCTGGACAAGTACGTCTATTCCCAACCAGGCCACGCCTGGGTGAAAGGCGGCATGACCAAGGAGGAGCTGCAGAAGATTCAGGAATTCTACCGCCAGCGGTACGGCACGCAAAAGTAACGCAGCCTTCACGTGTCCGGGAGAGGGCAGGCCTGCGATGGGCCTGCCCTCTCCGCGTCACCGTGAATCCAACATCCCGGGGAGTGTTCCTGGCGGGGCCCCTGGGGCGTCCGTCCGGGCTTCATCTGCAATTGTCCGCTTTCGCACCCATTCGCGGTACCCCGCCCTTTCTTCCTTGGCGAAGTGCCCAGTTTGGTCTACCGTTAGATGGTTACTCCGCAGGGGGGATGACCTCCAGCAGGTTTCACCGCTCCTGACATCGGTGGAAGACGACCGCAGGTCGGCGAGGGTCTGGGCCGGAAGCGGCAGAGTTCGGAGGACAGCTTGGCGCTACTGAGCGACCGGGATGAGAGGGATGTCCGCGCGCAGCTCGCCAGTCTCGACGGTGCGGTCACGCTCGTCTGCTTCACGCAGGAGTTGGCGTGCCAGTACTGTCGCGAGACGGAGCAGCTCCTGAAGGAGGTCGCCGCGCTCTCCGACAAGATCCGCCTGGAGATCTACAATTTCCAGCTGGACAAGACCCAGGTGGCGCAGTTCAGGGTGGACAAGATCCCGGCCACCGTGGTCGTGGGCGCCAAGGACTACGGCATCCGATTCTACGGGATTCCCCTGGGGTACGAGTTCGGCGCGTTCCTGGCGGCCATCAAGGACGTCTCGCGCGGCGGGACGGACCTCAGCCCCGAGAGCCGGGCCGCCCTGGCCGAGATTGTCCAACCCGTGCATCTTCAGGTATTCTCCACGCCGACCTGACCGCACTGTCCGGCCGCGGTGCGGCTGGCCCAGCAGCTGGCGGTGGAGAGCGATCTGATCACGGCCGATCTGGTGGAGGTCACGGAGTTCCCGCATCTCGCCCAGCGGTATTCGGTGAGAGCCGTGCCCCGCACGGTCGTGAACGAGACGGCCAGCATCGAGGGGGCGCTACCGGAGTCCGAGTTCGTGAGGGCTGTCGTCGCCGCGGCGCACAAGAGCTGAGCGGCTGGTGTTCAATATGGGACGTCCCGCGAAACCGCGGGTCAATGGAATGGAGATGTGCGATGCCAAGACCTTTTGTCACGATTGACGGAAACGAGGCGGCGGGGTACGTGGCCCACCGGACGAACGAGGTGATCGCCATCTATCCGATCACTCCGTCCTCCAACATGGGGGAGTGGGCCGATGAGTATTCGGCCAAGGGCATCCCCAACATCTGGGGAACGGTTCCCCTGGTCGTCGAGATGCAGAGCGAGGGTGGCGCCTCCGGGGCGGTGCATGGCGCCCTCCAGGCCGGGTCGCTTACGACCACGTTCACGGCGGCCCAGGGTCTGCTGCTCATGATCCCCAACATGTTCAAGATCGCCGGGGAGCTGACCTCCACAGTCTTCCACGTCTCCGCGCGGACCGTCGCCACTCACGCCCTGTCCATCTTCGGCGACCACAGCGACGTCATGGCGGTGCGCTCGACCGGCTTCGGCCTGGCGGCTTCCAACTCGGTGCAGGAAGTCATGGACATGGCCCTCATCATGCAAGCGGCCACGCTGGAGGCGCGGGTTCCCTTCGTCCATTTCTTCGACGGCTTCCGGACCAGCCACGAGGTGGACAAGGTCGAGCAGCTCACGCTGGACGACATGCGGGCCATGCTGGACGACAAGCTCGTTGCGGCGCATCGCGAGCGCGCGATGTCCCCGGACCGCCCCGTGCTGCGCGGCACGGCGCAGAACCCTGACGTCTTCTTCCAGGCCCGGGAGACGTGCAACCCCTACTACCTCGCCTGCCCCACCATCGTGCAGAACGCCATGGACAAGTTCGCGAAGCTCGTGGGACGGCACTATCACCTGTTCGACTACGTGGGCGCGCCGGATGCCGAGCGCGTCGTGGTCCTCATGGGCTCCGGTGCCGAGTCCGCCCAGGAGGCCGTGGAGTACCTCACGGCCCGCGGCGACAAGGTGGGCGTCCTGAAGGTCCGGCTCTTCCGGCCGTTCTCGGTGGAGCACTTCGTGACGGCCCTGCCGAAGAGCGTGAAGACCCTGGCCGTGCTCGACCGAACCAAGGAGCCGGGGGCAGCCGGCGAGCCCCTCTACGTAGATGTCATCACGGCCCTCAGCGAAGGAGCCGCGGCTGGGGTCAGCCCCTTCGCCGCCACGCCGCGCGTGATCGGCGGACGCTACGGCCTCTCCTCGAAGGAGTTCACGCCTGCGATGGTGAAGGCGGTGCTCGACGAGGCCGGCAAGCCGAAGCCGAAGAACCACTTCACCGTGGGCATCGTGGACGACGTCACGCACACGAGCCTCGAATATGATCCGAACTTTTCGACCGAAGATCCGAAGACCGTGCGGGCACTCTTCTTCGGCTTGGGCGCTGACGGCACGGTGGGCGCCAACAAGAACTCGATCAAGATCATCGGCGAGGATACGGAGAACTACGCCCAGGGTTACTTCGTGTATGACTCCAAGAAGTCCGGCGCCCTTACCATCTCGCACCTTCGGTTCGGCCCCAAGCCCATCCACTCCACCTACCTCATCAGCCAGGCCAGCTTCGTGGCCTGCCACCAGTACAGTTTCTTGGAGCGGCTGGACGTGCTGAGGGAGGCGCAGACGGGTGCCACGTTCCTCCTGAACAGCCTGTACGGTGCGGACGAGGTCTGGGATCACCTGCCCAAGACGGTCCAGCGGCAGATCATCGAGAAGAAGCTCCGCTTCTACGTGATCGACGCCTACAAGGTGGCGGAACAGACGGGCATGGGGGTGCGCATCAACACCATCATGCAGACATGCTTCTTCGCCATCAGCGGCGTCCTTCCGCGCGAGGAGGCCATCGCCGCCATCAAGCACGCCATCGAGAAGACCTACGGCAGGCGTGGCGAGTCGGTGGTCAAGAAGAATTTCGCGGCCGTGGACGCCGCCCTGGATCACCTGCACGAGGTGAAGGTCCCCGCCCGTGTCACCAGCACCTTCGACCTCCGGCCGCCGGTGCCCAAGGAAGCCCCCGAGTTCGTCCAGAAGACGCTGGCCAAGATCATCGCCAACGAAGGCGACAGCCTGCCCGTCAGTGCCTTCCCCAAGGACGGTACCTTCCCCACGGGCACGACGCAGTGGGAGAAGCGGAACATCGCCCTGGAGATCCCGGTCTGGGACAAGGACATCTGCATCCAGTGCGGCAAGTGCATCCTGGTCTGCCCGCATGCCGTCATCCGCGCGAAGGTGTACTCGCCCGACCTTCTGAAGAACGCCCCGCCGACCTTCAAGTCGGCCCCGGCCCGCTGGCGGGAGTTCAAGGAGCAGGTGTACACCCTGCAGGTCGCGCCCGAGGACTGCACGGGCTGCGAGCTGTGCGTGGAAGTCTGTCCCGTCAAGAACAAACAGGAGACGAAGCTCAAGGCCATCAACATGGCGCCGCAGCCGCCCATCCGGGAGACCGAGCGCGCGAACTGGGAGTTCTTCCTGAACCTGCCCGAGATGGACCGGGGCGTCCTCAACACGAGCCAGGTGAAGGACGTCCAGCTCCTCGAGCCGCTCTTCGAGTTTTCCGGCGCCTGTGCGGGCTGCGGCGAGACCCCGTACATCAAGTTGCTCTCGCAACTCTTCGGCGATCGCGCCATGATCGCCAACGCCACCGGCTGCTCCTCCATCTACGGCGGCAACCTCCCCACCACGCCCTATGCTTTCAACCGGGACGGGCGGGGGCCGACCTGGAACAACTCGCTCTTCGAGGACAACGCGGAGTTCGGTCTCGGCATGCGGCTGGCGGTGGACAAGCAGAACCAGTACGCGAAGGAGCTGCTCCAGCGCCTCAGCGGACAGCTCGGCGACGAACTGGTGAAGGGCCTTTTGGAGGCCGACCAGTCAACCGAAGCCGGCATCAAGGCCCAGCGCGATCGCGTGGCGGTCCTGAAGCAGAAGCTAGCGGGGATCAAGTCCGGCGAGGCGTACGGGCTCCTCGGCGTCGCGGAGTCGTTGGTCAAGAAGAGCATCTGGATCGTGGGCGGCGACGGCTGGGCCTACGATATCGGCTACGGCGGCTTGGACCATGTCCTGGCCTCGGGCTACAACGTGAACGCCCTCGTCCTGGACACCGAGGTCTACTCCAACACCGGCGGCCAGATGTCCAAGGCCACCCCGCGCGGCGCCGTGGCCAAGTTCGCCGCCGGCGGAAAGCCCCGGCCGAAGAAGGACCTGGCCATGATCTCCATGACCTACGGGAACATCTACGTGGCGCGGGTGGCCTTCGGCATGAACGACATGCACACCGTGCGGGCGTTCCAGGAGGCGGAGGCCTACGATGGCTGCTCGCTGATCATCGCCTACAGCCACTGCATCGCCCACGGCTACGATCTGAAGCACGGTCTGGATCAGCAGAAAGCGGCGGTCCAATCGGGCCACTGGCCGCTGATGCGTTACAATCCGGACCTGGTCAAGCAGGGGAAGAACCCGTTGGTCCTGGACAGCAAGGCGCCGTCGATCACGCTGGACAAATTCGAGAACAACGAGACGCGTTTCGCGATGCTGACCCACAGCGATCCGGAGGCCGCCAAGCGACTCCTCGCCATGGCGCAGGACGAGGTGAACGCGCGCTGGCGTCTGTACGAGCACTGGGCGGCCATGCCGGGCTCGGGCGCGACACAGGAGAAGGTGCAATGAGCGATCTGACGACGACGTATCTGGGTCTGAAACTGAAGAATCCGTTAGTAGTGTCCCCCTCGCCGCTCTGCCAGGAGCTGGGGAGTATCCGGCAGATGGAAGATGCCGGGGCGTCGGCCGTGGTTCTGCACTCGCTCTTCGAGGAGCAGTTGACCCTGGAGAGCCAGGATCTGGATCACTTCCTTGCGCACGGCACCGACAGCTTCGCCGAGGCCCTGTCCTACTTCCCCGATTTGGGCGGGTACAACCTGGGGCCGGACGGGTATCTGGAGCACATCCGCAAGGCGAAGGCGGCGGTGAAGATCCCGATCATCGGGAGCCTGAACGGCGTCTCGACCGGCGGCTGGATCGGCTACGCCAAGAAAATCGAGCAAGCCGGGGCCGACGGTCTGGAACTGAACGTGTACTACATCCCCACGGACCCGGACATGAGCGGCGCCCAGGTGGAACAGATGTACGCAGACCTGGTGCGCGACGTGCGGGCCAGCGTCAAAATCCCGATGGCGGTGAAGATCGGGCCCTATTTCTCCGCCATGGTCTCCATGGCCCGTCGTCTGGACCAGGCGGGCGCCAACGGCCTGGTGCTCTTCAATCGTTTTTACCAGCCCGATTTTGACCTGGAGAAGCTGGAGGTCACGCCCAATCTGGTCCTCAGCCGGTCCGACGAGTTGCGGCTGCGCCTGACCTGGGTGGGAATCCTCTATGGCCGCATCAAGGCCGACATGGCCATCACCGGCGGTGTGCACACCGCCGAGGACGCCATCAAATGCATGATGGCCGGCGCCCGGGTGGCCATGATGACCTCGGCACTGCTCCGGAACGGCATCAAGCACATCGGCTCGGTGCTGGAGGGCATGAAGGCCTGGATGGAGCAGCACGAGTACACCTCCATCCGCCAGATGCAGGGCAGCATGAGCCAGAAGTCGGTGGCTGAGCCGGCCGCCTTCGTGCGGGCGAACTACATGAAGGTCCTCAGCTCGTATGCGATGAAGTAAGCGGAGCGCGCAGAGAAGCGGTCGGATTGCCGAGGACGTGACGGCTTCACGGTCGCGCTTCCTGAATCGGAAGGGGATACGCCCCGGTGACCCCATGGTGGTCGCCGGGGCGTTCCTCTCTTGCCTGCCTTTACACGCCAGAGGACTGCCCAACCGCTTGCCGCGTTCCTGCGATCGTGGTACAACCGGCCCGGTGTGATCCGCCGGCAGACCTACCCTCCGCCTGAAGGGCCCGGCCGAGACCCGACTTGACGCCCGTGCCGGCGGACGGCGAGGGAATCGTACTCTCACAGGAGCCGTTTCGTGGCGCCGACCATATATCGCGACTCGCTGCCAGTCCGTGACCCATATTGGACGCTTGCGGACTACCTCCGTCTTGCCGATCACGACTCCAGCCGCGTCCGGTTCTGGGTACTGGACCGGATGGAGGAATTGGAGCTCGACATACCCGAGGATCATCTCCGGCGCTGGCTGGAGGATTCCGACGCTGGCGTGGCGGAGGCGGCTGCTCGTCTGATCGGCGACCGCGAGGTAACCGCGTTGGCCGACCCCCTCCTGGGTCGTCTGAAGCGCGCCGAGGATGCCGTCGGCGTCACGTGTGCCCTGAGCCTCGCCCATCTCGGCGATCCGCGATTCGCTCCAATTCTCCGTGAGCGCACCGACGTCGCACCGGCCGACCGGGACCCAAGAGTCTGGCAGGCGTTATCGCTGGTGAGAACACCCGAGGCGATCGACGTGATCCGCCAAGCCTCGGCGGGGCTTCCGACGAAGGGCGCGACCTCTGTAGCCTCTGTCCTCGGGGCGGCGCTCGCCGTGGCGGAACCGGCCGCCGGAGTTCCGCTGGCCGTGGATCGGTGGCTGGAGACGCAAAACACGGCGGAGGCCGACCTTCTTCTCCGATCGCTGCTGGCCTTGCTCGAATTCGCCGGTGGAGCGGAGGAGTTGCGCGACGCCATGCGATCCGCGGCTGCGTCGGACGAGGCTGGGATGGTCGAGGAAATCCTGGATGTCCTGGCGGAAACGTGCCCGCTTGGGCCGATCGGCGAGCTGCGACGCGCCTGTGTTCGGGGCAAATGGGGCCGCGCCATCGAGAGTCTCGCTGCACTCGCGGACACCCTGGCGAACCGCAGACCCGACGGCAAGGCCGACGCGTTTCCCTTGGCGCTCGTCCGGACGCTCGGCGCGCGCGCGAGGCGCCTCGCGGGGTCGGCGGGCAAGGGGCAGGACGCCGTCGGGCTCGGCCTCCTGGCCTTGCAGCGGATAGACGAGACGGTACGAGAGGCCGAGCTGTCCATCCCCGAGACATCGGAGGAGCAGTTCCGCTGGCTCCTCGGCGATGCCGCATCGGCCTACCGATTCGCGCCCCTCTACGTCATGGACCGCCTGCGCAGCGAGACGCCAACCGACGCCTGCAAAATTCCGAAAATTCCGGGGACACCATACCTATCTCTGGGTCGGCTTAGCGCGGTGCGTCCCTCCGCCATAAGCTGGCTCTGCTGCTAGAAGGCCGTGGCCACCTTCGAATCTCGGCCGTGACCTCTGGCGGATCAACTCTGGAGCGACTGGGCGTATCGGTATGAGATTAGCTTCCGGTTTTGCGTTTCGCGGTAGCCGTGCTCACGGCGTCGAGAAATAGGGCGCGCTATCCCTTTCGTAACCCGGTACAAGAAGAGACGTAGACGTCGGTGGAGTGGAGAAGGGGCATGGGTCGCCCGTCGGGAAGCCCGGAGATCAAGCGCACGCACTACTTCGTGGACGAGGCGGGCGACCCTGACGCCAGCCAAACCCTGGTCTGCCACGCCTTTTTCGCCGTCTGCAAGACGATGGAGACGGACAGCCCCCAAGGCGGAATCACCTGGCTCACCACCGAGGTGAAGGACTACGCTGCCGGCCGCGCACGCATCCTGGAGTTCCTGGCGACGCTGCGCCATCACGCCTCCTTGACCCACTGGCGCAGGGACGCCGAGGCCGCCGCCATCCTCGCCGGCGCTTTGCGGAACCGAATGGATAACGTATGAGGCGCACATGACGAAGTCCGATGGCAAGACCCCGCAAAAACGGCTGAACTACGGCGGATTGGTCGAGTCCATCGCCCGTTTGCACATGCGAACCCAGGTGGGCGCTGCGGCAGCAGTGAACCAGTTCTTGACCCTCCGCAACTGGTTGATAGGCGCATGCATTGTTGAATTCGAGCAACGCGGGTCGGATCGCGCACGCTATGGAGAGCGGCTGCTGTCGTGCCTTTCCGAGGATTTGGCCAAGAGGGGAATCCGGGGCTGCAGTCAGGACCGGCTGGAATGGATGCGCCGTTTTTACGTTGTGTATCCGCAGATTCGCCAGACGCTGTCTGACGAATCGTTGAGTCCCGTGACGCTGTCGCGGATTTCGCCGGACGCGCCTGAGGCAAAGGTTCACAGAACCGGCGTCGAACTCCCCGACGTGCCCAGGAGGAGCCCTTTCCCGGCGCGCCGAAGACCCTCCTCTCCGGAGAGGGCCTGTGTTATCCTTGCTTACTACAGAATGCTCCCGGAGCGACGGCAGCCGAGCCAAAGGCTGGGGCAGAGAGCCAGGAGGGGCGATGATGGATTGGAAAGAGCGCATTGCGGTCGATCCACACGTGTGCCACGGTCGGCCTTGCATCCGCGGAACGCGTATCATGGTATCGGTGGTTCTGGACAATCTCGCTGCCGGTATTCCGCTGGAGGAGATCCTCACGAGCTACCCCGCGCTGCAAAGGGAGGACATCCAAGCCGCGCTCGAGTATGCGGCTGAACTCGCGCGAGGCAGGATTGTGCCCCTAACATCACAAGCGGCGTAGGGCGTCCAATGGATTTTAAGGTCGATCAGAACCTTCCAGAAGAGGTCGTCCAGATTCTCCGCAACGACGGGCACGACGCGCGGAATGTGTACGAGGAACAACTGGGCGGCCGTCCCGACCCGGAGATCGGCGCCGCGGTAACGCGAGAGTCACGCGCTCTGATCACCTTGGATCTCGATTTTGCCGATATTCGATCGTACCCGCCTGAGCAGTATTCCGGCTTGCTGGTCTTCCGCCTGCACCGACAGGACAAGCCGGCGGTCTTACGGGCGCTTCGGTCAATTTCCCCCTGTTGCAGAAAGAGAGCCTGATCGGACGGTTGTGGATTGTGACGGATTCCAGCGTACGAATTCACGGTCAACTGGAAGAGTAGGCGCGGACCGTGACCGAGTCGGTAAGTCCCATCCGACGCTTCTCTTCCAGGCGCCAGAAGCTGGCGCATTCGTTTCTTACCGAGCGGCTGCGAGGGGCAAAGGCGTACGACCGGATCGCGGGGTATTTCTGCGCCTCCATCGTCGAAGCGGCCCCCGAGGCTCTCCAGGCCGTCGAAAGACCCGTTCACGTCGTGTGCAACTCCGGTCTGCAGGCGCAGGATGTGTCGATGGCGCGCGCCGCGGCTGCAGCTCTCCACCAGGAAATGTAAACGTGCATTAGAATGAATATTGACGCATTAGATTAATGTTGTATTAATGCACCGCTTGGCGCATTCGCGGGGCGCCAAGACCGGACGCGTGCTTTTCGCCCGTGACAAGCGGGGGTGACGGCCTAAGATATGGCGCATCAAGAATACGCTCGCGGTTTCGAGGCCGCCAGGGCGTCCCAGTCTTTTGTGATGGTCCACGAACGGATGGGTCGGTTTGACCCACGCTGACTTCGCGCGCTACAGGGAGGAATCGGCATGGACGCCGTCACACAGAGCGCTACCGCACCGGCTTTCCCTCGTCTCGGCCAGCCGGCACCACCGTTTCAGGCGGAGACCACCCATGGCACACTCCGGCTGGAAGACTTCAAGGGGAGCTGGCTGATCCTCTTCTCCCACCCGGCGGACTTCACTCCGGTCTGCACCACCGAGTTCATCGAGTTCGCCAAGATCGCTCCGGAACTCCGGCACCGCGGCGTGGAACTTCTCGGCCTTTCCATCGACAGCACGTACTCCCACATCGCGTGGGTGCGGAATATCGAGCAGCATTTCAAGGTGACGATCCCGTTTCCGGTGATCGCAGACCTCAACAAAGAGGTGGCGACTCTCTATGGCATGATCATGCCGGGTGAGAGCAAGACGGAGGCCTCCCGCTGCGTCTTCATCATCGACCCGAACCAGGTCGTGCGGGCCATGATCTACTACCCGCTCACCACGGGTCGGAACATGGATGAGATCCTGCGGTTGATCGACGCCTTGCAGACGACAGACAAGCACGGTGTTGCCACGCCGGCCAACTGGAGGCCAGGGGATCAGGTCATCATCCCCCCTCCGAAGACCATCGAGGCAGCCGCCGAGCGGACGGAGATGCCGGGGATCACCTGCACCGATTGGTACTTCGCGAAAAAGGACCTGCCGAAGTAGGAGGGGGGGTCATGCCCTGCGTGAAGCCGGACGGGACCTTGGAGCCCATGGCGCAAGCGATCGTCCGTGCACTCCGCGCCCCCCGAACGGTGGAGGGGGTCTGCGAGCACCTGCGCCTGCCCCTCTACCGCGTTCGGAGCACGATGCGGGAACTGTGCGAGGCGGGACTTGTGGCGGAGAGCGACGGCGTCTACGGTCTCACCGACAGCGGCCGGAGGCGCGTCGAGCAGATGCCCTGATCGGCACCGACCTCCCTCCCGACCGCGCCGCGGCGGTTCACGGCTTCCGCCGCGTACCGGCGTCGGAAGCGTAGCGGCGCCAGGCGCGCCGGGCGACGTCCAAGCTGGCCTGGGGAGACCCCGCCCCCGAGAGCTGGCTCTCCAGGGCCGCGAGGGTCGCCGGATCGGTCCACTCCGGATCGCGGGCCACTTGCCGCGCCAGGTCCCCGACTGCGGTCGCATCCCGCTCGTATTGCAGCAGCCACTGGGTGAAGGTATATCGACCGGCCACGATCATCCCTGCACTCCCAAACTCGATCCGAGAACCCTGAACCGCCAAGACGCCACCTAAACCCGTTAAGACAATCAAATCAAATCTTCCCTTGGCGAACTTGGCACCTTGGCGGCGGATACAGTTCTCCGGAAGAACGTCGTGAGCCCTGTGCCCCTTGTGCGTCTTGTGGCCAAGACTCAGGCCATGCCGCTCACTTCACGATCTCGAGGAGCTCCACTTCAAATACCAGCGTCGCGCCCGGCTTGATGCGGGGCGGCGCACCGCGGTCCCCGTAGGCGGTGTCGGATGGGCAGACGAGTCGCGCCTTGCCCCCCACCTTCATCTGCTGGACTCCCTCCGTCCAGCAGCGGATGACACCATCCAGCGCGAATGTGATGGGCTCCCCGCGCTGCACGGAGCTGTCGAAGACCGTCCCGTCCGTGAGTGTGCCGTGGTAGTGGACCTTTACCTTGTCGGTTGCCGAGGGTGAGGGGCCGGTTCCGACCTTCAGGGGGATCACCACGGCACCCGCAGCGGTCTTGGCCGCGCCCTTCTCGGCAGCCGCTTTTGCGATGACCGATTCCCCCGCCTTCTTCTCCTGGGCCGCGGCCGCGGCGCCGCGGGACCGTTGGATCTCCTGAAGCTTCGGCCCATAGGTGCGCAGATCGACCTGGGCTGGCTTGCCCTGCACCCCATCGGAGAGGCCCGCCTTCACCATTTCCAGCTCGGCGGCGCTGAGTCCGAATGCGGCGAGGTTCTGGCTGATGGCAAGGCCCAGGGCGTAGAAAGTCTTGTCGTTCTCGGTCGTCGGGGCTGCTGCCGGTGAGGCGACGGGCAGGGCGAGAATCGCAAGGGCAAGCAGAAACAGCACGGGATGTCGCATCGGGTATCCTTTCGAGTGAAAGCCTTCCGAAATGCGGCGCACCGCTGGCCGCACAGCGGCTAATAGCCAGGGTCTGGGAGGAAGAGATCCCACAATCGCTGGCGGTTGGTCGGCGGTACGGCGATGGTGACAAAGAAACGCTGGATGCGCAAGCTTTTGTTGCGGGGTGCCGGGCTGATCCATCCAGGGCGCGACGGTAACCAGGATGCCGCCCGCCCGTGTGGATTTTCGGCGGCTCTTTTCAGCCTGGCGTCTCTTCTGATATTGTACGGGCGCTTCTTCCTTCACCTCCGGTGACCACTCCGATTTCGTGCGCGTCAGGATCGTGGGCGCGGCGAGGAGGTTCGTCATGGATTATCCGCTTTTTCTGGTCCCGCACATCGGCGGGAGCTGGTTGATCGGCGCAGTGGCGATCTTCCATGTCATCA
>Ga0316630_10000518_pt1 | contig 12357 bp, 10 predicted proteins | sample OWC_May_M1_C1_D6_FD_207658 | JGI IMG/M metagenome (GOLD analysis project Ga0316630, IMG submission 207658) | Wetland soil microbial communities from Old Woman Creek delta, Ohio, United States - OWC_May_M1_C1_D6_A | ecosystem: Environmental > Terrestrial > Soil > Wetlands | place: USA: Ohio...
GATGCGGCGCGCGTGGCGAAGACGATGTCCGGCCTGCGCGCCGAGGGCGAGGCGATTCCGCTGGTGGTCTGGGCGATTTCCGAGGAGCTGCGGACGCTGAACCGCGTAAAGGCGCAGGTGGATGCCGGTCGTCCGTTTTCGATGGCCGCACGCGAGAACCGCGTATGGAGTCCGCGCGACCGGCTGTTCGAACGGGCGATCGGGCGAGTGGAAACGGACCGCATCGAACGCGCGCTGGCGCGCGTCGCCGGTGTTGATCGCCTGGCCAAGGGCCTCCGCGCGCGCCAGGCCGACAGCGACCCTTGGCTAGAATTGACCGATCTTGCGCTCGATATCGCGCACTAGTCCGGACCTCACGTGAACGCTCCCACCGACAACCGCCTCGCCTCGCGCAGCAGCCCGCTACCCACGGAAGATCGCGTGCAGTCGGCGTTCGGCGGCGACCTTGCGGCCTACATGCAGCATGTAGGCCGCACGGCGCGCGCGGTGTCGGCAACGATGGCCGCCAGCGGCACCGCCCAGCGCAACGCCGCCCTCGCAAATCTGGCGCGGCGACTGCGCGATGAACGCGACTCGGTGCTCGCGTCGAACGCGCATGATTTGGCCCGCGCTCAAGCGAACGGGCTGGCGGCGGCGATGATCGACCGCCTCACGCTCAGTGCAGCCACGATCGAACAGATGGCCGCCGGCGTCGAGCAGGTGGCGCAACTCCCGGACCCGATCGGCGAGATCAGTGAGGTACGTCCGCAGCCCAGCGGCATCCGCGTGGGGAGGATGAGAGTGCCGCTCGGCGTCATCGGCATCATCTACGAGAGCCGACCGAACGTGACGATCGACGCTGCAGCGTTGTGCATCAAGAGCGGCAACGCGACGATCCTGCGCGGCGGCTCCGAGGCGATCGAATGCAACCGCCTGCTTGCCCGACTGATCGGCGAAGCGCTGTCGGCAGCGGAATTGCCGGCTGAAGCCGTCCAACTCGTCGACACGGTCGACCGGAATGCCGTCGGCCTTCTGGTGAAGATGCCTGACTACGTCGACATCATCGTGCCGCGCGGCGGCAAGGGCCTGATCGAACGGCTGATGCAGGAGAGCCGGGTGCCGATGATCAAGCACCTCGACGGCATCTGCCATGTCTACATCGATGCCGCTGCCGACCCGGCCAAGGCGGTGCGGATCGCCGACAACGCCAAGACGCAGCGCTACGGAACCTGCAACACGATGGAAACGCTGCTGGTGGCGGCACCGATCGCGGCGCGCGTGCTGCCCGAACTCGGCCGCATCTATACCGCCAAGGACGTTGAACTGCGCGGTGACGCGATCGTGCAGGAGCTGCTCGGCGCTGCCGGCGTTGCGTGCCAGCCGGCCCACGAGGAAGACTGGCGCACCGAGTACCTCGCGCCGATCCTGTCGATCCGGGTCGTGGCCGGGCTCGACGCGGCCATCAGCCATATCAACACCTACGGAAGCAAGCACACCGATGCGATCGTCACGGAGGACTACACGGCGGCCATGCGCTTCCTGCGAGAGGTGGACTCCGCCTCCGTCATGGTGAACGCCTCGACGCGCTTTGCCGACGGGTTCGAGTACGGCCTGGGCGCCGAGATCGGCATCAGCAATGACAAGCTGCACGCGCGCGGTCCCGTCGGCCTCGAAGGGCTCACGTCGCTGAAGTACGTCGTTTTCGGCCAGGGCGAGATCCGCCGCTGAGATCCGGCCGCCTCGGGCCTGCTTCATGACTGCCTACACCTGGCTCAAGACACTGCACCTGGTATTCGTCATCAGCTGGTTTGCCGGACTGTTCTACCTTCCCCGCATCTACGTCAACCTGGCCGATGTCGAGGACGCCGCGACGCGCGAGCGTCTGCTCACCATGGCACGCAAACTGCTCCGGTTCATGACTGGGCTCGGTGTCCTCGCAGTGGTCTTTGGACTGGTGTTGTGGGGCGGATACGGAGTCGGCAAATCCAGCGGCTGGATGCACGTGAAGCTTGTCCTGGTACTGGGACTGGTCGCCTACCACGCGTACTGTGCGATCCTGTACCAGCGCTTCGTGGCGGACAGCAATCGCCGCACGCACGTCTGGTTTCGCTGGTTCAACGAAGTGCCTGTGCTGGCGTTGTTTGCGATCGTTGCGCTCGCCGTCGGCAAACCGTTCTGAAGGCGCTGCCTGCGGAACGAACGACCGGAATCGAAGATGTCCGCCAACGTTTATTACTACATGACCCCCGTGTCCCCGTTTACCTACCTGGGACACGAGCGATTTCGCGAGATCTGCCGGCGCCATGGCGCGCAGGTCAATCTGCGCGTGATGGACCTGGGCAAGGTCTTCCCCGTGTCCGGTGGGCTGCCCTTGAAAGACCGCCCCCCGCAGCGGCGCGCCTACCGCATGATGGAACTGAAGCGCTGGCGCGATTATCTCGGGGTGCCACTGACACTGGAGCCGAAGTTCTTTCCCGTTCCGGCCGAGGCCGCCGCCACCCTGATCCTCGCGGTACTGGAACGCAACGGGGTCGACTCCGCGCTGGACATCGCCGGCGACTGCCTGCGCGCGGTGTGGGCTGAGGATCGCGACATCTCGTCACGCGATACCTTGCTCGAGATCGCCCAGGCACGTGGCCTGGACGCGCAGGTGCTGGTCGCGCATGCCAACGCGGCCGAAGTGGCGGCGCGCTACGTGATGCACTCGCAGGAAGCAATTTCACGGGGAGTGTTCGGCGCACCGACCTACGTGTTCAACGATGAACTGTTCTGGGGCCAGGACCGACTGGATTTCCTCGACCGGGCACTTTCCCGCGCCTGAGCGCTGGTGCCAAGGCGTCCTACTGATACGGCGCCGGTGACCTCCCGACTTCACAACTACTTTGCGGTCTGCCCGCGCGGCCTCGAGGCGGCGCTCGCCGACGAACTGGATGCGCTTGCCGCACAGTCGGTGCACGCCGAAACCGGCGGCGTGGCTTTCGCCGGTTCACAGGAAACCGGTTACGCCGCCAACCTGCATTCGCGCATCGCCAGCCGGGTCCTCTGGCAGGTGGGTCGCCGCGGTTACATGAACGAACAGCACCTGTATGACGCCACCCAGGAGATCCGCTGGCAGGACCTGATGTCGGCGCAGCAGACGCTGCGCGTGGACGTCACCGCGTCGCGCTCGCCACTCACCAGCCTGGAATTCGCGATGCTGCGCATCAAGGACGGCATCGTCGACCGCCTGCGTGTCCTGACCGGCGAGAGGCCGTCGATCGACCGACAGGACCCGGATGTGCGCGTGTTCGCGTACCTCGACGAACGCACCGTGACTCTCTACATCGATCTGTCGGGCGAACCGTTGTTCAAGCGCGGCTGGCGCGCCGACAAGGGCGAGGCGCCGCTGAAGGAAAACCTGGCCGCAGGCCTGCTGGCGCTGTCCGGCTGGACTCCCGACGTGCCACTCTATGACCCCTTCTGCGGCAGCGGCACGATCGTCATCGAGGCGGCCTCGATCGCGACCCGACGCGCCCCGGGCCTGAACCGGTCATTCGCGTTCGAACGCCTGACGACGTTCGACCGCCATGCCTGGCGCCGGTTGCTGAGCCGGGCGCAAGGCGACGTGGACGACGCCGTCGATACAAAGATCGCGGGCACTGACATCTCCACCCGCGTCATTGAACAGGCGCGCGTCAATGCGGGACTGGCAGGACTCGGGACGCTTCTTGCAGACGGCCGACTGCAGCTGACGGCTGCGGATGCGCGACTGGCAGAGCCGCCGGCCGAGCACGGCATGATCATCTCCAACCCGCCGTACGGCGAGCAGAGTGCACCGCGCTCCTCTAGCGTGCCGAAGATGATGGGCGAGGTAGGCGATCGCCTCAAGGCGGCCTTCCCGGGCTGGCACGCCTGGTTCCTCACCTCCGACCGCCAGTTGCCGCGCCAGATGCGACTGGCCGAGACCCGCAAGCCCGTGCTCTACAACGGTGCGCTCGAATGCCGGTTTTTCCGCTTCGAGCTGGTCGGCGGGCGATATCGGCCGCGCGCCGGCGCCGCCGACTAGCGTGCGACCAAGCCGCGCTTAGGCGGTACGAGGCCTTCAATCACGTCTTGTGTGAATTTGCGGGCGGTGCAATGCTGCACATTCAGGTGAGCGTGCGCTGAATCCCCACGTTGAGCGGCACCCGAGTGCACCCAGAATCGATGGGTGCAAAACAGGGAGGGGAACGCGGTGCCGCTCGAACATTTGCCGCTGACGCAGGAGAAGATCCGTCCGGTGTGGTCCGGTGCGCTGGTCGATGTCGCGCCGCGAAAGCCAAATGTGATCGCGCAGATCCTTCCCTCCGAGTTTGAAGTCGCGCGCGTCGTCCGGACCGTGCTCGTCGTCGACGTGGTCGAGTCGGTGCGGCTGATGCAGGAGGACGAGGCCGGCACGATCCGGCGCTGGCGATCGTTCGTCGATCACGTTTCACATGAGTTGCTGGCCGGGCGCGAAGGCCGCCTGGTCAAGAGCCTCGGCGACGGGCTGATGCTCGAATTCCCGCGCGTCAACACGGCGGTCGGCGTTGCGTTCGAGATGCAGGAGGCGATCGCATCGTTGAACGCGGACCTTTCGCCCGAACGAAAACTGCACCTTCGCATCGGCATCCATGTCAGCCCGCTGGTGACCGACGAGCACGACGTCTACGGTCACGGCGTCAACCTCGCGGCGCGCCTGACCACCCTGGCCGGCCCGGATGAGATCGTCGTCTCGGCGGACGTGCGCGACCAGCTGACTCCGGCGCTTGACGCCGACGTCGAGGACTTGGGCGAGTGCTACGTCAAGCATGTTGCACAGCCGTTGCGCGCCTACCGGTTGGGCCTGCCCGGTGAACAGCCGGTGGTAGAGCCCGGCAGCAGTGCGTTGCAGGATCTGCGGCCGACGATCGCCGTGATCCCGTTCCAGTCGCGCACCCCCGGAGAGGCCGGGAGCGTGCTGGGGCATGTGTTCGCAGACGAGCTCATTTCAGCCCTGTCGCTGTCACCGGATCTGCATGTCGTTTCACGTCTGTCGACCACGGCCTTCAGCGGCCGCAATGCTTCGCTCGACGAGGTACGGGCCTACCTGCACGCCAACTACGTGCTTTCCGGCAGTTATTTCGTCGCGGGCGACCGTGTTTCGGTCCGCGTGGAGCTCGCCGAAACACGGACGTCGCAGGTCGTCTGGACAAAGAGCCTGAAAGGCAGCGTCAAGAACGCAGTGTCGGGCAGGGACTCGATGTCGGCCCAGCTGGTATCCGAGTGCTGTGCCGCGATGATGCTGAGGGAACTTCAACGTTCGCAGCAGGAGGCGCTCCCGACTCTCGAGAGCTACACGCTACTGCTCAGCGGCATCGCACTGATGCACCGGCTGTCGCCGTCGGCCTTCGGACGTGCGCGCGCGATGCTGCAGCTGCTGATCGATCGCACGCCGCGACTGGCGTTGCCCTATGCCTGGCTTGCCAAGTGGCACGTGCTGCGCGTTCAGCAGGGCTGGTCACCGGACCCGCAGGAGGACACCCGCCAGGCGCTCGAATGCACACGGCGCGCCTTCGACAACGATGCAACTTGCTCGCTGGCACTGGCGATCGACGGGTTCGTTCATACGAATCTGCTGAAGCAGTTCGATGTTGCCGAGTCGCGCTACGAGCTCGCGCTCTCGGTCAACCCCAACGATTCACTGGCGTGGCTGCTGCTCGGTACGCTGTTCGCGTTCAAGGGCCAGGGCAAGGAAGCCGTGCGCAACACCAAGCATGCGATCAAGCTGTCGCCGCTCGATCCGCTGCGCTACTTCTACGACTCACTGGCAGCCACTGCGGCACTGTCAGCGGGCCAGTACGAGCGCGCATGCGAACTTGCGATGCGTTCTTTGCGGCTGAATCGTGCGCACACCTCGACATTGCGTGCGCTGGCCATTGCGCAGTGGCAGCTCGGTCACGCGGAAGAAGCCCGCACTACGGTCCACGAACTGCTGCGGCTCGATCCGGGATTCACGGTCAGCCGCTATCGCACGTTGTCACCAAGCGCGGGTTTCGAGACGGGAAAGATCTGGTCGGAGGCTTTAGAGGCGGCAGGCGTTCCTAGGTAATTTCAGCAAAGTACCCGAGGCGGAGGAAAACATGAGCACATTCGGTGGGGCGGGTGGAGCAGGTGGAGCAGGCGTCTTCGGAGGTGCCGGTGGCGCCGGTTTGCTGGGAGGTGCCGGAGGTGCGGGTGGCGCGGGCGGAGCTGGAGGCGCGGGCGGAGCCGGCGGCGCGGGTGGTGCGGGCGGCGCTGGCGGTGCTGCATCAGCCGCAAATCCGCTCGTGGCCGGAGCGCTTATTACTCACCGTGACGGGATCGTAGGCTCATGGAAAGGAAGGGACTTCGCCGGTCCTCAGAGACTCTTCGACGACCCGGATCAGCTTGAACTGTGGGAGTACTGGGTACGGGCAACACTGTTGGATTTCGAACTGCAATCAAATGTTCAGTTTTGCGTAGACAGCGGGGCGAGTGTGCCCCGCTGGGCCGGCTTGTGGCACATGCGCAAGACGACACTCGGAACAGGAACTACCGCACCCAGATCAACGGGGTCTGCCATCGCGCAAATTACGCGCCCCGACGACGCGGGGACGTTCATCGCCGATCAACTCGACCTCGTAAATGGTTACGCCGATCTGCGCGAAGATCGCGCGGCCGAAATTCTGGCGCAGTTGACGCCGCCGGTGGCGTTCTGGTGCTCGGTCCTGCCCCTGCATCCGACACGACACCGCTGGACTATGGAATTGCTCGACGTTGCCATGCGGTTCGCCAATTCGATCGAAATGCGGTTCAAGCACGCGCTGGCGTTTCGCCGGCCTGGAGAGTACTCGGCACAGATCCAGCCAATGATCCTGACGCCGGGGCACAGCTCGTATCCAAGCGGCCATTCGACCGAAGCGCACATGGCCGCACTGATACTTCGTCGACTCGTCAACAACTTGTATCCGAACCAGTCGTGGGGCGATCAGCTGATGCGCCAGGCGCACCGGATAGCGGTCAATCGAACGATCGCTGGCATGCACTTTCCCGTCGATTCAGCGGCAGGGCACGCGCTTGGCCTTACCTTGGCCGAGTACTTCATACAGCGATGCAGCGCGACAGTGAGCAACAATTTTCAACCATGGAAGTTCGACGGGACCCAGTATTTCTCGAAGGACGACTTCGATCCGACCAGGCACTTCAACTTCGGGACCTCAAAGCAGCAACAAGCCAAATCATCGAACGGAGCAACCATCTTCGCGGACAAGATTGGCGGGACCACCACCGTCAGGAAGTCTCGAATACTGGGCTGGTTGTGGGCGAAAGCCTATAAGGAATGGACGTGAGTTGACCGGAGAAATCACATGGCCGTTTCATCGCATTCGCGCGGGAACATTCCAATCCCTCTCCCCCCTGTCGACCCATACCTGAGGTGGCACGCCGCGACTGGCTTCGAGTATCTGCCCGACGATCGGTCCAAGCTACCGCTCACTCTTAGGCTGGCGGACGGCAAGGCCACCGAGTCGCTCACGGAAGTCTTGCGGCGTGCAACAGGGAAGCATGTGTTTGAATTTCCTTCCAACCAGGGCGAAGGACGGTACTTGACCCTTATTCTGACCCTCAACCGAATGGCGGCGCTGCTCGGCGACGCGCAGTGGGCAGGCAAGGTCGAACAGATACTGGCCGGACAACCCTTGCACGCATCACTGAACTCGGTTGATCTCAACGGCTGGCCGACTCCAAAGCCGCTACCTCCAAAGCCGGTGGGAACGAGCAACGCTTCGAACGGCAATGCGGAACGTCCAAAGGTCGTCATTGCGGTCATAGATGACGGAATTGCATTTGCGCACCATCGGTTCTGGGATGAAGGCGGACGCACGCGTGTTCGCGCCTTCTGGGATCAGGACTCCCAATACTGGCTGTCAGGTCCGTACATCGACTACAGCATTACTCAGCACAGGTCCGGGTCCGTTGTCGATGAGGATGCGCTTTACGCCAGCGAAGGTCTCAACAATTATGCGAAGGATGAGCACAAGCGGGTCGGACGCCGAATTGCTCACGGAACCCACGTGCTTGACCTTGCGGCCGCGCTTCCGTTGGGGTCAACCAGCAGCGAACGAGCCATCATCGCGGTGCAGCTTCCGCGGCAGGTGACATCTGATCCGTCCGGCACGGGACTCGCACCACAAATTGACCTCGCGCTGAAGTTCATCAATGCGCGTATGGCCGAGTTTGCCGACAAAGGCGGGAAGCAGCCTCCACTGGTTGTCAATATCAGCTACGGCATGACTGGAGGTCCCCAGGATGGAACGCACCAGATCGAGGAAAGGATCGACGAGTTCATCAAGCTTCGAGAAGCCGCAAATCATCGAACCGAAGTCGTAATTGCAGCAGGAAATGTACGGCTGGAGCGCGGGCACGCGAAACTCGCGATTAACGCGAATCCGTCGCCGCTATTGTGGCGCCTTCAGCCTGACGATCGCTCGCCCAGCGCACTTGAGATCTGGGTGCCGGCAAACGAAAAGATACAAGTACAAGTAAAGGGGCCGACAGACCAAAATTTCGGAGCCTGGGTAAAAGAGGGTGGGGAGTACCCGACACCCTACTCGACCGCCCCGTGCATGATTGACTACAAGGCCCAGCCCACGTCCAGCGGTCGACGATTGATCTTGATCCGGACGCTGCCTACCGCCCCTCTTGAACCACTTACGCCGACGCCAATTGCGCCTTCTGGGGTCTGGACGATCCAAATCCAGAGCGACGGCAACACGGGATTCTGCGTAGACGCATATGTTCAACGTGATGACACCCCGCTTGGCTACAAGCGTTTGGGAAGGCAGTCCTATTTTGAGGACACGAAGTACTCGAAACACGACGAGGTGACAGGCGGACCTGTCGCGTGGGACCATGACCAAAGGACCGCGTCGGAAACCATTCGGGTGGGCACTCTCAATGCGATCGCGACCGGCCCGCTTCCCTTCGTGGTCGGCGGTTACCGCCGTGCCGACGAGACGTCATCGCGTTACTCGTCCTTGGGAGCAAGTTCGACTAGCCCGTGTCCGAGGATTGCCACGGTGAGCGATGACTCCACGGCGCTGCATGGTGTCATCGCGGCGGGAACGCGTAGCGGATCGTCCTCTGCAATGAACGGCACCAGCGTTGCGGCCCCTCAGTTGACGCGTTGGATCGCAGACGAATTCGCCGCCGACGCTTCGATTTCCAGCCCCGCTTTAAGAATGAAGCTCACCGTTGCCGCGAAACCGGCCTTGAATGTGCCGGCGAATGTGCGTCGGCAAGCGGTCGGCGATGGCCTGCTCGAACTGCCGCAAGTTACAACGCTCAAGACAGCCGGCGCCGTGAGGCGATAGATAACATCATGCCCACAAGGCTTCACATGAGCGATAGCGCAACGCCTCGGGGCCAGTGACAGATTCCGCCTCTACCGGAGCGCCCGCTCTATGTCTTTCTCCAAATCCTCCGGCTTGGTGGTCGGCGCATAGCGCTCGATCACCTCGCCGTCCTTGTCGATCAGGAACTTGGTGAAGTTCCACTTGATGCCTTCGCTGCCGAGCAGGCCCTTCTTTGTTGACGTGAGGTACTTGAACAACGGGTGCGCGGCATCGCCGTTGACGTCGACCTTGGAGAACATCGGGAACGTGACGCCATAGTTCATCTCGCAGAACTCGGCAATCTCGCTCTCGGGGCCGGGCTCCTGCTGGCCGAACTGGTTGCTCGGAAAGCCGAGCACTGCGAAGCCCTTGTCCTTGTACTTCTTGTAGATCGCCTCGAGCCCCTTGTACTGGGGCGTGAAGCCGCACTTGCTGGCGGTGTTGACCACCAGCAGCACCTTGCCCTTGTAGTCAGAGAGCTTGCGTGACTTGCCGTCGATGGTCTTGGCGCTGAAGTCGTAGACCGTGGTCATGGCTGGCCCCTGAAGATGGGAGGCAGCAAGTGTAGCGGCGCACGTTGGGCCAAATGAAAACGGGGCGCCGTGCGCCCCGCTGTCGACTTGCTGCCGACTACCCGGTCAGTCCGAGGTGTTCTATGCCCTTGTGGATGCCGGCGACCCCGCCCGACAGCTTGCTGTTGAGCTTGATCTGCAGGCGCAGGTCGTTGACGGAGTCTGCGTTGCGCAGCGCGTCCTCGTAGGAAATCTGCTCGCGCTCGTGCAGATCGAAGAGCGACTGGTCGAAGGTCTGCATGCCCTGCTCGCGCGAACGCTTCATCACTTCCTTGATCTCGTGCACCTCGCCCTTGAAGACCAGGTCGGAGACCAGCGGGTTGTTGATCATGATCTCGACCGCCGGGATGCGTCCCTTGCGGTCCTTGAACGGGACCAGCCGCTGGGACACCATCGCGCGCAGGTTCAGCGACAGGTCCATCAGCAATTGCGACCGCTTCTCTTCGGGGAAGAAGTTGATGATCCGGTCGAGCGCCTGGTTGGTCGAGTTGGCGTGCAGCGTGCACATGACCAGGTGACCGGTCTCGGCAAACGCGATCGCGTGCTCCATCGTCTCGCGCTCGCGCACTTCGCCGATCAGGATGACGTCAGGCGCCTGGCGCAGCGTGTTCTTCAACGCGACCTGCCAGGACTCGCAGTCCACGCCCACCTCGCGCTGCGTGATGATGCAGTTCTTGTGCGGATGGACGTACTCGATCGGGTCTTCGATCGTGATGATGTGGCCGTTGCTGTTCTCGTTGCGGTAGCCGACCATCGCCGCCAGCGAGGTCGACTTGCCCGAGCCGGTCGCGCCCACCACGATGATGATGCCGCGCTTGGCCATCGCGAGGTCGTTGATCAGGTTCGGCAGGTTCAGTTCATCCGACGTCGGGATGTGATCGGCAATCGTCCGGAACACGATGCCGACCTTGCCCTGCTGCACGAACGCCGAAACGCGGAAGCGGCCGATTCCGGTCGGGTTAATGGCGAAGTTGCACTCCTTGGTCTTCTCGAACTCCGACGCCTGGCGATCGTTCATGATCGCGCGCACCAGTTCGCTCGTGTGCTGCGCCGTCAGAGGCTGGTTCGAGACCGGCAGCACTCGACCGTCGATCTTGAAGGCCGGCGGAAAATCCGCCGTCAGGAAGAGATCCGAACCCTTCTTGCTGTGCAACAACCTCAGCAGGTCGTGGACGAATCGTGTGGCCTGGTCGCGTTCCATAGTCTCTTTCCTGCCCTAAGCGAAGTTTTCGGGCGTCTTCGCGTACTGCCGCGCCTCGCCGATCGACACGACATTACGGCGGACGAGTTCGAGCAGCGTCTGGTCCAGCGTCTGCATGCCGAACTGTTGGCCGGTCTGGATCATCGAGTACATCTGCGCGACCTTGTTCTCGCGGATCAGGTTGCGGATGGCCGGCGTGCCCACCATGATTTCGTGTGCTGCCACGCGGCCGTTGCCGTCCTTGACCTTGAGCAGCGTCTGTGAAATCACCGCGACGACGGACTCCGACAGCATCGCGCGGACCATTTCCTTTTCGGCCGCCGGGAACACGTCGACGACACGGTCGATCGTCTTGGCCGCGGACGAGGTGTGCAGCGTGCCGAACACCAGGTGACCGGTTTCCGCTGCGGTCAGCGCCAGGCGGATCGTCTCCAGGTCGCGCAACTCGCCAACCAGCACCACGTCCGGGTCTTCGCGCAGCGCCGAACGCAGTGCGTTCGAAAAGCTCAGCGTATGCGGGCCAACTTCGCGCTGGTTGATCACTGACTTGCGGCTCTCGTGCACGAACTCGATCGGGTCTTCGATCGTCAGGATGTGGCCATAAAGGTTGTTGTTGACATGGTCGACCATCGCCGCCAGCGTCGTCGACTTGCCAGAACCGGTCGGGCCCGTCACCAGCACCAGCCCGCGTGGCTTCAGCGAGAAGTCCGCAAACTGCCGCGGGCACTGCAGTTCCTCGAGCGACAGCACCCGCGACGGGATCGTCCGCAGGACGGCGGCCGCTCCACGGTCCTGATTGAACGCGTTGACCCGGAAGCGTGCCAGGCCCGGCAGGTCGAACGAGAAGTCCGTCTCCAGGTTCTCGTCGTACTGCTTGCGCTGCGAGTCGTTCATGATGTCGTAGATCATGCCGTGGACATCCTTGTGCTCGAGCGGCGGCAGGTTGATGCGCCTGACATCGCCGTGCACGCGGATCATCGGCGGCAGCCCGGCCGAAAGGTGTAGGTCGGACGCCTTGTTTTTGACGGAGAATGCGAGCAGTTCTGAGATGTCCATGGCGGAACGCGGGTGCTCCAGGGCGAATCGTCAGCCCGTCCCGAAGTGGGCACGGGCTTTCAAAGGGGCTAGCGTAGGCCTCGCCAGCGCCGGCGGAACAGCAAAAAAGCCAGAAAAAATAAGTCTCTAGCGGCTTTGCGATCGATTATGTCCAGGTTGC
>Ga0316630_10000519_pt1 | contig 12354 bp, 8 predicted proteins | sample OWC_May_M1_C1_D6_FD_207658 | JGI IMG/M metagenome (GOLD analysis project Ga0316630, IMG submission 207658) | Wetland soil microbial communities from Old Woman Creek delta, Ohio, United States - OWC_May_M1_C1_D6_A | ecosystem: Environmental > Terrestrial > Soil > Wetlands | place: USA: Ohio...
GCGTGCGCGGGAACCGCTGCCGCCGACGTGACGGTCGAAGAGCTCGCGGCGCGACCCGCGATCGCGACGACCGTGCGCGCGAAGCCAACCGAGCTCGCCGCGGCGATGCAGACGGCGATGCTCTCCCTCATCGCGGCCGCGCAGCAGCACGATCTCCAGATCGTCGCGCCACCACTCGCGCGTTATCTCTCCCGTGGCGACACGTTCGTCGTCGAAGCAGCCCTCCCGGTGCGCAAGTCACCCGCGAAGCTCGGCAAGCAGCTGCGCGCGATCTCGCTGCCCGCGGGTCCCGCCGCGGTCGTCGTGGTGCGCGGTCCTCACACCAGGCTCGCGAGCGGGCACGCGGAGCTCGATAGGTGGCTCGCCGCGAACAAGCGCGCGACCGCAGGCGCGCGCTGGGAGGTCTACGTGACGAATCCGATCACCACGCTCGACCCCGATGCTCAGGTCACACGCATCTACGCACCACTCGCGAAGTGAACCGCACCGAAAATGAAAACGGCCGGGAGAACCCGGCCGCTTCCGTCAGTCACGAGACTGGTTAGTCTTCGTAGCCGTGGTCGTGGCCCGCGTGGCCATTCCCCTTCTCTTCCTTCTTCGGCTTCTCGGCGATCAGCGTCTCGGTGGTGAGCATGAGGCCCGACACCGACGCCGCGTTCTGGATCGCCGTGCGGACGACCTTCGCCGGGTCGATCACGCCCGCCTTGACGAGGTCTTCGTACTCGAGCTTCGCGGCGTTGAAGCCGAAGCCGCCCGAGCCTTCCTTGACCTTCGCGGCGACGATCGAGCCGTCGACACCCGCGTTGCCCGCGATCTGACGCAGCGGCTCCTCGAGCGCGCGGCGGATGATGTTGACGCCGTAGCGGCGGTCATCATCGAACGTGAGCTTGTCGAGCGCCGAGATGCAGCGGATGAGCGCCACACCACCGCCGGGGACGATGCCCTCTTCGACGGCCGCGCGCGTCGCGTACATCGCATCTTCCACGCGCGCCTTCTTCTCCTTCATCTCGACTTCCGTCGCCGCGCCGACGCGGATCACCGCGACGCCGCCGACGAGCTTCGCGAGGCGCTCCTGGAGCTTCTCGCGATCGTAGTCGGACGTGGTCTCCTCGATCTCGCGGCGGATCGTCTTCACGCGCGCTTCGATGTTGTCCTTCGCGCCCGCGCCCTCGATGATCGTGGTGTTGTCCTTGTCGATCGAGACGCGCTTCGCACGACCGAGGTCGGCGAGCGTGAGGTTCTCCATCTTGAGGCCGAGATCCTCGGTCACCGCCTGGCCACCCGTGAGGGCCGCGATGTCCTGGAGCATCGCCTTGCGGCGGTCACCGAAGCCCGGCGCCTTGACGGCGGCGACCTGCAGCGTGCCACGCAGCTTGTTGACGACGAGCGTCGCGAGCGCTTCGCCATCGACGTCCTCGGCGATGATGAGCAACGGCTTGCCCTGCTTGGCAACCTGCTCGAGCACCGGGAGGAGCTCCTTCATGTTCGAGATCTTCTTCTCGTGCGTGAGGATGTACGCGTCGTTGAGCACGACCTCCATGCGCTCGCTGTCCGTCACGAAGTACGGCGACAGGTAGCCACGGTCGAACTGCATACCCTCGACGACGTCGAGCTCGGAGGTCATCGTCTTCGCCTCTTCGACGGTGATGACGCCTTCCTTGCCGACCTTCTTCATCGCCTCGGCGATCATCTCGCCGATCTCGGTGTCGCCGTTCGCGCTGATCGTGCCGACGTGCGCGATGTCTTCCTTGCCCTTGGTCGGGGTCGCCATCGCCTTGATCTGGTCGACGATCGACGCGACCGACGCGTCGATGCCGCGCTTGAGGTCCATCGGGTTCAGGCCCGCGGCGACGAGCTTCGCGCCCTCGTTGTAGATCGCCTGTGCGAGCACGGTCGCGGTGGTGGTGCCGTCACCGGCCACGTCGGAGGTCTTCGAGGCGACCTCCTTCACCATCTGCGCGCCCATGTTCTGGAACTTGTTCTCGACTTCGACTTCCTTGGCGACGGTAACGCCGTCCTTGGTCACCGTCGGGGAGCCCCACGACTTCTCGATCACGACGTTACGACCGCGCGGGCCGAGCGTGACCTTCACCGCGTTGGCGAGCAGGTTCAAACCCTTCGCGATCTCGCTCCGGGCATTCGACGAAAAAATGATCTCTTTGGCAGCCATTGTGATTTCTCCTGGAGCGTTGGTTAGTCGAGCACGGCGAGCAGATCGTCTTCGCGAAGGATCAGGTGCTCGTCACCATCGATCTTCACTTCGGTACCGCTGTACTTGCTGAACAGGACGCGGTCACCGGCCTTCACCTCGAGGGCGATGATCTTGCCGTCCTTGTCGCGCTTGCCCGCGCCGACGGCGATGACCTTCGCTTGGATCGGCTTTTCCTTCGCCGAGTCCGGGATGAACAAGCCACCAGAGGTCTTGGTCTCTTCATCGAGACGCTTGACAAGAATTCGATCGTGCAGCGGACGGATCTTCATGAACCTCACTCCAAGTTGGGTTTCGTGGGGTACCTATAAACACCATGCTCGTGGCTGGCAACCCCCTGGAGCGAGTGCTAATAATTTTCTTTAAATAGTCTTTAAATCAATAAGTTACAACCTGTCGATAAGGGCAGGTGCGACCGCCGGCAGCGGTCCATCGTCCGGACATGCATGGCGCGTCCTCGATCCAGGTCGGTCATCTTGCTGTTCGTCGTCGGCGCGTGCGGCACCGCGCGCGACATCGCGGAGACGCACGACGACATCGAAGAGGTGAACAACGCCGACATGATGGCCGGCGACGATCCACCGGAGCCACCCGACGGTTCGCTCGATTCGTGCGCTACCCAAGCCGTGCTTCAGAGCGCGCGCGGCTCGCCGACGGCGGGAATCCACAGCCGCTCGTCGGACAGGCCACGCTCCTGCCACCACGTGCGCAAGCGCGCGACGGGCTCGCCGATCGATTCGTCGGTGAGCCGGAACGTGCCCCAGTGCATCGCGAGCAGATGCCGCGCCCGCAGCGCATCGAACGCGCGGCCCGCCTCCTCGGGGTCGATGTGCTGCGACTCCATGAACCAGCGCGGGGAGTAGCCGCCGATCGGCAGCATCGCCCAGTCGATCGGCCCCGCACGGTCCGCGATCTCGGCGAAGTGATCACCCCACGCGGTGTCGCCGGAGTGATAGACGGCGCCACGCGGGCCTCGCACGACGAAGCCGCCCCACAGCGTCTGGTTGCGGTCCCACGGCATGCGCATCGACCAGTGGCGCGCCGGCACGAACGTGATCGAGAGCTCGTCGATCACGTGCGCGTCCCACCAATCGAGCTCGACGACCTTGTCGTGCCCGAGGTCGCGCATGCGCTCGCCGTTGCCCGCACCGACGATGTACGTCGCCGCGTGCGGCAGCTTCGCGAGCGTCGGCAGGTCCATGTGGTCGCGGTGATCGTGCGTGACGAGCACGATGTCGACGTCGGGCATCGCGGCGAGCTCGACGCCCGGTGGGATCAACCGGCGGACCGTGCCGCTGATCGAGGTCGACCAGATCGGATCGATCACGACGAGCTTGCCCGCCATGCGGAACGCCCACGTCGCGTGACCGATCCAGACCGCGCACTCGCGATCGCGCAGCGCTTCGGCGCCGCCGTCCGCGACCGCGGGACGGACGCCGTCGAGCGATGTGTCCGTCGGATCTTTCTTGCCGAGCTTCCAGCGCAGGATGTCGCGCGGCCCGCGCGCCGGCTGCGTCGCGCGCTCGTCGAAGCGGCCCATCTAGAAGCGGTGTAGCACGCCGACGGTCTGGCCCGTGACGTATGGCTGCGTGCGATCCACGCGGACGCGCGGCAGCGAGCTGCGGATGAGGCCGATCGAGAGGTACAGCCCGACCGCGCTCGCGGCGCCGGTGATCAGGCCCGCGTTGCACATCCGATCGCGATCCGTCGAGCAGCCGACCGCCGTGAGCGTGATGCCCGTGGCGAGCCCCATCCCCGAGAGGCTCGTGAACGTGACGCCCATGGCGAACGCGCCTTGCGCACGTGGCTGCGCGCGGACGAGCACATCGCCTTGCGGCATGTAGCCGACCTGCAGCTTCGTCGGTGCGGGATCCTGCGAGTGCAGCGTCACGAACCGCAGCGGCTCGATGTAGAGCGAGCACGGCGTCGTGCAGACGGCGTTGCCGTCGACGCGCACGTCCCAGCGCGTCTCGCCCGTCGACATGAACGTCGCGTGCGTGCTGTTCGCCTGCGGTTGGTACGGCTGCTGGGGATACGGCTGCGGCTGCGGTTGCGGCTGCGGCTGCGGCTGCGGCGCCGGTTCGGGAGGCGGGGCGCTCGGCGCATTCGGGTCGTAGACCTGACCCGGTTGCGCGGCGGCGACAGATCCGAACGAGACGAGCGCGAGCAGGCTAAGGCAGTGCCGCATTCATGGTTCCCCGACAGACAGCGGCTCCATTATCCCCAAGTTCGCGGGCCGGGTGCAGCGGTGTTTCCTGGCAAATCGACACCCCGGTGGTGTGGTAGACACGCCGACAGATGGCGGCGCTGACCGACTACGAGAAGTACATCCGTACCGAGGAGCTGTTGGCGCTGCAGAAGGCGCCCGAAGCGCTGACCTGCCACGACGAGATGCAGTTTCAGATCGTCCACCAGGCGCACGAGCTGTACATGAAGCTGATCGCGCACGAGCTCGGCCTCGCGGCCAAGCTGCTCGAGGCCGGCGACGCGGCGCGGGTCGTCACCACGCTGCGTCGGGTCTCGACGGTGCAACGCGTGTTGCTTCACTCTGTCGATCTCCTCGACACCATGGCACCCACCGATTACATGACGATCCGCACGGGCCTCGGTCGCGGCTCGGGTCAGGAGTCGCCGGGGTTTCGCACGATGCTGAAGCTCCCCGGCGAGCTCGTGTGGCCGGCGTTCACCGCGTTCCTCGCCAAGGCCGGCGTCACGCTGCGCGAGATCTACGACGAGCCGCACGCGCACCATCACCTGTTTCAGGTCTGCGAGGGTCTCGTCGACTACGACCAGCTCCTGCAGACGTGGCGCTATCGCCACCTGATGCTCGTCTACCGGATCATCGGTACGGGCACGCCGTCGCTGAAGGGCAAGCACAGCGATCTGCTGGCGCACGGCATGAAGACGCGGTTCTTCCCGGCGCTGTGGGATGTTCGCGATGACGTGTTCGGCGACTGGACGAAGGCCCAGGCCGCCCAGGGACACGAGACCGGTTATCACGGATGAAGCGCCTCGTCGGTCTCGGACTTCTGCTCTCGCTGTGCGGCTGCAACTTCGCGGTCAAGCATCCCGCAGCGACCGCCGGCATCGTCGCCGGCTCCCTCGCGGTCACGACGTGCGAGCTCGCGAGCGAGGATCACAAGAACTGCTTCATCGCCGGCGGCGCCGTCGGGCTCGGCCTCTCGTTGATCGCGGGCTTCGCGCTGTGGCTCGGCACCGAGGACGAGCCCGAACCGACGACGTCGTCGGAGCCGCCGCCGAAAGTCGATTGGGACAAGATCCCCGACACGACCCCGAAGGAACCGACGAAGGCACCACCCGCACCGCCTCCCGGCGACGCGGGCGTGCCGGCGGAGCCAACGCCACCGGCACCACCGGCCGACGCCGGTGCGCAGGCCGCGCCCGACGCAGCGCCCTGACCATCGTGGTAAGCCACGGGCATGGCCGACCCGATCGCGGATAGCCTGCTCGAGTACCGCAAGCAGTTTCCGGCGCTGGAAGACTGCGTTCACTTCATCTCGCACTCGCTCGGCTGTGTGCCGGCGCAGGCGAAGGAAGACCTCGCCGAGTTCTTCGAGCTGTGGCGCACGAAGTCGATCACGGCGTGGAGCGACTGGATGCCCGAGGTCGATCGCGCCGCGGCGCGCATCTCGAAGATCATCTCGGCCCCCCCCGGCACCGTGATCATGCAGCACAACGTCTCGCAGGTCATGGCGACGGTCGCGTCGTGCTTCGACTACAAGCCGGAGCGCAATCGGGTCGTCTACGAGGCGCTGCAGTTCCCGACGGTGTCGTACGTCTGGCAGGCCGAGCAGCGGCGCGGCGCCGAGTGCGTGCTGGTGCCGTCCAAAGACGGCTCCACGATCGACACCGATGCGATGTGCGCCGCGATCGACGAGCGCACGCTCGTCGTCCCGATCTCGCACGTCGTGTTCTCGTCGGCGTACATCCAAGACGTCAAGAAGATCTGCGAACGCGCCCGCGCGGTCGGCGCGCACGTGATCCTCGATTGCTATCAGTCGATCGGCACGGTGCCGCTCGACGTCACCGAGCTCGGCGTGTCGTTCGCGACGGGCGGCTCGGTGAAGTACGTATGCGGCGGACCGGGCGCGGCGTGGCTCTACGTGCGCAAGGATCTGATCGAGCAGTTCGAGCCGCGCGTCACCGGCTGGTTCGGCAACGAAGCGCCGTTCGCGTTCACGATGCCCGCGCAGACGTACGCGGACAACATCTGGCGCTACATGGGCGGCACGCCGGCGATCGCGGCGCTCTACCAGTCGCGCGCGGGTCAGCAGATCATCGGCGAGATCGGCGTCCGCAAGATCCGCGAGAAGAGCCTCGTGATGACGCAGGCATGCATCGACTGGGTCGACGAGCTCGGCATGAAGCTCAACAGTCCGCGCCCGGCCGAGATCCGCGGCGGCTCCGTCGTGTTCGACTTCGTCGGCTCGTCCGACGTCTGCCGCGAGCTCAACCGCCGCAAGTTCTTCTGCGATCACCGTCCGGGTGTGGGCCTTCGCATCGCGCCGCACTTCTACACGAAGCGCGAAGAGATCGATCTGTTCTTCGGCGAGATGAAGAAGATCCGCTCGGGCTCCGGTCGCTAACGACGACGACGGCGGCGCAGCAGCGCCCACAGCACGAAGCCGAACGGCGACGCGCTCCACGGCGAGCCGCCCGCGCTGCAGTCGCAGCCGTACAGGCTCGCGCGCTCGCGGATGACGCCGCTCGCGTCGCCGGTGAGCTCGACGTAGCGTTGCTCGCCGTCGACGACGAGCTTCACGCGCGCGACGTGTTTGCCAACTCGCTTCGGCGTGAACCGCGCGAAGATCTCGAGCCTGTCGTGGCGGCCGAGCGGCTTCTCGACGAGCAGCGGTTGGACGTCCCACGCGTCGACGCCGCCTTGCACGTTCTGGAGCCCTTCGACGCGCACGATGATCGGCGTCGGGTTGCAGTTCTGCAGCGTGATCTTCTGCTGGAGGCTCATCGACTGGACCTCGATGGAACCGAAGCCGAGCTGGCGGGGTGACAGCGCCGCGCCTGCTTGGATGTAGTCGAGCGTGACCGGCACGCCGAACGGTGCGCCCGGCGCGTCGACGCTCCACGTGAGCATGCCCGTGATGGGCCCGACCGACGACGACGACGGCGTCACACCCGCGATCGCCGAATCGTTCGGCGCGAGCTGTGCGCCCATGCCGTCGGCGGGATACATCGTCGGCGAGACGAACAGCGGCGTGAACGAGTTGTCCATCGTCGGTGGCTGCACGTGCAGCGTCGCGGTCCCGTCGTTGACGAGCATGACGTTGCCGGTCACCGACGTGCCGACGCACGCGGTGCCGAGATCGAGCACGGCCGGCGTGACGTACGCCTTCGGCGTCACGACCTTGCCGGTGATCGGGAACACGAGATCCGCATCCACGTTGATCCGGAGCGAGACGTTGTCGAGCACGACATCGTCGTCGGTCAGGAGGTGAATCGTCGCGATCCGGGTCTCGTTGGTGTCCAGCACGCCGAGCGCAGGCTTGTCGAGCTTCAGGGCGCTCGGTGCGTTCGCGAGCGTCACGTCGTCGAGGTTCACCGGCAGGCCCGGGTTCGTGATCATCACCGGGATCGATCGCCGGCCGCCCGGCTCCTTGCGGACCTCGCCGAAGTCGAGCGTCGACGGCATCACCTGCACGACGGTGTTCGCGATCGTGCAGCGGGCCGTGATCGTCATCATCCCCGTCGGGTTGCCGTTCGTCTGGTAGGCCATCGAGTTGACCGAGATGTCGTCCTGGTACGGGCCGCCGGGCGCCGCCGCCTGGCAGCTGACGGTGAACGACGTGGCGTCGACCGCACCCATGTTCACGAACGTCGTGCTCGTCGCGAACGGCGGCACGGGGCCATCGGGGGCGCCGATGTTCACCATCAGGCCGCCATCGTTGCCGTCGCTCGCGAGCATCACGGTGCGCTCGACGAGCTGGTTCTTGCCGATCGTGCCGAACTCGATCCGATCGTTTGGATTCGGCGTCGTCACGATCAGCTCTTCGCCGACGCCGACGCCGGTGAGGCTCACCGTCGGCATGCCGACCGCCGAATCGACGGTGAGCGTGACGTTGTCGGGGCCGTAGCTCGTCGGCGCGAACGTCACGTCGACGGTGCGCCGGTTCAGTGCGCCGGGCATCACCGAGCATCCACCGGTGCAGTCGCTCGCCGTCCAGTTCGTGTCGTTCAGCAGCACCTGCGCCGAGAGCGGCTGGTCGCCGTCGTTCTGGATGAAGAACTGCATCATCCCCTGGACGTCGCCGACGCGAACGTTCCCGGCCTCGAGCATCGTCGGCGTGACGTTGATCGTCGGGCCCGAGGCGTTCGTGTTGCACGCGAGCGGCGCGAAGTCCATGTCAGCCATGTTGCCGAACACGACGAGCATCGCCGTGCGATTCGTCCCGTCGGGCGTGCACTCGATCGCGAGCGTGATCGGCGGCTCGGTGGGGATCGGCATCAGCGGCGCGCACTGCAGCGGATTCGCGCCGCAGAACGGATTGGTGAACCGGAACGCCGACGCGTCGGGGCCCATGATCGCCGCGCTGCCCATCGCGTTGCCCATGCCCTCGACCGTCGCCATCTGCGTGATCGGCACGCCCTGCGCGCCGTCCCACGTGATCATCGGCTCGACGATGTTGATCTGCTGGTCGGTGATGGCGCCGCCCATGGCGGTGCACGACCACGGTACGTCCTGCGAGCTTCCCATGCTCGGCGCGAAGTGGGCGACGCCGCTGTCGGAGCCGGCGGTGGCCTGCTGGCACTTGACGCTCATGAACATCGACTGTTTCGGGCCCAGCATGATCGTGCACGTGTCCATCGCGTCGCACGTGCCGCCGACGAACGTCAGGCGCGGCGGGCTCGTCATCCAGCTGAGGTCGGCCGTGATCGAGATCGGCGCCATCGCGTGGTTGGTGAGCCGGATCTGCTGCGTCTCGCTGATCGAGTTGATGTGACCGAGCTGCATCGTGTGCGGCTGGACGTCCATCGCTTCCATCATCCCGGTGTTGACGTCGAACGTCGTCGTGAAGCCCTGGCTCCCGCTGTTCGCGGAGATCACCCACGAGCAGCTCTTGAGCCCGTCGGTCGGCAGGCCCGCGGTCGAGATCTGGTACTGGGTGAAGCCGCCCGTGACGAGTGTGGTGCCGAGCCCGGCGCTGCCGAGCTGGTTGATCGTGACCTCGGGTCCGCAGTTCATCGTCGTCACGTCCGTGATCGTGAGCGGGTTCGGGTCGGTGTTACGCACCTGGACGAGGACCGCCATCGGCGTGTTCGTCGCGCCCGGCCGCGTCGTCGAGCTGACCGACGTGACCTGGAGCGCGTACGCGAGCGACGCGCAGCACAGCACGATCAGGGTCGCGATGACACGCGCGCGCACGGTTCATCGTACCGCGAAGCTAGCGACGGCGGCGACGTGGGAGCACCGCGCACACGATCACGATCACGATCGGGAGGCCCTGCCAGGGGGCGCCGGGAACGTCACACGAGCACGCGTAGAGGCTCGTGCGCTCGACGTCGCCGCCGATCGCCTCGCCGGTCAGCTCGATCTCCTGACGAAGACCGTCGATGACGAGCTCGATGTTCGCGAGGTGTGGTCCGCTGCGCGCCGGAGCGAAGAACACTTCGATCGTCAGCTTCTCGCCCGACTTCAGCGTCGTCGTCGTTTTCGGCGGCAGCAGCTGCCACGCATCGGCGCCGCCGCGAGACGCGCTGACACCGAGGAGCTGCACGGTCGTCTCGATGTCGCCACAGTTCTCGAGCCGGACGGTGCGGCGCTCGCTGCGCTCGTCGACCCGGATCTGATCGAATCCGATGGCCTGCGGCGAGACCGCCGTGCCGTCTTCCTTCACTTCGACCGAGGCTTCGATCACGAACGGTGCCTCGGGCGCGTCGACGTCCCACGTCAGCTTGCCGGTGACGCGACCCGCGGTCTGCGTCGACAACCGTACGTTCGCGGTCGCTTCCTCGAGCGGCGACAGCAGCGCGCCCGCCTCGGGATAGCTGACCGGGCTCACGAACATCACCGCAAACGGGTCGTCCATCACCGGCGGTTGCACGCGCAGCTTCGCGGTGCCGTTGTTGACGAGCTTCACCGCCTCGTCGAGCTCGGTGCCGACGCAGACACTGCCGAGCCTGAGCGACGTCGGCGAGACGCGCGCGGAGGCCGTCACGATCTTGCCCGTGATCGGGGTGACGAGCTCCTCGCCGCCGACGCCGACCTCGAGCGCGCTCTGCACGGTCAGCTCGACCGCCGTCGCGAGCGTGAGCGACACGGTGATCGTCTCGTTCGGATCGAGCACGGTGTCACTCGGCGTCGAGACGGTGAGCGCGTTGTCGTTCGTGAGCCGCACGTAGTCGAGACTGATCGGCGACGTGCTCGGGTTGTGGATGTCGACCATGATGACCGGCGGCGGCGTGTTGCGCCGGACTTCGCCGAAGTCGAGCTCGTCGGGCGACAGCTGGACCGGCGTGTTCGCGACCTTGCAGCGCACGTCGATCTTCGACGCGTCGGCCGCGTAGACGTGATCCTCGGGACCCGGCGCCAGGGTCACCATGCTCGTGAACGTGCCGGCCGTCGGCGATTGGCATCGGATGTCGAACATGCCGTCGGCGCCCGCGGCGAGATCGAGCGCGGGCGTCGAGCGCGTGAACGGCGTCGTCGGCGTCCCGATCGCGACGTTCAAGCTGCGGTTGCCGTCGGCTTTCAACGCGACGCTGCGCGTGCGGACCGCACCGAGCCCGATCGTGCCGAAGTCGATCACGTACGGCGACTGCTGATTCGTCACGCGCAACCTCGATCCGGTACCGTTGCCGTGCAGCGCGACGTTCGCGACCTGCATACCACCGACGAACACGCCGAGCGTGCGGTCGTTCTGCGCGGGTGTCGACGGCTTGAACCGCACGTCGACCTGCTGGGAGCCGCCGCCCGCGATCATGCACGGCGTCGTGGTGCACTGCATCGCGATCCAATCCGGGTGTCCCGTGTCGACGGTGACCGACGTCGGCTGCGTGCTGCTGAGGTTCGTGATCGTGAACGTCTGCAGCGGGCTCGTCGTCGTGACCTTGACGTCACCGAAGTCGAGGTCCGCCGGGCTCGTGCTCGCGCCGCTGTCCGCGACGCACGACAGGTCGGCCTCGTCGAAGTCGCTCGCGTGCGCGGAGCCCTTGACCCGCAGCGTCGCCGTCTTCTGCGTCGTGCCGGGGGTGCACTCGATCGTCAGCGACAGCCCGGCGCCGATCGGCTGCGCCGGCGTCCACGTGCAGCTCGTGGTGCTCGTACACGGTGGTGCGGGGGCGGTCAGCCGGAACGCCGAAGCATCGGCGCCGATGATCGTCGCGGTCTCCAGGCTGTCGGGTTGCGATGCGAGCACCGTCGCGACCGCGGAGACCGGCACGCCCGACGTGCCTTGCAGCGTCAGCGACGGCTGCATGATGTTGACGAGCGGCGGCGGCCCGGCCTTCTTGCACGTGAACGTCTGCTGGCGAATGCCGCCGCTGCCGCCGAGCGTATACGTGATGGTGCCGACGACCTGGCCGGACGGCGGCGGCGTGCACTTGAAGCCGATCGTCTCGAAGGTGCCGGGGTTGATCGTCGTGCCCATGCACGTCTTCATCCCGTCGCACGAGCCGCCGTCGATCGCGAGGACGTTCGTCATGCCGTCGTCGATCGTGACGGTCGCGTAGCTCACGGGTGCCGTCGAGTAGTTCTGCGTGTACGCGATCTGCGTCTCGCTCGAGCCGCTCACCGAGAAGTCGAACGCGGCGGGCTGCACGTTGAAGCCCTCCGGCATGATCGGGTCGACGTTGAACGACGACGTGAAGGTCGTCATGTTCGTCAAGCCCGCATCCACCCTCCAACTGCACGTGTGGATGCCGGCGCTTCCGTACATCGCGCCGATCACGAACTGACGTTGCTCGCCTCCGGCGAACGTCCACTGCGGCGCCGTCATGCCGTTGATATCGGTGAGCGTCGTGCCCAGGCAAGGGACGGCGGGCGCGAAGCCGAACGCGGAGCCGGAGCCCGAGGCGTCGCCGATCGTCGCGGTGACCGGGTCCGGCAGGTTGTTGCGGATCGAGACCACGGTCCGCATCTGCGTCCCCGTCGAGCCGATGCCGCCAAAGGT
>Ga0316630_10000520_pt1 | contig 12348 bp, 9 predicted proteins | sample OWC_May_M1_C1_D6_FD_207658 | JGI IMG/M metagenome (GOLD analysis project Ga0316630, IMG submission 207658) | Wetland soil microbial communities from Old Woman Creek delta, Ohio, United States - OWC_May_M1_C1_D6_A | ecosystem: Environmental > Terrestrial > Soil > Wetlands | place: USA: Ohio...
TCGGGGACCCGGTCGAGGTGTGGTTGGAGAAGTGACGCCTTATCAGCCGGCTGCTATCAGGTATACTCGATGAGCTCAGGCTTGGCTCGAACTTAACTTTCTCAGAAGCAGTATATTGTAAGGTTCTGGCAGTATCAGATGAAAAAAATTGTAGAGAGCGCGAATCTTCAGTTGGAGCTTGACCTGGCTGGTTCGAGTTGGGGTTTATCGAGCCGGAAGGCAAACGATTTTTCCATCGATGGCGCAAAGCTGGGAGTGAGCTACCGGTTGGGACGCAGTAGCCAGCAAGCCTTGGATCCTTGGAGAGCAGTGGAGGTCACCGCTGTCCAGCAGGTTTCCACTACACAAGGCCTGGCACGCCAGGTATCGATTGACTTCGGCGCTGACCGCAATGGGATGTACTCTGCGCTCACTTTTGCATTGTTGGAGTCCTCCCCTCTGCTGCTCTGGCAGATGCGCATTGAAAACGTGAGTTCTCAGCCAATGCTGCTTGACCGCCTGGACATGCTCCGCTGGGATGGTCGATCCAGTAGCTTGCGCTTTGCCGGGCCAAGGCCTGATCTGGCTTTCTTCTCGAATGGGTGGCAATCCTGGAGTACCAGCGGCGCATATGGTGCCAGAGAGCGAGCGCGCCGCACCCGCCTCGGTTTTTTACAACACCCTCTCAATGTTAACCCTGCCACGCCGCACAGCCGTAAAGTGGGTTATTTTTCGAGTAACCTGTTCGGGGTGATTGGCGACCGGGCTACCCGGCGTGCTGTCCTGGCTGGCTTTCTCTCCGAGCGCCAGCACTTCGGGTCAGTGGAAGCGCGCTTATCCTCCGGCGCATCTGCTCTGGGCCTGTGGGCGAGTGGAGATGGTATCCGGCTGGAGGCAGGTGCGAGCTTCGAAACCGATTGGGCCTGCCTGTGCTTGATCGACGTGGATGGGACCGATCCTCTTGGGCCGTATCTGGAGGCTGTCGCCCGGGAACACCAATTGCTCCCTATTAATCCCCTCGATGAAGAAGAGAGCTCCGTTCGAGGAAGGCTGCCCTTGCGCTGCCGCATCCCTGCGGGGTGGTGTTCCTGGTATCATTATTTTCAAAATGTGTCCGCACAGGACATTCAGGCCAACCTTTCTGCAGTTCAAAGCTTGTATCCAGACCTGGTGCTCGACCTGGTACAGATCGACGATGGCTTCGAGACCCAGGTGGGCGACTGGTTCACCTTCAAACCGACCTTTCCCCAGGGGGTGGCGCCTGTGGCTGCCGAGATCCGCTCCGCCGGCTTGACGCCTGGCCTGTGGCTGGCGCCCTTTCTCGTCCATCCCCGCTCTCGCCTGGCGGCTGATCATCCGGAATGGCTGCTGCACGGACGGCTCAACCGCCCGGTCAACGCGGGCTATGTCATGGATACGTTCATGACTGCCCTGGATCTGACCCACCCAGGCGCTCGGGATTACGCCCGGGACGTGGTCGGCACGGCGGTCCAGCAATGGGGCTTTCCCTACTTGAAGCTGGATTTCTTGTATGCCGCGGCCTTGCCGGGACGGCGCTATGATCCTACCCGCACCCGGGCGCAGGTGCTGCGCGCCTCGCTGGAGGAGCTGCGCGCTGCTGCCGGAGATGATGCGATGCTCCTGGGTTGCGGCTGCCCATTGGGACCGGCGATCGGCGTTGTGGATGCGATGCGCGTCGGCTCGGATGTCGATATCCGCTGGAAACCCGCTTTAAAGGGCATTTCCTTCTTTTATCAGAACGAGCCACACGTCCCTTCGGCGCGCAACGCCATCCAAAACGTCCTGGCGCGAGCCCCGATGCAAAATCGCTGGTGGATCAACGACCCGGATTGCCTGCTCTTGCGCCCCGAAACTGAGCTGACCCTGGCAGAGGTACAAACCCTGGCCAGCATAATCGCGCTGAGCGGGGGTTCTCTGGTCATTTCCGACTACCTGCCCTCTCTGCCCGCCGATCGCCTGGCAATTGCGGCTGCCCTCCTGCCTCTGATTGGGCAGCCTGCCAGGGTGATGGACTGGTTTGATACACAAACGCCCTCCCACCTGCGGCTCGATCTGCAAGGCGCCTGCGGGTCGTGGCACCTGCTCGCCTTATTCAACTGGAAGGACGAGCCACAAGAGATGACTCTGCACCTTTCAGATTATGGACTGGCTGTTGATAGGGTGTACTGGGGGCGCGAGTTTTGGGCTGGGAGAGTTTTCGACGCCAAAAACGGCAGCCTCCCTCTCGGAGAAATATCCCCCCACGGCGCTGCTTTACTGGCTGTGCGCGCACCTCAGCAGGAAACGCCGGTCTACCTTGGCGGGGACCTGCACCTCTCGCAGGGGCTTGAAGTGACGGCATGGGAGGTCTTCTCGGATGCGTTGCACTTTTCCATCCAGCGTCCCGGGCGCATCGTGGGGCTGGTGGATATCAGCCTGCCTGGTCCGGTACGCAAGGTAACTTTAAATGGTGGCTCCTTGCTTTGGGAGCGTGTGGCTGCTGGGGTCTATCGCTTACCGGTGCAGGCGTTCGAGACTGCTGCCATTCAAGTGTCCTGGAGTGGATAAATGCTCATGACTGTCGGCTCTCTCACGCCATTTTTTAGCCCGCGCGGCGTTGCTGTGATCGGTGCTTCGCAAAATCCGGTCAAATTAAGCTACGGATTGGCGCGCAACCTGATGCAGAGTAACTACCAGGGCGTGGTGCATTTTGTCAACCCAAAAGGTGGCAGTCTGTTCGGGCGACCGATCTACCAGAGTATCTCGCAAGTACCTGATCCGCTGGACCTGGCGATCCTGCTCATCCCGGCGGAGGCCATCGCGGCTGCCTTGGTCGAGTGTGGGGCGCGCGGGCTGCGGGCCGCGATCATCGCTTCCGGTGGATTCCGGGAGACAGGACCAGAAGGGACAGCCTTAGAGGCGGAGTGTGTGCGCATTGCCCAGGCCTACCAAATGCGCCTGCTGGGCCCGAACTGTATCGGCGTCCTGGATACACACCTGCCTATCGATGCCACGTTTCTACCACCCCCCGGCCCTCTTCCGGGCGATGTAGCTTTCATCTCTCACTCAGGGGCGATCTGCGCCGCGGTGATCGATTGGGCGCGCGGCCAGAGCTTCGGGCTCTCTCGGCTGGTAAGCCTGGGAAATCAGGCAGATGTGAACGAGACCGACGTGCTCCAACCGGTTGCGGCAGATCCATTCACGCGTGTGCTCACCCTGTACCTGGAGGGGGTAAGCGACGGGCGCCGCTTCGTTGAAGAGGCGGGGCGCGTTGCCCGCCAGAAACCCATCATCGCCCTCAAGGTCGGTCGCTATGCCAGCGGGCAACGAGCAGTGGCGTCTCACACCGGGGCGCTGGCTGGCCAGGAGAGCGCCTTCAACGCTGCGTTTCTCCGCGCCGGGGTGATCCGGGCTGATACCAGCGAGGAGATGTTCGATTGGGCGCGGGCCCTTGCCTGGTGCCCTCTCCCGGCTGGTCGCTCGGTGGCTGTACTGACCAACGCTGGCGGGCCCGGCGTGACTGCCGCAGATGCCCTGGAGTCTAATGGCATGCGCCTTGCCGACCTGGCCGCCGATACACAAGCAAGCTTGAGGGCGCTGCTGCCCCCTGCCGCCAGCCTGCAAAATCCGGTGGATATGTTGGCGTCTGCTACACCCGAGCAGTACGCTGAGTGCCTGCGTCTGCTGCTTTCTGACCCTGGCGTAGAGGGTGTGCTGGTCATCCTGCCTCCTCCACCGATGCATACCGCCGGAGCGGTTGCCAAGGCGCTGATCCCGGTGATCCACGGCGCCAGCAAGCCGGTTGTAATCGCTTTGATGGGCGAGCGACTGATCCAGGAAGCCGTGGAACATTTTCGCGCGGCTCGAGTACCTGAATATCGCTTTCCAGAACGCGCCGCTTCTGCCCTGGCAGTCCTGGCCACTCGGGCGGAGTACCTCCAACGCCAGCAGGTAGAGAACCAGCCCTACCAAAATGTAGATCCGGTAGCTGTACGCGCCGCGCTGGAGCCATACTTTGAGGCGCGTCCACAAGATGCGCCAGTCAACCTGCCACAATCGACGGTGAGCCGCATCCTCCACGCTTATGGGATTCCCCTACTACCAGTGGGGTTGGCGACTTCCGCCCAGGAAGCCGCAGAGCTGGCGCAGCGCATCGGTTTCCCGGTGGCGTTAAAGATAGCCTCTCCGGATATCGTGCATAAATCTGATGTTGGGGGTGTCGTCTTGAATCTCAAGGATACTCACCAGGTTTCAGAGGAGTACACCGCCATCGTCCGTCGCGCGGAGGCAGTAAAGCCAGGGGTTAAGATCGTTGGCGTTCACGTGCAGCGCATGTTGCCAGGTGGTCAGGAGGTGATCTTGGGCGTAGTGCAGGACGAGCAATTTGGCCCGTTGGTCATCTTTGGTTCAGGAGGGGTGGAAGTGGAAGGTCTGAAAGACGTGGCCTTCGCGTTGGCTCCCCTCTCCCGCTCCGAAGCGGAATCGATGCTGGAGAGCACCTGGGCAGGTCGAAAACTCAAAGGGTATCGCAATTTACCACCAGCAGATCGAGTCGCTGTGCTGGATGTGCTGCTGCGCTTGGCGCAGCTTGCAGCAGATTTCCCTCAACTTGGAATGTTGGAGATCAACCCGCTGCGCGTCCTTCCCCAGGGGGAAGGTGTGTTTGCTGTGGATGTGCGCGCCGCTTTCCGGTTGGATGGGTTTCCGAAGAGGGTTACTCTATGAGCGAAAAATCTCGTCGAACTCTTGGCGCTGTCTTCGGCGCAGCCATGGGATTGGTCTATGCCCTGGTTGCTCAGTATATTAACACCCTTCTATTGCCAGGGATCCCCGTCTACCAGCCCCCGCCCGGTAGATACACGATCATGTTGCTGACCGTTGTTCTCGGTGGGTTATTGGGCTTGATCGCTGCCTGGCCAGAGGATGCTATCCCTGGTGTGCTTTACAGTTCCCTGGCCGGGATTGGGGTCACTTCAATCTATAGTATGCTTCTCTCCGAGGGTGGAAGTGACCAGGTTTTTGGGATGTTGCTTGTCTTTATTTTTACATTTTTACCCAGGGCGCTCCTGTTTGTCCCGATGTCCGCCATGATACGTTGGGCAGTGGGTGTCTGGCAGGTTGAGCTGCAGACGGTGACTTTTTCGATCAGGAAGCTGGCGCTTAGCCTGGGGCTGGTCCTGCTTCTGTCAGGCATGGTTGGATTGTTTTCCCTGTATCCACGCCAGGGACGGGATGCCCTGCGCACCACAAACGCCCTGATCCAACAGGCGCAGGAATCCACCTCGGCGGATATATTGCCAGAGGAAATAAAGGGGGTATATGGCTTCTCCCAGGCGGGGGTTGGCTCATACACGCTGCGTTTGAGCGATGACCCCGACCGCCTGCCGATAACCAGACCTATTACGGATTACAATGAGGCAGTGTATGCTGTTCTGGTGAGATTCGAGAATGGCTATCGCTTTGCCTGTGTGTACGTTAGATCTGACATCCCCCCCACTTGCAGGGTATATTAGTCTGCCCTGGCCAGCCGCTATTCGGTGTAATATCTCTGGATGAATTCGACCAGTTGAGACATGCCCCTTTCCAGCGGGCGGGTTTCGATGTATTCGTTTGTTGTGTGCGCGCCAGCGCCGCTGGTCAGGCCCAGGCAGATTGCGGGGAGACCGCGGCTGAGGGGCAGGTTGGCGTCCGTAGAACCGATATTGGGATGGGGCTGAATGCCATTAACCTCAAGGCAGTTGATTGCCAGGCGCACCATCGGGTGGGATAGGGGCAACATACCTGCTGGCCGGTGACCGACGATCTCTCCCACCAGCCGAACCGTTGGGCGGTTGGCATCCCGGATCATTGCCTCCACCAGGGAGGAAAGCTCTTGCAGAGCGTCTGCCTGCTCGGAACGCAGGTCCAGCAAGCAGCAGGCCTGTGCGGCGATGGTGTTGACGCTGGTACCGCCTGAGACCACCCCTATGTTCAGAGTCGTGCGCGGTTGCTTGGCTAAGGGGATGGCAATCAGGCGGTTGATCAGCGCGACCAGCTCATGCACCGCGGAAGGCTTACCGTAGTCCACCCAGGAGTGACCGCCAGCGGTTTCGGCAGTGATCTTGTAGCGCTGCACCCCCAGGCCGCGGTGATAGATCTGTCCCAGCGCCATGCCTTCCAGGATCAGATACCCTTTCACCTGCTCTGCAAAGTGCTCCACTACCGCGCGCATTCCAGCCAGGTTACCCAGCCCTTCCTCGCACACATTGGCCACCAGCCACAGGTCGCCAGGTAGGGCTGAAGCAGTGGCCTTTTGCTTGCGTAGCGCCCATACAAGCCCAAGCAGTGCGGCGACTCCCAGAGAGTTATCGCCGATGCCGGGAGCGGCAATCTTTCCCGGGCTGCGGGTTATCGTAAGATCGGTTGCCTCAGGGAAGACGGTATCCAGATGAGCGCAGACAACCAGTGGTGGCGACTTGCCCTTGCCGGGCAAACATCCGTAGACGTTGCCGAGCGAGTCTTGCGTGACGTCCTTTAAATGCTCTGCTTGAAATCGCTTGTAAATGTATGCAGCGCGACGCCCTTCGCCGAAAGTGGGCGCAGGAATCTGTTGGATGGAAATAGCCAGGTCAAGCAGCTCTTCGATCTGTGAGGCATCCAGAGTGTGAGGGATTGACCAATTCATTGCATGTTCACACTTTGCGCACCGATTGTCTTAATGCTTCCAGGCGGGCTTCTGCCAGGCCGGGGAGCGAATCCAGGGCAAAGAAGGGACCGTTACCTTCAACGACCAGCGACGCCGATATATTGCCATGCAGGGCAGCCTGCAGTGGCTCGTAGGTGCGGCGATACCCTGCCAGGAAACCGCCGCAGAAGGCATCGCCTGCGCCATTGGGATCAACCAGGCGGGCAGGATAGGCGGGAATTTCCCAACGCCTGCGCGCGGCTGCCTCATACAGCCACTGCCCGCCTTCACCGCGCTTGATGACAATGACCTCGCACCCGTAAGCTGCCAGGGCTTCTGCCATCTCCCATAGATCATTGCTGCGCCCCTGAAACAGAGAGCGTATTTCTTCTTCGGATGGGTGGAAAGCGGTGAGACCGGTGACCATGGCCGGGAGATCGTCCCAGTAGGTGGGGTTCATGTAGCCGGGAGAAGGATCCAATGTAACCGTGGTGAACTCAGCCTGGCGCAAGACCGCCGGCAGAAGGGTATGAGTCAGGTAATCCAACGGGCAAAGATGTGCCAGGTTGGCCTCGTAGAAGGCTTGTGGGATGTCGGCTTGGCGGATCGAGGTGGGAGAAAGGTTGATGCGGCTGTCCAGAAGGTTTGCCGGGCTGCGGTAGCCAAGTAGCTCCTTTGGGAAGGGCAGTCCAAGCCGGGCGAAGTGGGAAACCGGATCCTCACTGGTATAGGTTGTGCGGCTGGTATAAGCCGTGAAGGAGCGTAGATCGACCGGTTGAGGTAGGATGCGGATGCCGCGTGTATCCAGGCCGCGCTGGGTAAACACTTCCAGCCATTCTGGTGGGTAGTCTTCACCGACGCGCGCTACCACTGCTGGAGGGGGATCTGGCTCCCAGATTGCCACCCCCACTGCGGCATACAGCAGGTTGCCTCCTGGGACGTCCAACAGCACCTGGTCGGCAGGAAGGATGAGATACTCGCGTCGCAACTGGCCAGCGATCAGGAAGCGTGGGGTCTGGGACTCCATGCTTTCATTATACGTCAGGTTAGGGAGTGGTGCTATTTAATGCCGGGATTGGCGAGGTTTGAAAAAATCAGCTTGATTGGCCGGCCTGGGGCATTCACGCAGAAGCCGTTACCGGAGAGGCCAGTGCCAGGAATACGTCTTCCAACGAGGGTTGTACCCTCTCCAGGCGGGCATCCTGGATACCAACCTCCTGCAGGCGAGCCAACAGCGTCTCTGCCGTCACGTCGAAGGGGGTGATGGCGCGCAGGTGGTCGGCAGACAGCCCGGCTCGCAACACACAAGGGCAGTCCTCCAGGGCGTTCAAAGCGGGGAGCAAGGACGGGGCTTCCCCCGCGCCGACGAATACATCCCAGGCCAGGCCGGGCAGGGCGCGCTCCTTCAATGCCGAAGGCGTGTCCAACGCCAGCAACTGGCCGTTGCGCATGATGCCGATCTGGCCACAGTATTCTGCCTCGTCCATATAATGAGTGGTGACCAGCGCGGTGATGCCCTGCGCTACCAGGGTGTAGATCAGATCCCAGAATGTGCGCCGGGCAGTGGGGTCGACTCCGCTGGTGGGCTCGTCCAGGAATAGCAGGCGCGGCTTGTGGACGATCGCCGTCGCCAACGCCAGGCGCTGCCTCCAGCCGGTAGATAGTCCGCTCACCCGCTCCCTTTCAAGCTCCCCCAAACCCACCTGCTCCAGTATCTCTTGCAGATGCGCCCTCTGGCGGACGCCATAAACACCAGCATAGAATGCCAGGTTCTCACCGACGGTCAGGTCGTTGTACAGGCCGAACTTCTGGCACATGTAACCCACTTGCGCCCGGATCTCTTCTGGATTGCGCACGATGTCATAACCGAGCACCTCGGCACTGCCTTCCGACGGGAGCAGCAAGCCAAGCAGCATGCGGATGGTTGTCGTCTTGCCTGACCCATTAGGCCCCAAATACCCTACTACCTCGCCGGCATGGATGGAAAAGGAGACGTGATCCACGGCGGTGAATGTCCCAAAGCGGCGGGTCAGTTGATGGGCGAGGACCACTTCTTCATCCATTGCTGCCCTCCAGCAGGGAGATAAAAACATCTTCCAGCCCCGGAGGGATGGAATGGATTTGCTCCACCTCGCCGCCTGCAGAGGGGATGCGCTGTTCCAGGTTAGCGATCACTTCCTGGCTCATACCCTGGCGGACGCGCAGGTGCAGGCGATCTCCAAACATCTGCACACCTTCCACGCCCGCCTCCGTCTCGCAGATGTAGCGCAAGATATGCCGGGGTTTGCCATGCAATTCCAGGATGCGCCCCTCCAGACGGGAGCGCAACTCATGAGGTGTGCCTTCCAGCATCATCTTCCCTGCGCGCATGAAACCTACCCGATGGCAGCGGGCTGCTTCGTCCATGTAGGGGGTGCTGACCAGAACAGCGACGCCACGTTCGCCATCGCTGGCGACCAGCCGGATGATGAGCTGCCAGAAATCCTGGCGGGTGACCGGGTCGACTCCGGTGGTGGGCTCGTCCAGCAGGAGTATCCTGGGGCGGTGCACCAGTGCGGCAGCCAGGCCCAGCTTTTGCCGCATGCCTCCTGACAGGTGACCAGCCCTGCGATCGGTGAACTCATCCAGACCCACAAAATGCAAGATCTCCATGCAGCGCGGCATCCAGTCAGATTCAGCCAGACCGCGCACCTCAGCAAAAAAGCGGATATTTTCCAGCACCGTAAGCTCTTCGTAGAGCGAGAAGCGCTGTGGCAGGTATCCGATCTGGGCGCGGGCCTGCTCTGTCTGGTGAAGCACATCGAATTCGCCAATGCGGATGGTCGTTGAGCCGGGGTCAGGCGTGAATGCGCCACACAGCAGGCGGATGGTGGTCGTCTTTCCCGCTCCATCCGGCCCCACCAGGCCGTAGATCTCCCCAGCCGATACAGTAAGCTGGAGGTCGTCTACGGCGAGCTTGCTCCGAAAAGATTTTCTCAGGTGTTGAGCTTCGATGAGCGTAACCATTTGGCTTTTAAGGGAGTACTATCCACCTGGCAGCTGTCCACACGCAGTATGATCCGGGCAGCTACTCATTGAACGTCACGTCTGCGGGCATCCCCGGTTTCAGCTTGCCTTCCGGGTTTTTTACAGCCAGTTCTACGGCGAAGACTGTGGTGCGGCGGCCCTCCTCCGTTTGGACGTTGCGCGGGGTGAACTCAGCTTCACTTGCAATGCGCATCACCGTCGCGAGGAAGGTCTCCCCGGGGAATGAATCCACTTCAACCTGGGCTTCCTGGCCTAAACGTATGGCGCCATAGCGATCCTCTGGCACGAAAACCGTTATCGACAGGTCGTCCAGTCTGGCCAGCGCCAGCAAGGGTGCCCCAGGGGCAACAAACTCCCCCGGCTCCACAGAACGGGTGAGCACGATACCATCCATGGGAGCCCGGAGGGTCATTTTTTCGATTTGGGTCTGGATGGTGCTCACAGCTGTCTGAGCGGCATCGATCTGGGTTTGTGCCAGCGCAAGCTGCTCCGGGCTTGGATCAGCCTCCGCCAGGGCCAGCCTGGTCTTTGCGGCTTCCAAACGTGCTTCGGCCAATTGCACGGCATCTGGGTCCGGCGCAGCCATCACCTCCTCATATCGTCGGCGGGCGTCTTCTACTTGAGCGTTGAACAGTTCAGTATTGGCTTCCGCCAGAGCCAGCTCATACTGGTTCGAGGTGCCCACCAGGTTATTGTAGCGGGTGACCAGGGCATCATATTGTTTCTGAGCTTCAGCGACGCGAGACTGGAAGAGCGCTCGATCTACATCGTCCTCCGATTTCTTCTCATAGGGTTTAAAGTCTTTCCTGGCCTCATCCAGGCGGTCTTTAGCCAGCACTACCGCTGCCCAGGCGGCGTCGACGTCCGCCTGATCGGCGTCGGCGTTCATATTGTCCAGGGTCTGAGTGGCGCGGTCCCGCGCTTTATCAGCATTGGCGATTTCGAATAAAGTTTGCGCTGCCACAAGGGCCTGCGTATCGTACAGAGCGTCCAGCGCCTGTTCCGCCGTGACCAGCTCTAGCCGGGCTGCACTGATCGCCGATTGGCGCTGCTCGGGGGTTGGGCCAGCGGCAACCAGGTCATAATTGGCTTTGGCCTGTCCGAGGGTGGCTTCAGCTTGCGCTAATTGGGCTTGAAGCAATGTCTCGTCGAGCTGCACCAGGGCGTCACCGGCCTGCACGGCATCTCCGGCGCGCGCCAGCACCTGCCTAACCTTGCCAGCCAGCTCAGGGGAGATCGTCACCTGCGTGGCTTCGATTGAGCCGGAGGCGCTGAGCTTGCCATTGACTGCATTTGAGCGCTCGGTGCTGAAGAACCAGATTGCGGCTACGCTGATGGCGATAATCAGGAGAATAGGTAGGATTCTGCGTGGATTTGGGTGCATGATTGTCCTCCTTATGAGGGATAAAGCCAGATATCTCCTGGGGCGGGATTCAATCCAACCGTTTGCGGAAGCGCAACGCCGCGATGGTCATAATCATCACGCCAAACACAATCAGCGCCATGATCTCGGTGCGCAGCGCTCCCAGCCCGACCCCTTTCAAAAACAATGAACGGATAATAATCAGATAGTAGCGCAATGGCATTAGGTAGGAAATCCACTGCAACACCTTGGGCATGGCTTCGATGGGGAAGAAAAACCCGGAAAGGAAAAGGCTGGGCAAGAGCAGAAACCAGACGCTGAGCATAGCTTCCTGTTGGGTGTTGGCGATGGTGGAGGCCAGCAGGCCGATGCCCAGGCTGGAGAAGACGAAGATCCCAGAGGTTACCAGAATCAGCGTAAGGTTGCTGCGGATGGGTACCTGGAACCACCAGTGACCGATGATGACCACTTCCAGGGTATTGAAGAATGCTAGGATGACGTAGGGTAGGAGTTTGCCGACCATGAACTCCCAGGAGCGGATTGGGGTGACGATCAACTGCTCGATGGTGCCGCGTTCTCGCTCGCGCACGATGGCTGTGGCGGTCAGGATCGAGGTCAGGGCGAAGAGGATCATGCCAATCAGGCTGGGGACCATGAAGTAAGCGCTGACCAGGTCGGGGTTATACCAGACTTGGGAGCGAATCTCGACCGGCAGCCGCAATTCCGAAGCTTGCCCAAGTCGCTCCTGGCGCTGCTCGATCACCCGGATGCCGTGCTGCTGGCCGATCAGCTGGGCGGCAGAGAGTGCGGTTGAAGCCACGGTCGGGTCGCTGCCGTCCAGCACGAATGCCACCTGGGCGGAGCCGTTGCTCTGTAGCTTTTCACTGTAATCGGGCGGGATGATCAACCCGGCCCTGGCATTGCCGTTGTCGATCAGCGTGCGCAGCTCGTCTTCCGAGTCGACATCGTAGGCGATGCGGAAGTAGTCTGCAGCGCGATAGGCATCCAACAACTTGCGCGTCGCCGGGCCGCGGTCCTGGTCGAAGATCGCCAGGGGCACATTGCGCACATCGTTAGTGGCGGCGTAACCCAGCAGGAAGAGCTGCATCACCGGGATGACCAGCACCAGCACCAGGGTGCGTGGATCGCGCCAGATCTGGATGAACTCCTTGCGGATCAGGGACGTCAGGCGTGTGTTAAACATAGTCACTCCGCTGGGGGTGGGTTTTCTACCAGGATACCGTGCAAGAAGATATCGACGAAATGGTCCAGGGCGTCCTGTTCCATCTCAGGGGGGAGCTGCTTGGATAAGAGA
>Ga0316630_10000521_pt1 | contig 12342 bp, 17 predicted proteins | sample OWC_May_M1_C1_D6_FD_207658 | JGI IMG/M metagenome (GOLD analysis project Ga0316630, IMG submission 207658) | Wetland soil microbial communities from Old Woman Creek delta, Ohio, United States - OWC_May_M1_C1_D6_A | ecosystem: Environmental > Terrestrial > Soil > Wetlands | place: USA: Ohio...
CGGACTAAGCGGCTGCGGACAAGGCGGCTGCGGACAAGGCGGCTGCGGACAAGACGCCTGCGGACAAGGCGGCTGCGGCCGCCGCCGCCGAGAAGGCTGCTGCCGCGAAGGCGGCTGCTGCGAAGGCCGCTGCCGACAAAGCGGCGAAGGACAAGGCGGCGAAGGACAAGATGCCCGACGAGGAGAATCCGATCGACAAGGCGGCAGCGCTGCCGTCGAAGGGCTTCCTCAAGATCATCCCGCCCGCCGGCGCTCAGATCATGGTCGACGGTACGGCGCCTTCCGGGCCGATCAGCAAGCTCTCGCTCGCGCCCGGTAAGCACAAGGTCATGTTCATCATCGGCGCCGACAAGCACACGTTCTCGGTGACCGTGAAGGCCGGCGACACCGTCACGCTCGACAAGCACGACCTGCAGTAGCCGCTGCGGCTCAGTGCTTGTCTTCGGTCGCTTCGAAGTCGCGAAGCTTCGCTTCGAGCTCTTCGATGCGATCGGCGAGCGTCTTGACGTCTTTGTTGATCGACGACCACGGCGTGACCGCATCGCGGACGCCGTCGAGCGTGTTGCGGATCTTGCTGTCGACCTGCTTCTGCCACTCGTCGAGGCGCTGGCGCGAGTGATCGACCCACTCGCGGAGTGCCGCGAGGCTGCGCTTCTTGACGAGTGCTTCGTCGACGGGACCCGAGTCGTCTTCGCTGATCGGCGCCTCGGCGCCTTCTTCGTCTTCCTTCTTCTTGCCGGGGAGGATCGATTGGACGCGGCGCTGAGCCTCCGCGAACCACTCGCCGCCGCTCTGGATGATGTTTCGCATCGCGCCGAGCGGGAGGAAGCTGCGCTGCTTCTTCTCTTCTTCGAAGATGATCTGCGCCAAGGTGACCGTGGTGAGGTCTTCCTTGGTCTTGTTGTCGACGATCTTCACGTCGTCGCCGTTGCGGATCATTTCGCTGATCTGGTCGAGCGTGACGTACCTACTGTGCTCCGTGTCATAGAGCTTGCGGTTCGCGTAACGCTTGATGATCCGAGTCTCGGGCATCCGCTGACTCCTAAGCTTTTCAACCGTATCACGCACCGCGGCAAACCTTCAATGATCGGATGCGGGTTGCGCGTCGAGCTATAAAATGAGGCGTGGGTGGTGAGCACATCGTCGCGCGCCTCAAGGCAATTCGCGACCCTCGGATGCGCGTCCTCGCACTTATCGAAGCGTTCGGCGAGGGCGACGCGGGCGCGTGGGTCGACGCGATCGCCGCGATCGTCGCGCGCTCGCACACGATCGACGACGCGGACATGTTGCTTGCTGTTCAAACGATCGCGCACGCCGCCGCGGAGCCCGCGCTGCCGTACGAGACCCGCAAGCGGCTCTACGAAGCCGCCGCCGAGCGGAACCTGCCGGCGATCGGGCGGCTGTTCCTCGGCGCATCGCCGAACACCGCCGTACCCGGTCAGCTCGAGAAGCAGCTCGCGCCCGAGCGCCCGCTCAAGCCGACAGGACGCCCGCTCACGCTCGGCGAGCGCAAGGCCCTCGCCCGCACGAACAGCCGCGAGCAGATCCTCCTGCTGGTGCGCGATCCGCACCCGGCGGTCGTCGCGATCCTCCTCGATAACCCGCACGTCACCGAGAGCGACATCCTGAAGATCGCGTCGCGTCGCCCGGCGGTGCCCGAGTCGCTGACGAGGCTCGCGGCGCATCCGCGGTGGTCGGTTCGTCACGCGGTCAAGCGCGCGCTCGTCATGAACCCGTCGACGCCGCTCGCCGATGCGATCCGGATCGCGACGACCCTACGCATCGCCGAGCTCGCCGAGCTCGCCGAAGATCCGGCGTTGCCCGAGCCACTGCGCGTGCACGCCGCCGAGGTGCGGGCGGCGTCGCTGCGTCGCCCGCAGGCGTGATTACGAGTCTGCGGACTTCTTGCGGCGACGCACGACGACCTCTTCCCACTCGCCGTCGTCGCCCTTGCTAGCCGTGGTGCTGCTGTCCGCGATCTGCTTCGGGCTCGCGGTCGGTAGCTGTTTCGCGTCCTTGGTTTCGACTTCGTCTTTGTCGTCGTCTTCCACCTTCGAGGCGCGCTTGAAGTTCTTGATGCTCCGCCCGAGCGCGTCGCCGATGCCCGGTAGCTTGTTGGCACCGAACACGACGAGAACGATGAGCAGGATGATGACTAACTCGCCCATACCGGGCATGGCGTGCTCCTAAAGTGGCTGGTCCGCAGCGTAGCACTTTTAGTCGCCGCGCTGAAAACCGGCTCCAAAAGTTGGTTCCGACCGCGTGCCTTGCCTATGTTCTGGCCATGCGACGCGTCGCCGCAGCCGTTCTCAGCGTGGCGCTGTCCACCGCCGTGAACGCCGATCCGGCGATTCACGCAGGTGCGCAGCCCGCGCCACCGGTGCCCTCCGCCGAGCCCGTGCTCGACCAGCAGCTGGATGCGAGGCGCAACGTGCGTGGCTGCGCCGTCGACGAGAACTGCGGGCGCGCACAGGACGTCTTGCGCGAGTTCGAGCTCGAGCGCCTGCCGCCGGCCGGCAACAGCCCGTGGATCAACGAGCGCGCACCCGGCGGCAGCCAGCTCGAGCCGGGGCCGGTGAGGCTGGCGAAGAAGCCGAGCGAGCTCCGGCCCGACGCGCCGTGGCTGGATTCCCTCGAGATGCCCGACCTCCCGATCAAGTGGTCGCAGCGGCTCGCGGACTACCTCGTGTTCTATCGCGATGACCCGCGCGGCCGCGCGATCATGGAGAGCTGGCTCGTCGCGCAGGGTCGCTACCGCGACTTGATCGTTTCGCACCTGCGCAAGGCGAAGCTGCCCGAGGATCTGCTCTACGTCGCGATGATCGAGTCGTCGTACGACCCGAACACGCTGTCGCGCGCCGGTGCGCTCGGGCTCTGGCAGTGGATGCCGGAGGGAGCGAAGATCTACGGGCTGCGCCGCGATCGCTGGGTCGACGAGCGGAAGGATCCGTATCGGTCGACGATCGCGCAGATGGATTACTTCAAGGATCTCTACCAGCGCTTCGGCGACTGGCACATCGCACTCGCCGCGTTCAATGTCGGCTACGGCGCGATGCTGCGGTCGATCGCGCGCTACAACACGAATGACTACTACCAGCTCTGCGCGTACGAGAACGCGGTGCCGTGGGAGACGTGCTGGTACACGCCGAAGGTGCTCGCGACGGCGATCGTCGGAAAGAACCGCGCGGTGTTTGGCTTCGACAAGGTGAAGCCGGCAGCGCCGGAAGCGTGGGACGACGTCGCCGTGCCGACGTCGATGTCGCTGTCGGTGATCGCGCGGGCGGCGGGCGTCTCCGAAGCAGACATCAAGCGGCTCAACCCGCACCTGCGGCAGGGCCGTACGCCGCCGGGCGAGGCGGGCTATCTGGTGCGTGTGCCGGCGGGCAAGAAGGCGGAGAGCGCCCGGCGCATCGCCGAGCTGCAGTCCGACTGGGACGGCTTCGACGCCTACGTGATCGCGCACGGCGAACGGCTCGAAGATGTCGCGACGACGTACGGGATGTCGACGCTGTCGCTCAAGCGGCTCAACAACATCCAGCACGAGTCCGAGGCCACGGGCGGCACCGTGATCGTCGTGCCGCGGATCAGCGAGGATCAACGCGCGAAGAATCGCGCGAAGGCGAAGGCGAAGCTGCACGCCTCGGGCGTCGATCAGAAGGACGGCGAGCCGATGATCGTCCCGGTGCTCGACAAGGACGCGACGATCGCGGGCAAGCAGCGCGTGTTCTATCGCGTCGTCAGCGGCGATTCGCTCGCGACCATCGCGGGCGCGTTCGGGCTCCCGAAGTCCGACCTCGCGAAGTGGAACGGCCTCGAGCCCGACGCCAACTTGCACCCGCGCATGGTGCTCGTCGCGTGGGTGCCCGACGACTTCGACGCCGACAAGCGTCGCATCACGCTGCTCGACGAGACGCAGCTCGTGATCGTCACCCGCGGCTCGCCCGAGCACATGGATCTCGCCGAAGCGCGCATGGGACGCGTCCGCACCGAGTACGTCGCGACGGGCAAGGAGAAGCTCGCCGACGTCGCGAAGAAGTTCGGCATGGGCTCGCACGACCTCGCACGCATCAACCGCATCTCGTACGACACGGTCCTCGCGAAGGGCGACAAGGTCATCGTCTACCAAGTGTCCGACCCGAGCCGATCCGACCGCGCCGAAGAGCAGTGGAAGAAGACGCCGAAGGCCAGGCGCGGAAAGATCGTCGGTGCGCCCGCCGAGACGAGCGCGAGTGCGCCGAAACAGACCGCAGACACCACAGAAGAGCAGAAGTCGGCAAAACCGCAGCCCGCGGTGCTCAAGACGACTTCGAAGAAAGATGAAGCGCCCGGTCCCGTGACGAAACCCACGCAGCTCGACTGAGTATTTGCGTGGCGGTCGCGGTATCGTGGCGTCCTAACCTCGAGGGGATCGATGTCAGCACGTCTATCGCTTGTTCTCGTTTCGTTCCTGGCCGCCTGCGGTGATGACGGTGGAACCACCATGCCGATGGATGCACCACCCATGCAGTCGATCGTGCAGGTCAATCCGTGCCCGGCGACGACCGACGCCACGGTGATCACCACGTCGGCGAACATGTACATGCCGATGGCGACCACGATCACGCAAGGCCAGGTCGTGAAGTTCACGATGAACGCCGCGCACGACGTCGCGCCGAACGGTGCGTCGTCGACGGGCCTCGTCGTGCCGCTCGGCGGCGAGCGCTGCTACCGCTTCACGTCGCCCGGCACGTTCAGCTTCAAGTGCACGCCGCACGGCTTCACGGGCACGATCACGGTGAATTGATGCGAGCGTGGCTGCACGCCGCACGGTTGCTCGTATGTCTCGTCGCTGGCTGCGGCGGTGATGGCGGCGGCGCGAAGGACGCATCCTTGACCGATGGTCCGCCGCGCGATGCTGCGATCGATGCGCCACCCGATGCACCGACCGCCGTGCGACGCGTGACCTGCCCGTCGACACCGGACGCGACGGTGATGACGTCGTCGTTCATGTTCGCGCCGGCGAGCGTCTCGATCAACGTCAACGAGATCGTGAAGTTCGCCCCCGAAAACATTCACCGCGTCGTGCCGCACGCGACGAAGCCGACCGATCCGGGGTTGAACAGCGGCGCGACCGGCGAGGTGCGCTGCCTGCAGTTCACCCAGGTCGGGGAGTTCAACTACCAGTGCGGCCCCCATCCTTCGATGATGGGCGTCGTGCAGGTGACGAACTAGTAGAAGTCGACGCCGGCGGAGACCGAGAGCGTGCGCTGCGCCGCCGCGGAGTCCTTCGCGTCGCAGGCGGTCGTCGTCGATTGCTCCACGCACTCGACGTTCGTGCCGCTGCGATCGTCCTTCGACGAGCCCGCGAGCGCGAACGTCGCCTCGACGGTGAGCTGCACGACGGAGAACTGCATCTTCACGCCGAGCATGAAGCGGTTGCGCAGGATGACGTCCTGATCCTTGAACACGAAGCTGTTCATCGAATCCAGCTCCTGGCCGGGCACGAGCGGATCGATGTTCGGCGTCGCATCGATCACCTCGGAGCGCGGGATGACCATGAGGAGGTTCCAGCCGAGGAAGGGATCGAGGCGCCACGTGCCGCCGATGCCGAAGTGCTTCGACGCGACGAGGTCGAGCGATGCGATCGTCAGGTCGAGCTCGCGCTGGGACATCATGCGCGAGACGGCGCCGCGCGCCGAGAAGCTCGGAATCGGCAGCTGGTGATAACCCTCGACGAGCGCGAGCTTCGTATAGAGCTGCGCCGTCCAGATGTTCGAATCGACGAGGTGCGTGGCACCACCGCCGATCTCGAACGACGGGACTGGAAACCACATGCCCTTGCGCGCGAAGAAGCCGACGGTGGTCAGCGAGCTCGGCGTGTCGGTCCCCTCGCGTGCGCGCCAGTGCGAGGCATCCGCGTCGATCGTCGTCGTCGTGTAGTCGACCGTGAATTGGAAGCCGCCGAAGCCGACGGTGTCGGCGGGGGTCAGCATGTGCGGCGCGAGCACGACGCCGAGCTCCGACGCGAGCGAACGCAACTCGGCGTTCTGCGGGATGATCGTCGTGTTACCGGCGCCATCGTCCATGCGGTTGGTGAGCCGCGCGAGGATCAGGTCGTTGTCATCGGCGGCGGCCATCCCCGGCGCGAGCACCGCGAGCAGGAAGAGCACATGCCGGAACATGTGACGAGCGTATACCAGGGCCGTTGCGTGATAAACAGCGACCGATGACCGAGTACTCGCAGATCCTCGTCGACGAAGGCCACGTCGCGCGGCTCACGCTCAACCGGCCCGACAAGCGCAACCCGATCAGCCCCGTGAGCTGCGGCGAGCTCGTGCACGCCCTCGGGCGGCTCAAGACCAACAAGGACGTCCGCGTGATCGTGCTGACGGGCGCGGGTCCGGCCTTCTCGGCCGGGGGCGATCTCGCGGCGATGCAGACGCCCGCTGCCGAAGGCGTGCCGCCGGCGTCGCTCGTCGAGCTGCTATCGGCGATGCACGAGGTCGGCAAGCCGATCATCGCGATGGTCAATGGACCGGCGCTCGCGGGAGGCCTCGGCCTCATGGTCGCGTGCGACCTGGTCGTCGCCGCCGACACCGCGGTGTTCGGCACGACGGAGATCGCGGTCGGGCTGTGGCCGATGATGATCACCGCCGAGATCACCCGCAGCGTCGGGCGCAAGAAGACGCTCGAGATGATGCTGACCGGCAAGAAGCTCGACGCGGCCGAAGCGCTCGCGTGCGGGCTCGTGAATCGCATCGTCCCGGCGGCGAAGCTCGAGGAGACCACGATGGCGCTCGCGAACGAGATCGCGGACCGCAGCCCGGCGGCGATCTCGCTCGGTCTGCTCGCGTTCTATCGGTCGCAGGACATGGAGTTCGAGCCGCAGCTGCGCTACCTCCAGAACGAGCTCGGCCGGGTGCTCGCGCTCGAAGACGCGGCCGAAGGCATCACGGCGTTCCTCACGAAGCGCAAGCCGGTGTGGAAGGGCAAATGAACGTCGTCGGCGTCGACCACGTGCAGCTCGCGATTCCGCCCGGTGGCGAGGTCGCGGCGCGCAAGTTCTACGGCGAGGTGCTCGGGTTCTCCGAAGTGCCCAAGCCTGCGGTGATGGCCGTGCGCGGCGGGCTGTGGTTCCAGGCCGGTCCCGTCGGGATTCACCTCGGCATCGAGCCCGACATGCGCGCGTCGGTGAAGGCGCACCCGGCGCTCGTCGTCGATGATCTCGACGCGTTCGTGGTGCGGCTCGCGGCGGCGGGCTGCAAGTGGGTGCCCTCCGACGAGCTTCCGGACATCCGGCGCGGGCATACCTGGGATCCTTTCGGCAATCGCATCGAGCTCGTCCAGCGCTGAGCGTAGACTGAGCACGATGCGCGCTGCACTGCTGGTCGTCGCCGCCGCCGGCTGTACCCACAACAAGAACATCACCGAGGCGCACGAGGTCGCGGGCGAGACGGTGGAGGTCGAGGGCCAATACGGGCAGGCCGTGACCGCGGTGGGCGTGCGCTCTCCTGAGGGCATCAGGTTCTATGACAAGGCGAACGGCGGCCTCGTGCCGGCGCACGAGATCTACAAGGTCACCGACGTCAGTCACTTCCGCGGCGCGATCGAGGGCCTCGGCATCGGCGGCGGCATCGGCGCGGCCACGGGCGTGATCATCGGTCTCGCGAGCGGCGACGACAGCTGCGATCCCGACGGGGACTGCTTCTTGACGTTCAGCGCCGCGGACAAGGCGATGATCGGCGGCGTGGTGCTCGGGGTGCTCGGCGGCGGCCTCGGTCTCATCGTCGGCGCGATGAAGGGCAGCGCGACCATCTACGAGCGCACTCCGTCGCAGCCGGCGGTGCGTTTGATCGGTCCGCCGGGTTCCGTCGGCGGCGTGACGTTCGCGTTCTAGCGTTTGTCGACGAGCTCGAGGTCGTACGTCTTCGGCAGCGCGGCGAGCGAGGCTGTCGCCCGCGCATCGCACCGCAGGCGTTCCTCGAGCGCACCGGCGGTGAGCGCGCGGATCGCGGGTGCGGTCTTCGCGAACGGTGCGTCGGTGGGGCGGCAGCCGTCCATCGCGAGCGTCGCGACGATGTCGGGAACCGCGACGCCGTGCGCGCGCGCGATCGCGAGCGAACCACCGCGATCGGCGCCGAGCAAGCACAGGTCGCTGAACGCGAGGTGGCCCGCGCCGCGGACGACGGCGAGGCGCGCCGGCGCTTTGCGTGCGAGCTGCGCGAAGCCCTCGTGCGCGCGATCGGCCGGGGCGATGCCGTCGTGATCACCGACGAGCACGAGCAGCGAGCTGCCGTCGTCGGGATCGCCCGCGGCGCCGGCCATCGCGATCCGCACCATCACCTCCGGTCGATCGAGGACGCCTTTCGCGAGCTGGCTCCCGAGCGAGTGCCCGACGAGCGCGACGCGCGGTGCGAGGCGCGTGCGGATGAACGCGAGCGGATCGCTCGCGGGTGCCCTCGTGACGAGATCGAGCACCTGTGCCGGCACGACGAGCGGAAACCCGCTCGGTCCACCGAGCGCGGCGGACAGGCCGATGCCCGAGAGCTCGGGCGCGACGACGACGAACCCGCGGCTCGCCCAGTGCGTCGCCAAGAACGCGCTCTGCGCGCGAAACGAAGCAGCGCCGTGCAGGAAGATCACGACGGGATACGGTCCGTGCGCGTCGTCGACGGGCAGATCGCGCGTGCACTCGCATGCGAGCCATGCGTTGTCGGCGTCGGGGATCTTCGCCGCCTCCGCCGGAGGCATCGACGCCCGCAGGTCGTAGCGCGCGGTCGGTGCGCCGCGCTCGGTGCCGGGCTTCGCGGGGTACCAGACCTCGACGGTGAGGTCCCCGGAGACGACGGTGCGAACACCGACGGGCGATGGCCCGCGTGCGGCGAGATCCGCCGGTGTGGCCGGAAGCTTCGCGCCATCGCATGCAGGACCACCCGACGTCTGCGATGAATGACAGCCGAGCAGCGCCAGGAAGACGAACCTCGTGAGCATCCGCTGGCGTCGCTACTGGTTGAGCGAGAACGCCGAGGCGGCGCAGCGTGCCGCGTTCTCGATCGCGGCTTCGACGTTCGGATAGTCACTCGAGCTCGCCGAGCAGCGCGTCGACCAGCGCATCGTGCCGGTGTCGGCGGCGGAGAGCTTGACGATGACCTCGACCATCTGCGCGGTCGTCCACGCGCTGTAGTTGGCGCCGACCACCACGCGCGTCGTCACGACCGTGTTCGCGCCGGCGAGCTGCATGAGCTGCTGCTTGTCCTCGAGCCGCAGGTCGTCGTAGTTCGCGCCCTGCAGGATGATCGTCTTGTGGCGCGACTTCCTCACGGTGAGGCTCGCGCTCTGCGCGCCGCCGCCGCCGCCGATCGGCAGGATGCCGATGAACCCGATGCCGCCGCCGGTCGCGCTCGACGAGTGCTCGGCGCGCTCGTCGTGCTCCTCGATCTTCTCGTCGCGCTTGCGCTCGTCCTTGCGCAGGCTCTCGGGGTTGATCGTGTCGTAGCCGCGGAACTCCAGGCCGCCGAGCACGATCTGATCGACCGTCGGTGCCCAGGTATCACGGCACTCGGCCTCGAGGCTGCCGCACGTCGCGGTCACCACGAGGACGCGGCCCGACGGTCCGGCGGCCGGCCCCTGCAAGACCTCGGCGGTGAGAGGACGACGGCTCGCCGCGGTACCGCCGCCGCAAGCCGCCAGCATGACAACCAAGTACAGAGACTTCGTGCGCATGAATCCTCCCATCAGAAGTGAAGGCCGATGTTGCCGCTCAGGCTCACCAGCGTCGAGTCGCCGAACGTCTGGACGCGCAGCTCGGGGTTGAAGCTCAAGCCGCGCTCGAGCGTGCGGCTCATCCAGAATCGAGTGCCCGCGACCGCGTGCACGCTGTCGTGGTACCAGGTCGCCGGCGGAGGCATCTCTCCCGCGAGCGACTCGGTCGCGATCGGCGAGTAGCCCGCGCCGACATACACCGAGCCCCACAGCCCGCCCGCGTGCGCGATCAGGGTGACCGGCGTCGAGAACAAGATCTTCTTGCCGAAGCCGTTGCCGACCTCGGCGCCGACCCGGCCGCCGATCGCGAACATCCCGCGGCCGCGAACGTATTCGAAGTAGCTGTCGAACAGGACGCCGTGACCGACGTCGCCGCCTTCGCGTCGTTGCACGTAGCCGGTCGCCGGGAACGTGAACATCAGCGACGAGAACTTGCGCGCGGGCAGGTCACGGCCGATCGAGATCAGCTTCTCGCAGGCGGCGCCCGGTGCCTGGGTCTGCACGCAGGCCGTGGAGTCGATGATCCGGCGCGCACGCCAGCGACCGACCATCGACGACGATCCGCCGACCGCGCAGCCCGACACGAGCAAGCAGAGCAGCGGGTACTTCATCGCAGCACCTTCGCGAGCGCGCAACGCGTACCGCGGTCGGCACCTTCCTCGTAGCTGTCGAACGTACCGACCTCGAGCTCGCACAGCGCGGAGGCGACCAGGGTGGCGTCGGCGACCTTGGTGACGCGGACGAGCGCGACGATCCGCGCGGGCTTCGCGACCACCTGTGCGGTGCGCACGCGCACGATCGAATCGACGCCCATCGCGACCAGCTCGTCGCGCAGCGTCCACACGTCGACGTCCGACAGCATCGGGCCGCGGACCTCGACCGTGCGCTGGCTGCCGGTCGACTGCACGCCGTCGACCGTGGTGCTCCAGCTCACCTGGACCTCGGTGCGCTTGCGTTCGATCGCGGCGAGGCGGCCGAGATCGACGACCTCGTAGCCGCGGAACGCGAGCTCGGCCGCGACCAGCTGATCGAGCCCCTTGCACAGCGTGGTGCCGCACTCGGAGGGCACGAGCACGACCCGCTTGACCATCGCGGGCGCGCCGTTACGCACCATCGCGATCGGCGGCATCTTCTCGACGGTGCACGCGGCGAGCACGACGAGGCAGAGCCAGGCGCGCATCACATCGCCTTCCCGATCAGGTTGTCGGGCGCGAGCACGGCGAGCACGCCGTTCCCCGCGCAGTTGGCGAGCCGGTTCGTCGTGTCGATCGGGTCGTAGAGGATCTCGCTGCACGTGACCGTCCACCGCGGCTGGTTGGTCGCGACATCGAGCAGCGTGACCACGAGGTTGCCACGCACCATGCCGTGCTCGGCGGGCACGATCGTGAGCGTCGGGACGAGGATGCTCGTGAGCGCGAGCGAGGTCGCGATGCCGCGGACGTCGGGGAGCGGCAGCTCCGCCACCGTCTGTGGTCCGGTCGTGGTCTCGACTTGCCGACTGTCCCCGTTGACGTCGACCCGATCCGCGGTCGTGAGCCGCATCGCGCCGGCTTCCGCGAGCGTGAACCCGGCGAACTCGAGCTTGAGCCGCAACGCCGGGTCGATATAGGTGGCGAACGTGGTGTCCACGCGATGCACGGCGTTCGCCGAGTCGTTGAAGAACACCGTCGGGTTGCAGAGCGTGGGTGCGGCCTGGGTGACACACGCCGTCGGCATCACCAGCACGGCGTGGCTGGTCGGTTGGCGATCGCCGTTCACGATCAGCGTGGCGTGCGGCGGTGGCTGCACGCACGAGGCACACGCGATCGCGAGCAAGCCACGCACGGCGCAGACCGTAACGGGCTGGTGTCGAGCGCGCAATTGGCGAACTCGGGAAAGGGCCGGCGAGCCTCGTCACAAATGATAGACTTCGCGCGTGTCGCGCGTGTGGCGGAGAAGGCACTTCGCGACGCCGTTCGTGGTGGTGATCGGCTGCAGTCAGCCCGCCGAGCGCGTGGTGGCGATGCCGCCTCCAAAGTCTCCGGATGTCACGCCGATGGCCTCACCCGATGCCGGGATCGACGCGCAGCAGGTCGTCCAGACACCCGATGCGAGCACGTTCAAGCCAAGCCGCTGTGAGCGCGAGCCGACCGCGAGCGGCTGTAATCCGCCCCCACCCGAGATCCAGAAGCTCGTGCTCGATGCACGCGTGATCACGGTGTACGGCATGAGGAACGGCGGCATCGAGTTCGACGTCAACATGCCCAGGGAGCAGGATCTGAGCGGCATGAAGCGCGTGCGTGGCGAGTTCCTCGACTCGGCGGGCAAGCGAATCGACGACACAGACTTCAAGGTACTCCAGACAACGAAGGACAGAGCGAAGTGTCGGCTGCCAGGAACCGCGACGACGCTGCCATCGCAGCGCGTGCGGCTATACGGAGAGTTGCGCCATGACCCTTGATCGCGATCAGCAGCAGGGCCGACCTTGTCACCGGTTCACGAGCTGGCCTGGCCATGGCCACCTCGGGCCAGCCGACATCGCCACAAGTCAGCGATAGATCGTCATCGATCGCGCCTCTCGTTCGGCACGAAGGCTGCTTCGCAGGCGAGCATGACTGATCG
>Ga0316630_10000522_pt1 | contig 12336 bp, 11 predicted proteins | sample OWC_May_M1_C1_D6_FD_207658 | JGI IMG/M metagenome (GOLD analysis project Ga0316630, IMG submission 207658) | Wetland soil microbial communities from Old Woman Creek delta, Ohio, United States - OWC_May_M1_C1_D6_A | ecosystem: Environmental > Terrestrial > Soil > Wetlands | place: USA: Ohio...
CACAGCCCGGGGCTCATCTCGGCGTTCGAGGAGGACCTGCGGGGACGCGGCGTCGAGTTCCGGCTGGGCTCGCGCGTCGAGGACCTGCTCGTCGTCGACGGGAGGTGCGAGGGCGTCAAGATGGGCTCGGGCGAGATGCTCCGCGCCAAGGCCGTAGTGCTCGCCCCCGGTCGCGTGGGCGCAGAGTGGCTCAACCGCGTGGTCAAGGACCACCAGATCAAGGCGCACCACGCCCCCGTGGACATCGGCGTGCGCGTCGAGGTCCCCACCATCATCATGGACCCCATCACGGCCATCAACCGCGACCCCAAGTTCCACATCCGTTCGGACACCTACGACGACTTCGTGCGCACCTTCTGCGCGAACCGCAAGGGGTTCGTCGTGGCCGAGCGGTACGACGGGTTCGTGGGCGTCAACGGGCACTCGCTGCGCGACAAGGAGTCCCCCAACACGAACTTCGCGCTCCTCGTGCGCATCGCGCTCACCGAGCCCGTGGAGAACACGACCGAGTACGCCGCCTCGGTGGCCGAGCTGGCGACGACCATCGGGGGCGGAAAGCCCATCATCCAGCGCCTGGGCGACCTCAAGCGCGGCCGGCGCACGACATGGGACAGGCTCGAGCGCAACCACGTGGTCCCCACGCTCAACGACGTGACCCCGGGCGACATCAGCATGGCGCTCCCACACCGCATCGTCGTGGACCTCGTCGAGGCTCTGGGCAAGCTCGCGGGCGTCATCCCCGGGGTCGACGCGGACTCGACCCTGCTCTACGCGCCCGAGCTCAAGCTCTACGCGATGGCGGTCGAGGTGGACGGCAACCTGATGACCTCCATCCCGGGCCTGTTCGCCGCGGGCGACGGGCCGGGCCTCAGCCGCGACCTCATCAACGCTAGCGCGACGGGCGTGCTGGTCGGGCGGGGCATCAACGCGTGGCTCAGGAAGGGGAAGTGAGTCTCGGCCCAAGGACAGATGAACGGGGACCTGCACACCTAGTGCTTGGGTCCTAGAATAGCGTTATGTCCAGGAATCGACCATCAGCAGGATTCTATCGCTCCCGGCCAGGCGGTCGATGAATCCAGCGTACATGACCTTCCCCGAATCCACTCCCCAGGTATGATGCGGTCGATGCAGATGTCCCACAGAATGTCGATTGCGATTAGCAAACGGTCGGATGATTTGTATATCGGCATCTACAAAATACCAGATGAAATGATGATTGCAATGTATAAATAGTAGGTTCCAAGACTTTTTTCCGATATATCCTGATGCAGGATACTCCTGCCGCAGGTTATATTCATTAAAGGTCGGTATTGCCCTCGCTGGCCTTTGCGGCATTCGGCTTCTTCTTCTTCCGATTCTTCCTTCTCTTCCTGCCCCGCTCGATCTTCGGCTTCGGGTCGAGCCCGGCCGCGCGCATCTCGCCCTCGAGCCTGACTATCTGCCTCGCCGGGCGGGTCACGACCCCCATCAGGGTGTGGTACTCCCACTTGGACAGCGTCGCGCGCCCGAGGATGCGCCTGACCATGATGCGGGTGCCTGGCAGCTTGTGGGAGGGGTAGTCCGTCGCGGCGAACAGCTCGTCGAACGCGTCGAGCAGGCGGTCCCGCTCGACCTCCGAGAGCTCGGTGGCCTCGCGCTGGATGCGGCGGTCGCGCCTCAGCTCGTAGAGCACCACCGCGACCGCGTGCGAGAGGTTCATGATGGGGTATATCGGCGCCGTGGGGATGGTCATCAGGAGGTCGCACCGCTCGAGCTCCTCGTTGAACAGCCCGTAGTCCTCGCGACCGAACACGAGGCCGACTTTGCCCTTGACGGCCGTGAGGCGCTCGCTGAGCTGCGCCGGCGTCAGGGGGTTGCGCAGGTGCCTGTTCTCGCGCTTGTTGCTGACGCCCGAGGTCCCGACGACCAGGTCGAGCCCCTCGAGCGCGCGCTCGAATGTCTCGTAGTGTCGCGCGTGGTCGATGATTGAGCCCGCGTGGTAGGCGAGCCTCTTGGCCTCGTCCCCGAGCGGCACGCCCTTCACTATGCGAAGCTCCAGCGAGCCGAAGTTGGCCATCGCGCGCGCGACCGAGCCCACGTTCGCGGGCGTCTTGGGGCCCGCGAGCACGATGACGTACTCGGGCGAGTCTCCCTCGTACTCAATCTCCGCCTCGTCCATCGAGGCCGCCATCCGCTGGGAGGCTAAAAAGGCTTGGGGGCGGAACGGGGACGGGCCCCCCAGGGACAGGGCCCACAGGGCTTGTGTCCTTGACCTGTTCAGTCGATCGTCTTGTGCCCAACGAGCAAGTCGACCGATGTCCATCCGATCTTGCTCACGCCGCTCATCCAGAAATCAGTGAAGGTCCCGCCTCTCTCTTCCCAACCCCCCAGCCCGCTCCCGTACCAATTGTCGCCGACCCTCGTGAAGTAGACCTTGACCTTCAGCCCGCTCACGTTGGAGCGCAACCATGCCGTTTCCTTAAAACCAATACCATAGTCAGCCGTAGAGCTGAGCGTGCTCATGCTCAAGACCGGGTTGCCATCGGACGTATGGTCCCGAGAGTGAACGCATGCGTTGTACTCGGCCTTCAGCGCCAGCGTCAGGTTCCTGTCGCCCATGACCTCGAGGCCGATGCCGTGCTCGGTCGCGTTGAGACGGCAATCTCCCGGTAGTAGCTCCTCGATATCGAGGTGGGGGAACGGCTTCCCCTCCGCGATGAGGATGGCTGGAATGATGATGAGGAACGGTCCACCTACGTTCTCGACAGTGAGGGAATATCTGTAGGTATACAAAGTACCGTGGTAAGAGGTCGTGACGACAACAACCGGTACTAGTAGGATGATCAAGCATGTCGTTGCGAGGAGCCTCCTCCGGCGCCGAGAGCGGCGCGCCGCCTTGTCCGAGGGCAGAGGTGGCAGTTTTGGCATGCCTCGGTCGTACCAGAACGTCCGTCCCTTCCATGGCGTGGCACCGCCCTCATGCGGGTCCTGCGCGTCCACGGATGGCAGGCCCGTCCGAGCCTCGGTCATCGGCAGACCCCTCAGGAGTACTTCGTCCTGGCCGGTATATATCGGTTACCGTTCCGGCCACCTGATGGCCATTTCGCACGACAAGCGCCCGGCCGGAAAGGCTTAAGTGAGGGTGGTCCCTATCAAGGGCCGCGCGAGGGTAGCCAAGCCTGGTCAAAGGCGAGGGACTCAAGATCCCTTCCTTAGCGGTTCGGGCGTTCGAATCGCCCCCCTCGCACCAGCCTCGCCATCACAGGGGGGACGACCTGGATGCCCAAGAAGGAGACCGTGGAGAAGGCCAAATCCCTCAGCCTCACGGGCCTCGTGGAGTACCAGCCCGGCGCCGTTGTCAGCCGTACAGTCATCGACCACACCGAGGGCACCGTGACGGTCTTCTCCTTCGACGAGGGCGAGGGCCTGAGCGAGCACGTCGCGCCCTTCGACGCGATGGTCGTCGTGCTCGACGGCGAGGCCGAGGTGACCGTCGCCGGCAAGGCCAACAGGGTGCGGGCGGGCGAGACCATCATCATGCCCGCCGACAGGCCGCACGCGCTTCGCGCCGTCAAGCGGTTCAAGATGCTCCTCGTGATGGTGCGGGCGAAGGGATAGGTCCCCCCAAATCACATCCGGCAGCCCCGGAGCCACTCCCTCAGCGGCTCCCAGTAGAACTCGTGCCAGCCCGCGTCGATCTCGTCCGCCTGGTCGATAGGGACGCCCTTCTGGACGAGCGTGAGCCGCGTGCCGTCCTCGAATTTCTTGAGTGTCAGGGCGAGCTCGGAGTAATGCCCCTCGGGCCAGTCGCTGCCGCGCCAGGTCTGGACGATGCGCTTGTCAGGCACGAGCTCCAGGAGCTTCCCGTCGATGTAGCCGCCGCCCGCGGAGAACCGGGCGCCCTTGCGGCGCGCGAAGCGGGCCTCGTCGCCCGTGAACGCCGCGTGCTTGGCGGGGTCCATGTAGGCCTCGTAGACCTCGCGGGGCGCGGCCTCGATGTCCACGGTCTGGCGCAGCGTGCGCGTCCTGACCTTGGTCGCCTTCGCTGCCTTGGCCATGCTCTCACTCCCTCCCTGCGTCCACCTCGGCGGCCTCCCTGAGGAGGCGCTCGATGGGCAGCCTCCCGAGGTCGGCCACCGTGCGCACCTTGAGGTGCCGCATGTCCTTGCCCGTCCCCTCGAGGAGGCCCTCGCGGTCCTCGAGCTGCGCGCCGCGCGCGACTTGGAGGTTCACGTGCCCGTTGAACACCAGGATGGCCGCGACCCGTCCCTTGCCCTCGTACCAGGGCCATCCCCACTTGACCACCTCGCGCGCGCCCGGGACCGTCCTCCTCGCCGCCGTCCGCAGGCCCCTGACGATGTCGCGCTGGGGCTGCGGGAGTCGCCCCTCCCACTCGTCGATGGTCGAGCCCTTCGGGACCTTGTAGTCCATTGCCCTCACCGCGATGGCACCGCCCGGGTTCTAGATATTGGTTTGGGCGAACGCATCCACCGCGCGCGCATGCGCTTATAAGCCCGGCTCGCAATCCAGGTACCATGGACGTGGCCGTCGTAGTGGACTTCGACGGGACCGTGACCGAGGAGGAGGTCTCGCGCCTCCTGCTCGAGCGGTTCGCGCGCGGTGGATGGGTCGAGCTCGAGCGGCGGCTCGAGGCCGGCGAGCTCACCGTGAGGGAGGCCAAGTCGCGCGAGTTCGAGATGATGGAGGCGACCGAGGCCGAGATGCGCGCGTTCGTGCGCGAGGCGGCGAGGCTGCGCAACGGGTTTTCTGAGTTCGTGTCGCACCTCCGGGGCCTGGGCTTCCCGCTCGCCATCGCCTCAGAGGGCCTGGACCTCTACATCAACGAGGTGCTCGAGGTCAACGGCATCGACTACGGCGCGGTCTTCTGCAACACCTTCACGAGGGGCAAGGAGGGCGGCTGGAAGGTCGGCTTCCCCCGGCCCGCCCCCGACTGCGACGTATGCGGGCACTGCAAGCTCGCGCTCGTGCGCTCGCTCAAGGCCGACGGCAACTACGTCGTCTACATCGGCAACGGGCGCAGCGACCACTGCCCCTCGAAGGAGGCGAATATCGTCTTCGCGAGGGGATGGCTCGCGGACGCGCTCGAGGGCGAGGGCCGGTCGTTCGTGCTGTTCGAGGACTTCTTCGACGTGATGCAGGCCTGGGACTCGGTACTGGCGCACGGCGGCAAAGCTCAGGGCGGACCAGGTGGCATAGGGCCATAAGGAGGAGGCAATCCTTGCTGTACTGGGGCTTTCGGCACGTCCACCGGACGGTCCTTAACCTTATGATACCGCCAGCCATAGAGGCCGGCCACGACCACACAGGCGATGAATCCCCAGAGGGCCAGGCTGGTTAAAACCGGCATGACGCTGACGACGCGCTGCCTGAAGCTCACGTTCTCGGCCTGCCCCGAGGCGTGGACCGTGCCCCATCCCAGGGTATCTGTCAAGAGCGTCAAGCCTGACCGGTCTGTATCGTCCGCGTCCACCGTCCAGCGGATCTCATCCCGCCCCGCCACCGCATGCCTCAGCCAAGAGGCGGGGCCCAGGGCAGCGCGTTGTATGCCCGTGACTTCCGGGACTTCCGAGGTATTGAAGAGCCACACGTCGAACTCCGATTCCGCCTCGAAATCAAGCTCGATGATGAACCTGCTAGCACTCATCTCAGCTGGGAGCTCGCGCCATGAGATGGAGTCCCCCGGGACAAGAAAATCATCCGTGGTCCAGGTCTCGGCCCTGTAGATGGACGTATATGTGAAAAACGCCATCATAACAGCAATCGCAAGGGACGTGTATGCACTCATGCGCAGATTCCGGGGATGGAAGGCTTCGCCCATTCTCACTGGCCGCGCATCCATGCATATTGCGATAGAAATAGTTAACTGCTCCCTCTCGCGCCCTCATTCGACGTGCGCGATGGCCTCTATCTCCACGAGCGCGTCCTTGGGCAACCGCGCGACCTGCACGGCGGACCTCGCTGGCGAGACGCCCGTGAACACCTCGCCGTAGACGGTGCTGGCCTTGGGGAAGTCCTCGATGTTCACCACGAAGGCGATGGTCTTAACGACATTGGCCACCGAGCTGCCCGAGGCCGTGACCATCCCCGTGAGGTTATGCATCGTTCACTGTGCCGTCGCGGCCGCGTCGCCATGGCTGAGCGCGTCCGTCGCGGGGTTGATGCAGAAAAGCAATCCTGGGCGCGTCGCGGCCTACTTGAGGTACACGAAGGCGTCTATCTCGACGAGCGCGTCCTTGGGGAGCCTCACGACCTGGGCCACCGACCTCGCCGGGGGGTCGTGCTTGAACACCTCGGCGTATGCGGCGTTGACGCTCGCGAAGTCGTCCATGCTCTTGAGGAAGACGGTCGTCTTGACCACCTGGCTGGTGGTGGCGCCGCTCGTCTGGAGCACCATGGTCAGGTTCTTCAGGGCCTGCCGGGTCTGCGCGGCCGCGTCACCAGGCACGAGCGCGCCCGTCGCGGGGTCGATGCCCAGCATGCCGGAGACGTAGAGATGGTCGCCGGCCCTGATGGCCTGCGAGTAGGGGCCGACGGGCGCCGGCGCGGACCTGGAGAGGATGGGAACTTTCATGAGTGTCACCCGCGTGCTACAGGGGGCGGTGACCTCAAAAGGCTTGCGTGCGCGGGGCGACGTGCGGCCTGGGCATGCGGGAGGCCGGCCATGGGCGGGAGGCCGCTAGTCGATGTGCGCGATGGCCTCTATCTCCACGAGCGCGTCCTTGGGCAGCCGCGCGACCTGGACCGTGGACCTCGCGGGCGGGACGCCCGTGAACACCTCGCCGTAGACCGCGTTGACCCTGGCGAAGTCGTCCATGTTCGCAAGGAAGATGGTGGTCTTGACGACGTTGCCGGCCGAGCCGCCAGCGGATTTGACGATCTCCGTGAGGTTGTGCAGGGCCTGCCTGGCCTGCGCTGCAGCGTCGCCCGGGACTAGCGCGCCCGTCGCGGGGTCGATGCCGAGCGAGCCCGAGACGAAGAGCCATGGGCCCTCGCGGACGGCCTGCGAGTACGGTCCAATGGGCGCGGGCGCGGACTTGGTGAGGACGGCCTGCTTCATGTCGATGCCTCTGCCTGGGCAGGGCCTGGCGACCAGAAAAGCCTTGCGCGCGGGCGGCTCGCAACGGATTTATCCCCGCGAGCCCCTCATGCGCGCGTGCACGACGTCGCGGTCGTCGGGGCCGGGCCCGCCGGTGGGATGGCGGCCTGGCAGCTCGCCCGCAGGGGCCTGTCCGTGGTCGTGCTCGAGCGCCGCCGCGCCGTGGGCGCGCCGGTCCAGTGCGGCGAGACGCTCTCCGACTTCGCGCTCTCCAGCAACGGCTTGGAGGCGCGCGAGGAGTTCGTCGTGCGCCGCGTGAGGGGCGTCAGGCTGCTGAGCCCGACGGGGCACCACTTCGAGGTCGTGGTCCCTGGGTTCTGCATACGGCGCGAGGCCTTCGACCGGCACCTGGTCGCGCTCGCGGAGGGCGAGGGGGCCGAGGTGCGCACCTCCACCCTGGTGAGGGCGGCCGCCCGCACGCCCGGCGGTTGGAGGCTGGACACGTCTGGGGGCGAGGTCGCCTCGCGCCTGCTCGTGCTGGCCGACGGCCCCGCGTCGCCCCTGGGCGCCTCCCTGGGCCTGGGCCCGCAGGGCAGGATGGCGGTGGCCATGCTGTACCGGTTCGCGGTCGCGGAGGCGTTCAGGGACGACCACCTGCGGTTCCACTGCGGCGCCCGGTACGCCGGGGGCTACGCCTGGTGCTTCGACCGGGGCTTCGAGCTGAACGTCGGCGTCATGTCGACCCAGGACCCCAAGCCCCTGCTGGACCTGTTCTGCACGCGCGTCGGCCTGGACATCCGGGAGCGGCGGTCGATGTCGCGCGGCATCATCCCGCAGGGCGGCTGCGTCGAGCGGTGCGCGGGCCCCGGCGTGGTCATGGTCGGGGACGCGGCCGGCCTCACCAACCCCTGCAGCGGCGGTGGCGTGCACGCGGCCCTCACCAGCGCGCGCATGGCCGCGGGGCACCTCGCGCGCGCGGCCGAGCTCGGCACGGGGGGCCCGCTCATGGAGCTCGGCTCGGACAGCCCCCTCCTGGCCTACCAGCGCGAGCTTCGAGCGTCCCCGTTCGCGGACCCCGTGCTGCTGGAGGCGCGCGGCATCATGGACGACATGACCGACCGCGACTGGGAGTCCCTCATAGGCCTGGGCGAGGGGCAGGACATGTCGAAGGTCACCCCGGCCAGGGTCCTCGCCCGCGCCCTGGCCCGGCCCAGGTCCCTCCCGACGCTCCTGCGTATACGCCGGCTGCTGCGGGCGCTGCGCATCTACTCCAGGTACGGCTGGTGACAGGGCAGGCCAGGCGGGCCAGGGGGGGCGTTCTTCGCAACCGGATGTTCTCAAAGGCTGAATTTGAGGCACCAGCTATATAAACGGACCCCATCCTTCGAATGGCCTACAGGCCACGCTGGATGCCAGCTTGGAGGGTCATTCATGGTTACGACGAGGTCCGCTAGGTTCCTGTCCGTGCTGCTCGCGGTCGCCTTCCTCCTCCCGGCCCCCGCGGCGCTCGCCTCGCCAGGCGACGCCCTGGGCGACGGGGTCGGGGTCGGGGTCGGGGGCGGGATCGACATCGAGGCCATCGCGCTCCAGGACTACACCGCGATGAGCACGGGGCTGCCGACGTCGGGCGACTACAACTTCGTCGTCGCGGGCGACATCAACGGCGACGGCTACGCCGACCTCGTGGGCGCGGCCGGCCAGTATCCCTCGGGCAGCGTGAACACCTACGGCCTGTGGGCCTACACGTACGACCCCACCGACGGCGGCTGGGACAAGAACTCCTCGGGCCTCCCTGGCAACGCGGCCGCGAACGGCGTCTACGGCGGCATCGCCCTGGGCGACCTCGACGGCGACGGCGACCTGGACCTGGTCGCGGGCGGCGAGGGCTGGGGCAGCTCCCAGGTCAAGGGCGTGAACGTCCACCTCAACAACGGAACGGTGGGCGGCGCACTCAGCTGGGTCGCGGCCACCAGGCCCGAGACGAACAACTACTACGACCAGGTCGTCATCAGGGACGTCAACGGCGACGGCGACATGGACATCGTCGCCGCGAGCCACGGCAACGGCATCAAGGTGTGGGCCGGCGACGGCGGCTCTGGCACGACCTTCGTGTGGACGGCAAAGGCCACCAACCTGCCCACCACCGGCGAGTACACGGGCATCGCGGTCGCCGACATGAACGGCGACGACGACCTGGACATCCTCGCGACCGACTACAACGGCGCCAGGCCCCCCATCCACCTGTGGACCGGGAACGGCGCCGGGACGTGGACCAGCCGGGACAGCAACTTCACCTCCACCTCGACCGAGAACACCTTCGGCGTCGCGGCCGGGGACGTCAACGAGGACGGCGACATGGACATCGTGTACGCCATGCAGAGCTCGGGAGTCGTCTGCCTGCTCGGCAACGGCGGCGGCTCCGTCGGAGGCGGCAACTTCGAATGGACGACCGCGAGCTCGGGCCTCCCGACGTCGGGCACCTACACCGAGACGAACCTCGTGGACATGGACCGCGACGGCGACCTGGACATCCTGGTCGCGCGGCCCTCGGGCGGCGTCGAGCTCTACCTGGGCAACGGCGGCGCGGGCGGCTCCCAGAGCTGGTCCAAGGCGTCAAAGAAGCTGCCCACGAGCGGCGCCTACTACGGCGCGTGCGTCGGGGACTTCAATAAAGACAGGTTCCTCGACGTAGCCGGCGCCATGTGGGGCGACGCGAGCACGGGCGGGCTGCGCGCGTGGAAGGGCAACATCACCGGCCTCGGCGACCCCGTCGCGAGGGCGGTGTGGTACGGCAAGACCACCAACGCGACCGACTCGCCCCTCTCGACCGCCGTCAGGCTAGACGGCACGAAGAGTTCGGACGAGGAGGACGCCCCCTCAGGGGACGCCTCCGGCACCCTGCTCACCTACGAGTGGAACATCACCAAGAAGCCCGCCGGCTCGACGCTCACCGACGCGAGCCTCAGCCCCAGCGACAAGAACGCGACCCCGTCGTTCACGCCCGACAGGGCGGGCAACTACTCGGTCTCGCTCGCGGTCAAGGACAAGGACGGCCACTGGTCGACCACGGCCTACGCCGAGCTGCGGGCGTACAAGCCCAACGAGCCGCCGGTCGCGGTCGCGGGCCCCGACCAGGCCGTGCACACGGGCGACCTCGTCTCGCTCGACGGCTCGACCTCCTACGACACCGACGGCGCCGTGGCCGCGTGGCAGTGGAACCAATCGACGTCCAACCCGGTCCAGGTGTTCCTGCAGGACGCGGCGCTCCCGGAGGCTGGCTTCCAGGCCCCCACCACTGTGGGGGTGTACGCGTTCACGCTCGTGGTGCGCGACGACAACGACACGTGGAGCGCCGAGGACGAGGTCAACGTGACCGTGAACCTGGCCCCCAACGTGCTGCCGCTCGCGATCGCGCCCAACGACTTCCAGGCCATCGTCAACAGGCTCGTGAAGCTCAACGGCTCGTCATCCTACGACCCCGACGGCGGGACCATCGTGGCCTGGGACTGGAACTGCACCAACCGGCCCGCGCTGCCCATCACGGGCGCGGACACGGAGGAGGCGTCGTTCACGCCGGTGCTGCCGGGGGTGTACATGTTCACGCTCGTGGTCCAGGACGACCGCGGAGGCTGGAGCGCCGAGTCCAAGGTCAACGTCACAGTCGTGCAGACGACCGTGAACGTCCCGCCCGTCGCCGAGATCGCGGGCGCGGCCCTGCGCACCGAGTACGTGGGGAACAACATCACCGTCGACGGCTCCCCGTCCCGCGACGACGACGGGGCGGTGGTCGAGTACAGGTGGAACTGCACCAGCCACCCGACGCTAGCCTTCATCGGCCAGAACACATCCGCCATCACGTTCAAGCCCCTCGACCCCGCCGACTACGTGTTCACGCTGGCCGTGCGCGACGACAACAACACCTGGTCCCAGTCCGAGGACATGGTCACCGTCAGGGTCGTGCGCCCCCCCGTGAACGCGCTGCCCATCGCAAGGGTGAGCGGCCCCCTGCCGCCCATCAGGCCGGGCGACCGCGTCTACCTGGACGGCTCCGAGTCCTCCGACTCCGACGGCCGCGTCGTGGCCTTCAAGTGGACGTGCATCAGCCACACCACGCTCTCGTTCGACGGCCAGGGCACCTACGCCGCCACGTTCACGCCCGCGGACACGGGCGACTACACCTTCACGCTCGAGGTCCAGGACGACCTCGGCGCGTGGTCCACGAACCTGGCCACCTTCACCGTCCCGGTGCGGGTCAACGTGCGGCCCACAGCGGTCATCACGGGCCCCTCCACGGGCGTGCCTGGCGAGAACGTGACCCTGTCCGCGGCCACCTCGACCGACGATGACGGGTCCGTCGTCGCGTGGAAGTGGGAGGTCACCGACCCCGCGGGCTACGCGATGACCGGCGCGGACACGGCCGAGATGACGTTCAAGCCCAGCTCGGCGCGCGACTACACCGTCAGCCTCGTGGTCCAGGACAACGAGGGCGCGTGGTCGGCCTCGGCCGAGCGCACCGTCGACGTGGGCAGGGTCGACTACCTGCCCGTCGCCCGCGCGGGCACGGACACGACCGTCCGCGTCGGGCGCACCGTCGAGCTCAACGGCGGCACCAGCTCCGACGCCGAGGGCCCGATAGCGGCCTACCGGTGGCGGTGCACGAGCCACCCCAACGCGGCGGGCTTCCGCGACGACGACAAGGTCATCGCTACCTTCCAGCCCGAGGCCGCGGCGACCTACACGTTCACGCTCGAGGTCCAGGACGGCGCCGGCCAGTGGTCCACGCCCGACTCGATCGCGGTGCGCGTGCTCGCGCCCAACGAGCCCCCGGCGCTCACCATCCTGAAGCCGACGTCGGGCGAGACGAGCCTCGTCAACGGCAAGCTCTTCATCGAGTGGTCCGCGAGCGACCCCAACGGCGACCAGATGAGGTTCACGGTCGAGGTGTTCAGGGGCATGGCCCAGATCGGGATACTTGCCAACCTGGGCAACGCCGTGAGGAACATCTCCTTCAACGACAGCTCCTACAACTTCCCGCGCGGCGTGGACCTGGAGGTCCGCATCACCGCCCGCGAGTACGGCACCGAGGACCTCTACGAGACGACGCAGAAGCTCACCGGCGTCCGCGTGGCGGACCCGATCACCAACCCGCCCGGCGACGACGAGGAGCAGGGCAACAGGAACCTGATCATCGGCGCCCTCGTGCTCGTCGTGGTGCTCGCCATCGTGGGCTACATCATGCTCTCCAAGGGCGGCGGCGTCAAGGCCCCGCCCGCCCGCGCGCCCCCCGAGACCGGCGTGGG